>JABAOG010000816.1_pt1 | contig 16221 bp, 14 predicted proteins | sample 7062131 | NCBI WGS metagenome assembly JABAOG01 (sample SAMN14538629, study PRJNA623070) | marine sediment metagenome | biome: marine biome [ENVO:00000428]; feature: marine pelagic biome [ENVO:01000023]; material: deep marine sediment [ENVO:00002113] | place: India: Arabian Sea | collected...
TGGCGCGAAATGGCTGGCGCGGCCCTCATCATCGCCACCATTCTAATCACCCGCCCCAAAAAGCACATCGAACTATGACACTATGAAAAATCAGCTCCACAATTTGCGGCCATCCGCATTTTCCGCGTTATCCGCGTTCCAATTCCGCCACAACCCCCGTCATCCCCTCCGGCCTTGCATCAGACAAATAAGTCGACGTAATTGTATTAAACAACTCGGCCGATCCACTCCCCTGCACCCGAATATAATTATCCGTATAGCCCATCCACCGCAGACCGTGTTCGTCGGCCCCAACGGCCGTTTCCCACAACACATCAACCTGTTCCCCCTCATAACGGCGGTGGAAATCCAGGCTGAGAGTTTTGCCCAGGTCAATCATCCGGTGCACCCGTTCCTTCTTCACCGCCTTTGGCAAATGCCCCGCCATCTTCGCCGCCGCCGTCCCCGGTCGCTTGCTGTAAGGAAAAACATGCAGCCGCGAAAAACCAATCTCCCTGACAAAATCCAGGCTGTCCTCGAAATCAGCCTCCGTCTCCCCCGGAAAGCCCACAATCACATCCGTTGTCAGATTCAAATCACGAATATTTGCCCTGGCATCCGCCGCCAATTCCCGGAAAGAATCCCGCGTCGCCCGCCGCGCCATCCGCCGCAAAATCTTATCGCTCCCCGATTGCAGCGGCACATGCAAATGCGGCAGCAGTCGTGGATTCTCCCATAATTCAAAAAACCCCGGCGCAATATCCCACGGTTCCAACGACGACAGCCGCAGCCGGGGAACGTCCGTGTGCTCCAATATAGCAGTGACCAAATCTTTCAACCCGGTGTTGTTGCCAAAATCACGGCCGTAACTCCCCAAATGCACCCCCGTTAACACCGCCTCCTGGTATCCAGCCTGCGATAGGGCCTGAATCTCCGCCACAATATCTCCCAGATGGCGGCTCTGCCCCTCCCCCCGCGCAATCGTCGTCACACAAAAGGTACAGCGATTATCACAACCATCCTGCACCTTAATAAACGCCCGCGTATTCCCCCCGCTGCCCGCCAGAAACTCCCGCATAATCGGTTCCTGGTCAAACACCGGCAGTTCAATCCGCGCCTGCGGATCAAGCAGTTGCACCAACTGCCCCTTGTCGGAGTTAAGCACAATCCGTCCCGCCCCCTCAACCTTGCCCAGCTCCTTCGGCGCAATCGTCGCGTAACAGCCCGTCAAGACAATCTCCGCCGCCCCATTCGCCCGGTGAATCCGCCGCGTCATCGAGCGGGCATCCTTCGCCGCCTCCCGTGTCACGGCGCAGGTATTAATAACGGCCGTATCCGCCACCGCCGCATCATCCACAAGCTCATGACCCGCCGCCAACAACTGCCGCCCCATTGTCTCAATCTCACTCTGGTTCAGCCGGCAGCCAATCGAATGCAAGAAAACTTTCATCCCCCAATTTTAACGTATAATAAAGGCGAATCGCAACAAGGAGCAGTTTTTTACATGAGGCACCAGATAGTAAACAAATCTAAACTGAAAGCGCTTATAGCCTTTATCGGTATCTTCCTGCTGTTTACTACCTGTAAGACTTCATTTGATTATCCAGACCCTCGTCCATTGCCGAATACAGTCGAAGGGCTCATTCATTTCATAGAGGCGGAAAAGGACGCCGTTCCTGCGCCAATGGATGCAATAGAGGCATTAGGCGACTTCGGCCCTGAAGCCGCCCCGGCCATTCCTGTGATTACTCCTTGGCTAGATTACAGAGCAGACCAAGGTTATACAAATGCCCTTGCGGCGGAAGTCCTGGCCAAGATGGGACCGGCGGCAGCGCCTGCTGTTCCTGATTTAGTATCAGGTATTAGGTGGTTGGAAGGTACAGAAAAATTAGAACTACAGTTTACATTATCGAGCTTCATTATCGCCTTGGGCCACATTGGCCCGGATGCAGCTGCCAGTGTTCCTGTACTTGCTGAGCTTCACTATGCTTACCCAAACGAAATGTGGTTTGACCCTGCCTGGAGTATTGCTCAAATTACAGAACAGAACTGGCCGGATGCCGATGTGAAGTTTGAATGGGACCAAGGAGCTGCAGTTTTACCTTTTGACCAACTCTTGCAAGAAGACCTTTACGGCGAAAATTATTTAATCACACTTGCTGCGATTGGGTGGTGGGAAAATGAAGGCCAATACCAAGACTGGCCTCCCCTTGACGAATAACTTCCCGATGAGAAGCCGGGCTTTTTAATCCAAAAGGTACAATTACCCAAAATCCTAAAGCCTGGCTTCTGGCCCCATGGAGCGCCACCAACCCTGGTGGCCACCGCCCAGGGTAATTCCAAAGTCCCAATTTCGGGTTGCTCTGGTCGGTCTCCCGACCGTGCCAGCCACGCCCATCTCGAGGCGGGTCGCACGGTCGGGAGACCGGTGATAGCGGTTTAAGCGACTTTGGAATTACCGTGACACATCCCCCCATGCCAGCCACCGAACATCTGGTAAAATGGGAGTTGTGAGAAAAGTTTCTATTGAAAAAGGGGCCAGGAGAGGGACTTTGGCAAGCATCATGGTTTTGCTCTCCCTTTGGGGCTTGCTCTTCCTATCCGCCTGCGACAACATCGAAAACCCNNCCCCGGAGCCGACCCTCACCCCAACCCCCGGCCCCAACACGGCCGAAGGCTTCGACAATTTCCTCGCCCAGGCCTTAGAACAAAGCGTCTCCGCCCGCCCCGGCCTGGCCAACCGCTTCCTGGCCCAACTCGAAAGCGCCCCCATCACCGACGGCAGCCGCGCCATCTTCATCTACCAGGGCGCCGCCGTCTCCATCCACCTCAACGGCGACATGAACAACTGGAATGAAGAAGAAGCCCCTGCCTTAACCCGCCTCGAAGGGACCGACATGTGGTACTACGCCGCCGAATTCGAACCCAACGCCCGCCTCGACTACCAATACATCATCGACGGCGCCGAATCCCGCCTCGACCCCCTCAACCCCAACACCGTCCGGAGCGGCCTTGGCGAAAACTCAGAGCTGGCGATGCCCGACTATGAACGGCCGTCCGAACTCCAGCCCACCGCCGAAGACATCCCCGCCGGAACAATCGCTTCCCACACCCTCAACAGCAGCCATCTCAACCAGACCCGCACCTTTTGGGTCTACCAGCCGCCCGGCCAACTGGTCGGCGAAAAACTGCCCTCCGTCTACTTCAACGACGGCACCGACTTCCTCAACATCATCGACGCCCCGACTATCTTGGACCGCTTGATTGCCGAACGCCAGATTCCGCCCCTCATCGCCGTCTTTGTCCTGCCCATCATCCGCGACGACGATTACAACCTGAACGACAATTACGCCCACTTTATGGCTCTGGAGCTGGCCCCCTTTATCCAGGCCAACTTCGACGCCGATCCCGACCCGGAGAAAACGGCCGTCCTCGGCCCATCCCTGTCAGGGCTGGCAGCAGTACACACCGCCGTCCTCCATCCCGAAGTCTTCGGCCTTGTCGCCGGTCTATCAGGCGCCTACTCAATAAATGACGGCGCCCTCCTGACCCAGATTGCCGGACGAGGCGCCCCCGGCGTCAACTTCTATCTCGTCGTAGGCACTTACGAGACGGCCGTCGCCGCCAACCCCACCGCAGGCAACCTCCTCGAAGCCAACCGCCAGTTAGCAGAAATTCTGGAGAACAAAGGCTACCTCCACCGCTACGAAGAACTCCCCCAAGGCCACAGCTGGGGCTTATGGGAAGCGGCGATCGGCCGTTCCTTAGCCTACCTCTTCAACTAAAATCTTGATAGTAAATTTTTGACTCATGTCTAAAAAAAGTGTCTAGCACTTTATACCGTAGCAATTTGGTCTCGAGAGACATCAAGTGCCTGCCTGGCACCTCTAATAAAAAAGCGCCATGCGTTTTGAGCATCTAACTAATCTCAAAACGCATGACGCCTCAATCGTCAAGGTTAATGTTTACTAAGGTGTTTACTAATCAGTAGTCGGTGGAATCAGGATAACCTGGCCGACATAGATGTAATTCGGATTGGTAATGCCGTTGTAGGCAGCCAATTCGGCCACCGTAAAGCCATATTGCAAGCCAATCCGGAATAGATTTTCACCGGCCTTCACCACATGCTGGCGTTCACCCTGGGCCGTTGTCGTCTCGCCACCACTGGCCTCGGCTGTTGGCTCAACAGCCGTCGCCCCAGGTGTCGGGATTATCAATGTTTGGCCCGGATTTAGAATGCTATCCGGATCAATATTATTGGCGGCCGCAAGCTCTTCAACGGTCAGATTATACTGTAGGGCGATGCTAAACAACGTTTCGCCCGCCGCGACAACATGGGACGTCTGGGCCGCCGGGACTGCGGTTGCCTGAGCGCCGGCGTTTGGATCGGCCGTTGGGACGGCTGCCGGGTCCGTTGTCGGGACGGCTGCCGGGTCCGTTGTCGGCGCCAGGGCCGGGTCGGTCGTTGGCACCAGGGCCGGGTCGGTGGTCGGCTGGGCCGGCTGGGTCAACACAGGGGCGGCCGGTGTCGTCTCAGCCTCTCCCCCGTCCTGGTCTAGCTGCCGTTCGCAAGCAGCGAGCACAATGGCGAACGTAAGAAAAATGGCAATAATAAAGCGACGAGATGAGAATAAGCTTTTCACGGAACCCTCCTTACAAAGCCCATTTTGCTGTGTGTTCAGGGTGAAACGAACCCAATTTGGTAAACATAATGTAGTCTACCATAAGCAAAATAGGCAGTCAAGCATACTTAACAGTATAATTCTCGGCCATGTCATCACAGGGATCAAAACGGCGTCAACGAATAGCTATTAATGCCCATTTGCTTTCCGGACAGGAGAGTTACCGGCGGGCTGGCATTCACCAATACATTTTTCAGCTTCTGTCCTACCTCCCGAAGGCTGGAGCTGCTTTTAACTATACCATATTTGCTAACCACACGGCCGATCTGCCCCGATGCGCCAACACCCGCTTCGTCCCCTCCAGTTTGCCAACGGAACGGCCGCTTTTTCGCATTCTATGGGAACAACTCCTTTGGCCGCCTGCTATCCGGCAACAAGGCCTAGACCTATTGCACAGTATGGCCTTTGTCATCCCTTTCTGGCGGCCCTGCCCGGCGGTTGTCACCGTCTATGATCTGAGCTTCATCTATTATCCGGAACGTTACCCGGCCTTCCGCCGCTTGTATCTCAACAGCCAGACGCGTCGCTCGTGCCGCGCTGCCCGCCGAATTGTCGCCATTTCTGAATCAGGCCGGCAGGATATTCACCGCCTATATGACGTGCCCCTGGATAAAATTGACGTTGTGCCGCCGGCTGTTTCAACTGCCTATTATCCGAGGACAACGGCCGAAATCGAAGCCTTCCGCCGCCGGGAAAATCTACCAGACCAGTTTCTACTGCATGTTGGCACGCTCCAGCCCCGCAAGAATCTGATCATCTTGCTGGAAGCGTTAGCCAGCATCAGACGGCCGAATTTGCTGCTGGTCTTCATCGGCGGCAAAGGCTGGTACTATGACGAGATATTTGCCCGCGTCAAAGCCCTCAAGCTTGAAAACCAGGTCCGCTTTACCGGCTACGTGGCCGATGAAGATCTGCCGCTCTGGTATAATGCGGCCACTATTTTTGTCTTTCCTTCCCTCTATGAAGGGTTCGGGATACCAGTTCTGGAAGCCATTACCTGTGGAACGCCGGTCATTGCGGCCGATACCTCATCTATCCCGGAGGTGGTTGGAGACGCGGCCCGCTTGTTTGGTCCTAACGACGATATTGATACGTTGGTAGACCATATTCAGACTATGCTCAATAATTCGGCCTTGATGGCAGCCATGCGGGAAAGCGGTCTGGCGCAGGCCCGACAATTTTCCTGGGAAAACTCGGCCGAAAAAATGGTAACAGTCTATGAGAAAGCCTTAGCCGAAGCGTAAATGATTCGTAATATCACCATCATCACTGATCTTTTGCTGATTAACGTGGGCTTTGCCCTGGCCTATGTGGCTCGTTATGTCTTTCAGTGGTTTCTACCAACAACCTTTATTGTTCCTTACCAGGACTATCTCTCCCAACAGCTTTTGTTAAACTTGCTGCTTATCGTCACCTTCAGCCAGAACGGGGTCTGGCGGCGGCGGCGGGGCGAATTCTGGCTGGACGAAGTCTCCCGAATCAGTTATGCCACCGCGACCGGCGTCGCGTTGTTGATGGCTTTTACCTTCTTCTTTCGGCCGTTAGCCTTCTCTCGCCTCTTGTTAGTATGGGTATTGGTTTTCGTCGTCACCCTGATCGGCCTGGCCCGTTTTGTGCGCCGCTGGATTCTGGTGGTGCAGTACCGGCGAGGCATTGGGGTAGACAGGGCTTTGGTGGTTGGCTCCGGCGAGGTCGGCCGGAGTGTGATCCGTACCCTGCTGGCCCGGCCAGACCTGGGTTTCCAGGCCATTGGCTATCTCCACGCCGGCACCACCGAAAACAATATTGGTTCCGGCCGTATTCCCCACCTGGGCGACTTTTCCGATTTGAGCCGGATCCTGGCTGATGAAGAAGTCGATATTGATACTGTTTTTGTCGCTTTGCCCAACTATCACCAGGAAGAAATAGAAGAATCCGTTCGTTTGTGCCAGCTTTATGGCGTTCGATCCCGCGTCGTACCGGATTTGTTTCAGCTCAGTCTGAATCGGGTTGAGTTCAACAATATGGCCGGCATTCCGATGTTAAGTGTCCGGGAAGTTCGAATCAGCCCGCTGGAACGTATTATTAAACGGGGAATTGACCTGACTGTTTCCTTGTTGTTGGTCATCCCGGTTATGATTGCGACCGGCATCATCGTCCTGGCTATCCGGTTGGAATCTCCAGGACCGGCTCTCTTCTGGCAGGAACGGGTCGGCATGAAGGGAAAACGGTTTAAGATGGTCAAATTCCGTTCAATGGTGGTGGATGCGGAAAGCCAGAAAGAACGACTGCGGCAAATGAACGAAGCTTCCGGCCCCATCTTCAAAATTAAAAACGATCCCCGCCTAACCAGTGTCGGCCGTATTATCCGCCGCCTGTCCCTGGATGAACTCCCCCAACTATATAATGTTCTTCGGGGCGAAATGAGCCTTGTCGGCCCCCGCCCGCCGCTGCCGGAAGAGGTGGCCGAATACCAACCCTGGCACATGCAGCGATTGGAGGTAAAAGGGGGGATAACCGGCTTGTGGCAGGTAAGCGGCCGTTCCGATCTGACCTTCGACGAACAGTGTTTGCTCGATATCTACTACATCGAAAACTGGTCCCTCTCCCTTGATATCCGCCTCATGCTCCAAACTGTTCCTTACAGCCTGTTTGGCAAAGGCGCATATTAGTAATTGGTGACCAGCTTGCAATTACCAATTACGAGTTACCAATTACCAACTTTAGTCGTCATAAGGAACCGCAGGCTGATCAATCCGAATCACCTCGCCGTGGTAGTTGATGATGATCCGGAAGCCGACCATGCCCATCATATCGCGGGCCTGGGCCGGGATGCCCTGTTTAAGAATCTGGTCCACATCTACATTGCGCATGGAAGCATCAACGGCCGCTTTGGTCATAAAATCATCTTTGCCCAAGAAATTGAGCGCCTGCTCAACAGCCATGTCCTTATTCTCTTCCAACTGTTGCAACAATACGTGCAGCACCTGCCGGTCAACATCTTCAGCGTTGATATGTCTATGGAAGCCGGCGTCATTCACAACATAGTGAGCCTCAGTGCCAATGTGGGTCACCTCGACCAGGTTGTCGACCTCGTCATATACCAATCCGGCAAATAAAGCATTCAAAGCCATAATTACAAAATTACCCAATTACATAGCCAACTGCAAGCTGACCATCAATTTAATCATATAAAAGGGACGTATACGGTCATCACTATCTTCACTTTATATTGTATCTCAAACCCATCTGCCCCTGCTCGCCCTCATTCTCCCTTAAGGAAGCGGCCGAAAAATTGGTCATATTGGCCCGGATTGAGCAAAATAACGGCCGTGCAGGGCGACAACCTTGTGCTATAATCGGAACGTTTAGGTTAGAAAGCGAATTTCAGGCGATTGTTGCAGACCCAGCAGCGGTCGCCTTTTAAGAGGATATTACGTTGTTTAGACCCCTTGACTGGGTACTCGGTCTATTTTCATTAGATATTGGCATCGATTTAGGAACGGCCAACACACTTGTCAGCATTCGAGAACGCGGCATTGTGATAAACGAACCTTCCTGGGTAGCGATTAATAAACGAACCCGGCGGCCGTTAGCCATCGGCTCTGAAGCCAGGGAGATGGTTGGCCGGACGCCATCCGACATTGTCGCTATTCGGCCGTTGCGCGACGGCGTTATCTCAGAATTTGAGATCACCGAGGCGATGCTTAAATATTTCATCGACAAAGCCCACGAACAGATGATTGTTCCCTTCCCACGCCCCCGCGTCGTCGTTGGCGTTCCCAGCGGCGTCACCGAAGTCGAAAAGCGGGCTGTTTATGATGCCACCATTTCGGCCGGGGCCAGAGAAGCCTACCTTATTGAAGAACCGATGGCGGCTGCCATCGGAGCCGGCCTGCCCATCATCGAATCACGCGGTAGCATGATCGTCGATATTGGCGGCGGCACCACCGAAGTTGCCGTTTTCGCCATGGGCGGCATTGTTGTCAGCCGTTCCATCCGGGTTGCCGGGGATGAAATGGATGAGGATATTATCCAATACGCTCGCAACAAATATAACCTCCTGATTGGGGAGCGTATGGCTGAACGGGTCAAAATTGGTATTGGCTCTGCCTTTCCGCTGCCGGAAGAAAGAACAATGACCTTACGCGGCCGAAATCTAATTAATGGACTGCCCCAGGCTGTCGAAATTAGCAGCATTGAACTGCGCGAAGCCATGTCCCCCTCTATAAATATAATCGTGGATACCGTCCGTGACGCCCTTGACGAAACCCCACCCGAACTGGTTGCCGATTTGATGGAAGTTGGCATTTGTTTGGCCGGCGGTGGCGCCCAAATTCAAGGCCTGGCCGAACGAATTGAGGATGTAGTAAAAATGCGAGTCTGGATTGCCGAAGACTCGATGACGTGTGTTGCCAGGGGAGCGGGCCGCGTATTGGAAGACCTGGACAACTATAAGCGCGTTCTTGTCGGCCTGGATCGTGGCAGCACCCATCACTGATTCCCATGAATCTCAACGATCCCCAATCGAGAATACGTTGGGTCGCCTTCCTGATTCTGGTCCTGGGCGCTGGTTTTCTCCTGGTCCTGGACAGCACCGGCAATATGGAAGCCTTTTACAGCTTTCTGGAAGACCCCGCTTCTGGAGCACTCGGACTGGTAAATGCTCCTGTCACGACCTTTCGCAAGTTGGTGGCCGGCCCCGAAGACTTACAGGAGGCGCAGGCCGAGATTGATAGCTTACAAGCCCAACTGGCTGCCGCTCAACGGGAAATTGAGGAGCTGCGCGAGATCGAAAGCGAGTACCAACTGCTCCAAGATTTGTTTAACCGGCGGCGAGAAGCGCCGGAACTTCAGGGCATTACAGCCACTATTATCGGTCAGGATACCAGCCCCGTGTTTAGAAGTATCATTATCGATAAAGGCTCTGATGACGGCGTCCTGGTCGGGATGCCGGTCGAAAGCTCCCGGGGGCTGGTCGGTCAGGTTTTTAGAACCACCCCCAATTCGGCCCAAATCATTCTGATTACTGACAATATCAGCAGTATTCCTGCCCGTCTTGGCGCCACAAGAGCGACAGGCCTGGTACGCGGCGGCGGCTTGGGCGGGGCCATGGCGCTTGACTGGGTCAAACCCGAGGCCTTAATTCAGGTGGGTGAAACTGTTTTCACCTCCGGTTTGGGGGGTAAATTCCCCCAGGATATGGTTATCGGCCGTGTTGTTGAAGTCGAACGGCGCGAGGCAGACCTGTTTCAACGGGCTATCATTCAACCGGCTGTTGATTTTGATTCTCTAGAAGTGGTCTTCGTTATTACCAGCTTCCGGGTCATTGATACCAGCATTTTCGATGATCCCCCCGAAACATCCCCTGTCAATCCGTAAGAAAGAAAGATTAGAAAACGGCCGGATCGATTGCGCCCGACAATACAATCTCCTTAAAATCTACACCAACTAAGCGGACATAATTTAGTAAGCTAACCAGTAATTACCAACCTATGCGCTCAATCTATCTTGCAATCCCAATCATGCTTTTGCTGGCAATAGGCCAGGCGACTATCATGCCCAAGTTTCCCGTGTTGGGCTTTGTGCCACTGCTGACGCTGCTGGTTGCACTGGCCTGGGGATTGCTGCATACAATTGAAGAGGGCGTCGCCTGGGCCTTTGTGGGCGGCTTATTCGTTGATATGTTCTCAATTTCGCCGGTAGGTGCCACCTCATTGTCAATGATGGCAGCTGTGGCGACGGTCATTCTCATCAAACGCAACTTTCCAGAAAGCCGGGTGCTGCTGCCAATTATCCTCGGTTTCACCGCAACATTTGTCTATTGGTTTGTCTATCTGCTTATGCTGCGAATTGTTGTCCCCTTCATCATGGGAGATCCGGCGCTTGGAATTGACCACTTATTACAGGGAACCAGTGCCCCCGGCTTATCGGCCGACATTACCAGCCTGTACACTATCAACCAAACAACTATTGGATACGGCCTGCTGCTTGCCTTTGGGCATAGTCTCCTGGTTTTGCCCGTCTATTGGATCATCTACACTATCGAACGGCTTCTTAACCCCCGCCGCGTCGAAATCTAAGAAGATCAGAGGTATTTGCCATGTCACGAATGGGATGGGAACGAGTTGAAGATCAACAATTACCAGAAGAAGATACCGGCATTAGAGGCCGCCTGGTCTTGATGCGAATTATCTTTATTGTTGGTATAGCCGTCCTTCTCTACCGCGTTTATTGGCTCCAACAAACCCAGGGCGAAGCGCTGCAAACCCAGGCTGAAGACAATCAGATTGCCCGCCTGCTAATCGACCCACCGCGGGGGGTCATCTTTGACCGCAACGATAAACCATTGGCGTTCAATGATCCCAGCTTTAATGTCACCATCACGCCTGCTTTTTTACCCGACGATGAAGAAGAACGTCAGGCAATTTTTGAGAGATTATCAATACTAACCGGCGTTCCGGTCACAAACACTATCCAACAAGAAGAGCTCCTCGAATCGGCCGATCCCTCAATGGTCAGCACTTATTCACGACTCGCCCAATTATATGGCGCTCCCGTCCAGGAAACCCTCGATGTCACCGGCATTGTCCCTGAACTGCCAGACAGTATCGAAGCCATCGTCAACCGCTTCAGCTTTGCCCCCTATCTCCCTGCCACCATCAGGGCAGGCATCCCTGTTACACTGGCCTATACCATCGAACAGGAAAGCGTCTTCCTACCGGGTGTGCGCGTCATTGAGGAACCGATCCGACGTTATCCAAGCGGTGAATACACCTCCCACCTCATTGGCTATATGGGGCCAATCCCCAACGAAAACTGGCTAGCCCTCGGTTACCAGCGCGATGACCGGGTTGGTTGGGCCGGGCTAGAATCCTCCATGGAAATAGAGCTGGCCGGACAAAAGGGAGAGCGACAAATCGAAGTCGATTGGACTGGTCGCGAGCTGCGCCAAATTGGGCCAACCATCGAACCAGTCTCCGGCCAAAATTTACACCTAACCATTGACCTGGATTTACAAATTGCTGCCTACAATATCTTGTTGGAAGTAATGGAGCGGCGGCGGAACGTACCAGATCCCTTCACGCGGGAGTTAGTCGAAGTGGAACAAGGTGTTGTGGTCGCCCTGAATCCTAATACCGGGGAAATCCTGGCCATGGTTAATATTCCGACTTTTGACAACAATCGTTTCTCAACTGAAGTGCCGGTGGACTACTATTTGAGTCTGGCCCGGAATGATTACACTCCCCTGGTTAACCATGCAATCAGCGGTACCTATCCGCCCGGTTCCACCTTCAAGCTGGTTCCAGCCTCCGGCGCGCTCGAAGAAGGTGTTATTTCTCCCTTCAGAACCTTGTTTGACCCCGGCCAGATTACAATCCCGAACCGTTTCGCCCCCAACGATCCTGGCCGCGCCCAGACCTTTGTTTGCTGGCTGCGAACCGGGCATGAATTCATGAATATGATTACCGGCCTGGCTAATTCATGCGATGTCTATTTTTACAAAGTAACCGGTGGTTTTGATCAGGACGGAGAAACAATCCAGGGGCTGGGCATTGACCGGCTGCACGAATATGCCGATCAGTTTGGCTTCGGCCGTGTTCAGGGTATTGAGCTGCCGTTAGAAGCGCCCGGCAATAATCCCAGTGAGGCCTGGAAACGACAAACACATGGTGAACCCTGGTCAACTGGTGATGATTACAATGCCGGCATCGGACAGGGTTTTGTCACCGCTACTCCTTTGCAAGTTGCTCAGATGGCGGCTGTTGTGGCTAATGGTGGTTTCCTCTATCGTCCCACCATCATTCACCACATCACTGATGGTGAAGGCAATGTTATTGTTCCCTTTGAGGCAGAAGTTCTCAACTCGGTCGATGTTGACCGCCAATGGCTCGATGTTGTGGCCCAGGGTATGCGACTGGTAAACCAGGAAGGCGGCACCGGCGCCGGCTATGTCGATTGGTTCGACGAATTTGGCATTACATCGGCCGGGAAAACAGGCACGGCCGAGTATTGTGATAATATCGCTATTGAACGTAACTGGTGCCGGGAAGGCGAAATTTTGCCAACCCATTCCTGGTATGTTGGCTATGCGCCCTTCGAAAACCCCGAAATTGTTGTCGTAGCCTTCATCTTCAATGGCGACGAGGGTTCCCAATGGTCCGCCCCTGTTGCCCGCGAAGTCATGGCCGCCTACTTCCAAATTGATTCCTACGCACCCGTCGAGGAAGAACCGGCCGAAGGTGCCGATCAACTACCGCAAGATGGCACTTCGCCCAACGATCCTTCTCCTACTGATGTGGACCTTCCCGAAGAAAATGATACCCTTTCGCCGGCAGCAACCGCCACACCGTAGCGGACTATTTGGACTTTTGTTTTTTGCACTTCAACCGGGCCACACATATTTAAATCAGGAAAACAAAAGTCTTCCTCCCTTGTCGTAAACAAATTCCTTTTTACGTCTGATTGTGTTATCATCCATCTATGGCATTAATCCTACTTGTACGGCATGGCCAGAACGATTGGGTTAAAAAGAATCGGCTGGCTGGTTGGACACCTGGCGTACACTTAAATGAGGATGGACAAAAGCAGGTAAAATCACTCGCTGACAGGTTGTCGGAGTGGCCGATCAAGGCCATTTACAGCAGCCCGCTGGAACGCTGTATGGAAACGGCCGCAGCGCTGGCCCAGTCTCACAATCTGGAAATAAACCAGCTAGAAACAGTCGGTGAAGTCCGCTATGGTAAGTGGGAAGGCAAAAAAATTAAAAAATTGGCCAAAAAGAAAGCCTGGCATGTTGTTCAACACTATCCCAGCCGGTTTCGTTTTCCCGACGGTGAATCGTTTCTGGAGGTACAGAAACGGGCTGTCGAAGCCATTGAATCATTAAATGAAAAGCATCAGAAAGAGATTGTCGTTGTTGTTTCCCATGCAGATGTCATTAAGCTGGTTCTAGCCCACTATATGGGTACCCATATCGATTTATTCCAACGAATTGGACTTTCGCCAGCCTCTGTTAGTGTGCTCGCACTTGGCGAAAATGGGGGCGTACGCGTCCTTCGAGTTAACGACAGTGGCCCTCTGAAACCTCCGCCTCCACCGAAAGATAAAAAGAAAAAGGATGGTGGAGAAGAATCAGCGAGCGATAAAGGCGAAAAAGATAAAACTAGCTAAGAAGAAATAGTAATATGGCGCGACACATTGAACTAAACCCCGTCTCCCATTTGACGATTGGCACCATCGGCCCACCTGGCCAAAGAACATTTTATTTACAGGGCAGCAAAGGGTCAAATCTGGTCTCCCTCATTATCGAAAAACAACAGGCTGCTATGCTAGCGTCCAGCCTGGAAACTTTGCTCGAAGAGCTGGATGAAAATTCTCCAACGGCTGAAGAGCGGGATCCTGTCTGGACCGATGTGCGTTTACGAGAACCAATAGAACCTTTATTCCGGGTGGGCAACATGGGCCTGGGCTTTAATGATGAGTCAAATCGAATTGTTGTTGTAGCCTATGAATTGGTTGAAGAGGAAGAGGAACCAAATGTTGTTAGTTTTTGGGCCTCGCGCAGTCAGGCTGTTTCTCTGGTAAAACACGCCTACGACGCAGTTCAATCTGGACGACCGATTTGCGGTAATTGTGGCCAGCCAATGGATCCGGAAGGTCATTTTTGCCCCAACCGCAACGGCCACGCCAAATAAGGCCTCGCGACTTGAGTAGATACGATTATTTGATCAGATAAACAGGTTGGCATGTCAGAAAAATCCACGGCCGATCAGCTCCTTGATATGCTTGATAATGGCGAGTTAGAAGTAGAGGGACTCGTCCCATGGGGGTCTAACTACACCTTCCTGGTACGTGTTTGCGCCGAACAAGGGGAGATAGAAGCTATTTACAAACCAGGCCGAGGTGAACGGCCGTTGTGGGACTTTCCAAAAGGAACCCTTTGTCTCCGGGAACGAGCCGCTTACCTTGTCAGTGAAGCCCTTTCCTGGCATCTTGTGCCACCAACAATTTTGCGAAAAGGTCCTCAGGGTCGTGGTTCCTTACAATACTTCGTGGCCCACAATCCCGAAGAACATTATCTAACTTTCCAGGGTCAATTCCTTGAACAACTTCAGAAAATATCCTTATTCGATGTCATCATTAATAACGCCGATCGTAAAAGTGGTCATGTCCTTTTGGGAGATGATGATCGCCTGTGGGCTATTGATCATGGCGTTTGCTTCCACACTGATTACAAGCTGCGAACAGTAATCTGGGAATTTGCGGGAGAACCTATTCCGGCTTCTCTTGCCACAGACTTGAAAGCCTTTCAAAAATGGCTGGAGGATGCAGATTCCGAACCCTACCAGCAATTTTGTACGCTGTTGACAATGAATGAAATTGCTGCGCTATCAAATCGGTTGCAACGATTGATAAATAGAAATATTTTCCCCAATCCAGGGCCAGGGCGTCACTATCCCTGGCCGCTTGTTTGAAAGTAACTTTCAGAACCTTATTGCTTTGCAAGCTAATGAACCGGTAAAAATTTCGAGAAAATCAAAAGTTATAGGATCGAAGCGTAAAGCCCTAATATTGGAGAATTCGAAAGTGCCAGAAAAAATTTTAGTGATTGACGATCATGAGGAAACAATCCGGGTAGTTAAATTTATTTTGGAACAACGTGGATATGAAGTGCTTAGCGCCGGATCAGGGGCGTCTGGCCTATCTATGGCAGAAATGGATAGACCTGATTTAATCCTCCTAGACGTCATGATGCCAGATATCAACGGGATCGAAGTTTGCCGGCGTTTGCGAGCCGATGACAGTTTCAATGATGTGCCAATTATCATGTTTACCGCTAAAGACAAGGTAGACGATAAGTGGGCAGGTTTTGAAGCCGGAGCCGATGACTACCTGACAAAACCTACGGATCCGGAGGAATTGGATCGCCGCATTCAAGTACTTCTAAAACGTGCCTCGCAAGGCGAGATTCTTTTTGAAGAGGATGACTCTCTTTCAACGATCGTTGACGATGGCCCGGACAATCAAACGGCCGACTCTTCTGAAGACGAAGAGGAAGAGATCGAGCAAACGCCGTCCCCGGCTTCACCCCTGGAACAGCCAGAGGAAATAGAAGTCATTTCAAATCTGGTTGCGGTTATTGGTGTTCGTGGCGGGGTGGGGACAACTACTGTTGCCATTAACCTGGCAGCTTCCCTGGCAGACAACGCCGGAAATACCCATCTGATTGACTTAGATATGGTTCAAGGCCATGTTGCCCTTTATCTTCAGCAAAAAATCAAAGACGAATCCTTAAACGACATGAGCCGCCATTCCAACAATCTGGAATTGGCCCGGCAATGGAAAAACTATAGCCTGTCTCAAGGTATAGGGCTTGATCTACTTTTATCCCGCGCTAATATCGTTGGTGAATGGCCTGTATTGACCAGCACCCAGATAGAAGTACTGTTGGGGGCGGTTGCTCCAAAGACGGAATTTGTCGTTGTAGATATTGGTCGTGGTTTTCGGCCAACCAATTTGCCGGTCATTCGCCGCGCCGGCCACATATTCGTTTGTATCAAACCGGAACGGCTTTCAT
>JABAOG010001887.1_pt1 | contig 16218 bp, 11 predicted proteins | sample 7062131 | NCBI WGS metagenome assembly JABAOG01 (sample SAMN14538629, study PRJNA623070) | marine sediment metagenome | biome: marine biome [ENVO:00000428]; feature: marine pelagic biome [ENVO:01000023]; material: deep marine sediment [ENVO:00002113] | place: India: Arabian Sea | collected...
GCACTCGACGCGCGAGCCAATGCGCTGAGCCGACGGGCGTTGAGCCGAAGCCCCGCCGCCGCAGAACTCGCCGCAGCAAGCGCGGCAAATCCGGACGCACTCGACGCGAGCCCTGCCGCCGTTGGAAAGTGGTTGTGACTCGTGACATGCGCACTCAGGCGCAGCTGCGATTCCCGTCGAACGCGGTCGAGCATGGTGACGACCCGTTCGGCTTCCGCTGCGGTCGCCCGTCTGCCGTCGAGGCGCACCACATCGGATGGGAGCGCCGGATCGAACCGCACACGCGTCTCGGTCACCAGCTGGTCCAGCGTCAGCGAGATGCTCGGAACGGCCGGCACGTTCCGCTTCGCGTCAGCCTTGCCCCAGTACTTGGCCAGCGCGATGTTCGCGCAGGCCCGGGCGCTTGCTTCCGCGACACGATCGTTCACGCGCTCACCTCCGAAACGAATGAGTCTCCTCCGAGCAGGTCGCGCAACCTCAACGCCTGATCATGCTTGGCCGCCAGCGCGAACATGCAGCCGCCTCCACCTGCGCCCGTCATCTTGGCTCCAAGCGCTCCGGCCTTTCGCGCTGCCTGGCACATTTCGTCCAACTTCGTGGTGCACAGCATCAGCGAGCTGAGAATCGTGTGATTCAAGTCGAGCAGTTGCCCGAGCGCGACGTGATCGCCAGCTTCGATGGCAAGCTTTGCGTTGCGCACCAGAGCCTCGATCCCCTGGAACGCCTTGTTCACGCGCTCGGGGTCGCTTTCCAGTTGGCGGCGGACCGACGCGACCATCTCTTTGGTGCTCGAGGACTCGCCGCTATACCCGATCACCAAGTGCAACGGCTTGTTCGAGCGAAGCGGCACGAGCGCGTCACCCTTGCGATAGAGCGCGACGCCCCCGATGGCCGACATGGTGTTGTCGATCCCCGATGGGTTGCCGTGAAAGACCTTTTCCCACGCGAGCGCAGCCTCGGCGAGGTCTGTCCGAGATCGTTCGATGCCGAGGGCCTCGTCGATCGCGTCGAGCACGGCCACGCCAATCGCTGCGGAGCAGCCGAGGCCCGCCCCGGCCGGCAGATCGACCTGGGCGCTCACCTCGAGTGCTGGGCGCTCCGGATAGAGCGCGAGCGCAGCGGCAAACGCGCGCTCGAGAGGCTCGTCCCCTTTTCGATCCGGCTCGAGTGCCAAGCCCCATGGCGAGAGCCGCAGCAGGTCGCGACTTGCGGGTTTTGCTTCCGCGGTGACCCCACGTTCGATGCCGACTGCGATCGCCGGGCAACCATGAACGACGGCATGCTCACCGAGCAGGATAACCTTGCCTCTCCCGAAGCCCATCAGGTCCCTCGGTCCGTGAGCCGTCGCGTCACTTCCACCAGCATTTGCTTGGAGTCTTCGTCGAAAGGGCTTGTCGCCAACGCCCGCCGCGCTTCGTCGGCCAAGAACGCGAGCCGCGCCTCGACCGCCTCCTTGGACGCAGACAGCAACTCGGTGGCAGCTCGGACCTCGTCATCCGTCGCATCGGCATTCCCCCAGACGCCTTCGAGCAAAGCGCGCTCGCGGTCGCTCGGCCCGAGCCTGCGAAACGCTGCGACGACGGCGTTGTGCTTTCCGTGTCGCAAGTCGTCGCCGGGCTTGCCGGTTTCTTGAATGCTTCCAAACGTTCCGAGCAGGTCGTCCCGCAATTGAAACGCGACCCCGAGTGGCGCGGACCAGCCGCGGAGCGATTTCATGCTGGCCTCGTCCGCATCGGCGAGGATGCCTCCAAGCTCCGCAGGCCCGCGGGTGGTGTAGCTTCCGGTCTTCAAGTCGTGCATGCGCTCGACGTCTACATCGGCCATGAGGTCGAGCTGCTGCCCCGCGAACACCTCCTTTTGGATCTCGACGAAGAGCGCCAATCCGTCGTCGCGCCGGCCTGCGGGAAAACGACTTCCGAGCAGGAGCTCCCAACCAAAGGTCGAAGCCAGGTCTCCGGCGAGAATGCCCAGGCTCGCACCGAGATGCTCGTCTCGGTGCCGTGTTTGAAACGCATAGTGGACCGCAGGCCCTCCTCGGCGTTCGTTGTCTTTGTCCATCCAGTCGTCGTGGATCAGCAAGTAGGTCTGCAAGAGCTCCAGGGCGGCGCCGACTTCAAAGGTCGCGCTGACGTCGGTGCCTCCGCTCGCCGCCCGGTATGCTGCCGCGGTGACGATCGGTCGCAGCCGCTTGCCTCCGCGCATCGTCAGGTCGCGGACCTCGGTGACCAGCTCGATGGCCTGTGGCGAAAGCCGGGCTGCTTCGTCGCACTTCGACTCGAAAAACCGCTCGAGGATGGCGTCGACGTGCCGGCGAATCCTCCCCATCCAAGACTCGAGATCCATTTGTCCTTGCGCCACGGTGTGAGTGTCCTTATTCCGAGCTACGTACACGGCAGGACGCTGCCGAGCAAGCAACGCAATGAGCGCAGATATCGAGCAGAGAAAGGCCGACCATCTAGATCTGTGCGCGACCGACGACGTCGCGTTTCGGGAGCGCACTACCCTTCTCGAATGTGTGCGCCTCGTGCATCAGGCGCTCCCGGAGACCGACTTCGATTCGATCGACACGCGTGTTCGGCTGCTAGGCAAGGAGCTCCGCGCGCCGCTGTTGATCGCGGCGATGACCGGCGGCCATGAACGCGCCGCCGAGATCAATCGAGCTCTCGCTTCCATCGCGAACGACCTCGGGTACGCGTTTGGCTTGGGCAGTCAGCGCGCAATGCAAAAACGCCCAGAGACGAGTTGGACGTATCAGGTGCGCGAGCACGCGCCCGATGCTCTTCTGTTCGGAAACGTCGGCGTGGTTCAGGCGCGCGACCTCCCGACCGAGGCGATCGCGCAGATGCTGAGCGATGTGGGCGCCGACGCACTCTGCGTGCACATGAATCCGGCCATGGAGCTCATTCAACCCGAGGGCGACCGGGACTTCAGCGGGGGCCTCGGGACCTTTAGGCGGCTGTGGTCCGAGCTCGAAGTGCCCGTCATCGCGAAAGAGACCGGGAACGGGATCAGTCGCGAGGTCGCTCTGAAGCTTAGGGCGATCGGCATTCGGCACGCGGACACCTCGGGTGCCGGCGGGACCTCATGGGTCGGTGTCGAGACACTTCGGGCAGACGGCGACGGACAAGTGCTTGGTGAAGCCCTGTGGGATTGGGGCATCCCCACCGCTGCGTCGGTTCGGTACTGCGTTGAAGCCGGTATGACCACGATCGCCACCGGCGGTATCCGAAGTGGCATGGACGTGGCCCGAGCGATCGCCCTCGGCGCCAGCTGCGCCGGAATCGCGCGCAACGTCTACCAAGCGTTCCTTGAAGGTGGCGCCGAGGGCGCGCGCTCGTTCTTATCGCAAATCGAGCGCGAGCTTCGGTCGGTGATGTTGCTTTGTGGCGCGAAGACGATCGAAGAGCTTCAACAGGCCCCGCGGGTCCTGACCGGTGAGCTTCGCGACTGGATCGATTGATCAGCCTTTTGCCGGGGCTTCGCTTGGAACCGTCTCCCGCTCCTCGGGCTCTGGCTCGTGTCTCAGCAAGTCCTCGACCCGCTCGAGGAGCTCTCCCTCGAAATGGACCGAAAAGCGCGGCTCGAGGAGCTTGGTTCGCACTCGCCAGACCACCGGATCGGCGGGATCGCGCAATACCACCGGCGTGGCCCCGGCGAGAACCCAGGGTGAGCTGAGGATCGCGTCGGTCAGCGCCAGCCGCACCTTCCCGGCGTCCTCATACCCTTCGAGGCGTACGATGACCTCGTGCTCGGCGTCTGCGCCGGCGTCGTACACCATCGGTGCACCAACCATGGCCCGATTGGGCACGGTCAAGCGGTGTCCTTGCCCGTCGCGCAGCCACGTCGCCCGCAGCGATCGCCCTTCCACGGTGCCCTGAAATCCATCGCCCGAAACCCACATGCCCTTCTTCACACGACGTTCGGCGGCCAAGACCCCACCCGCGACCAAGTCGGCGAAGAGATCACGCACCGACCATCCGACGACGAGCGCGAGGATCACCAACGTCCACAGGATCCAGTCCTGACTCGCGGGGACCAACTGCAGGATGATCCCGAGAAGAAGGCCGGCCCCGACGAGTCGTAAGACGAACACCATCGCACCAAGGACACGCCTCAGGGGAATGTTCGCGGTGATCCAGCCACGCGCACGCTCCGTAATGAAAAGCAAGACCCCCACGCCGAGTAGCGAGAGGAACAGAATCAACAGACGGTTGCGCTCTTCGACCGGTGCCGGCTCTTCGACAGGTTCGGGTGGCGCCTGGGCGATTGCGGGCGGTGGCTTCGGAGGAGGCTCCTCGGGCAGGGTCTCCGGCTCGGGGGGGCTCGCCGGCTTGGGTGGTGCGCGCCGGGGCGCCGGGGTCGGCTCCGGCGGAGGCGCCGGCTCGGCCTGCCCCTCTTGTTCCGCCGGCGGGCGCGGGTTCAAGGGGGGCGGGTCGATCAGCTGCGCCGCACCTGGGGCCGCGATCCACACGCTCAGGAGAAACGACCAGCAGAAGCGGCAATGCGTCGACATCACAACACCCACCCTCGTTCTGCAAACACACGGCCCAAGACGCCTCGCAGGTGCACCGCGATGACGAAGGCGCCCTCGCGCTCCTCGAGCAAACCCAGGTGCGCAAGCCGGCTCAGCTGCGCTTGGGCCGTGTTGAGGTCGAGCCTGAACAGCCTCGCTTGGCCCGCGGGATCGATCCAGCCCTCTCGTGCGATCTGGTAGAGGTTGACCAGAATGTCGTCGGGAAGGCGCCTGACCCGCGCATACGGCGAAGCCGGGATGGGCCCGACGTGCACGATGTCGTCCTGGACAACTCGAATCGAGGCCAGCCAAAGCCGAAGCGCATCACGCACGAGACCGCCGGTCGCTTCCTGAAGCTCGTGGAAATACTGGTCGTACGGCCGGCGAATGCGGGTCGCGCTTCTTGCGAACAGGCCCTCGATCGGCGATCCGTCTCCGCGATCGAACGAGTGCTCGAAACCGCTCAACCGGTGCCTGGCGATGACGGCCGCTTGCAGCTCCTGCTCGCTCAACGGCTCGAGCCGGATGACCTCCGGGAATGCGTCGCGCAGAGGGGCGACCGTGGAGGCGAAGTTCCAAAACAGCACGGCGCCGTGTGCCAACCAGCGGCGGCGTCCCCCTTCGTCGATGATGCCTTTGACGAAGCGGCGAAGTGGATCGAAGCCCCCGGGCGCCATCGAAAGCATCCAGTGGAGGCCGTCTACGACGACGAGCTGACCTTCGGGTGCGTCCTGGAAGATCGCGTCGACGTCCTCGACGTTCACCGGACCGGTGAACACGACCCGCTTCACGTTTTTCCAGCGGCGGCTGCGCACGATCGCGCTCGACACCGCCGCTTTGCCCACACCGTCGACGCCGACCAGCGCGACCGACCGCAATCGTCCTTTGGCCTCACTCGAAAGCACGGATTCGGCGCGGCGGATCTCCTCGTCGCGGCCGGTGAGTACGTCGCCGGCCTCCATCGTGTCGGCGGCGAAGAGGCGTCGGTAAACCAGCGGAAGGTCAGCTGCCACTTCCGGAGCGGCGAAGGACCCGGAAGTGAGCTCTTCGGTCGGCAACGGTCTGGTCAAACCGAGACGCTCGCTCCAACGCTCGAGCCGCTCCTCGCCAAACAGTGCACGAAGCCCCCCACGGAGCTGTGCCTTGAGCCGCTTCATACGGGGTTGGCGCTCCGCCTTCTCGATCATCCGAAGACCACTGGCGGCACGACGCATGGCTTCGAGGCGCGACCTGCTGAACGAGCCCTCGGCGAGCTCGCCGCGAAGCGTTTCCAGGGTGCCGAGCGCCGCGTCACGCATCTCCGTCTCGATGACCGCAGGCCAACCCTTGGCTTCGACCCGGATCTCTTCGAGTGAGTTGTAGCTGCGCTCGAGCTGACCGTAGACCATGTCGCGCAAGAGCGTGTGCATCTCTTCGGGGATCGCCTCGTCGTGGACGATCTCGAGCTCGGCGGTTGCTAGCTCCACATTGAACGCAACCACGCGCTCGAGCTCTTGCAACAGGTTGGCCAAAGGCTGCACCCGTTCGGCGAGATCCCGGCGACTGGCCAGCAGTTTGGGGGCGACGCGGCTGTCGATGTAGGTGAGCACGACCTCTCGGAAGGGCACCTCGACCTCGGGAAGCGCGGTCGGTAGGCGCCACTCGCCCGTCTGACGTTGCCCTACCGTTACACGATAGCGCGGCGTCAGGCCCCGGCAGGCATCGACCAACGTGTCGAGCAGAGGCGCGATTTTCGTATCGTCGCTCAGGTCTTGGTAGAGCTCGGTGGTCACGCGCGCGGCTTCGCCGGTGGCTTTGCTCGTAGCCTCGGTCGTTTGCCTCAGCGCCGCTGCGAGCTCTTCCCCCGAGTAGTCGCTTTCGAGCTCGACATTCAGCTCCGTGAGCGTTTTCTGAAGGGTGTCGCTCACACGCTCGACCTGCGAGGTCGCGCGGCGCTTCACCGTATTGGTCAGTCGCAAGACGTATTCGGCGACGTTGTCCTTGATGCGCGCTTCGAGGCCTAGCAATTCCAGCTCCATCGCCAGCGACGAATACTCGGCCGAGCTCGCCTTTCGGAGGTTGGACACATCCTTGGTGAGCGTGTCCATCGCACGCATGCGGTTCGCGAAGCGGCGGCTCGTACGGCGCTCACTTGCGGGCAGGTCGAGGGTCCCGAACGTCGGGAGATCTTTCTTCATTTCGACGAAGCCGGTCGCGAGCGCACTGGCGGCGCGATGGGTTCCGTCGCTCGTGATGCGAACGATTTCGTCGAGCGCGAGAGCCAGCTCTTCCTCCACGTCGTGCCGCAGTCGAACGAGCTGACGTTCGAGATCTGCGTCCTGATCCGCGGAGAGATCGACGATGTCGTCGTATCCTGCGATCACTCCGTCGAAGAGGCTTCGCGTTCGGGCCGCGAGGTGGCGATCGGCTTCGACGAAGAGCGCGGCCAACCCCTCGAGCCGCGCCGGCGCATCATACGAGAGATGAAAGCGCCCCAAGGCGCGCAGTCGGACATCGCGTGTTGGCGAGTCCTGCCCTGAGGCTTTGCGCCAGCCCCGCCTCAGGCGCAGGAGTTGGCGCCGGAACCTCTTCCATAGCGAATCGGTTTCTTTGGACTCATAGGAGAGGTCCTCATAGGGCGCCGTGACGACCTCCGGCAACTCGTCGACCACCGTATCGACGTTCTCCAGCATGCCCTCCGGGGTCCACGTGAGCTTGGCGAGCGTCACCGATCGTCCGAGCACGATCCCGCGCCAGTGCGCCGCCAGATCGGATTGTGCGGAGCGGAGCATCGTGACGAGCTCATCGCGCTCGGCACCGTCCTCCGCACGGGCCTGCACGGTCAACCTCCGATGGTGCCGCAGGAACTCGCGTCGCAAGTCGCGGAGGTACTTGCCTGCGTCGATTTGGAAATCCCGCAGCGGCCCGGTCGACACTTCGCGGACGAGGCTCTGAAGATCCCCGGCGAGGTCCTGCATGCGGTTGTTGAGCTCGGCGCTCTTGGTCTGTAGCGTGGCGCCCCAGAGGTCTTTCTCGCCGATGTGCTCGGGCCAGGGCTCGAGTTGCCTCAGAGCGCCCTCGGGCCGCAGCGATGGGGGCTTCACCGACAGGTGCCGTGTCGGGGCGAGGGAGGTGCGGGTGGTAACCGTTTCGCCCGCGAGACTCAGCCCCATCTTGAACATCACGGGGCCGATCAGCTCGTTGATCGCGACGGCGCCGATGACCAGTGTTTCGAGTGACCGTCCGATCTCTCCGAACGTATTTCCGATGATCGCGGCAAGCAGGATCGAGACGCCGGCCTGCGACACGAAGCCCATCCACCCGAAGGTTTGGGTCGCTTCGTCGGCCTTGGCGAAGCGGGCGCCCAACTTGGTGCCGGAATACACGGCAAACGCTCGGACACCGACCAAAGCCGCCGCGAAGAGGGCTACGTCTCGGAGCTGGTCGAGATGGAGCTTTGCTCCGGCGAGCGTAAAGAAGACGACGTAAACGGGCAGCGAGAGCCGCTCGACGGTTTCGATGAGCCGGTGCCCCGTCTTCGAGAAGTTCGAAACGCCAAAGCCGGCGGCGAGGAACACCAGCACCGGATCCCAACCCAACCGGTTCGCGATGAAAGCAACCAAGTAGACCATGCCGACCACGAAGATCAGGAGCTCTTGGTTGACGTACCGGATATAGAGTGCCATCAGCCCGCCCACGACCACGGCTCCAAACAGGATCGACAAGACGATGTGCTGCAGGAGGAAGGCCGCGAGCCCGCCCTCGATTGCACTCACGCCGACCTGCTGAGCGACCACTACCTGGGCGACCGCGAACGCCACCACGACGACCACGTCCTTGAGGACCACCACCGACAGGACGTTCCTCGTCATCGGGCCTGCAGCCCGCGACTCCATGATGACGGCAATCGTCGCAGCGGGAGACGTCGCCAGCGAGACCGACGCGACCATTGCGCCAACGGCCAGGGCGGTCGCCATCGGCAGCCCTTGTATCCCCGGCAGACCGATGAAAGGCACGGCGCCCGAGATCAACCAGAAGAAGGCAGTGACCAGGACCCCGATCGACACGATTTGCGCCGCGAGGATCGAGCTGATCGCGCGAAGCCCCTTTTTGAGCCCCTCGAGCTTGAGCTCGCCGCCGGCGGTGAGCGCGATCAGGGCGACGGCCAGCGTGTCGAACAAGCTGAGTTGTTCGATCACGTCGTCATTCAGAATGCCTTTGTCAAATGGTGCCGGGAGGCCGAACGCGGCCAGCGCTTTGGCCAACGAGGGGCCGAACACGAGGCCTGCGATCAAGTAGCCCGTGATGTGGGGCAAGCGGAGCTGACCGACGAGCCCACCGATCGTGTAGCTGGCCAGAACGACGAAGCCGAGCGCAAGCATCCCACTCGGGTCAAAAGGGTGTTGGGCAAACTGCTCGAACTGATAGAGCGCAACCATGCCGAACAGGAGCAACACGATCACGGTGATCTGCCGGCGCGCGTGGGTTTCTTCCCCGGGCGGGGGCATGCTGTAGGAGCCGGTCATCAGCGTCTCCAAAACCCGGGCAAGATCAAGGCGAAGAGCGTGAAGAACTCCAATCGTCCAAGCAGCATGGCGATCGCAAAGAACAACTTGCTCCCCGCCGAATAGGCGGCGAAGTTGTCCGGCCCCATGTGGAACGGTGCGGGGCCCATGTTGGACAGGCAAGTGAGCATCGTTCCGAACGCCGTGGGAACAGGCACGCCTTCGATCAGGGTCACGAAAAGCAGGCCAAAACCGATGCAACCCATGTAGATCAGGAAAAACGACGCGACGTCGGCGAGAACTTGGTTGCTGATGGCGGCTTTGCCCATTCGGACCAGCTGTACCGTGGCGGGCCGGAAGCTCTTCTGAATCTGGGCGATCGCTTGCTTGCCCATCAATACGGCTCGCTCGATCTTGATGCCGCCCGCGGTCGAGCCGGAGCATCCGCCAACGAACATCAGGAGGATCACGATGGTCAGCGCCGTCGAGCTGTAAGCACTGTAATCGTCGGTACCGTAGCCGGTGGACGAGATCGTCGTCGCCACCATGAAGAAGGAGTAGCGGAACGACGTAAGGATTTCGTCGTGTACGCTCAGGTTCAGGAGCGTCAGTACGATCACCGCGACGGCCACGATGGCGACGTATGACCGGAACTCGATGTTTCGCACGAGCGTTCCCCAGCTTCCGGTCCGAAGCAGGCCGTAGTACAGGCCGTAGTTCACGCTTCCGATCAGCATGAAACAAGCGATCACGTATTCGACGGCGGCGCTATCGAATCCCCCTATCGAGCTGTCGAGCGTCGAAAATCCGCCGGTCGACATGGTCGTGAACGCGTGGCACACCGCATCGAAGAGGTCTAGGCCGAGAATTTTGAGCAACGCGATCTCGATGAGCGTGAAGGCGCCGTAAAGCTTCCACAGGGTGAACGAAGTCTCGGCGATTCGAGGCCGTAAGCCTTCGGCCGTCGTTCCAGGCACCTCTCCCCGGAACAGGTGCTTGCCACCGGCGCCCAAGTTCGGGAAGACGGCGACGAACAACACGACGATGCCCATGCCGCCTAGCCACTGAATCAGTGAGCGCCAAAGCAGCAAGGGTCGCGACAACCGGCCCTCGATGTCGGCGACCACCGTCGCACCCGTGGTGGTCAAGCCGCTGACGGACTCGAAGAAAGCATCGGCAACGGACATACCGGCCCCGAGGATGAAGGGAATCGCTCCACACGCACCTGCAGCGATCCAGATCAAGCTCACCGCCAGTAGTGCCTCGCGGCGCGAGATCCGTTCCGAGACAAACCGATTCCCATAGAGAAAGGCCGCCAAGCCGATGGTCGACACGATGATGGCGGACAACGCGAGCTCCGCAGCCCCGCCCTGGGGCCGAGTGGGATCGGGGGCGAGCTCGTCCCAGAGCATGCCGACCCCCGAGCACAACGCGATCATCACGCCGATCCCGAGCACGACGGCCCCGACCGGCCGAATCACGCCGCGGAAGTCTCTCGATTGTGTGCTCACTCACCCCTCGGTCGAAAGAGCCGCTCGACAGTTGCCCGAGCGTCTTTGGTCGTCATCAGGATGACCCGGTCGCCTGGATGTACGACGTCCTTGCCGTGTGGAATGATCACATCGTCGCCGTGCACGATGGCTGCGAGAAGCGAACCGCGCGGTAGGTTCATGCGGTGCAGAGGTTTGTTCACGGCGCGACATTTTGGGCTGGCGGTGAGCTCGACGACCTCCGCCTGGCCGTCTTCGAGCACGGTCAGTCCGTGGAGGCCTCCTCCTCGGGAGAACCGGAGGATCTGGTCCGATGCAACGGTGCGCGGCGAAAGAACGATGTCGATTCCGAGTTGGCGGTAGATGGACGTGTAGTCCGCGCGTTGCACGATCGTTGCGGTTCGCTTGCATCCGGCGCGCTGCGCGAGGAGGGCTGCCATGAGGTTGATCTCGTCTTGCCTCGTCACCGCGGCGAAGAAATCATAGGTTCCGACCTCTTCCTCTTCGAGGAGCGCCCCGTCGGTGCCGTCGCCATGCACGACCTCTATGCCTTGGAACTCGGAGCTGACTTCTTCGGCCGTGCTCAAGTCGCTTTCGATCATCATGACGGTTGCTTGCTGCTGAAGCAGCTCGCGCGCGAGCGCTTTGCCGACGACACCGCCGCCGACGATGCAGACTCTGCGAGCCTCGCGCTCCTTGCTGAAGAGGCGCTCTGCGGCGAGCACACCCTCTGGGCGCCCGATCAAATAAACGCGATCGCCTTTGACCAAGACATCGGCGCCGCCGGGAACGAAAAGCTCTCCGTCACGAACGACGGCGCTCACCAACGTGTGCGGCGGGAGCTCGACAGCGGAGAGCGGCTTGTTGAGCACGCGGGACTCCTCGAGATCGATCTGCACCAACTCGACCCGGTCCTGCGCGAGGTCCACCACGTCCGAGGCGCCGTAAGACCGGGCAATGCGGCTGAGCTCTTGAGCGACGAGCACGCGCGGGTTGATCACGACGTCGACGCCGAGCAACCCATAGCGAATGCCTTCGGTCCACTCGGACCACGCGGTGCCTTGAACTCGAGCGACCACGTGCTTTGCTCCCAGCTGCTTCGCTCCAAGCGCGGCGATCAGGTTCATCTCGTCGTGGTTGGTGACGGCGACCACCAGGTCGGCCCTAGCCACACCGGCGATTTTGAGCAGGGTTTCGCTCGCGCCGTATCCGACGATCGATGCGACATCATAATGCTCCTCGGCGTATTGCACGGCCTTGGCGTTCGCGTCGACGGCGACGATGTCATGTCCTTCTTTGTCGAGAACGCTCAACAAGTGGCGCCCAACTTCCCCCAGACCTATGACGACTATGTTCATCTGGTGCTTACCTCGATCGATGTTCGGGAATCGGAAGCCTTGAGCTCGCGTTGGAGCTCGCCCTCGTCGACCAGCAAGCCACGCAGCAATCGCGGTGCGATCAGGTCGTTCAAGATGATGGAACCAAGCACTACGGAGTATGCGATCTTCGCTGCCTCTCCGTCGTAGACGAGGCGGAATGAGACTGCCATCGCCAGCGTGACGTCGCCATGCGCCAAGAGCCCTCGGAACAAGTCCTTTCGTACGCTCGTGCCCCAACCCGCAATCACGCTCGCGAGCCCCTTGGCGCCGGTGCGTGCGATGAGAAACCCGCCTAGTGCCAGCAGAGTAGGCACCAGTGGGGTGGGCTGCCAAAGCGCGCCGGCAAAGATCAGGAGCACGATCGCCATGGGGCGCTCGGTCGATTCGAGCGTCGTGTGCAAGAGCTGACCGCCTCTCGCGAAGTTCACCAGGACAAACCCCATCGAGAGGTTCACCGCCAGGGGCGAGAGCTCGAGGAAGTATGCACCGCCCGATGCGAACGCGATGATCCCGACCAGCGCCAAGAACCGGGAGTTGTCCGACTCATCGCCGGCCAAGAAAAGCGAAAACAGGAAGCCTAACGCGGCGCCAAGCAACACCGTGACCCACGCCCACAAGGCCGGGGAGTAGTCCTGCGCTTCCGGAGCGTTCTCGTGAAATACACAGAAGATCAGGCCAAACGCCAAAATGACCACGATGTCCCCGAGACGTGTTCCGTTGCGCAACAACGGAGCAAGCCGACCGGTGATCTCGTAGCGCCTCGCGAGCAGGTCGAACGGCTCCGCGGAATCCGCAGCCGCGAAGCAAGCAAGCGCGGAGGCGCTCAACGCTGCACCACGAAGCGTGGTATCGACCCACCCCAACTGGGTGAAGAAGTAATAGGCGCCTACGCCGACCGCCGCGCCCGGTAGAAGGTGATGCAGGAACACGATCCGCCAAGTCGCGGGATCGAGCTTTTGGAGACTCGCGAAATCGAAGTCCGTCCCTCGCAACAGGCCCACCCATCCGGCAGCAAGCGCGATGATCGGCAGCAACCCGGTGACGTTTTCCAACGCATTAATCGCCGGGAAGGCCGGACCCAGCAAGAACCCCAACAACAGGTACTCGGCCCCGCTCACGACCAGGAAGCGACGCTGCAACCGCTCCACGACGTTGTGTGCGAGCACATACGCGACGCCGATCACGAGCACGAGCAGGACGACCGTGCCGAGCTCACCCGCGTCACCGTTTTGACCCGAGCCGTTCGCCGCGTGCGCGACGCCCGGTAGCGCCGCCCAAACGAACGGCACCGCGGTGAACATCAGCCTCCCCGCCATATCCACCTAATTGTGAAGAAGAAGCCGCCCGAGCGGTAGTTTCGAGCTGGACAGGTGTTTAGGGCGCCCCAGAAAGAGATCAGAGGGCTAGTTTCGGAGCCCCTCGAGCACGATCGAGATGAGCCTCTTCGTGGTTTCGATGGGATCCATGTCCACCTGGTTGCGCACCGAAGCCAGCGCCAGCGCCTCTACCGCGCCGAGGACCGCAAGGGCACTCACGCGGGGATCGGAAATCGTGACGAGGTTGCGATCGACCGCGACCTGACTGAGGGTCATCGCGCGATTGTCGAGCTCGGTCGCCAGATCGGAGATCGCCTGGCGTGCCGTCGTTGCCGGGGCGCGGCGCTCCTGCAAATAGAGGCACATGGCGTCGGGATACATCGCGAGGGCGCCGATGAGTCTATTGCCCAGCTGCCCATATGCGGCGACCGCGTCGCCACGACCGTTCGCTTGGCGAAGCATCTCATCGCACTCCTGGATCGCCTCGCGTGTCGTGTGGGCCACCGGCTCGATGACCGCCTCGACCAGGTCCGCTTTGTCCCTGAAATAACGATAGAAATTGCCCTTTGCCATGCCGGCTTCGCGGGCGACCTCGTCGATCGTCACCGCCTCGATACCACGCTCCAGGAAGAGCGAAAGGCCGGCATCGACCAGGTCTTGGACGCGCTTGCGTCGGTTGAGATCTCGCTTGCCCCCAAAGGCGCCTGGCCTCTCCGCGGGGCCAGCGCGCCTAGGCCGTCTTTCGTCGTCCATCGAGTTGCTCCTCACGGGTCATGAGCCTCTGCGACGCTCCATTATGGGGCAGGCGCGCCCCAGGTAAAGAGGGTCTCGCGAAAATATTGCGCCTAACCGGGCGGGTTTTCAAAACATTGCGCGAAACCTAAGAAACCGTCACAATTCGTAGTGTTAGACGCGATTGACAGGGGGGACACCGCCCCCTAAGAGCTTGGCTTAGACCCATTGGAGCGTTGGATGACCTTGCCAGCTCGCAAACCTGATTGGCTTCGCGTGCGGCTCCCCGCGGGGCCGCAACACGCGGAATTCCAGGGCTTGAAGTCCCGCTTCCGCGATCGGGGCCTGCATACGGTGTGCGAAGAGGCCCGGTGCCCAAACATCTTTGAGTGTTGGGGGCAGGGGACCGCGACCGTCATGATCCTCGGGGAGACCTGCACCCGAGGGTGCCGGTTTTGCTCGGTGAACACCGGGAAGCCGGGCGGCATCGTCGACCCCGACGAGCCCGACAACACGGCTCTATCTCTCGCCGAGATGGGGCTCGCGTATGTGGTGTTGACCATGGTCGACCGCGACGACCTGACCGATGGCGGTGCCGCTCACGTCGCGAAGACGGTTCGTCGCATCAAGCATCACAGCCCCGAGCTTCGCGTCGAAACGCTGGTCGGCGACTTTGGAGGGCATCGCGACGACATCCGAACCGTCGTGCAAGAAGGCCGCCCGGATGTGTTCGCACACAACGTCGAGGTCGTGCCGCGTTTGCAGCGGCCCATTCGCGATGCTCGCTGTTCGTGGAACCGTTCGATCAACACGCTCGCGGCTGCCAAAGAGATCGGCTCCTCGGTCACCAAGTCGTCGCTGATGGTGGGCTTGGGCGAAGGCCGCGACGAAGTCCTCGAAGCGATGCAGCTCCTGCGGGATGCGGACGTCGACGTGCTGACGATCGGCCAATACTTGCAGCCTACCAAGCGCCACGCGCCGGTAGAGCGGTATGTGGAGCCGGCGGAGTTCGCCGACTACGAGCAGGCAGGGCTGGAGATGGGTTTTCGTTTCGTCGCATCGGGACCGCTCGTTCGGTCGAGCTACCGCGCGGCCGAGGCGTTTCTTACGGAGGTCCTCGGCGAAGAGGCGAATGCGGGCGAGGCTCCCACGATGGACCGCTACGGCAAGAAACGATCGCTCGCCGTGCTCACTTGAGGGGGACATGCACGTCATTCGAGAAGACGGAAGCCTCGACCCAACGCTAGACCCCGGTCTGTCGATCGATCAGGTCGTCGCTCTCTACAAGGCGATGCTCCGAACCCGCATCGTCGATGACCGCCTCGAGAAGCTTCAGCGTCAAGGACGCATTGCGTTTCACGTCGGCTCCCTCGGAGAGGAGGCCGCCATCATCGGCGCGGCGGCAGCGCTCCGCGATCGAGATTGGATCGTCCCCTGCTACCGGGAGGTAGGCGCGCTATTGTGGCGCGGCTACCCGCTTCAGCGGTACGTCGACCACATGTACGGCAATGCGGGCGACCCGTTGCGCGGGCGGCAGATGCCGGACCACACCTTCAGCAAATCCCATCGCTACCTCTCGGTGAGCGCGCCGATCGGCACTCAGATCCCGCACGCGGTGGGTGTTGCCATGGCGGCGAAAAAACGTGGCCTGGATGAGTGTGTCGGCGTGTTCTTCGGGGACGGCGCGACGAGCTCCAACGACTTTCATGCGGCGATGAACTTCGCCGGGGTGTATGAGGCGCCGGTGTTGTTCTTATGCCGAAACAACGGCTTCGCGATCAGCTTGCGGACCGAGCATCAAACGGCCGCGCGCACCATGGCCGAAAAGGCCGCCGCATATCGGGTGCCGGCCGCTCGGATCGACGGCAACGACGTCCTGGCGGTTTGGCGAGCCGTCCGCGAGGGGGTGCAAAGGGCAACCGATGGCGGTGGCCCGACATTCATCGAGCTGATGACCTATCGTCTCGGCGGCCATTCGACATCGGACGACCCGAGCATCTATCGAAGCCAGTCAGAGGTCGACTCGTGGCGAAAAGCCGACCCGCTCGCGAGGCTCCGAAAGCACATCGAGAAGGGCGATGTATGGAACGACGACCTTGAGGGCGATTGGCGAGCGATCTGCGATGCAGAGGTGAAGGAGTGCGTGCTGCGCGCCGAAGAGAAGCCCGCGCCCGAGCTTCGCGACATGTTCACCGACGTCTACGCGGAGCAGCCTTGGCATCTTCGCGAGCAGGAGGCGCAATGCGTCGGGGGGCCCCGCGCGAAAGACGAGGAGAACGAGTCGTGACTCGGATGAATCTCGTC
>JABAOG010006573.1_pt1 | contig 16191 bp, 24 predicted proteins | sample 7062131 | NCBI WGS metagenome assembly JABAOG01 (sample SAMN14538629, study PRJNA623070) | marine sediment metagenome | biome: marine biome [ENVO:00000428]; feature: marine pelagic biome [ENVO:01000023]; material: deep marine sediment [ENVO:00002113] | place: India: Arabian Sea | collected...
TTACATTGGATGACGTACCCGCCATCGAACGTCTGCACGTCGCTGACTTGGTAAGTCTCCCCACGCCAACGGATGAATTGAGTCGGCTCGACGCCACACCATGTCGGAGCGTCTCGCTTGGCGACGATGAAGACCGTCGAGTCGATGTCTTGCCCGGCTCCCCCTTGCCATGCGAACTGACGAATCGCTTGCATCATAGCAGGCGTGTAGGTCACGTTCTTCGTGGTGCGAGGCGGGACGTAGACGGCATTCCGAANNAACCCTGCACCGTATCGCCTTGTCATGTTGTAGAAGACTTGGCGTTGACTTCGTGAGACGTTTGGATTAGTCGTTGGCTCCATTCCGTTCTCGCAGAAGTGTTTTCAAGTCTCTTAGTTCCTCTCGGATGTCGTTCAGCGTCCGCAGGATCATGTTGCGATCACGTGCGTACGGTGACTTGTCCTCGATCATTTCCGTGACTTTGTCCTCAGTGGGACGGGCGTACACGGCGGAAACTGCCCAAGCATTGAATGCGATTGCACCAGACAGTAACGTACTGATGACGATCGTCACGTACTTACTGGGAAGTTTAACAAAGTCCTCTCTCGGTGCCATGTCGCTCTCCTAAATGAAAAAGCGGCAGGCAGGAGTTTCCTACCTGCCGCTTCGTTTCAACGTGGTAACATATATGTTACCAAGAGCGATTAGCCGTTGATGACAACTGCCAGTCGTTCGTCCAAGACGGCAACGCCGCACAAGAGGTCGAACGTAACTCGCGTGCCTTGCGACTGCGAGTCGTACTGCATCGTCACTCGCATCGACAATCCGTCGAAGCTGGTGACAGCACTGCGGGCACCCATCTGATTCGCGACAGTCGCGAGGGGACGGCTCACCAACGCGATTGCATCGCGAGTGAATGCCAGCGAGCGGCTTCCCCAAGGACCGGGGTAGCAGAGGTCGTTGTCAGCCAAAGCGGCGTCCAACGGACGGTCGAGCAGCACAGCGTACTCGGTCGTGGTCGTCTCGGTCACGGCGATAACCGTGTACGAGTGGCTCGAAGCACCAGTCGCGAAAGTCACGACTTGACCAACTTGCGGTCCAGTGTTCGCAGCGAAACCGTCGAGCACAACTTCCTTGGCCCAACCCTGGGCGAAGGCACCCTTCACGTCGCAAGCCTTGATGACGGTAACAGCAGCACCGGCTGCGACATCAGCGGTGATGCCTTCAACCAGAGTGATGTCGGTGTCACCAGTCGAGTCAACAGCACTCGCGATCCGGTGAGCGTACTCGCTACCGGCGATCACGACGTACTCACCACCAGCCAACGTAACGTCGGCGGAAGCGACAGTTGTCTCGATGACGGTCGAGCCTTCCGTTTCGGCACCATCGGTGACGCCAGCGGTCGTCTCGGCATCGGCCAAGTTGACGTGAGCCACGTTCTGGTCCATGAAGCTATCGAAGCCGTAGATACGACCAACGCTTGCTTCGCGGAGAGCGGTGCCCTGGTCGCCACGCTTGTCGGCTTCCACGACGATTTCCGCACCCAGAGCGGCACGATTGAAGCGGCTCGACATCACCAAGTAGCGACCGAACTTCGGTGCTCGGTTGTCGTTCAACGCTTCGTCGGCGTCCAGAATGTAGTTATCGACGTTCAGTTCGGTGACAGCACCGGGCTGACCAACCTGGGGAGAGCCATCGACGACCAGACGAGCAACTTGCCCGCACAGAACTTGGTCAACCTTCTCGGCGATTTCACGAGCCGCAGGCTCCATGTATCGCTCAAGCAGGTCAGGCAGAGCCTTGGACAGTTCGCCGTCTTTGATGACGTACGAAACGTGGATGTGCTGGTCCAGCGGAACGGGGATGTTCGGGCTGATCGCGTCCTGATCGGTCACGTTGTCCGCGTCCGTCTTACGCTTACCAGAGAAGTCAGCCGGTCGGCTGGTGTTCACCACGTCGCCTTCGTTGGCGATCTGTGCCGAGAAGTCACGGTGGACCAGTTGAGCCATGATGGTGTTCGACATCAGGGTCAACAGAGCTTCACGACTCCAAATCTCAGGGATCAGGGCGTCGTTGTCATTGGCCTTCGCGATCAGACGAGTAGCGGCCTTTACGAGTTGCTTGAACATTGAGTTCGATTCCTATGTAGTAGGAGAATGGTTTTGATTGACGAAACCCGGTCAAGCCGGTAGAGCCCGCTAAGTGCGGTTAGAATCCGCGACGGTCACGAATGCCATACTGGCTTTTGATCGCGTCACGATTCGCGAAGTATTCCTCGTCCGTCATCTTGCTGACATCGACACGAGTTGGATTCGCGACATCCGGATTCGAGCCTTCACCAATTCCTTTGGCGACGTTCGAGCGAAACAAGTTACCGTATTGTTCGGGCTGTTGCTTCATCTGCTCGACCGCGTCACTGACTGGTCGTAGCTCGACACTGGTGGTACCGTCTTCACCAGTAACTTCAATCTCAACACGTGGGACAAGGCGACCGGTTTTCTCGCCATTGCCATTCACTTCCTCGACGATCTTTGTGCGTGGACCGAGGACGGAAATGAACTGTTCTGGATTGTACGCGTCCGCTTGCGTTGCCGCAGAGAGGATTGCGTTGTCTCTTGTTTGAGTCTCGAAAAGACTCTTGTACTGATCCCGCTCGCCAGTCACCGACTCAAGGGCCGAGTTGAACTTGGCTTCCCGCTGCTTCGCCTCGTGGGCGACTTGCTGTTCGCGAGTGCGGAGTTGAGCTTGGACAGCTTCGAGTTGTCCTTCCAGTTCCGTCCGCTCCTGTTGGGAGAGGTTCTGGTTCTGTAGCAGTCGCTCGTACTGCGATTCGGTGTTCGAGAGTTGTTCTTTGAGTTTCTTGACCCGGCTGACGACGATCTTGTCAACGTCTTCCTGGGTGAAGGTTTTGCCGCTAGGAGCGGGTGTCGAATCTCCCACTGGTTCGGGGGAGCCGCCGTCGTCGCCTCCCTCGTTGTCTCGTGGAAACGGACGGGGGAAAGCCAACAAAAAGCGTTCGATCTTCATATTTGCCCTGTAAGGTTTCAGGTACCGCTGGTATTCCTGGGAAAGAGCCCAGTCTCGTTCTACTTACAACTTATGAAGTTCCGACACGAATTTCCCCGAAAAAACCCAATTTTCTCGAAATTACCCCTTTTTGTGGTCAAAAGAGGTTGACACGTTCAAATACGGCAGAATCAGAGCCCAAGCAGAGGGGGACGGGATCAGATTCGACACGTGACCCTTGGCGGATCGGCTGGTGTCGAATTCCGTCCGAACCGGGCCGAAAGTCTCCACCTTGACGTTCAGAGCCTCGAAATCGGCCTGGGGATCGCGACCCCCCAGTAGAGCGTCAGCGATGAGATAAGCGGCCTGCTCAATCGAAGTGGGGATACCAGCGGAGCCTCCAATCAAGCAGACCGTCCCGTCGTCCAGCGTCCTGGTCCGAGGGAATTCGAGTAACTGATCGGAGTCGGTCTTCTCGCCCACGTAGGCGAACCGGTCCATCAGTTGTTGTGCGTGGTACAATGCCTTGGTCTTGTCCTCCGGGGTGGCGTTGTTCCAGTCCCAGGAGTGAATCCGGACAGCGTGGAACAAGTCCCCCGCCGCGACCGAACCATAGTACAGGTCGTCCGCATCCAGCAACAGAGTGTCGGACGGATCGGGTGACGCTCCGGCCTGGACGAAGACGTACTGATTGCCAGCGGCTTTCGGGTACAGACCCGCGTAGGTGCCGCTCTCCGTCAGCGTCTCGGTCGCCGTGCCGGGCGTGGTGGTCGAGTGTGCGTAGAGAGTCGCACCACTCGTGTAGATAATGTAGTCAGCGGACATCTATTCTTTCTCGCTTCCGTTACCTGGGGACGGGGGAGTCGGTCGGTCGTTGGGGTTGATCGACTTGTCTTCGTTCTGCTTCGCCTGCTCCTTCTCGGCTTGAGCGTCTCCACCACCTTCTGGCACACCACGTGCCGCAAGGTTCTGAACTTGGCCGCTTCCTCCACCGGGAGTCTGAGCGATGATCGTGGCGGCAAGTCGTTCCGCTCGATCCTTCTTGGCTTGCTCGACTTCCGCTTCCGCGTCGTAGCCCAGTGCGTCGGATGCCGTCACGTCGCTGCATAGGCCAGCCTTGTGTGCTTGCATCGTGACCTGGGGATCGGACAGGATGTACGGGTTCGAGTCGATCTTGCGGTAAATCTTGTCAATCTCCGACTGCGGCAACTTGCCAGCGGCCAGAGTGTCAACGATCATCTTCGCAGTCGCTCGCTTGAGTTCCTGCGTCGGCATTCGCTCGACCAGCTTGAGAGACTGCTCGGCTTCCTCCAAACGATCCATGTCGCTCTTGAGCGTGTATCGTTCGGGGTAATGTACGGTGGCTGGATTGGGGTTGGAGACGTTCTCGTACTCTGCCCAGAGAGCGGCGATCAGTTTCTCGCCTGCTTCCAGTACCAGACCGATGAACGACAATCCAGCTTCTAACCCGCCTTGGCTGACTTTCTTACTCTCGGCGGACTCAGTTCGAGAACCTGCCTTGTTAGCCACTGCCAAGTTGATGAGGTGTCGGATGTTGTCTTCCAACTTCTCTTGCAACTTCATCGAAGTCTCAAGAGGATCAGTCGGAGGTGCGATAAAGCCAGGACGTTCCGTCCCGACTCCGTAGTAGCGTCCCTTGCCCCCACCGAGTTCTTCGGTGTGTCCCGCCGCACCTTCTGCGTCTTCCGGTCGCTTCAAGTGTTCGCCGGATTCGTACGCGTCACGTTGGATCGTGAGGAACGGGGTATTGGATCGCAGTGCGTAGTAGACATCGTTGCTCGCGAGGTTGAGCAGCGATCGTTGGTAAGAGGCTACGTCTTTCATCAGCGAATCGCCGATGTCGAATAGCACAAAGGGCACTCGTTTGAGATTGGTTTGAACTGGACCGGTCTTGTCGTTCCCGTCCTTGTCGAACAACGAGTACCACACGACGCCAGCGTCGTCCTTCCAGACCAGACGGTATCCGACTTCTGTCCCATTCGGCAAAGTGATGCCGTGGGTCATTTCGCCTTCGACGGTCACGTTCCAGTCACGCAACAGCACGGATTGAAACTCACCTCCCTTTCCACGCGGTGCTTTCGAGTAGGAGAGTACGTCCTCGCATCGGTAGTAAGTCAGGTACGGTGGGAACGTCGGGTCCGCCAGCGTGTCGCCCAGTGGGGGTGCCGCATCGACGTAGACTCCAACCTTGCCCATCAGCAAGAGTTCCGTCAGCACGTCCTTACCAATGAATGAGTCCATCGTTGACCCTTCACCGTCAACGCCACCATCCATACCGAGGACTGCTTCACGGTAGCCTTTGCTGCCGCCGACACGACTCACCCCCACCAACCGCTGGTAGATATTGTTCCGCACGTCGAGAATCGCGGACTTCGCGAACGTCGGAATTGGTGTCAATTCCTTACGCTCGTTGAATTCCTCGTTGGTTTCTCGGTTGCTGAATTTCGTGAGGTAATGATCCCTGTAGTATTCTCCACCTTCAAACGTATCACGCCAGAACTCCCAATCCAAGGAGTCTCGCACGTAGTGAGGATGACGAATGTTGATGATCTTGTGAGCCATCTAGTATCTCTCGTCCGGTTTGATAGTTCGACCTGTTGACTGACAGAAGGCACGGAAGTGTGCAATCTCACAGTAAGCCGCCGCATGAGCGAAGTGGTCATCGGCGATCGACTTGTAAACGCCACGAGGCAAGCCAAGCTCATCCATTTCGTAGGTTCGGATGGGAGCCTTCAAATGCTCTTTAGCGATACCGGGAAACCCGACCGGCACGGTAGTTTTGTTTTTGTGGAAGCGTCCCAGTGCTAAGTCGAGAAACACTGTTCGGTCCACAGTCAAGCAAGGCACACCCTGCTCGTCCTTCGTCTCTTTAATTTCGTTGCCAACGGTTCCGCGTCGGTAGGCGACCATCGAGGCGAAACCTTTGAACGCTCGGCAGAATCGTCGGGCGTTCACTGTGTCTGGTTGGAAGTCAACGCAGCAGTGTAGTACCTGCCACTCACGCATCAGGTTGCCAAGAGCGTGCCAGTCTTCCGATGGAAGTCGGATGCACTGTAGCACTCGCGACATCGAATTCTCGTACGGCATGTTCTTGGGATCACGGACGTACTTGAATTCGCTGATCCAACAATCGAGGAACGAACCAACGTCAACGCCCATGCAGACCATCCGGTCAGCCTTGTCCGGTCGGTCCATTCCGATCTTGTACGACTTGTCGTAGCAAGCGTCGATGATGGTGTCGGTCAGTCGGGCACCCTCCGCAATGTGAGGCTCGCCCAACTTCTGGTTCTTGAACTCGATCGCCGCTAAGTCACTCAGTTGTGACTTGTGGTAAGCGTTGACCATTTCCGGTGGCGAGACGGTGGTGGAGTACAACTGGTTGATGTGAAAGGAACGGTGACCCTTCACGTTCGTCCGTTGTGGTACCCACTCGGATGTCTGTAGCCATTCGTGTTTTGTTTCGTGTGGTAGTTCGTTCTTGCACTGCGTGCAGAAGTAGATCGACTTCGCTACTTCTGGATCGCCAGGGTACTCACCACAAATCCGTACGTTCTCTGGGAACAGGAGTTGTTCGTGCTTCCCGCACGACGGGCACCGGAAGAAGAACTGCTCTTGTGTTCCGTGACCGTATTGTTTGTCGATACCGAACTCCGGCAGCGTAGGCGTCGATAAGGAAAACAAGTATTTTCTCAACTGTCCGCTCAATCGCTCCTGCACCAGATCGTATGTATTGTCTGCACACCGGTCGTACTCGTCAATGATTGCCGATGAAACCGGGACCGATACCAATCCTCGACTGGACACCGATCCACGGATGTAAAGGTTCGCACGCTGTTTGGTTACCTTCAAGCCGACATTGTTGCCTGACGAGAAGACATCCTTCAAGTGCGGAGACAAGCTGACGATCGCGTCGAGCCTGCCTTTGGAGAAGTCTCCGGCGAGCCCTTGTGTCGGCAGAACGTACAGGCAATCCTCCACCCGCTCTGACACCACGTACAAGGCTCGCACAATTCCGGCGATACTGAAACCCATCTGTGCCGACTTCTTGACAGTCACGATACCCTCGTCGATGTCGAGGATGTCGGGCTCCCAAGGGAATCGGCTAAAGTCGATAGGTCCAGCGAAAGGGTTTGGCATCTCGATACGATGCCGTGCCCATCGACTACAGGTCGTCAGACTTGAGTCGATCAGTTGCTTCGCTGCTAGTTTCCCCAGGTTGAACTTCGTCATTCTCCGCTCCGCTTAAACCAATGTCATACCAGCCGCTCTCATCCTCCGGCATCGCGTCGGACTTGAGGAACACTCCCTTGACCGTCTTGCTCGGGGTGATCGTGAAGTCGATCACTTCCTCCCCGTCCGGTGTCGTCTTTGGTGCTGGTTTCTTTTTCTTCCGAGGTTTCTTTTTCTTCTCGGCGGCAACGTCTTCCTCTTTTCTCGCGTACGGGGTGCCGTCATCTGCGAACATGATGACGATGCCCAGGATTTTGAGAATCGTCTCTTGGTTTTCCCAGAGCCACTTGATGAAGGATTGGAGTCGGTTCACCCACTTGTGTCCGCGTGCCTTGGTGAAGTGTGTGTTCACCTCTCGGTATCGGTTGATGTCCGCCAGTCGTTCTTCAACGAGAGGCAGGTCTTCAACCCTCAACATCCCGCTGCGTACCATCGCTCGAAAGAGCCTCTGCTTCGGTAGTCGCTTCATCTGTGTCCTCGTAGTTTGAGTATGTTGACATCGACCAGTGTGTCACTAGGATCGTAAGGTTCGCTATCGCCATAGTGGCGAAGACAGTCCTTGTAGGATCGTGACATAAGCTGGTCCAAAACGACGTGCAAAATGGGCACGCCAGAAGAATCTGTAGGTAGGGAATATCCCTTAGCGGTCGTGCAATGCTGCTCGTGCATAGAACTACCGCAATAATTCCGGCACTAAGCCCGTCGAGGATGACGGCTTCCACAACGCCTCCTTAGTCGTTTTCAAGGAATGAAGACCGGTCACCTGTTTCTCAAGGAATCTTCCGGAGTGAGTGTTGTAATACCTTACGGTTGGGACCGTTTTCGGAATACGTTTGATAGCCTTCTCAACCATCTCTTTCGTTTGGTATTCCCAGCGTCCAATGTGTTTGTACGGTTCGTCCACGTCAATATAGACGACCTTGTATCCTTGGGCTCTGAGGGTAGTCCAGTGAGGTTGTAAGACCGCACAGGGTCCGCACCACTTTGCCGAGTAGACGACGAGGATGTCCCCCTTGTCTTCCGGGCACTTCTCGGCTTCCACGATTCCAATATCTGGACGATCGTTCGCCAGGAGCGAAGGAACTTTGTCCGAGTAGACAAGTCCGATCGTCGCCAAACACGCCAGAGTCGAAAGAATTTTAACATACCGCATCAGAATTTCATCCCAGGAATTGGAAGGATCGCGTAACAGTCGCCGTAGGCAATCATCTTCTCGGCGTCAGCTTTGCTAACCCAGAAAGAGCCATCCGGCTCGTCGCCTAACCACTTCGGTCCACTGATCCAATTAGTGCCCCAACTGTTCAACAGCAAGGCTCGTTTGCTTCGACCATCACTGACGCCACAGAAGACCATTGCATGATTCCAACGGCTCCACCAGCGTGCTCGTAGTCTACCATCACTTGTGCGTCGGGCTCCCCTTGTCGGGCCGAATCCAACGCTGCTGCCGACAATCACCGGCACTTCGTTCGCGATCGCATCGCGTAGTTGTTCCCAAGTCTCGATCTTGACGAATCCAGATCGGTAACCTTGAGCAATGTGTTCGTACTGCTCCGGTGGTCCGCGTTCCCAACGCTTCGCACGAGCGGGAGAGTAGACTCGCAAGTCGTCTCCCATCACGGAGTAATTAAGACTCGGGAGTGCTCCCACGTCCTTTATCATCTGTGCCGCGTAGCCGCAAAAGCTGCCGCCGAACGGCGAGTAATGTTCCTGAAAGTGCTTCCTGCTCATACCGTAGCACCACTCCGCACTGAACCTCTGACCGTGCATCAGTTCCAGTGCCTTCGCCGTCGCCGCACCTACGCACGAACCCACCTGTCCTTGCGACATAGCGGTAACTCCGTGCTTCCGGTATAAAACGTAGGTCTTGTTCTGTCCGTCGTTCTTCCAATGTTTCGGATACTCGTAAGGCTCGATGGAGGGAATCATGCCGATGATCGACACTCCCAACAACGTAGCGGTAAGAAGTGCCTTCGTCAGCATGTTCTACTCCATACGTGGGTGGTGATTGCTCTAAATCAAATGCTCCGCTGATATTCTTGGGGGTGGTATCCTAGTAGCACACTTCCCATACGTGTGCAAGACCGGCTTGCAGGATAGGTCCATCTGGCTCGTCGCCACGGTGCTGACCAATCGCCGCAATCTTGTCCGCAGTGATCGACACTCCACTGCCGAATTCATTTTCAAGTTCATCACCTGCAATCTCGGCAAGTTCGGTGCCTGATGTATCGGTGACGATGACGGTTCCTTCGTTGTTGGATACTGCATCCGAGAGGTAGCATCCAAAGATCAAGGCTCCACCGTTCGTGTCCATTGGACACTTCGTGTTTGGGAAGTCGCTCTGTCCGTAGTTGAGCGTGAAGTTGTCTTGGTACGTCCAAGTGGTTCCGCTTCGCGTAAACCTCTGAACCTCAGAGGTTGGAGCCGCGTTGTTGTGCATGATCCAGGCTTCGTTGTTGTTAATCATCGCGATTCCACAACCGAATCCTGCCGATGCTGTTGTCCCAGTACCGGAAGTGAACGACGATCGGTACGTCCACGTACCCCCTACGTCTTCCCAATACTCGACGATGCCCGCTCCGAGTTTCGTGCCGCCGTCTGTATCGTAGCCGGGGGCACCGATCAAGCAGTGCAGTCCGTCAGAGGACATGCCGAGTCCTGCCCCGAACAAGTCGGACAAGTTATTCGCCACGTTGCCTTGAATCTTGGTGTCGGATGACAGCGTCGTGCCTGTCCGTGATCCGAAGATGGCGTTGCCGCTACTTTGTTGCGGTTCGCCTGCGACCCACACGGACAAGTCGGAGTTGCCTGCCAGTTCGTTTCCGAAATAGCCGTTGTTGACTTCCACCGTTGATAGCACACCGTCTTGACGCGTCCACGTTCCACCGACTTTGGTGAACAGGTGGACTTCGCCGACCGGGAAGATCGAACCTTGAGCCAATCGCTCGCCGACCAGCATACGGTCGCCACGGATAATCGTCGCACTGCCAAAGTGCTTGCTTGCGGTGGGGACATCCGACTCGATGCCCGCTTGCAGTTCGACGTTCCCAGAACATCCACCTTTACGCGGTCCAACTGCCTTGGACGCGTTAGGATTACCGGTGTAGGGACCGCCAGCGTAGAAGTGGCGTGGTGAGGTTTGACCGCAAGCCATTAGTAGGACATCCAGAACACTTTTTGAGCAGCAGTGTCAGAGATAACGTAAATCTCCGACTCACTTGAGACGGGGAGGAACAGCGAGTCCGATGCGTTCAACGGATAGCCGTCAGTCGCGTCGGTGTCACCATCGGTGACGTTCGAGCGAACAGCAACGTAGCAGATTCCGGTGTTCGTAGTCGGGCAGACGATCTGAACGCCTGCTTCCAACGGACGAGTGGAAGGTGCGAGTTGGACGGCGGTCGTGCCGACCGTCTTGGCTTGGGTGTTGATGACCGACTTGGTCTTCTTCCCGATTACTACTTTGCGAGCCATGAAAATTCTCTCAGGGGTTGGTTAATCTTCTTCGGTAGTGACAATGTACGCTTCAAGTCCGGCACTGATTGACGCACCATTGGCTGAACAGACTGCTTCGAGGCAGAGGATACCCGGTCCATTGAAGACAGTGAACGGACTGAAATTGTGCATCGCGTGAGTTGACCCACCAGTATCCAAGCCGATGTTGTGCTTCAATACTTTGATCGTGGGTGAGTTCTTCGGGTCTGGGCGGAAGTACAGATTGAGGTCTGCCGCTGCCGTTGCCGACCGTCCCATCGAGCCAAAGTAGTGAGAAATCACGACTCGCTCTCGGTGACCAAAGCTGTAAATACACATCTGCGTCTGACCTTCGCCAGCGGCGATCGCTGCGGTTACAGTTGCGTCGGTGTCAGCCGTTGCGGTGATAAGTCCGTGGTTCGCCGTTGTTCCGCCGAATGAAGTTACGGTCATCCGATGAATGGTGAACCACGACTTCGTTGTCGGAACGTCGGTCGTTCCGTTCAGCGTGAGGGTTTCGGTGTCTTCCTTACCGTTCCAATCCGTGATTCCGAAAATCTGTACCTTGCGAGCACCGGTACCGGCAGCAGTGTCGTTGACATCTGTTGACGCGATCTGATGAACGCGTGCCGTGGTCGGAGGAACCCAGATACCACCTTGTGTCCAAACAGTTTCGGCTACATTCTGTGCGTAGCTGGGGTTGTGTCCAAACTTGTGCAGTCCACGGATAGACGTGTTCCTGCCGAGTGCGACATCGAGCGGTAGAAAGCCTACCGCGTCGGGGGAGAGTCGGCGGACTCTTACATTACGAGCCATTGTTCACCTATCGCCAAAAGCCGGGGTGCCCGGAGAGGTTTGCGTATTTGAGAAAGCCTTGACCAATCTCGTCGAAGGCACACTGATGGGCGTCGAAGTCTTCGCCTGCCAAGTTATCATACAAGTGCTGCTGGATTTGAGCCAGGACACTCGCTGCGGTTCGCTGCTTCACCTTGCGGTTCTTGGCGGCTACCTTCTGTAACAGTTCGTCGATGTCGCTGCTGTTTGTCGCGGCGTAGATGAAGTTGTCGCCGAGTTGCTTCGCGACGTTCTTGTCCGTGTTCGCGTCGATGCACCACTTGTAGACCGACTCCGTCAATTCACCTTTCGGTTCGAGGTCATCAGGGGTCGGAGTCGGGACCGGGTCCGGAACGACCGGCTCCGGGGGTCTGCCAACGGTGACAGTATGCTTGACGACGATCGTTGCTCGGCCTGCTACTGCGGCTGCGGTGACTTCGTATTCGCCCGGCTCTCTGAACGACATGATGCAAGTGTCGCCAAGGACAATGCAATCATCGACCGGTGCGAGCCACGAAGGGCGATCGCCGTTGACTTTGAGTTGTACGAGTTCGCCGACTTCCGCCGTCTCTGGACCGTCGATCGCCACGGAGTAAACGACAGATTCTTGCACGTCAACAGCGTGCTGCACTGCTACGGGACCACCAAGAGCGGTGGCTACGAGAAGGAGCAAGGCTCCGATGTTTTTCTGTGACATGCTGGTACCCAGAAGTGAAGGATGTCTGAGGCGGGGGTTATTTCTTACCCTTGCCCTTTTTCTGCTGTTGTTTCTTGTCTGCTTTCGCAAACTCACACGCGACAGACCGAGGGATGCCAGCGGCTTTCGCCACTTTGGGATCGCCACACGCTGCTGCCATCAGTCGCCGTTGTGCTGGTGTTTTACTTGGCATTGGTTGGATTCCGAGAAAGAAGACACACTGGCGTGGAGCCAGTGTGCCCGCGAAGTTCTCCCTTCCTCGTGGAAAAGAAGGAGAGTGCGATTACTTGATCGGTTCTTTGGTGACCAATCGCAGTCCCAGGTTGATAAGAGCCGATGCAACAGCAACGCCTCCGACCAGTACCGGGTTCTCGGTGACGATCGTGTGGTCAGCAACAGCGGCCAAGCTCAGAGAGAGCAGGGTCAACAGGTTGAACCAGATCGTCTTGCTAGAGAGTAGAGATTTTCCCATGTTATTCTTCCTCAAGTCGTGAAACGATTTTGTCGATGACATCTTCTGAGCCAGGGATGCCTTGGAGTTCTTCTGCAACAATCCCGATGATCTTTTGCGTGTACTCGATCACCTCGTTGCGTTCCATTAGCTCGCCACTTTCTCGCGACAGTTTAACCATTGTTTCCGTCAGCTTTGCGAGGACTGGCAACTGTGCAGCTACGAAATTGTACGCAGCGATTTGTTCGGCAGAAGTGCCACCCGCCATGTTGAGCCGTCTTTCGATCATGGCTTTCAAAGTGACAATCTGCTGGCTAATGTCTAGCAATGACGCTTTCGCATGGTATGCAACCGCATCTTTCAGTTCGGGGTTGTTGATACGATACGACCGATTGAGTGCCCCATTGTCCGTGTGGGTCGTGCATTTATCGCTCCCGCTCTTGACGGGTTTGTTGCACGGTCCATTGGGGGTTTGGTGGTTGCACTTCATCGGTCACTCCAAGTGTGAAAAAGGCAAGCTGGTGGGGGCCGCTAAAGAACGCGTACGCTGCCCCAGTGTCGATCCATCGTGGAAGATACCAGCCTACCCTGCATCTGTTCTACCCTCAACTTATGAAGTTTGGGGACGAGAATAGGCTGGAAAGTGAAGAAAATCAGGAATTTTCCTGAATCGCACGCCGGTTGCGGTCGCCGCGAGTGCGGTTCCGGCGAGTATTTCGCGGTTTCATGGTGGAGGCACGCAATTTGGGNNGGACTGTTGGTTCGATTCCTGCGGCATTGAAAAACTCCCTGGTGAGAAAAAAGGCGTCATTTTCGTGGATCGGGGCGGATTTGATCCATTTCTTCCATCGCTTCTCGGCTCGACACTTCCACAGACGCATCTGACGGGGGTTATCGAACTGAGCCTCGATGTCTTCGGGTTGCGGGAAGTCGCCGAAGACCGATTCGGTCACCCATTCAAGGGCGTCGTCGAACCGGCAGTCGGCGAGTGCTTCCGCAGCGTGTTTGTGGCGTTGCTTACGGGACAAAGTGATACTCCGTTCCTTCTGGCGTCGTGTAGATTTTCGATTCTTCGAGGGTCTTGCCCTGGAATTCGCGTGGCGGGTCGCCGTTTGACTCCAAGACGAGCAGATTCCCTGCGTCGATCGAGCGTTGATCCTCCACCGTGGGAGGCTCTTTGCTCCACGCGGCTTCCTCGAACCAGATGAAAATGTAGATCATCGAATCCTCCGGGGTTGGTGTAACATTGACTGAACACTCAACTTTACACCCTCCCCCGTCCGAGTCAAGCGAAAATCGCCAAAATAGCGAAAATGCCTCAGAGGCTCTCAGAGGCGTTCTAACGCGTTCCGTGCGAAACGGGTGTGGGGACACCAGATTCGCAAAAAAGTCGCAGAGCGTCGAAGTCTACCCCATAGGATTTGAAATCTGCTACAGGGTNNGTGACGTTCTCGAACCGGATGTCGTCGCCTTCGTACAGCAGTTGACCGCCGGTGGCTGAGTTTGCGGAGTTGACGAAGCAATCCGACTCGACTCGGAGCAGGAAACCGCTCGTGGACGCCTGGGTCGGCAGTTGGGTGATGGTCGGGGAGCCCGGAATCGCCACTTCACCTGTTGCGAACGGTTCGGGGGAAGCCGAAGCGGCCAAAATGGCGGCTTCGACCGTGTCTTGAAGCTGAATCAGGGCATCGGGGCCGATCAGCTTCAAATCAACGGGTTTGGACATGGGTCAGCCTTTAAGCAGGGGGAAGAAAGGTCCAGTCGCTCGCGTGTGCGGGCATTTGGTTGAGATTTTGGGACAGATCGTTGACAATCTGCTGCCATCGGCTCCTGCTATGGTAGGAACCGTCAGGATTCACCCACCGGGCGGATTGTTCGGTGGTGTCGATCTCGACCGTTCCGACTTCGCCGATCGCTTGGCGTGCTTCGTAGCCGGAGATGACAGCGTCAGTCACGAGTTGACTGTGCAGTTGGAGAGTTTTGGCGTCGTTGTCAACGACAAGGTAGAATTTTGGCATCGGAATACCTCAGTAGGGGGGAAAATGAGTCCTTTTCTACCTCCAACTTATGAAGTTTGAAAACGAGTTTTCTCGTAAATTCCGGGCTAAATCTCATTTTCGACCGAAAAGCTGACATAAACCTTCTATACTACCTAGTTAGACTAATTTAAGAAGAAGTAGAATATAGAGAGAAGGTTTTTCGCGAGTTTCGGGTCGAAATCTCGATCCACCCGGCAATTTACGGGAAAACGCGATTTTCAAACCCCCCACCTACACGCTTCGGTCGCCTCTGTGCTCATCGGGTCCGGGTTTTTCACCCTCCCCCTGTTGGTGGGGTCCGTATTCTGCCTCATTGTGCCCGTGCCCCCGCAGGTCGTTGCACATGGATCGGGCACGCCCCGCTCCACTGCAAATCCCGTGCCAATCGCTAAGTCGTTGCGGGGCAGCGGGTTACGCCCGTGACGCCCGCAGTCCAAAGGTGCCTTTGGATTGGGCAGACCTGCCTCGAAATTGGGCACCCACGTCATAGGATAGGGCGGCCAGTATAACCCGCACCACCCGACTAATCCTGCCAGTCGTCACAACCCTCCCGACCCGCACCACCCGGTCCCCCGTCACTACTCACACAACCCGCACAGCACGCACAACCGCTACGATCGTACGTGCGTCTCTTGGGTGCGGGTTGTATCAGTCGTCCTGGTGGTAGTAGCTGCCACACCTGTACCGGTTGTGCCGGTTAGCTGCCGCCTCTCTGTAGCGGGGGTCCGACTGTATCACCTGTAGCGGGTGGACGTATCCTGCCGAGTACGTGGGTGGGTGGGGTTGTGCCAGTTGTGCCGCCCGTTTCAGTCTGAGCAGTAGCGTAACGATTGTGCCGATCATAGGGATAGGTCCGGTTAGGGTATCTGGTGGAGTGGTAATGCCGGGAGCGGTGATGCGGGCTGCGGGGGTTAGTTGGGTTGTACCGATTGGATGGCTTGCAGGGAAACCCCCTCCCCCCGCTCCGATTGTGCCGGTTCTGCGGGTGGTGCGGGTGGTACCCCGCGTCCGGGTTGTGCCGGAAGTGCCGATTTTGTGCGTTTGCAGTAGGCGATCAGATACGGTAGCGATTCTGCGGGTTGGTACGATTGCATCGGTTGTTCCTCAGTTTCGGGTGGTGCGGGTTCTATCGGTCGAAACCGTAGCAGCGGATTGTGCCGGTGAAAGGGATTCTGACGGTTAGGCCGAATCGGTAGAATCGGAAGGGAATAACGGTTTCGACGGAAAGTTGGAAAAGGCGGGGAATCGTGATTGTTCGGATGTTGTCGGTCATGTCGGTTGCTCCGGATGGGAGGGTTGGTTAGAACGGGAGGGTTGGGAGGTTTGCGAGGATTGTATTGGCAATCCAACCTGCGAGGAAAAGTCCGGTTGTCGGAATTAGTAGGTTTGTTGCGGTCGTCATTTTGTCGCTCGTTGTTGTCGTTGTCGCTCGTTGTCCCCCGCCACTATTCAAATATACTCCGAAT
>JABAOG010003616.1_pt1 | contig 16190 bp, 13 predicted proteins | sample 7062131 | NCBI WGS metagenome assembly JABAOG01 (sample SAMN14538629, study PRJNA623070) | marine sediment metagenome | biome: marine biome [ENVO:00000428]; feature: marine pelagic biome [ENVO:01000023]; material: deep marine sediment [ENVO:00002113] | place: India: Arabian Sea | collected...
CGAAACCCACACACCCATCGTCCCCGTCGCAGTCATCGGCGGGGAAGAGCAGTATCCCTCGATCGCCGACTTCAAGCCCCTGGCGCGCCTGCTCAGGATGCCGGCCTTTCCGGTCATGCCGCAGATATTCTTCGGCATGATCGCGCCACTCCCCACGAGATACCGCCTCTACTTTGGAGAGCCGTTCCGGTTCGCCGGAGACCCCGACGACGACGATTCTGCAATCGAAGAAAAAGTCTGGCTCGTGAAGAGCACGATTCAAAGCATGGTGAACCGCGGCTTGCGTGAACGTAAGGGCGTATTCATCTGACCCGACACCAGTAACGATTTTGGCCGATGCCCGATCCTCAACCCACAAATCGTCACAAGCCAAGCGCACGAAGGGGGCGAGAGCCCGTTCGGAATCGCCCGTCGGCGAGGGCGCCGGTAGCTCGCGGTGTGTTCAGTCATGGAGTTGAACCCCAAAGGCGAGCGGAGCGATCCGTACCGGCCGCCCCGACCCCGGGCAAGCGCCCGAAGCCGGCTACTGAGGGTGCAGTGTTGATCACCGGCATCTGTGGGCGTCTGGGCAAGCTTCTCGCGCGCGAGCTCCACCGGACCGATCGAGTGGTGGGGGTGGATCGACGCCCGTTTGACGACCGGCCCAAGGACATCGTCCACCATCAGCTCGACATGCGGCGCAAGAAGATGAAAGACATCTTCCGCGGCCGGAACATCCGCGCCGTCGTGCACCTCGGCGTCCTTCACGACCCAAGGCGCAGCGAGAGCGAGCGGCACTCGTGGAACATCGTCGCCTTCCAAAAGCTGCTCGGCTACATGTCGCAGTACGAGGTCCCGAAGCTGGTTGTGCTCTCGGGTGCCAACGTGTACGGGCCGCAGCCCAACAACCCGCAGTTCCTCACCGAGGACGCACCCCTGCTCGGCGCCCAGCATTACGGCGGGATGCGCGACCTGGTCGAGCTCGATATGCTCGCCCAAAGCTTCTTCTGGAAGCACCCGGACACCGAGACGGTCGTGCTCCGGCCGTGCCACATCGTCGGCCGGGTTCACAACGCAGCCAGCAACTACCTTCGCCTCGAGCGGCCGGTCATGGTCATGGGCTTCGACCCGATGACGCAGGTCGTCCACGAAAGAGACGTCGTCCGGGCGATCCGGCTCGCGCTTCGTCCCGGTCTCCGAGGCATCTTCAACATCCGGGGCCCAGGGGAAATGCCGCTTTCCCATCTGGTGCGCCAAGCAGGCGGGCGCCCCCGTCTGGTTCCCTCGCCGATTGCAAAGGTTGCCCTCGACCAGCTTTGGAAGCTGCGGCTCAGCTCGTTTCCAGCGCAGGAGCTCGACCACCTACGGTATGTGTGCATGGTCGACGACTCGCGGGCCCGCACGGAGCTGGGGTACGAGCCCGCACATTCGATCGACCGCGTGCTCAAGGACGTCCGGCGGTTGCGCTATCAGTTGGACTAGCGGCACTTGCCGTCGATGCAGCTCTCCCCATCGGGGCAGTCGCTCTGGATCCGGCAGTCGCTCTGCAATTCGCTTTCGGCGTAGCAGAGGTTATCTGGCCCGCAGAGCGGCACCTGGCCGTCGTATGACGCACAGAGGTCATCGGGTTCCGGCGCGGTGATGTCGCATTCCGTGCGGCACAGACCCTCCACGCAGAGGCTGCCATCGCAATCCGCGTCATCGCGACAGAAGGGCGTGGGCGCCTCGGGGTCAGGGCTCGTACGCGGCCGGCAGAAGCCCTGTGCGTCGCAGACCTCGATGGCGGCGTCGCAACCCTCGTCGCAGCGTCGCAGGCAGGTTCCCTCGACGCAGTTGGTCTTCAGATCGGGGCACTGGCTGCTGTCGATGCATTCCCCAACGATCGGCTGACACAGGCTATCTTCGCAAGCGGTGCCGGTCGGACAGGTGGTGTCGGGACCGCAGAGGAGCCGGCAGCGGTTGTTGGCGCAGGTGAACCCGGCGGAGCACTGGAAGTCGAACTGGCAGGTCTCCGCGACCGGGGTGCACGAGTTCTCGATGCAGAGCTCACCGGTGGCTGTACCGCCGGTGCAGTCGCCGTCGACCAAGCAGTCGCCGTCGGTCTCGGGTCGGCAGCTGTCCCGGAAGTCGCACTCGAAGCCGGACATGCAGTCGCCGTCGACGGTGCATTCGGCGATCGCGGGAATGTAACAACCGCCGTCGGCACGATCGCAGTAGCTGCCGACCGGGCAATCACCGTCGGTGAGGCAGATCCCAAAGTCGTAGGCGATACAGCTGCTCGTTCCCGAATCGCAGAATGTGTCTGAAGGACAATCGAAGTCGCCCTGGCACGAGACTTGGACATCCCGCTGCACGGGCTCCGGCCCGTAGACGGGGCAGCCGACGAGGAGCAGCACCAGAGGGAGGAGAGAGGTCGCGCGTGAATTGGCCATGCTCCTCGGACGCGCCCCGCCTGGAGGTATTCAAGCCGGTTGCCCTCTAGCCCAGAAAGGTGTCCTCGAGCGCCTGATTTTGGCGTAATGCTTCGTACAAAACGATGGCCACGGCGTTGCTCAGGTTGAGGCTCCGAACCGCGCCGAGGGTGGGGATGGCCCAGACGTTTTGGCGGTCTTGAAGCAGCTCGGGCGGAAGCCCCACCGATTCTCGGCCGAACACGAGGGCATCGCCGGGTTCGAACGCCGCTTCGAGATACGACCTCGAAGCCCCGGCAGAAAACAAATGAATTCGGCGCTGTGGATCGGATTCTTCGAAGGCCTCGAACGATTCGTGTCGGTGGATTTCGACGAGCTCCCAGTAGTCGAGGCCTGCGCGGCGCACGGCGTGCTCGTCGATTTGGAAGCCGAGCGGCCCTACGAGGTGAAGCGGCGACTGGGTAGCCCCACAGGTACGGGCGATCGCGCCGGTGTTGGGCGGGATCTCGGGCTCCACCAAGACCACGTGGAACGGGCTCGCCATCGGGTGGGCGCGCAGCTTGGGGCCTTGGGGCATGCCGCTTCTTACGATAGAGGGTAGCAGCGTGGCAAAGCGGACTTGGTTGTTGGTGATCGTGGGCCTCCTCGGAGCCCTGGTATTGTGGCGCCAGAGCCGGCCGCAAGCCTCGGCGGTGCTCATGCAGTGGACGGACGTCGTGGCGCTCGTATCGCCGCCTCCTGGGCTCGACTGGGATCGAGTCGATGCACATCCCGCCATAGAGGAGGCGCTGCGAGGCATCGACCCAGCGCGTCTTCGCGAGGCACTAGGGGACGCCGGGCTCAGGGGCCTGTGGGTTGCGGTTTCGCCGGAGGCGCCGTCGGGGGCAGAGCTGCCGCTCGTCGACCGGTTTGCTTCCGGTGGCGTCATCCGAGGTTTCCGAGGAGAAGCCCTCACGCCCGAGGGGCTTCTCTACGTCATCGATGACACCGAGTGGCCGGTCGTGCTTTCCGATCGTGTGCTTGCCCGAGTGGCACGTGGCATTCTCGAGGGGAGCGCACCGCCTCCGCTCGATGCCTTTCCCGAAGAGCTCACACGGGCTCAGGCGGTGGAGGTGCTGGTGCTGTTGAGCGGTGGGCGTGGCCCACGGCTTTGGCGCTCGGCGCGCGCGCAATCGATCGCCGAAGCGCTGGTCACCGCATCGCTTGCCGCGCGCGAGCGATGGGAGGAACGGACCGAGACGATGGGAGGGCCGCTCGGCGAGCGTCTCGATCAGCTCGACGTGGAGGTCGCGTTCTTGTTTGACGACGGCACGTTCGACCCTCGNNGTCGAGGTCGCGATCCTGTTCGACGACGGCACGTTCGACCCGCGAGCGGTGTCCTTGATCGACGCGCTCGTGAAATCACAGCACGGGGTGGCGTATGAGCAGCCCGCACGCTGGCGCTACCTCCTGCCAGGCGCCACCCGCGCGGCCAACACCCCGACCGACGCGTATCGCAGGCTGTTCCGAGACAACGACCTGCCCGAAGACAGCTTCCAACGGCGCGACCTGCGCCTCTATCGGCTTCGGATGCAAACCGTGTCGATCGATCAGGGCTCGACGGGCTCGAGGCGCGTTGGTGCGCCTTCCGGCTCGAGCGAGTGATCGCTTTCGCGCTCGGCCTCGAAGCTATCCAGAGGAGAGTCCGGCTCAGCCGGCAGCAGTACCACGAACGTGGTCCCAAACCCTTCGCGGCTGCGAACGTCGATTCGGCCGCCCGCCTCGGACACGATGCGCTGTGAGATCGCGAGGCCGAGCCCGGTCCCTTGCTGCTTCGTCGTGACGAAGGGCACGAACACGTTGGCGAGGAGGCCGGGCGCGATGCCGGGGCCGGTGTCGCGGACGCTGATCTGAACCCAGCGACGAGCGCCTCCGCCGATGCGGAAGCGGTCTTGGGTGCGCGTCTCGACGTAGATGTCGCCGCCGCTCGTCATGGCTTGGACCGCGTTCTGGACCAGGTTGATCAAGACCTGCCGGAGGTGCTCGATATCGATGCGAACCTTCGGCAAGTCGGGGTNNGATATCGATGCGGACCTTCGGAACGTCAGGGTCCGCCGCGACGTGCAAAGAGACGTCGGCCGAGTCGCATTCCGGGCGGAGGAACTGAAGTGTCAGTTGAACCGCGGAGCTCACGTGGATCGGCTCGGGATCGGTGTGTCCGGGCCGGGCGTAATCGAGGAACGAGCTGACGACCCGGTTCAAGCGGTCGACCTCGTCGACGATGATGTCGAGGAACTCGCCGCGGTCCTCCGGTTGCTCCGACGTCTCGGAGAGGTACTGCGCGCTGGCCTTGATCGAGCCGAGCGGGTTTCGGATCTCGTGGGCCAGGCCGGCCGCCATCTCGCCGAGGGCCGCGAGGCGGTCCTTTTCCTTCATCTGCTGGTAGAGCTGGGAGTTCTCGACCGTAACGGCGACCTGAGTGGCCAGTCCGACCAGGAGTTGAACCTCTTCCTTGGAGAAGGCGTCACGCACGCGATCGTCTCGAACGGTGAGAAAGCCATAGAGATGACCGGTCTCGCCTCGAAGACCCAAGCACACCGAGGACTGAAGTGCGCGCATGGTGACCGCGATGTCGTGCGCGGTTTCCGCTTCCCGGTCGTCGCCGACGAGCCTTCGTTCTTCGAGCTCGCGCTCGGCGTTCTCGAGAACGGCGGATCCGGTCCGCGACAAGCGATCGAGCAAGGGTCGCGCCGGCGCCATTTCGACGCGCTCCGCGGGTTTGGGGCCGAAATGGTCTTTCAGGATGAACACGCGGGCATCCGGGCCCAGCAGGTACAGGGCGCCTTGCGTGAATCGGGGGGACGCATCGAGAGCCTCGATCAAAACCTCGCCGAGCTCGTCGACGTCGAGGATGTGGGCGACCGACCTTCGGAGCGCCAGGATCGTGCGCTCGAGCTCGAACCGCTCGTGGAAGAACACCTGAGAGATCCACTTCTGCACCTGGGTTCGAACCGGATCGAAGAGGATGAGGACGACGAACGCCGACACGACCACGTGAAGGAAGAGTTGCTCGCCCGAAACCAAGCGCATCAACCAAAGGATGAAGGCCAACACGAACGCGAGCGCGGTCAGCACACCCAAGCGGCCGGCGAGCTCGTAGAGGTCGATCAGTCGGTAGTGGGTGATCGATTGCGACAGGGCATAGAGAAAAACGAGGATCAGTATCGTGCCGACGGGGGGGATGTCGAGACCGGCGTAGGGGAGGTACTCGATCAGCGTGAAGAGGCCGCCAAAGCCGCCGACCAGCGCGATGTAACGAAGACGTGCGCCTTCGACGCGCGACTCGGTTTCGTCGCCGAGCTTGTAGAGGTAGCCCAAGGCCAAAGAGAGGAACACCGTGACGTAGAGAAGGAGGCCTCCGACGACGACCGCGTGATCGTAAAACGGGGTGAGCATTGCGCCGAGGAGCAACACGGCCCCCACGACCGACGCGCGCCGAAGAAAGCGCGTACGGCCGGTTTCCCAAGGCACCAAGACGCTGAAGAAGCGCACGGCAGAGAGGGGGAGCAGGACGCCACAGATCAAGTTGAAGCGTTCCCAGAAGGGCTCTCGGCCCACGACGCCGAGCATGAATGCGCTGACGTACCAAAGCCCCGTGTTGGTCGCTAGGATGCCGAAAAGCCAGCGGTCGCGTTGGCGCTGCGTGCGCAACAGGACGCTCGCGGCGAGCGCGAAGCACAGCAGAGCGGCGATGAACGAGGTTTGGGTCCGCGCGTCCACGGTGGAAGCGTAACAGCTCCCCCCCGCCCGGTCAGTTGCTAGACTGAGCCCTGCAATGGCGGTGCGGATCCTCGACGGGGCGATCGGGACCGAGCTGATCTCGCGTGGGTTGGAGCTCGAGGCGCCGGATTGGAGTGCTCGCGCGATTACACATGCGCCGGACCTCTTGGCGCAGCTGCACGCCGACTATGCACACGCAGGGGCCTCGCTTCACACGGCCAATACGTTTCGAACGCAACCCCGCGCTCTTGGAAAAGGTTGGGTGGCTGCGCTCCAGGCCGCGGTCCGCATTGCTCGAGACGCGGTTCCGCCCGAGCACTTGGTGCTTGGGAGCATGGCGCCGGTCGAGGATTGCTATCGTCCCGATCTGAGCCCCGGTGCGGCCGCTCGAACGGAGCACCGGAAGATCGCGTCGGCGCTGGCGAACGCCGGTTGCCAGGTGCTTCTTTGTGAGACGTTTGCAAACGGACCCGAAGCGATCGTCGCCGCCGAAGAAGCCGTCGCGACCGGGTTGCCTACGTGGCTGTCTTTGACCGCCGGGCCCTTTGGCGATCTGCTCTCTCCGGAGGAGCTCGCACAGATCGGCAAGGATGCTGTGTCGAGCGGCATCGAGCGCCTGCTGGTGAACTGCATCGCTGCGACCGAGATCGGGGAGTACGTCGACGCGATCGCGCCGCTTGGAGTACCGATCGGCGTGTACGCAAACGCGGGCCGAGAGGACGAGGGGTTGGGTTGGGCGGCTACGAGCCCGCGCGCGGCCGAGGCCTATGCGGTCCTTGCCGAGCGATGGAAAGACGCAGGCGCGTCGGTCATCGGCGGGTGTTGCGGCACCGGGCCGCTTCACATTCGGGCGCTTGCAGAGCGCTTCGGTTAGGAGCTCGCCGCGCTTTGGGTTCCGGCGCCGGATTCGATGAGCTCGCGCACGGCCACCAAAAGGTCGGACGGATCGAATGGCTTGCGGAGCCAGCGCTCTGGATGCCCATCGGGGTCTGCATCGGCAGGCGCCGGTGCGCCGCTCATGATCGCCGCGCGGGTGACTAGGCCCTTCTTGCGGAGCTGTCCGAGTAGGATGTCGCCGCGTTCGTCGGGAAGTGTAAGGTCGATCAGCGCTGCGGAGAACGGCCCTTTGCTTGCAAGCGCCTCTGCGGCGGTGCCCACGCAAGTCGACGAGACGTTGCTCAGCCCGAGGGTCATCGAGATGAGGCCCCGCACGCCCTCGTCGTCCTCCACAACCAGGACGTGGGCACGCTCCGCCTCCTCTGGCTTCATGACGCGGCTGATCCGGGTCGCCTTCGGCACCGTTTCGGACTCACGCTTGCCCCCCGCCTCCGGAAGCTGGATGCGAAACCGCGCACCTCGGCCGGGCGACGTGTCGAGCCGGATTCGGCCGCCCAGAGACTCCACCGTGCCGCGAACGATCGCCAAACCCAAACCGGTGCCCTCCGATCGCGTCGTGTAATACGGCTCGAAGGCGCGCTCTTTCTGCGCTTCGGACATCCCGGGTCCGTCGTCGCGCACCTCGAGCTCGATGAGCGTCCCGCGCGGCCGGGTATGAATCGACACCGCTCCACCTGCGGGAACCATCTGCACTGCGTTGTGCGCGAGATTCCAGACGATCGAGAAGAGCTGGGACCGCTTGCCCTCGACCCAGCAGGAGTCCTCGACTTCGGCGTTCACGGTCACGCGCTTGGTTTGTGCTTCGGGGCGAAGCAGGCGCACCACGTCGCGAATGACGACCGACAGATCGGTGCGCGTCCGTTCGTAGTTCGTTTGCCGCACCATTCGCAAGAGGTCTTGCGTCGCATCGCGCGCGACCTGTGCGCTCTTTTCGATCAACGCCAACGCCTCCTCCGGCGGGGCCTTGTCCGGACGCTCGCGTGCGACCTGGGCCCAACCGACGATGGCGCTCAGCGCGTTTGCGACTTCGTGAGAGACGCCCGCAGCAAGGTCCGCCGCGGCCGCCTTGGCTTGAACGCTTTCAGCGACCGGGCTCTCCTGGGAAGTGATCAAGACCGCCGCGCGGCCGGCGCCGGTCGGGATCGCGAGCACGTGCGCCCCAGGGCGCGGGGCAAACGCCGCCTGCTTTCCTCCCCGCGCGCTTGCGATGGCGTTGTCCAACCGCTCGGCATCGACGTCGCCGAGGAGTCGTTGCGCCCCGGCGAACAGATCGGTCGGCGCGGTTCCACCGAGTGGCGCGAGCGCGTGCACGTTCCCCCTCACCGTCCCGTCCTCCTCGTCTTCGAGGAGGGCCAGGCGGAGTTGGTTAGCTATCCAACGGATTAGTTCTAATGACACCGCAAACGTCCGTTTCAAGCAAAATGTAGGACGTTTTGGATGGATTCGTCAATCGAAAGGCATGTTTTGGTGAGTGACTGCGCAGACCTCGCCTCAAAGGCCGGATCTGCTACCTTCGGCGCCCCATGGCGGACGCGAAAATCACCCTCGAGCAGGTGTTGCACGTCGCGAAGCTGGCCAGGTTGACGCTGTCCGACGATGAGGCGCGCGAGATGCAGGCCCAGTTGGACGCGATCCTCGGATACATGGAGGGGCTCGATGAGCTGGACGTGTCCGACGTGCCTCCGACGCTTCACTCGATTCCGATGGACGCCCCGATGCGGTCCGATGTGCCGGAGCGATGCAGCGACCGGTCCGAGACCCTCGCGCAGGCGCCCGAGAGCGAAGCGGGTGGGTATGCGGTGCCCCTGGTGCTCGAGGTCGACTCATGAGCGGCTTCCCTTGGCAGAGCGCGTTCGAGATTCGTGAGCAGGTCGCCAGCGGGGTGAGTGCGGTCGACATCACGCGCGCCTACCTTGCGCGCATCGAAGAGCTCAACCCGACGCTCTCGTGCTTCCTCACCATCGATCACGAGGGCGCGCTCGCCGCCGCCGCGCAGGTCGACCATGCACGAGATGACGGGGAGGAGCTCGGCCCGTTGGCGGGTGTGCCCATCGCCCTCAAAGACAACCTCTGCACGCGGGGCGTTCGGACCACCTGCGCGTCCAAGATCCTCGGCGAATACATTCCGCCCTACGATGCGCATGTCGTCGAAGCGCTGCGCGCCTCGGGTGCCGTGATCCTCGGCAAGACGAACCTCGATGAGTTCGCGATGGGGTCGTCCAACGAAAATTCTGCCTTTGGAGTCGTGCACAATCCTTGGGCCCTCGGTCGGGCCCCGGGTGGCTCTTCGGGTGGCTCCGCCTGCGCCACTGCCGCGGGCCTGGCCCCGTTGGCGCTTGGGAGCGACACGGGTGGCTCGGTGCGGCAGCCTGGGGCCTTCTGCGGGATCACCGCGATCAAGCCAACCTACGGCCGGGTGTCCCGTTACGGGCTCGTCGCGTTCGCATCGTCGCTCGACCAAATCGGGCCGATGGCGCGCTCGGTCCGGGAGGCTGCTGGCTTGCTCGAGGTGGTCGCCGGGCACGACCGGCGTGACGCCACGTCGGCCGACCGCGAAACAGGTGAATACTTGGCCGCCTGCGACCGAGGCGTGAAGGGACTGCGGGTAGGGGTGGTTCGCGATCTGCTCGACGGGCTTCAGGACTCCGATGTTCGTTCTGGAGTCGAGGCCGCCCTGAGCGCGCTCGAAAAGCAAGGCGCAACCCTGGTCGATGTGTCGCTCCCGCACGCCAAGCATGCGGTATCGGTCTACTACCTGGTCGCGACCGCCGAGGCGTCGAGCAACCTCGCTCGGTTCGATGGGATGCGGTACGGCCTTCGTGTTCCCGGCGAAGACCTCGTCGAGACGTACACCGCGACGCGAGCACGAGGCTTCGGCCCCGAAGTTCGCCGGCGCATCATGCTCGGGACATACGCCCTTTCGGCGGGATACTACGACGCCTTCTATCTCAAGGCGCAGCGGGTCCGTACGCTGATCCGGCGCGACTACGATACCGCCTTCGAGCGCTGCGACGTCGTGTGCACGCCAACCACCCCGACGCCCGCATTCGCGCTCGGCGACAAGACGGGCGACCCGCTACAGATGTACCTGGCCGACATCTTCACGTTGCCGCCGAGCCTCGCCGGGTTGCCCGCCATCAGCACCCCGTGCGGGCTTTCGGCAGAAGGGCTTCCGATCGGGCTCCAGCTCGTGGCGCCTCCGTTCGAGGAAGAGGTCCTGTGCAGCGCCGGGCAGGCGGTCGAAGACAGCTGTGGCATCGTCGGTTCCCGACCGGCCGCGCTCGATTGATGCTCGACGCGCTCCGATTCACGTGGGCGCTCCGATTGCTCGATCATATCGGCTGAGCAATGCGCACAGGCGCAGGTTACTTGGTGTCGGCCTGCTTCGGTTTGCCGGTTTCCTGCTTCGGCTTGCCGTTGTCCTGTTTCTCGATGATGGCCGAGGGTTTGTTGCGGCGCTCCTCGCCTGCAACCTCGACGCGGTTTCGCCCACGGGCTTTGGCGCGGTATAGCGCTTGGTCGGCTTGTTCGATCAGCGTATGGGCTGTGACGCCCGGGCGGAGCATCGCAAGTCCGATGCTAACGCTGATCTTCTCGGGGCCCCCGTCAACTTGCGGGGTGCTCGCGAGCCGGCCGCGAAGCCGTTCGGCGACGATGCGAGCAGCGGTGAGCTTGATCTCGGAGAAGATGACGAGGAACTCCTCGCCGCCCCAGCGCGACACGATGTCGTTTCGCCGGACGTACTCGGTGAGCGACGTGGCGATCTGCTGAAGCACGCGGTCGCCGGCGCTGTGGCCGAACTCGTCGTTGATCGCCTTGAAGTGGTCGACGTCGCACATCGCCACGCAAAGCCCGGAGTTGTTGCGGCGGGCGCGGGCGATCTCCTCTTCGAGGCGCTTACTGGCGTGGCGGCGGTTGTAGAGCCCCGTGAGGCCGTCGGTCAGCGCCAGGAGCTGTGTTTCTTCCACGAGGAAGAGAGATTTCACGACGACACCCAACGCATCTGCGATGAGCTCCACGCTGCGGATGTCCGTCTCGGCGCAGACGTTGCTGCCGCCAAAGACCTGCAGCGCCCCGAGCTTCTCGTCCCTGACTCGAATCTCGCACGTGTGCGAGCGCCCCCCGACGACATGCTGGCCGGTGCCGAACTTGGGGTCGGGCTCGATGGTCGTGTGGGCGGCGCCGAGGTTCTGCTCTGGGATCGCAAGGGCAGCCAACCCTGCGGTGGGGTTGTCTTCGGGCCAGGGTCCGCGCGCGCGAATCGAGTAGGTCGGCCCGCCGGGCCCCAGAAGCTGAAGAACGAGATACGGGCAGCCGACGACTTCCGCTGCGAGCTCAAGCACCTTTTCACCAAACCCGATGCGATCGTGGACGTGGTCCATCAGCCGACGAACTTCCGACTGCACGACGACGTCGAACAGATGATGCTCGAGCACGGCGCTGACGCGTTCGAGCGGGGTGCCGGTGAGCTCGGGGCGGATGGTGTCCCGCGGAGACCGGCCTTCCATCAGCTTTTCGATCGCCGGCAACAGCTTCTCGTCCATGTCTTCTTTGGCGAGGTAGACGTCGGCGCCGGCGTTGCGGCCCCAGAAGCGTGTCTTGGCTTCCTTTGCCGCGGTGAGGAGGACGAAGGCAATGTCAGCCATTCCCGGGTCGCCGCGGAAGACACGGCAGAGTTGGACGCCGGTGATCGCGCCCATCTCGATGTCGCTCACAACGAGGTCGAAGGTTTGCTCCAGGGTGAGCCCGAGCGCTTCTTCACCGGAGCTCGCTTCAGTGATGTGGAAGGACATCGTCTCGAGCTTCTGCACGACACGCCGACGGATCGACGCACTGTCGTCCACCACCAGGACCCGAAAGGTTCTGGGCGCTTCACTCCCTTGCCTAACCTGCGAAGGCATTTCCACCCTGTTTCATGATGGGTAAACCGCCAAGGAAATGCCAGTGTATCTGGGGCCAGACGCCATGGCCTTCGGGCTGCGGTGCGCTATAACCCGCCGGCATGACCGCGTATGAGCCGGTGATCGGCCTCGAAGTGCACGCCCAAATGCGTTCGCGAACGAAGCTGTTTTGTGGGTGCCCCACGGAGTATGGGGCGCCCCCCAACGAGCACACGTGTCCAGTGTGCCTGGCGCTCCCGGGCGCGCTGCCCGTGCCCAACAAAAAGGCGATCGAGCTCGCCGTGCAAGCAGGCCTGGCGCTCGAATGTGAAGTGGCCTCACATAGCGTTTTTGCCCGAAAGAACTACTTCTACCCGGACCTGCCGAAGGGCTATCAGATTTCTCAATTCGAGCTGCCGCTCAATCGGAAAGGGCATCTCGACATCGAAGTCGACGGAGAGACGAAGCGGGTCGGGATCACCCGCATCCACGTCGAAGAGGACGCGGCGAAGAACATCCACGGCGCGGGTTCGAGTGCGGTTACGCTCGTGGACTTCAATCGGGGTGGCACGCCATTGATCGAAATCGTCAGCGAGCCGGACCTGCGGAGCGCCGACGAAGCGGAGGCGTACCTCAGGAAACTTCGCGACGTGCTGATGTTCATCGGCGTCAACGACGGCAACCTCGAAGAGGGCTCGTTCCGCTGCGACGCCAACGTGTCGATTCGCCCGGTGGGCCAGGAGGAGTTCGGCACGCGGACCGAGCTCAAGAACATCAACTCCTTTCGCTTCGTGAAGAAGGCGATCGAGCACGAGATCGCGCGCCAGGAAGGTGTGCTGCAGAGCGGGGGAACCGTCGTTCAGGAGACGCGCACGTGGAGCGAGGGCCAGGGCAAGACGATCTCGATGCGCGGCAAGGAAGAGGCGCACGACTATCGCTACTTCCCGGACCCGGACCTGCCACCCGTCGTGGTCACCGAGGATCGGGTCGAAGAGCTTCGCGCGGCGCTGCCGGAGCTTCCGGAGGCGAAACGCAGGCGCTGGCGAACGGAGCTCGGCCTCACCGAGTACGACGCGGGTGTGCTGTCCGCTCACCCCGAGGTCGCCAAGTATTTCGAGGAGGCCACGACCCTGTTCATCGAGCAGTCCGGAAAAAAGCCCAAGGAGGCCGGCAAGAAGGTCGGTAACTTCGTGCAGGCCGAGGTGTTGCGGCACGTCGTGACCGATGGCCTCGAAGCGTTGTTCCCGGTGGCGCCTGGCGCGATCGCAGAGCTGCTCGGATGCGTCGAAGACGGAACGATCAACGGAAAGATCGCCAAGAAGGTATTTGCCTCGATGGTCGAAACCGGCAGAGCTCCAAAGGCGATCATCGACGAGCAGGGCTTGGCCCAGGTCACGGACACCGGTGCCATCGAGGAAGAGGTTCGCCGTATCCTCGACGCCAGCCCGTCGCAGGTCGCTCAGTACAAGGACGGCAAGACCAACATCATCGGCTACTTCGTCGGGCAGGTGATGAAGGCGACCAAGGGAGCGGCGAACCCGAAGGCCGTCAACGAGATCCTTCGGCGGCTACTGGACGAGCAATGAGCGCCGGCCTCTCGCGCGCACCCTTGAGCGGCGCCGATTGGTTTGCAGTCGAGTTCGACCCCGCGACGCAAGAGGTCGTCATGCTCGACCAGCGGCTCTTGCCCGGTGAGGTGCGGTACCACCGCTACCGCAAGCCGGACGAGGTTGCGGATGCGATTCGGGGCATGGTCGTCCGCGGGGCGCCGGCCATTGGCATTGCTGCTGCGTATGCGCTCGCGATGGTGGCGCGGGACGAAAAGAGCGACGCGCGGATGTTTCTGGTCGCCAACGGGACCGCTGGACGCTTTGTCAACGCCACGCGGCCCACCGCGGTCAATCTGGCGTGGGCGATCGCGAGAATGTCGCGCAGGGCAGGGGACGTCGCCGAGCTCGCGCCCGAGGCGCGATACCAGGGGATGCTCGAGGAAGCCGAAGCGATTCACCGTGAAGACGTCGCATCGTGCAAGCGGATGGGGGAGCTCGGGGCGGCCGACGTCCCCGATGGCGCCGTGGTTCTCACGCACTGCAATGCCGGCGCCCTAGCGACCGGCGGCTATGGCACCGCACTCGGCGTCATTCGCGCAGCGCATGCGCAGGGCAAGAACGTGCGTGTGCTTGCGGGAGAGACCCGGCCTTACCTGCAAGGTGCGCGTCTCACCGCGTGGGAGCTTCATCAAGACGGGATCCCGGTCGAGGTGATCACCGACAACATGGCCGGACACTTCTTCCAGAAGGGGGAGATCCAGTTCGTGGTGGTCGGGAGCGATCGCATCGCTGCCAACTCCGACATCGCGAACAAGATCGGGACCTACCCCTTGGCCGTGCTTTCGAATCAGCACGATGTGCCGTTCACGGTCGCGGCCCCGTGGAGCACCGTGGACCTTCGCACGCCATCCGGCGCGGACATTCCCATCGAAGAGCGCTCGCGAGACGAGGTGGCCCGCATCGGAGGCGCCACCCTCGTTCCCGAGGGTATTCCGTGTCGGCATCCCGCGTTCGACATCACGCCCGCGCGCCTGGTCGACGCGATCTACACCGAGCGCGGCGTGATCCGGCCCAAGATCGGCGAGCGCCCCGATGTCCTCATGGGCTAGCCCTGCTACAGGCGGAGGAGGGCGGCGCCCCAGTTCAAGCCTGCTCCGAGCGCCAAGAAGCACAGCAGGTCGCCTTCGCGGATCTTGCCGTCGCGCCGAAGCTCGTCGGTCAGGATGCCGATTGTAGCGGCCGACGTGTTGCCGTAGCGCGCGATGTTCGAGGGGATCTTCTCGGGCGGGACCTTGAGCGCCTGGCGCACGGCGCGATTGATCCGGTCGTTCGCTTGATGGGCGATGAAGCAGTCGATGTCTTCTGGGGCGATGCCGTGGGTCTCGCAAAGTGAATTCACGGTTCGCGACAGCGTCTGGACCGCCTTCTTCAGAAGGGAAGGGCCGCGCATCTGCGGGATGTGCTCGTCCGCGAGCAAAGCCTCCGGAGTGACATAAGGAATGCTCCGGAACCCGCAGCCCGAGACGAACAGGTGATCGAAGGAGTCCCCGTCACTGTGGAGCTCGGCTGCGATGAAACCGCCCTCGGGCTCATTGCTTCGCCGCAGCACCATCGCGGCGGCGCCGTCCCCGAAGATGACCGCCAGCCCCCGGTGCTTGTTCGCTCGCTCGTAGGCTCGGGGACTGATTTCCCGCTCGGCTTCCGAACGAACCACGTCCCAATCGGTCCAGGGCATGAATCCGGAATGAACCTCGGCACCCACCAGGAGGATTGTCTCCGCCGCGCCGGATTGAACGAGGCCGTTGGCGAGCTGGAATGCGTACGGCATTGCCGCGCACTGCTGCCGGATGTCGAGCGCGGGTATGCCCGAGATCCCGAGCTTTGCCCCGAGCAGCGGCCCCGAGCCGGGGAACATGTAATCGGGTGTCATCGTCGCAAAGATGATGTAGTCGATGTCCGTCGCTTCGACGCCGGCGTCGTCGAGCGCCTTTGTGGCAGCTTCGACGGCGAGGTCGCTCGGTCCCTGCCCGTCGCGCGCGAAGTAACGCTGCTGGATGCCCGTGCGCGCTTGGATCCATTCGTCGCTCGTGTCCATCACGCGCGCCAGGGCGTCGTTCGTCACCGGCGCGCCGGGCACGTGGTGCCCGCTCCCGATGATCGTCACTCCACTCATGCGAGGATCTCGCCTTGCCACAACGCTTCGGGACCGCTCCGCCTACGCACCAGGCGTGAGCGCGATCCGTCGACGAGAACTTCGGGTGGCAGCGAGCGTGCGTTGTACATGCTCTGCATCTCCCGTCCGTACGCGCCAGCACCGCGGATGGCAAGTAAGTCACCCTGCTCGACTTGGGGCAAGGGGCGGTCCTTGGCGACGAAGTCGNNGGGGCGGTCCTTGGCGACGAAGTCGCCGGACTCGCACACCGGTCCAACGACATCGACAGGGACGAGAACGGCGTTCGGGTCGGGCTCCGCGATCGGCATGATCGCGTGGTACGCGCCATAAAGAGCGGGGCGAATGAGCTCGGTCATCGCCGCGTCGACAATCACGAAGCGGCGATCGCCTTGCATTTTGGTGTACAGAACGCGCGTCAGCAGTACGCCCGCGTCGCCCACGAGTGCGCGTCCCGGTTCGGTGATGATCTCGATGTCAGATCGCAACATGCCGCCCGCTGCCAAGCCGTCGCGGATCGCATCCCCAAATGTGCTCGCCGCGG
>JABAOG010004858.1_pt3 | contig 16185 bp, 17 predicted proteins | sample 7062131 | NCBI WGS metagenome assembly JABAOG01 (sample SAMN14538629, study PRJNA623070) | marine sediment metagenome | biome: marine biome [ENVO:00000428]; feature: marine pelagic biome [ENVO:01000023]; material: deep marine sediment [ENVO:00002113] | place: India: Arabian Sea | collected...
CGCTGGTGGGACTGGGCGATCCGGCTGGTCGTGGTCGAGGCGGTCGCGCTGATCGCCTGGTGGTTCTGGCAGGTGCGCGGCGAGCCGCTGTTCGGCACGTACGGGATCGGCAACGTGCTGGTGCAGTGGGGGATCGCGCTGGCCTTCTTCCTGGCGTTGAACCGCTGGATGGTGCAGCGGACGCGGCCGGAGGCGGCGCGGGAGACGGTGCCCGAGGGCGGCATGCCGGCGTCGATCCCGTAGCGGCGGGGCGGCCGGATCTTTCGGGCGACGTACGGTGTCTGAGTCGAGCGAAGCGACCGTCGGGCCGCCGAAGGGCACCACCCGACGGTCGCGTCGCGTGACGGCCATTCTCTTGTCGATCGGGAGGTTCCGCACATGAAGCGACTGTCCAGCTTGCCGTTCCTGCTCGTGGCGGCGGCGTGTGCCGCGGGCGGTGCCGGGTCCGGAGAGGCGCCGGCGCCGCGGGCGGCGTCGCCGGGGGAGGCGGAGGCGCGGCGCGAGGCGGGCGGCGCGTCCTCCGAGGCGGCGACGCCGACGGGGCCGCGGGTGGAGTCGGTGCGGGTCGAGCCGGGCCGGATCGAGCTGAGGGTCGGCGAGGACTACGCGCTCTCGGGGCTCCGGATCGAGGCGCTGGACGCCGCGGGCCGGCGGGTCGAGGGGGCCAGGACGGCGACGTTCCTCGAGTCCCGCATCGCGCGGGTGGACGGCCAGACGCTGCGGGCACGCGCGGCGGGCGAGGCGGTGCTGCTCGTGGCCGCGTTGGTCCCCGGCTCGGGGCAGGAGGAGCCGGCGATCGCGCGGGTGCCGGTGGTCATCCACCCGCTCCCGGTCGGCCGGCTCGAGATCGTGGGTGGCGATCGGCGCGTCTACGCGGGGACCGCGATGCGGGTCGAGACGCGGGCGTACGACGCCGGAGGCGCGTACCGCGAGGCGCGCGTGCGCTGGTCGAGCGACCGGCCCGAGGTGGCCGTGGTCGACGGGTTCGGCCACGTCCGCGGCCTGGAGCCCGGCCGCGCCACGCTGACGGCGACGGCGGACGAGGCGACGGCATCGATCACGGTCGAGGTCGCCGCGAACCCGGTCCGTTCCCTCGAGCTCCGGCCGGCGCGGACGGAGGTGCGCACAGGTGACGTGGTCCGGCTGAACGCGGTCGCGCGCGACGCCCGGGGCCGCGAGGTCGAGGGCGTCCCGATCGTGTACGCGGTCAGCGTCGCGAGCGCGGGCCGCTTCGGCGAGGCGACGCCGCTGCCGGCGGACCGGGGCGGCGCGGGCGCCGCGGTCTACGAGGGCGGCGCGTTCGTGGCCGAGCGTCCCGGTACGTACCACGTCGTGGCGGCGGCGGGCCCGATCGCGGCCACGGCGACGCTCCGCGCCGAGCCGCGCGGCGGCGAGCTCGAGGCCGCGGCGCTGGGGCGGGGCGTGGTCGCGCACGCGCCGACGTCGGACCTCTGGGTCTTCCAGGGGCGCGATGGCCGTGACTACGCGTACACGGGCACGCACGCGGGCGGCCAGAAGATGTACGTCTGGGACGTGACGGACCCGGACGGTCCGGCGCTGACCGACTCGGTGGTCGTGGACGCGCGCGTCGTGAACGACGTGAAGGTCAACGCGGACGCGTCACTGGCGGTGATCACGCGCGAGGGTGCGTCGACTCGGCGCAACGGGATCGTGGTGCTGGACCTGGCCGACCCGGCGCACCCGCGGGTGCTCTCGGAGTTCGCGGAGACGGTGACCGGCGGGGTGCACAACACGTTCATCGTCGGCGACCTGGTCTACGCGGTCCACAACGGCACGAGCGACGTGCACATCATCGACATCTCCGACCCGACGGCCCCGAAGCAGGCAGGGCGCTGGGGGCTGGACCGGCCGGGCAGGACGCTGCACGACATCTGGGTCGTGGACGGGCTGGCCTACGTCTCGTACTGGGACGACGGCGTCTGGATCCTGGACGTCGGCGACGGCCGCTGGGGCGGCACGCCGACGGAGCCGAAGCCGGTCGGCCACCTCGCGTATCCCGAGGGCAACACCCACGTCGCGTTCCCGTACACGAACGAGGCGGGGCACCGCTACCTCTTCGTGGGCGACGAGATCTTCGGCTGCGAGGAGTGCATCACCCGGACGGGCGTCGAAGGCGACGGCTCGCGCGGGTACATCCACGTGCTCGACGTGAGCGACCCGGAGCACCCGGTCGAGGTCGCGAAGTACGAGGTGCCCGAGGCCGGGGCCCACAACATCTGGGTCGAGGACGACAGGCTGTACGCGGCGTACTACCAGGCGGGGCTGCGCGTGGTGGACGTCTCCGGCGAGCTGCGCGGCGACCTGTACGCCCAGGGTCGGGAGCTGGCGTGGTTCCCCACCGGCACATCGGACGGTTTCGTGCCGAACTCGCCGATGGCGTGGGGGCCGCAGCCGTACGAGGGCAACGTGTTCGTGTCGGACCTCAACTCCGGCCTCTGGGTGATCCGGCTCCAGCCGAAGAGGAAGGAGGGCATCCTGCCGTGAGGATGGGATCGAGCACGGGCATCCGGCGCGTCGTCGGGGCGGCGGCGCTCGCCGCCGTGGCCGGCTGCGCCGGCCGGGGCGCGGGCGCATCGGCCGACGCGCCCGCGCCCGGGGCGGGGACCTACTACGTGTACGTGGCGAACGAGTCGTCGGACCTCGTGAGCAGGGTCGCGTTCACGCCCGGGCGGGGCGCGCGGGTGGACGGGGAGACCACGGTCGGGATCATGCCGGCCGACATCGACGGGCCGCACGGGATGACGGTCTCGCCCGACCGGCGCTTCTGGTACCTGACGCTGGCCCACGGCACGCCGTACGGCAGCGTGTGGAAGTTCGAGGCCGAGGCGGACACGTTGGCGGGCCGTGCCGAGCTGGGGCTGTTCCCGGCCACCATGGGCATCACGCCCGACGGCCAGTTCCTGTTCGCGGTCAACTTCAACCTGCACGGCGACCCGGTGCCGTCGAGCGTGTCGGTGGTCTACACGCCGACGATGACCGAGGTCGCGCGGCCGACCACGTGCGTGATGCCGCACGGCAGCCGGGTCAACGCGTCGGGGACGAAGCACTACTCCGCGTGCATGCACAGCGAGCAGCTGGTCGAGATCGACACGCGCACGTTCGAGGTCTCGAAGCGCTTCTCCGTCGCCCCGGGGAACGAAGGCCCGCTCTCGCCGGACGACACGGGCGAGCACGCGGGGCACGGGACCCGGGGCGCGGCGGTCTGCTCGCCGACGTGGACGGAGCCGGGCGCCGGCGCCCGGGCGGACCGCTACGTGTATATCGCGTGCAACAAGAACGCGGAGGTGCTGGAGGTGGACGTCCGCGACTGGCGCGTCTCGCGACGGTTCCCGACCGGGAAGGCGCCGTACAACCTGGACGCGACGCCGGACGGGCGGCGGCTGGTCGCGACGCTGAAGGGTGCGCAGGCCGTCGCCGTCATCGACCTCGAATCGGGCGAGGAGCTCGCCCGCATCCCGACGACGCAGCCGATCACGCACGGCGTGGTCGTGAGCCCGGACGGCCGCTACGCGTTCATCTCGAACGAAGCGGTCGGCAGCACGCGCAGCACGGTCGACGTGATCGACCTGGCGGGGCTCGAGGTGGTCGCCTCCGCGGAGGTCGCGCACCAGGCGGGCGGCATCGATTTCTGGGAAGTGCGGTAGGCTCGGCTCGCTGCGCTCGCCGCGCTCCGCCGCCTGCGGCGGCTAGGCTCCCATGACCTTCCAAGCCTTCGACGACGTGGCCAGACGCTTCTGGGACGAGATCCCGGAGGAGTACCGGGAGGGCGTGGACGGGTTGGTCGTGGAGCGGGGCGCGCTCCCGCACCCGACGCTGGCCGACGTGTACACGCTCGGCGAGTGCTTGACGGAGAGCTACCCATCGGAGTACGGCGGGCCGGAGACGATCCGGTCCGCCGTCGTCCTTTACTACGGCTCCTTCTGGCGGCTTTCGCGGCTGGACCCGGCGTTCGACTGGGAGGACGAGCTGTGGGAGACGCTGACGCACGAGCTGAAGCACCACCTGGAGTGGCTGGCCGACGAGGACGCGCTGGAGGCGCTGGACTACGCGGTCGACGAGAACTTCCGGCGGGGCCGGGGCGAGCCGTTCGACCCGTTCTTCTACCGGTCGGGCGAGGAGGCGGCGGAAGGCGTGTGGAAGGTGGAGCGCGATTTCTTCCTCGAGCGCGAGTACGCGCCCGGGCGCGCGCCCGAGCGCGAGGCGGCGTTCGTCTGGCACGGGCGCTCGTACCGGGTCCCGGTGCCGGCCGAGCTCGGCGACGTCTGCTTCGTCACGATCCAGGCCGGGCTCGAGGAGCCGCCGGACGGCGAGGTCTGTCTGGTGCTGGTGCGGCGCCAGCGGTTCGGGGAGGCGCTGGCGTCGCTGATCCGCCGCCGGGCGCCGGAGGTGGTGGAGGTGGAGGGGCGGGCGGCGCTCGAGGACTGACGGCGCACGCGTCGCCTCGGGGGCTTCGCGCCGCTGTGGACGGGCGGCGCGGTCGCGACTATCATGGCACGGATGGGAGACGAGGGGATGCAGACGGGTGCGGGCGCCGCGCCGCGGCTCACGCCGTACGAGCTGGTCTTCGGCGGCGAAGCCTTCGAGGCGGAGCGGTTCCCGGCGATCCGGGACGAGGCCGAAGCGCGGAGCGCGGACACGGCCGTGCCCGAGCGGTTCCTGTCGCTCGACGCGGCGACGGCGCTGCTGCGCGAGCTGGCGCCGGACGAGGCCGGCGCCGACGTGTACGGCCGCTACGGCGCGCTGCTGCACCAGGCGTGGCACTTCTGGCGCTTCGGCAGGCGGTTCCTGGTGCTGGATGCGGCGCTGGCCCGGCGGCTGGTCGACGCGGCACCGGAGGTGGGCGCGTGGGAGCTGACCGCGCCGTGGCCCGCGGCGTACCTCCAGCTTCCGAGGCACCTGTTCTGGGCGCGGGTCGAAGAGTCCGCGCCGCCGGAGCCGGTGGACGGCTTCTTCTGGACGCTGCTCGGGATCGACGACCCGGAGCGCCCGCCGTACGAGCGGCTGGACCTGCTGCTCGTGCTGGGGCTGCGGCCCGGACGGCCGGGTTTCGGCACGGTGCCCGTCGCGGCGGAGCTGCACGGCGCGCCGATGGGCCACTGGGCCGACGCGGATGCGCGGCCCGGGGGCGAGGACTTCGAGAACATCCTGCCGGGCGGCGAGCTCCAGGGCTGGTACGGGCTGATCAGCGAGTTCGAGGCGCTCAAGCTGGCGTCGCGCATCTTCTGGTACACCGCGCTGAACCCGGACGCACTGGGCGAGACGGCGCGGGCGGCGGCGGAGCCGACACCGTCGCCACACGCGCTCCCGCCGAGCGCGCTGCCGTTCCAGCCGATCCTGCGGGTGGGCGATGGATAAGCACGCGATCGCCGCGGTGCTGAACGAGATCGGCACGCTGCTGGAGCTACGGGGCGGGAACCCGTTCCGGGCGCGGGCGTTCTACAGCGCGGCGCGTGCGGCGGAGTCGCTCGAGGGCGATGTGGCCGCGCTGGCGCTCTCGGGCGAGCTGGCGGGTGTCAAGGGCTTCGGCCCGGCGACCGTGGATGTCGCGCGGGAGCTGGTCGAGACCGGCGCCTCGACGGCCCACCGCGAGCTGCGCGACGCGACGCCGGACGGGCTGCTCGAGATCCTGGGCGTGCCGGGGCTCGGCGCGAAGCGGATCCACACGCTGCACCGGGAGCTGGGCATCCAGTCGATCGACGCGCTGGAGCGGGCGGCGACGGAGGGCCGGATCGCGCGGCTCGCGGGATTCGGCGCGAAGACGCAGGAGAAGATCCTCGAGGGCATCGCGTTCCTGCGGAGCATGGCCGGGCGGCGGCGGTGGCCCGACGGCAACGGGATCGCGGAGTGGGCGTGCGGCCTGCTCCGGGCGCACCCCGCGGTCGCGTGGCTGGAGGCCGCGGGCGCGTTGCGCCGGCGGCTGGAGACGGTCGACGGCGTCTGGATCGTCGCCGGCACGGACGACGCGGCGGCGGTGCTCGGCGCGTTCGCGGAGCTGCCCGGCGTGGTCGGCGAGGAGCGGGAGGGCGGGGATGCGGCGCGGGCGCACCTGGCGGACGGCGTCGTGCTGGGGCTGCGCTGCGTCGCGCCGCAGGCGTTCGCGGCGGCGCTGGCGCACGCGACGGGGAGCGACGAGCACTGGGGCGCGCTGGCGGCGCGCGCCGCCGCGCTGGGCCTGGAGCTGACCGACGGCGGCCTGCTCCGTGGCGGCGCGGCTCTGCCGCTCGCGGACGAGGCCGCGCTGTACGCCGCGCTGGAGCTGCCGTACGTGCCGCCGGAGCTGCGGGAGGGGCGGGGCGAGGTGGAGGCGGCGCTGGCCGGCGGGCTGCCGCGCCTCGTCGTCTACGAGGACCTGCGCGGCTGCTTCCACTGCCACACCACGTACAGCGACGGCCGGGCCACGGTCCGGGAGATGGCGGAAGCCGCACGCGGGCGCGGCTGGCGCTATCTCGGGATCGCGGACCATTCGCAGGCCGCGGCGTACGCGGGCGGCCTCTCGCCGGACGAGGTCCGCCGCCAGCACGACGAGATCGACGCCTGGAACGCCGAGCGCGGGCGCGAGCTGTGGCTGTTCAAGGGGATCGAGGCCGACATCCTGACCGATGGCCGGCTCGACTACGAGGACGAAGGCGACCTGCTGGCGAGCTTCGACTACGTGGTCGGCTCCGTGCACTCGTCGTTCGGGCTGAGTCAGGCCGATCAGACGAAGCGGGTGCTGAGCGCGCTGGAGAACCCGCACCTGACGTTCCTCGGCCACCCGACGGGCCGGCTCCTCCTCTCGCGCCGGGGGTACGCCATCGACATCGATGCGGTCATCGAGGCGGCGGCCGTACGCGGCGTCGGCATCGAGATCAATGCCAACCCGTGGCGCCTCGACATGGACTGGCGCTACTGGCGGACGGCCCGGGAGAAGGGCGTACGAACCGCGATCAATCCGGACGCGCACGGCACGGAGGGGCTGGACCACGTCCGCTACGGCATCGCCGTCGCGCGGAAGGGTTGGCTGACACCGGACGATGTGGTGAACGCCTGGGACCTCGAGGCGGTGAAGCGGCATCTGCGGAAACGGCAAGGAGGACGACGTTGAAGGCGAAGACGCGCGGGCCGGCCCGCGTACGGGAGAGCAAGGCCGCGAAGCGGGAACGGGCGCTGGAGATCCTCGACCGTCTCGAGCGGGAGTACCCCGATGCCGAGTGCGCGCTCCACCACCGGAACGCGTTCGAGCTGCTGGTGGCGACGATCCTGTCGGCGCAGTGCACGGACGAGCGGGTCAACCAGGTCACGCCGGCGCTCTTCGCGCGCTACCCGACAGCCGAGGAGCTGGCCGCGGCGCGGCAGGAGGAGCTGGAGGAGCTGATCCGCTCGACCGGCTTCTTCCGCAACAAGGCGAAGAACCTGCTCGGCATGGCGAACGCGCTGGTCGAGCGCCACGGCGGCGAGGTGCCGGCGGAGATGGACGCGCTGGTGAAGCTACCGGGCGTCGGCCGCAAGACGGCGAACGTGGTGCTCGGCAACGCATTCGGTCGGGCGGAGGGCGTGGTCGTGGACACGCACGTCAAGCGGCTGTCGGGCCGGCTCGCGCTGACGACGCACACGGACCCGGCAAAGGTCGAGCGGGACCTCATGACGCTGCTGCCCCGGGACCGCTGGGGCGCTGTCGAGCACCTGCTGATCTGGCACGGCCGCGCGGTCTGCGACGCGCGCCGGCCGCGGTGTGGGGTGTGTGTGGTGGCGTCGCGCTGTCCGGGGCGAGCCTAGCTCGTTCCACTCGCCTGGCTCGAGGCTCCGCGCGCAGCGAGCCGAGCCTACGCTTCACCCGATCCAGGAAACCCGAATGAACGAACAGGCGAAGACGAAGGTCCTCGAATGGTTTTCATACGGCCTCTACGCGATCGGGGTCCGGCGGGGGGACGAGCTCAACGCCTTCACGGCGAACTGGGTCATGCAGACTTCGTTCGAGCCGCCGATGGTGGCGGTCGCTGTCGAGAACGACGGCGCGTCGATCGGGATGATGCGGGAGTCGAGGGTGTTCAGTGTGAACGTGTTCGACGCGGACCAGCGCCGGGAAGCCGGCCGGCTGGCGCGGCCCTACTCGCGGGCGCCGGAGAAGATCGACGAGCTCGGCCACCGCGAAGGCGCGACCGGCGCGCCGGTGCTGACCGACGCCCTCGGCTACGTCGAGTGCCGCATCGTGGCGGAGGTCGAGACCGGCGACCACACGCTCGTCGTGGGAGAGGTCGTCGACGCGGGCGTGTTCCACGAGGGCGAGCCGCTCACGATCCAGGCGGCGGGGTTCCACTACGCGGGGTGACGCGTGGGCCGGCGCGGAGGGCCGAGGCGACCGGGTCGTCCGCGCCGCGTGCCGTGGCGACCGCAGCGCGTGCCGCGGCCGGCCCGCGGGCCCGCCGCGGCACGCGCTGGCACGAAACCCGCCGGGCCGGCCTTCAGCCCGATCGTGAGCCGACGGCCCGATCGAGCCCCGTTCCTCCAGCGACCGGAGTCCCATGCCGGACGAGACCACGCCCACCCTGGCCGACTCCCGCAGCCCGTACCTGCGCCACGGCGCCGAGCAGCCGGTGAGCTGGCTGCCGTGGTCCGACGCGGCGTTCGACCGCGCCCGGCGCGAGAACCGGCCGATCCTGCTCGACATCGGCGCCGTGTGGTGCCACTGGTGCCACGTGATGGACCACGAGAGCTACGAGGACGCGGAGACGGCGGAGCTGATCAACGAGCTGTTCGTCCCGGTGAAGGTGGACCGCGACGAGCGGCCGGACGTGGACGCGCGCTACCAGCGGGCGGTGCAGGCGCTGACCGGTCAGGGCGGCTGGCCGCTCACCGCGTTCCTCACGCCGGAGGGCGAGGTGTTCTACGGCGGGACGTACTTCCCGCCGGAGGACCGGTTCGGGCGGCCGTCGTTCCGGCGGGTGCTCTCGGAGGTCGCGCGGGTGTGGCGGGAGCGGCCGGACCGCGCGGCCGAGGCGGCGCGTTCGATCCGGACGCACGTCTCGGCGTACGACCAGGCGGAGGCCGAGGCGGGCGACGTCTCGGCGGCGATCGTCGAGGGTGCGGCGCGACCGCGGCGCTCGGCCAGGCGTTCGACGCCCGGCACGGCGGCTTCGGCGGGGCGCCGAAGTTCCCGAACGCAGGCGCGCTGAGCCTGTTGCTCGACCGGTACCTGGACACGGGCATGGAGCGGGCACGGCAGGCGGTGGCGGCGACGCTGGCGGCGATGGGCCGGGGCGGGATCTACGACCAGCTCGGCGGCGGCTTCCACCGCTACTCGACGGACGCGCGCTGGCTCGTGCCGCACTTCGAGAAGATGCTGTACGACAACGGCGTGCTGCTCGAGGTCTACGCCCGCGCATACGCCGTCTTCCGCGACCCGGAGCACCGGCGGGTGGCGGAGGGGATCCTCGGGTACTACCGGGACGTCGCGCCGGCGCTGGTCGAGGCGGGCGGGTTCCCGGCCTCGCAGGACGCGGACATCGGCCCGACGACGACGGCGACTACTGGACCTGGACGCGGGGGGAGGTGCGCGATGCGCTCGGCGGCGATGAGCGGCTCGAGCGCGTCGCGGTGCTGCGGTACGGGTTCGACGAGGTGGACGGCACGATGCCGACGGACCGGGAGCGGCACGTGCTCTACCTCGCGCGGGACGCGGAAGACGTCGCGCGGCGGCTCGAAGTGGACGCGACCGAGGCGGCGCGCCTCGTCGCCGAGGTCGGGCGCCGGTTGAAGGTCGCGCGCGACGGCCGGCCGCGGCCGTTCGTCGACGAGACGGTGTACGCCGGCTGGACGGCGCTCGTCGCGTCCGGCCACCTGGCGGCGGCGCGGCACCTGGAGGACGAGGACGCCGGCCGGGCGGCGCTCCGTGCACTGGACCGGGTGTGGGACGAGGCGTTCGATGCGACGGACGGCGTCGCGCATCGCCCGGGCGACGCCGGCGCCGGCGCCTACCTGGAGGACCAGGCGCACGTGGCGCAGGCGCTGCTGGATGCGTTCGAGTGGAGTCAGCGGCCGGAGTACCTGGAGCGTGCGCGGCGGCTCGTGGACCTCATGCTCGAGCGCTATCGTGTGCCGGGGAGCGGCGCGCTGATGGACCGGCCGCGCGGGGAGGAGGGCGCGGGGCTGCTGCGCGAGCCGCACTATCCGATCATCGACTCGCCCGAGCCGTCGGGGAACGCGGTGGCGGCGCTGACGCTGCTGCGCCTGGATGCGCTGGCGCAGGGCGGCCGGTACCGCGAGCGGGCGCTGGAGATCCTGCGCGAGTTCGGCGGCTCGGCACCGCAGATGCCGACGGCGGTCGCGACGTACGTTCGGGCCGTGGACTGGGCGACCGCGCCGGTGAGCACGGTCGTGGTCGTGGGCGCGGCCGGGGATGAAACGGCCGACGCGCTGCTCGGGACCGCGCTCGCGACGTACCGGCCGCGGACGGTGGTGCGCCGGTTCGAGCCGGGCGCCGTGCCCGCGGCCGAGCTGCCGCCCGCGCTGTCCGCGATGGTGACGGGCGAGGCGCCGCGGGCGTACGTTTGCGCCGGTGCGACGTGTGCCGCGCCGGTGGCCGAGCCGGACGCTCTCGCCGAGCTGCTGCGGACCTTCAGGGGATAGGCGACGTCGCATGTGGCTGCTTCCCGCGCTGTCGCAGGTGTCGCGGCTGGCCGCCCGGACGTTCTACCGGCTCGAGGTGGCCGGGGAACGGGTCCCGGGCGCGGGCCCGGCACTGCTGGTGGCGAACCGCCCGAACTCGTTGCTCGATCCGGCGCTGGTCTCGGCCGCGGCGGGCCGCCCGGTCCGGTTCCTGGCCAAGGCGCCGCTGTTCGCGGACGCGAGGGTCGGCTGGCTCGTGGCCGGGGAGGCGGTGCGATCGTGACGGCGGGGTCGCGCGCCGGCGCGCCGGCACGCATGTGGGCGGCCGTGCTCCTCGAGCCGGGCCGCGTCGAGCTGCGCGAGGCGCCCGTACCCGCGCCCGGGCCCGGCGAGCTGCTGCTGCGCGTCGACGCGGCGCTCACCTGCGGCACCGATCTGAAGACCTACCGGCGCGGGCACCCGAGGATCCCGCTGCCGACGCCCATGGGGCACGAGTTCTCGGGCACCGTGGCCGCGGTCGGGCCGGGGCGCGCGGCGTTCCACGAGGGCGACGCCGTCGCCTGCGTGCCGACCGCGCCGTGCGGCTCGTGCCGCGCCTGCCGCCGCGGCCGCGAGAGCCTCTGCCCCGACGCCGTCGGGCGCATGGTGTTCGGCGCCTTCGCCGAGTACGTGCTGCTGCCGCGGCCCATCGTCGAGCGGCACGTGTTCCCCCGGCCGGCCGCGCTCCCGGCCGAGGAGGCGGCCGCCCTCGAGCCGCTCGCCTGCGTCGTCCACGGCGCGAGCCGGGTGTCGTTCCCCGCCGCCGAGGCCGCGGTGCTCCTCGGCGACGGGCCGATCGCGCTCCTCTTCGCCCAGGTCGCGCGGCTGCGCGGCGCCGGCCGCATCCTGGTCGTGGGGCGGCACGAGTCGAGGCTCGCCGCGGCGAGGGCGCTCGGCGCCGGGACGCTCCTCGACCCCGGCCCGGCCGCGCTGCGCGACGCCGTGCTGGACGCGACCGGCGGGACCGGCGCCGACGTCGTCGTCGAGTGCGTGGGCCGCCCCGAGGTCTGGGAGGCCGCGCCCGCGCTCGCCGCGGTCGGGGGCGAGGTGCTCCTCTACGGCGGCTGCGCCGCCGGGACGAGCGCGGCCTTCGACACGTACCGCGTGCACTACGACGAGGTCGACCTCAAGGGCGCGTTCCACTACGGCACCGCCGACGTCGCCGAGGCGTACGAACTCCTGGTCGCGGGCGCGGTCCGGGCCGCGCCGCTGATCACGCATACGCGCCCGCTCGCCCGGCTCGACGAGGCGCTCGACCTCGCGCTCACCCGCGCGGCGCTCAAGGTCGCGCTCCGGCCGTGACCCCGGGTCAGTTCATGCGCCAGATCGCGAGGTTCAGCGCCGCGGCGTAGGTGACCCAGAGCAGGTACGGGAGGAGCAGCGCGCCGGCCAGCGGCCGGACGCGCCAGAACGCGATCACGGTGGCCAGGATCAACGCCCAGAGGATGACGATCTCCGCGAACGCGGCGCCGGGCGCGCGCAGGCCGAAGAAGATGGCGGTCCATGCGAGGTTCAGCGCGAGCTGGGCGGCGAAGAGCGCCAGCGGCGCCGCCGCGCCGGCGAAACCGCGCTCGCGCCAGACGAGCCACGCGGCCACGCCCATGGCGATGTAGAGGACGGTCCAGACGGGACCGAAGGCGGCGGCCGGCGGCGTCCACCCGGGCTTGCGGAGCGCTTCGTACCAGGTCTCGCGGGACGTCGCGGTGAAGACGGAGCCGAGTGCGCCCACGGCGAGGCAGCCGCCGACGAAGAGGGCGAGGACGATCCACGGCCGAAGCCGGGTGGGCATGGTTCACCTCCGTGTTCGGCCGGATGCGGATGGAGCGTCCGCTTGCCAGATTCGTACCCGGCGCCCCGTGGACGCGGCCGAGGAGGCGGGATGACGATACCCGAGCGGATGCGCGTGGCGCGGCTCCACGCCTGGGGCGATGTGCGCGTGGAGGAGGCGCCGGTCCCGGTGCCCGGGCCGGGGGAGGCGCTGGTCCGGGTCGAGGCGTGCGGGGTGTGCGGCTCGGATGCGCTGAGGTGGTACGTCGAGCGCAAGGCGCCGGCCGTGCTGGGGCACGAGCCGGCCGGCGTGGTGGTCGCGGTGGGCGCGGGCGTGGAGACGGTCGCCGTCGGCGAGCGCGTGTTCGTGCACCACCACGCACCGTGCACGGCGTGCGAGGAGTGTCGCCGCGGCGTGTGGTCGAGCTGCGCCACGTGGAAGCGCGGGCAGCTCGACCCGGGCGGGTTCGCCGAGTACGCGCGCGTCCGGGCGGAGAGCGTGGCGCGGGACACGCTGGTGCTGCCGGGCTCGCTGGACTACGATGCCGCGGTCTTCATCGAGCCGCTGGCCACGTGCATCCGGGCGGTGAAGCGTCAGGGCCGGCTCGAGCCGGGCGACGCGGTGCTGATCATAGGGCTGGGCGCGATGGGCCAGCTCATGGTCTCGCTCGCCCGGGGATACGGCGGCGGTCCGGTCCTGGGCAGCGACTTCGTGCCGGAGCGGCGTGACCGGGCGCTCCGCCGCGGAGCGGACGTCGCCTTCGATCCGGCCGCCGCGGACGTGGCGGCCGCGGTGCGGTCGGCGGCCGGCGGCCGCGGCGCGGACGTCGTCGTGGTGTGCCCGGGCGACGGCCGCGCGATCCGCGCCGGGCTCGAGGCCGCGGCGCCGGGCGGGCGCGTGGTCTGCTTCACCCCGCCGGCGCCCGGCGCGCCGGTCCCGCTGGACCTCTCGCCGCTCTACTTCCGCGAGGTCGCGCTGATGCACAGCTACTCGTGCGGCCCGGACGAGACGCGCGAGGCGCTCGGACTGCTCGCGGCCGGCCGCGTCGAGACGGCCTCACTGGTCACGCACCGCGCCGGGCTGGACGGCGTGGCGGCCGCGCTGGAGCGGGCGGCGGGGAAGGGCGCGGCGCTGAAGACCATCATCCATCCGCACGCCGACGGCAGCGGCGGCTGACACGCAAGTCGCCGGATCTCGCCCGCAGCGCTTGCAGCCGCGAGGGGCCCCGGCTACAATCCGCACGGCGAAGCTCTCTCCGTCCAGGAGGTGACCATGACGGGCGAGTCGAGCGGTCCGGACGGGCGGGCCGCGTGCCCCGAGGGGGGATCGGGCCACGGCATCGCGGCCGGCCTCACGCCGCGAGCCGGGAGCTGCGGCGCCGCGGCAGGGCAGCCGGTGCTGGACCGCAGCCGCATCCTGCGGCACGACGGCGCCGGCTGGGACGGTGTACGCGTGCTGCCGTACGCAGTGTACGGCGACGGGTACCGCGGCATCACTCGGCGGATCCTGGCCGCGCCGGACGCGGCCGCGTTCGAGCTCCGCTACTTCGAGCTCGAGCCGGACGGACACAGCTCGCTCGACCGGCACGCGCACGTGCACGTGGTGGTCTGTCACCGCGGCCGGGGCCGCGTGCGGCTGGGCGACGAGCTGCGCGAGGTCGGCTACGGCGACGTCGTCTACGTGGCGCCGCACGAGCCGCACCAGTTCCTGAATCCGTATTCCGAGCCGTTCGGGTTCCTGTGCATCGTGGACCGCGAACGGGATCGCCCGGAACCGAACGGAGGTTGACCGTGCCGACGCGCGACGACGCCCTCGAGCTGCTCGAGGCGTGGGTGCGGAGTTCCTCGCTCCGCAACCACATGAAGGCCGTGGAGGCGGCCGTCCGCTCCTACGCCCGCCGGTTCGGCGAGGACGAGGCGACGTGGGGTCTCGCGGGGCTGCTCCACGACCTGGACTGGGAGAGGCACCCGGAGGAGCATCCGCTCAAGGCCGTGGAGGAGCTGCGCCGCCGAGGGTACCCGGAGGAGGTGCTGCACGCGATCCTGGCGCACCGCGCGGACTTCACCGGCGTCGAGCCCGAGACGCCGCTCGACCGGACGCTCTACGCCTGCGATGAGCTGACCGGGCTGATCACCGCGACCGCGCTGATGCGGCCCAACGGCATCGACGACCTGAAGCCCAAGTCGGTGAAGAAGAAGCTCAAGGACAAGACCTTCGCCCGGGGCGTGGACCGCGAGGAGGTCAGGCGCGGTACGGAGCTGCTCGGAGTCGAGCTCGGCGAGCACATAGCCAACGTGATCGAGGCGATGCGGGGCATCGCCGACGAGCTCGGGCTCGGCGCCGCACAGCTCCGTGCCGGCCGCGAGTAGCCCGGACACACCACCGCCGTCACGCGAAGGGGCGGGCCGTGTCGACGGCCCGCCCCTTCGCGCCGATGTCCGGCCCACCGCGTTCCGGCTCAGCCCACGGACTTGACGACGCGGTCGACGTACTTGTCGACCCCGCCGATCACGTCCACCACGTCCGCCTTCTGCTCCGCCGCGGCGACCGCCCGCCCGAAGTCCAGGAGTACGGCGCGGATCGCGACCCGGTCCGGCTCGGCCGCGCGGGCGCGGCGGCGGGCCTCCGGCGGACGCGACGGCGCCATGCGCCGCTTCACCTGGAGCGGGTAGCGCGCGTGGAACTCCCGTTTGGACAGCTTCGCGATGCCCTTGTCGATCTTCTCGGCCTTCTGTTTCAACTCGTCGGTGGAGGCCTTCGGGTGCTTCCGGAGCTCCTCCTCGACCATGGACATGACCTTCTCGTTGACCTCGGGCATTCTCGCTCCCTGGCTGTGTAACGGGTCCGACTGTCGGCAAAGATCGCGGTATATGACCATCCTGTCCCGGGACTGTCAAGCCCCCGTGCCCGGTTTCAGGTCGGCGCACTCTCCATGTCCAGCACCTCCCGGACCTTACGCACCAGCGCGCCGGGGGAGAACGGTTTCTCCAGGAAGTTGATGCGCGTGTTCTGGATGCCGTGGTGGACCACGGCGTCCTCGGTGTAGCCCGAGATGAACAGCACGCGCGTGTTCGGGCGGTCGGGAAGGAGCCGTTCGGCCAGTTCGCGGCCGCTCATCTCGGGCATGACCACGTCGGTGAGCAGGAGGTCGATCGGCCCGGCGTGCGTTTCGCTGATCCCGATCGCACCGTGCCCGCCCCGCGCCTCGAGCACGGTGTAGCCGCGCTGCTCGAGGATCTTCTTGACGAGCGCCCTCACGGCCGGCTCGTCCTCGACCAGGAGCACGGTCTCGCTGCCGTCGGGCAGGGCGGTGGACCCGGTCCGCGCTTCGTCGCTCGGCGCGCCCACCCGGGCCGGCGCCTCGGCCCGAGGGAGAAACACGCGAAACGACGTACCCGACCCCACCTGACTCTCGACCCATACGTAGCCGCCGCTCTGCTTCACGATCCCGTAGACCGTGGACAGGCCGAGCCCGGTCCCCTTGCCCAGCTCCTTGGTGGTGAAGAACGGCTCGAAGATGTGCGCCTGCACCTCCTCGCTCATCCCCTGGCCCGTGTCCGTGACCGCGAGTACCACGTACTCGCCGGCCTGGACGTTGTACGCGTGGTGGCGCACGTCCGTGGGGGTGACGGTCGCGTCGGCGGTCTCGATCGAGATGCGGCCGCCCTTGGGCATGGCGTCGCGGGCGTTGACGGCCAGGTTCATGATGACCTGCTCGATCTGGCCGGGGTCGGCCTTCACGTACCCGAGGTCGGGATCCAGCGTCGTCACCA
>JABAOG010008488.1_pt3 | contig 16175 bp, 18 predicted proteins | sample 7062131 | NCBI WGS metagenome assembly JABAOG01 (sample SAMN14538629, study PRJNA623070) | marine sediment metagenome | biome: marine biome [ENVO:00000428]; feature: marine pelagic biome [ENVO:01000023]; material: deep marine sediment [ENVO:00002113] | place: India: Arabian Sea | collected...
GAGCGCATCGCGTGAACGAGGCGACGGGCGAGTACGTGGACGTCGCAGCACTGGAAGACCTGGCGCCGGGCACGCTGCTCGGCGTCGAGGTGGGCGGCCGGCGGTTGTGCCTGGCGAACGTGGACGGCGAAGTCTACGCGTTCCAGGACAACTGCACGCACCGCGACTTCCCGCTCTCGGCCGGGGAGCTGGACGACTGCGAGATCGAATGCGCGTGGCACGGCGCGAAGTTCGACGTGCGGACCGGGCGAGCCCGCTCGCTGCCGGCGATCAAGCCGGTCAGGACGTACGAGGTGAAGATCGAGGACGGCCGGATCCTGGTGGCCGTCTGAGGAGAGGAGTCGAAGTGGCCGTAGCGTCGCCGGAGATCCTGGACATTGCCGTGGTGCGGGAGCAGTTCCCCGCGCTGGACCAGCGGGTGCACGGCCACCCGCTGGCGTATCTGGACAGCGCGGCATCGGCGCAGCGCCCGCGGGCGGTGCTGGACGCGGTCGTGGACTTCTACGTCCACGACAACGCGAACGTGCATCGCGGGCTGCACGAGCTGGCGCGGCGCGCGACGGAGCGGTACGAGGCGGCGCGTGCGGCGGCGGCGCGGTACCTGGGCGCGACGGACGCGGCCGAGATCGTGTGGACGCGTGGCACCACGGACGCGATCAACCTGGTCGCGACGACGTGGGGCGGGGCGAACCTGCGGGAGGGCGACGAGGTCGTCCTCACGATGCTCGAGCACCACTCGAACATCGTCCCGTGGCAGCTCGTGGCGCAGCGCACGGGCGCGCGGCTGCGGTACGTGGACATCGACGAGGAGGGCCGTCTGCGTCTCGACCAGCTCGACGCGCTGCTCTCGGAGCGGACGCGGCTGGTCGCGGTCGGCCACATCTCGAACGCGCTCGGCACGATCAACCCGGTGCGGGAGATCGTCGAGCGGGCGCGGGCGGTCGGCGCGCGGGTGCTGGTCGACGGCGCGCAGGGCGCGGCGCACTGCCGCGTCGACGTCCGGGCGCTCGGCTGCGACTTCTACGCGCTGTCCGGGCACAAGATGGGCGGGCCGATGGGGATCGGCGCGCTCTGGGCCCGGCGCGAGCTGCTCGAGGAGATGCCGCCGTACCAGGGCGGCGGCGAGATGATCGACGTGGTCGAGCTCGAGCGGTCGACGTGGGCGCGAGTGCCGCACAAGTTCGAGGCCGGCACGCCGAACGTGGCCGGCGCGATCGGGATGGCGGCGGCGGTCGAGTACATCGAGTCGCTCGGCCACGACGCGATCGAGGCGCACGAGCGGACGCTGATCCGGCACGGGCTCGAGCGGCTCGCCGCGGTCGAGGGGCTGCGCCTCTTCGGGCCGCGGGACGCGGCGGAGCGGACCGCGGTCTTCTCGTTCGCGCTCGAGGGCATCCACCCGCACGACGTCGCGACGATCCTGGACGCGGAGGGCATCGCGATCCGGGCCGGCCACCACTGCGCGCAGCCGTTGATGCGGCGGCTCGGCGTCCCGGCGACGACCCGGGCGTCGTGTTGGGTGTACAACACGGTGGAGGAGCTCGACCGGCTGGCCGAGGGGCTGGAGGTCGCGCGCGGGATCTTCGGGCGCTGACGCTCCGCGATGGGCCGCTGCGGGGCCGGGACCGGACGCCGTCTCCGACAACCGTTACCGCCGATCGAGACGCTGGACATGACCATCGACCGTTCGACCCCACAGCTCGGCTCGCTGTATCAGGCGCTGATCCTGGACCACTACAAGCGGCCCCGGAACCGGGGCGAGCTCGAGGGGGCGAACGCCGAGGCGCACCTGAACAACCCGACCTGTGGCGACGAGATCCGGCTCATGCTCCGGATCGAGGACGGCCGGATCGAGGACGCGAAGTTCGTCGGCGACGGCTGCTCGATCTCGCAGTCGTCGGTCTCGATGATGACGCAGCTCGTGAAGGGGAAGACCGTCCACGAGGCCGGCGCGCTGACGCGGCGCTTCACCCAGATGATGCACGGCGATGCCGAGGCCGCCCGGGACGGGTCGCTCCGCGACCTGCGGGTGCTGGCGGGCGTGAGCCGGTTCCCGGTCCGGGTCAAGTGCGCGCTGCTCGGCTGGAACGCGCTCGACGAGGCGCTGAAGCCTCGCGATTGACCGTGCCGCCCCGCCGCGTCCGGCCGCGGGCCTGGCTTCGACGGGCGCGGAGAGTTCACGCGGCCCTGGTGGCGGCTCAGAACTCGTCGAGCAGCCAGAACGGCTGGTCGAGGCGGAAGGCGCGGTCGAGGGCATCGGCCGCGCCTTCGATCTCGGCGAGGCCGAGGCCCGCGGCCGTGCCGGGAGACAGCTCGCCGACGAAGACCTGGGCGAAGGTGACGGCATCGAGGACGAGCCGCGCGTCGTAGCCGTCGCTCCGGCGCGGGTGGACCCGGGCGCCGTGCTCCTCGACGGAGATCTCCCAGGGGCCGCGATTCTCGGGGACCTCGTCGTCGCGCACCTCGACCTCGAGGGTGAGTCCGAACCCGGGTTCGCCGCCCCAGTGCGGCCGCGCGGCGAGGGCGGTGGGCACGTCGAGGACGCGGAGCATCGGCCCGCGGATGCGCCGGGCGACGGGGAACCAGAGCGGGCGCGCCGGGCCGTAGCGGGGCGGCCGGGGCTCGCTCAGCACGAGGTCGAGCCGCTCGTCGGGTCGGGCGTCGTAGCGGACCTCGCCGAACTGATCGCACTGGGCGGCGATCCAGCCGAGCAGTCCGCGGTGGGCGGCGTCGTCCCGGGCGACGAGCTCCCGCACGCGCAGCGTCGCGCCGCGGGGCGAGCGGGCACGGCCGAAGTGGACCAGCACGTACCCCCGGACCGCATCGTCCTCGAAGACGAAGGCGTAGACGCCGGGCGAGTCGAGATGGTGCGCCCAGATGCGGGCGTCGCGCTCGACCGGCCCGTTCGACCGCGCCGCGACGCGGGCGTAGCAGTCGGTGATCGCCTGGCGGTCGCCGGGTCCGGCGGGCCGGACGCCGGCCGCCTCGGCGTGGTCGGGGAGCGAGCCGGGCGCGAAGCGGTAGGCGTGCAGCTCGCCGACTATGCCCCAGCCGAGTGCGTGGTAGAACGCGGGGCGGAACGGGTAGAGCACGCTCACGACATCGCCGCGCTCGCGGCCGACGCGGATCGCGTGGCGGCAGAGCGCGCGGCCGACGCCGCGCCGGCGCGCGTCGGGCGCGGTCGCGACCGCCGCGAGCCCGAGCATGGGCAGCATCGCGCCCGCGATGTGCTCGCGCAGCCGGCAGGCGCGGAACGCACCCAGGATCCGGCCCCGCTCTTCGGCGACCCACGTGGTCTCGATGCCGCCGTAGGGAAGGCCCGCCTCGAGCTGCCGGACCCGCTCGGCGATGGTGCGGTCGCCGGGGAACGCCTGCGTCCAGAGCGCGGCCAGCGGCCGCAGGTCGGAACGCTCCGCCTCGCGAAACTCCATGGTCCCCTCCTGATCGCACGGCTATGATGCGGCGCGGGAGCGCCACGCCGCAACGGGTGCCCGCGCCCGCGTCGGCGTGGGGGTCAAGAGCCGGGCCACCGGCACCGGGGAGCGGAGCTTGCGCCGGGCCGGCCGGCTTCGCCACCTTGCGGCGAACACCGTTCCAAACGGGAGGATGAGGCGATGAGCAACGGCTGGGTCGGCCGTCGAGTGGCGATCGTCGAGGGGTGCCGCACGCCGTTCTGCAAGGCCGGCACGGCGTTCAGGGACATGACGGCGATCGACCTGGGCACGATCGCGGTGCGCGAGCTGATGAGCCGGGCCGAGCTCGACCCGGCCGAGGTCGACGAGGTCGTCTACGGCACGGTCGTCCACTCGGTCGCGGCGCCGAACATCGCGCGCGAGGTACAGCTCCGGGCCGGGATCCCGGCGCGCGCGCCCGCCTTCACGGTCTCACGGGCGTGCGCTTCGGCGAACCAGGCCATCACGTCGGCGGCGGACAGCATCGCCCGCGGCCAGACGGACGTCGTCGTGGCCGGCGGCGCGGAGTCGCTGACCGACATCCCGATCCTGGTCTCGCGTCCGCTGCGGGACCGGTTGGTCGCGGCGTCGCGCGCCCGGTCGCTGGGCGAGCGGGTCAGAGCGTTCGCGGGGATGCGGCCGAAGGAGCTGGTCCCGCAGGCGCCGGCGATCGCCGAGCCGTCCACGGGCGAGACGATGGGCCAGAGCGCCGAGCGCATGGCGAAGGAGAACGGGATCGGCCGGGAAGCGCAGGACCGCTGGGCGCTGCGCTCGCACCAGCGCGCGGCGGAAGGCACGGCGGACGGCCGGCTGACGCGCGAGGCCGTGCCGACGTACGTCCCGCCCGACTACGCCGATGTCGTGGACCGCGACAACGGGATCCGCACGGACACCAGCCTCGAGAAGCTGGCGAAGCTGCCGCCGGTGTTCGACCGGAAGTACGGCACCGTGACGGCCGGCAACTCGTCGCCGTTGACGGACGGCGCCTCGGCGGTCCTGCTGATGAGCGAAGAGAAGGCGCGGTCACTCGGCTACGAGCCGCTGGGCTACATCCGCAGCTACGCCTACGCGGCGCTCGCGCCGAGCGACCAGTTGCTCCAGGGTCCGGCCTACGCCGCGCCGATCGCGCTGGACCGAGCCGGCGTGACGATGCAGGACATCGAGCTCTGGGAGATGCACGAGGCGTTCGCCGCGCAGGTGCTCTCCAACTTCCAGGCGCTGGATTCCGACACGTTCGCGCGCGAGCAGCTCGGCCGCCCGGGCAAGGTCGGGCTGATCGACGAGGACCGAATCAACGTCATGGGCGGCAGCATCGCGATCGGCCACCCGTTCGGCGCGACCGGCGGCCGGCTCACCGTCACGCTGTTGAACGAGCTTGCGCGCCGCGGGCTCGGCCTCGGGCTGATCACCGTCTGCGCGGCCGGCGCGCTCGGCTTCGCCATGGTGGTGGAGCGGGAGTAGCGGGCGCGCGGCGCGGCGAGCCGCGGCCGTTCCCGCCCGCCGCGCGGCTACCGGCGCGCGATGGCGCCGGCCCGATCATGGACGATCACGCCGTCCACGACCGTCAGGTCGACGCGGACCTCGGGGATGCGAACGGGGTCGACCGCGATCAGGTTCTCCGAGAGGACGACCAGGTCCGCGCGCTTGTCGGGCTCGAGCGTGCCGAGCTGCGCCGCGACGAAGGAGGCGTAAGCGGCGTTGTCCGACGTGTACGCCCGCAGCGCCTGCTCGACCGTGACCTTCTGCTCCGGCACCCAGCCGTCGGGGTTCGTGCCGTCGATCGTCCTCCGCGTCACGGCGGCGTAGATCCCGAGGAGCGGGTCGAGCGGCGCGACCGTCCAGTCGCTGCCGAAGGTGAGCCGCGCATCGGCGTCGAGCAGGTCGCGGAAGGCGTAGGTCGTCCGGATCCGCTCCGGCCCGATGCGCTTCTCGGCCCAGCGGCCGTCGTCGATCGCGTGGTAGGGCTGCATCGAGGCGATCACGCCGAGCCCGGCGAACCGGGCGATCGCCTCGCGCGTGAGGTGCTGGGCGTGCTCGATGCGGAAGCGCCGGTCGCGCTGGCCGTTCGCCTCGGCCGCCGCGGCGAAGGCGTCGAGGAGCCAGTCGTTGGCGCGGTCGCCGATCGCGTGGACCGCCACGTGGAAGCCGGCCGCGTCGGCCTCGCGGATCCATCGGCGCAGCGAGGCGGTGTCGGTCGTGAGCAGGCCGGCGGTCCCGGGTGCGTCGGCGTACGGCTCGTAGAACCACGCGGTCGTCGAGCCGAGCGAGCCGTCGACGAAGCCTTTGAGTCCGCCCCACCTGAGGCGGCTGTCGCCCGAGCCCTCGCGCGCCACGTAGTCGCGGAGCCGCTCCCAGCTCGCGAGGGGGACGAACGCGTAGATCCGCAGCTTGAGGCGGCCGCTGCGCCGGGCCCGGCGATACGTCTCCAGGTGCGACCACGCGCCCATGTCGTCGACGAGCGTGACGCCGCGGGCGAGCGCGTGCGCCTGCGCCCGGTCGAATGCCTCGTCCAGCTCCGCCTCGGTCGGCGCCGGCATGACGCGGTGGACCAGTGCCATCGCCGCATCCTTGAGCACGCCGGTCGGTTCGCCGGTCCGCGGGTCGCGCACGATCGTGCCGCCGTCGGGGTCGGGCGTCTCGCGGGCGATCCCGGCGAGCTCGAGCGCGAGGCCGTTCGCCAGCCCCATGTGGCCGTCGAGACGGCTCACGAAGACCGGGTGCTCCCGCGTCAGCGAGTCGATCCACTCGCGGCGCGGCAGCGCGCCGCCCCACAGCTCGTGGTCCCAGTCGCCGCCGATGATCCAGCGGCCGGCGGGGCGAGTGCGCGCGAACGCGCCGATGCGGCGCGCGAACTCGGCGGGCGTGGCCGCGTCCCGCAGCTCCACGCTCCCGAGCTGAAAGCCGCCACCCATGAAGTGCGTGTGGTTGTCGATGAAGCCGGGGACGACCATGCGGCCGTCGAGCGCGATCGCACGGGTGCCGGGGCCGAGGAAGCGACGGACCTCGACGTCGCTGCCGACGTGGAGCACCTGGCCCTCCCCGATGGCGACCGCGGTGCCCGCCTCCACGCCCGGCGCCCCGGTCCAGACCACGCCGCCCGTGAGGATCAGGTCGGCGGGCTTCGGCTCGATCGCGCAGCCGGCCAGGAGCCCGGCCAGGACGAGTCCGGATTTGAACGTGCGCATGATCAATCGCCTCCCTTCGCCGGCTGTGTGGCCCCGGCGTCGATCCGGACGGCGTGCCGCAGCGCGCGCCAGCCGATCAGCGAGCGCCGGGCCGTGGCGTTCCGCTCCCACTGGCCGTCCTGCCGCTGGGTGACGGCCAGGAGCCCGGCGCCGCGGCGGATCGCCGCATCGATCGCGGGTCCGCCGAACCCCGCGTCCGCCGCCGCGAGCAACGCCTCGAGGATGTAGAGCGCGTCCAGCTCGGGCCAGCTCCCGTCCGCGCGCTGCATCTGCGTGAGCCGCGAGATCCCCCGGGCCGTGACCTCGCTCAGCTCGGGGCGGTCGGGCACCTCGAGGAGCGTGACCAGGACCGCCGGGAGCGCTTCGAGCGGGACCAGCCCGTTCGCACCGCGCGGGTCGAGCTCGAGCAGCCGCCGCAGCCCGTCCAGGTGCAGCTCCGTGTCCGGCCCGAACACACCCCACCTCAGACACACCCGGAGCGCAGTGCACGACGCCGCCAGCCGCGCCGCCGAGCCCGCGGGAAAACGGGCGCCGCACGGCAGGACCAGCTCCTCGCCCGTCGCGAGCGGCGGCGCCGGCGCGAAGAACCCGCCGACGGCGTGGTGGCACACCCCCAGACGATGGCGCTCGGGCGAGCAGCCGTCGCCGTAACGGCCGGGCCCGCCCCGCAGCCGCCGGAGCCATGCGAGCCCGCGCGCCACCGCACCGTCGACCGCGGCCGGCCGCTCGGCACCCAGGAGCTCCCGCAGCAGCAGCAGCGACTCCACCGTCGCGACCAGGCTGCCGCGCCAGCTACCGTCCTCCTCCTGCGCCTCGACGACCGCCTTCACGTGGGCGACGGCCGCGCGGCCGTCCTTCGATGCCGGGCCGCCGGCCTCGCGCCGCGCCACGAGCGCCTCCGCGCCGGGCGTCCCGAGGAAGCCGGCCTCGAGTCGAGCCAGCGCCCGCTCCAGCGTCTGCGGCGTCACGCCGGAACTAATCCAGGAAGTCATGTATGAAGCGGTACAGCACGTCGCGCGCGACTCCGATCTCGGCCACTGCCACGGACTCATCGGCCGAGTGCGCATCCTCGATCCGTCCCGGGCCGAAGCACACCGCGGGGATCCCCGCCCCGTTGAACAACGCCGCATCGACCCACGCCGTCATGCCCCGAACCTCCGGCTCGCGACCGCAGTCGCGCAGTGCACTCCCGAGCGCCCTCACGATGGGCGCTTCCACGGGTACGTCCGAGCCCGGCCGCTCCAGTCCGAGCCGCGCCTCCGCGTTCAGCTCCGGCTCCCGCGTCCGCACGGCGGTCAGCAGCTCCTCGATCTCCTCCAGCGCCGCGCCCGGCAATTCCCCGGGGAGAGTACGCCGCTCGAGCACCAGCCGGCAAGCGTCCGGATAGACCGAGGGCGCACTGCCGCCCGCGATCGTTCCGGCGTGGATCGAGCCGCCGCCCAACAGCGGATGCGCCGGCCGCGCCGAGAGCCGCGCCTCCAGCTCGCCCAGTGCGGTCAGCAGCCGACCCGCATGACGGATCGCATCCACGCCCCGGTCCGGCCGTGAGCCGTGCGCCGCACGGCCACGGAACTCCACATCGATCCACGCGAACCCCTTGTGCGCCGGCATGATCGCAAGCGACGTCGGCTCGCAGACCACCGCCCCGTCCGCCCGCAGCCCCGCGGCGAGCACCGCGCTCGTGCCGATGCTCGCGTGCTCCTCGTCCGCGACCAGGGCCACGACCAGCTCTCCCCGGTACCGACCGTCCCGCACGGCATCGCGCGCCGCCGCCAGCAGCGCCCCGATCCCCGCCTTCATGTCGCACGCGCCCCGGCCCGGCAAACGGCCGTCCCGCACCTCCGCGTCGAACGGCGCCACCGCCATCCCCCGCACACCCACCGTGTCCAGATGCCCGTTCAGCACCAGCGCCCGGCCCTCCCCCCGCCGATGCCGGGCCACCACGCTCGGCCGCCCCGGCTCCGGTTCCACGGTTTCCACGGTGAAGCCCCACGCCTCCAGCCAGTCCGCCACGAGCCGCGCGATCGCGGCTTCGCCCGTACCGCCCTCCTCCAGCACCGGGTTGACCGAGGGCGTCCGCACGAGCATGCGGGTCAGTTCGACGGCATCGGCTTCACAACCCATGATCACGATCGTCCCGGCCTCCCTTACACCCGTGTCACACGCGGCGACGACCGGGCGTTCCCCAGTGAGCACACAAACCCCCGTAACCACGGGAGATAACGGCCACATCGGTCCGGCACGGGTCTTGCGGTATGCGCCGCCGGCCGCTACCTCCGGCCGTCGAACCACCTCCACAGCGGGAGGGTCCATCCGTACCTTGAGTGTCAGCCTTCTGGCCGTAGCCGCCGTCGCCGTGAGCGTACTGTTGTCCAGGCAGCGTCAGGACAAGGAGGCATCCGCGCGGGACATCCCGGCGGGTGAGAGCCAGCCGGCGCGCCGCTCGCTCGACGCCATCCGCGCTGCCGGGCTGTAGACCGAGAGGTCCAGAAACATGTGGCGTACGCGCCCCATCCCGGGACGCGTGCGCCACAGTATGGCATCGTGCCGTGGCGAGCCGCGGCCCGGCCGCGGCCGACTACTCCGAAGCGGAGGAGTGGTCGTGGATGATCTTCCAGCCGTGGTCGCCGCGGGCGAGGACCAGGGTGAAGATGCCGGTGGACGCGACCGGTCCGTCGTCGGGTTCGGCGAGGACGTAACGGCCCAGGGCGAGCGCGTGGTCCGGGCCGAGCGGCCGGACCTCGATATCCTCGAAGGACAGTCGGTGCTCGGGGCGGCCGGTGCCCCAGTAGCCGGCGAGGTAGCGGCGGCGGATCTCGTCGGTGCCGCGAACGGTGCCGGAGGCGCCGGTGAAGGTGGTCCCCTCCCCTTCCGAGTAATCGTCGAGGAAGCCGTCGAGGTCGCCGCGGTTCCATGCCTCGGCGGAGGCGTGGAGCATCCGGGCGACCGCGGGGCCCGGATCGTCCACTGCGCCGGCGGGAGAGCCGGCGGGGGCGGAGGAGCCGCAGCCGGCGACGGCGAGGAAGAGGCCGAGCGAGAGGCCGGCTCTACTCGAAGTGGTCACGGTTCTTCTCGATGTAATCGCTCCACTCCTGCGGCACGTCGGTGTCGGGGAAGATCGCGGTGACCGGGCACTCGGGCTCGCAGGCGCCGCAGTCGATGCACTCGTCCGGGTGGATGTAGTACTGGTCCTCGCCCTCGTAGATGCAGTCCACCGGGCACACCTCGACGCAGCTCGCGTCCTTGGTGCCGATGCAGGGCTCGGTGATGATATACGGCATGGGTTCGTGGCCTCCCGCCGGTTCGCTTCCTACTCAGGTGCTCCAACGGCGCGTTGGAAGTTGCAACCGTGCCGTGCGGGTCGCAAGGGGTGCAGGGCGCCGCGAGATGGGCGACTCGATCGCGCCGATCGGCCCGGGCCAGGTCGACGAGCCGGATCAGGGGAAGCCGATCGTGATCAGCGGGATGCGGACGCGCCGCAGCGCTGCCGGCGCGACCAGCTCCGTGGGCTGACCGCCGTCGGGGGGCTGGCCGGGCTCGCCGCCTCGGTCGCCGAGCTGGTGGGCGACGGCGAAGCCCACGATGGCCGCGCCCGCGCCGAGGAGCACGGCCGTCCTCCCGTGGTTGAGCCGCCGGGTCTCGACCTCGACGACGCCGGTGAGCGGCACGTCGATGCGCTGGTAGAGCAGCTCGGCCCCCTGAGCGGGGTCGCGCGGCTGGACCGGCACCTGGAGGAGCAGGCGGTCATCGGAGCGTTCGAGGATGCGGCCCTCGAGCAGCCGCGCGTCGTGGGTGAGCGCCTCGGCGATGCGGCTCGCCTCCTCCGCGGTGATGCGCACCCGCGTCTCGCCGCCGACGGCGAGCGCGTCGATGGTGGTGGGCGTGTAGGTGTAGCACCCGAGGGCCAGCAGGACGGGGGCGCACTGGATCCAACGGAATGGACGCATGGTCGGACCTCCACGGACTCGATGCGACAGGCGGCGTGTGCCTTTCCCCACAAGATATTCCGCGATCCCGCGTACGGGAAGTCCGGCCGCCGCCGAGTCGGGGGGCGGGCGGCGCACGCGGCCGCGTCAGCGCGTGTCGCCGCGCGGGGCGTCGAGGAACCTGCGCGCGAAGGTGCGGCACCACCAGCGCAGCCGGCGGGCGAGGGTGGGGTGCGATCGTTCGGCGAGGGGCAGGTACAGCTCGCACGTCTCGCGGTGCAGCGGCATCCAGCGGTCGCGGCGGCCGAGGTGGAGGTGGCGCGCGTGATCGAGGCGTTCGGCAAGGGCGACGAGCCGTGCGGGCTCGGACGCGGTCACGAGGCGCTCGAGCAGCGCCGCGCCGTCGCGGGCGGGGACGGGCACCTCTTCGAGCAGCTCGATCGTGCCGGGTGCGAGCGCGGCGCGTGCGGGGAGCGGGCCGGCGCGGAGCTCCGGCCGCAGCGTCTCGGCAAGGGCGCCGGCGCACAGCGTGGCCGCGTCGGTGATGCCCAGGTCCTCGAGGAGGATGAGCACGGTCCGGCCCGGGTGCAGGAAGTCCGGGTCGTGATCATCGGCGAGCCGCTCGATGCGCGGGCGCATGGCGGCGCGGAGCGCGGCGTCGATGGAGCGGATCCCCGGCTCCGGGGTCCCGGCGCGCCGCGCGGCGCCGGCGACGCGGTTCGCCATCGCCTCGGCCCGGCCGCCCTTCGCGGTCACCGTTCGCGTGGCGTCCAGAGTACGTCCGCCACGCCTTCCCGGCGGTTGGCCAGGCGGGCCAGCACGAAGAGCAGGTCGGAGAGGCGGTTCAGGTAGACGAGGATGTCCGGCTCGACCGGCGCCTCCTCGGCGAGCTCGACGACGCGGCGCTCGGCGCGGCGGCAGACGGTGCGCGCCACGTGCAGCGCGGCGGCGCCGGGCGCGCCGCCCGGCAGGATGAAGGCGCGCAGCTCCGGCAGCTCGGCCGTCGACTCATCGATCCAGCGCTCGAGCACCGGGACGCGGTCTCCGGGGAGCTGCGGCAGTGGCGGGCGGCGCCTTCCGGGCGGTGCGGGCGGGGTGGCGAGGTGTGCGCCGATCGCGAGCAGGTCGGGCTGGATCGACGCGAGCCGCTCGCGGACGACGTCGTCGCCGACGACGCTCGCCGCCCAGCCGATCACGGCATTCAGCTCGTCCACCTCGCCGTAGGCGGCGACGCGCGACTTCGCCTTCGGGACGCGGCCGCCGCCGAAGAGCGCGGTCTGGCCCGCGTCGCCGGTGCGCGTGTAGATCTTCATGCGCTCATGATACGCGGCGCCGGGACCCGGCGCCACGACGGCCGCCCGCGCCGGCGCGGGCGTTTGGACGGCCGGCGGCCCCGGGTAGCACGGCGCGCGGCCGGGGCGGATCAGGCGGGCTCCTCCTCGGCCGGGGCGGCCGCCGGCTGCTCCGCGAACGGCTGCCAGTAACCGGGCGAGACGGGCACGTAGACGGCGGCGTAAGGCGGATCGGCGCCCTCGACGGCGTAGTAGGCGACGCCGTGGAACCGGTCGATCGGCATGAACTCCCTGCCCCTGGCCGGTTCCGGCCGGCCCGCGGGCTGGAGCGCCCGTCCATCCACGAGGAGCGGCTCGCCGTGACGGTACCAGTCGTAGCGGGTCAGGTCGTAGAAGATCTCGGGCGGCTCGCCGTTGCGCTCCGGGCCCGGGCGGGGGCGGGGCTGTTCCTCGGCGGCGTGCTCCTCGGCGGCCTGGACGAGCTCGCGCTGTCCGTTCCGTCCGCACGCCGCGGTCGCGAGGAGGATCAGGCCGGCCAGGAGCGGGGGGCCCGGGATCGGCACGCGCGAGGGCGTCATGTGCTCGAGAGGGTGCAACGGGCGTGCCGACCGCCGCGAGGTCGGAGCGGATGCGCAGCGCCGGCCGCCGCGGGGGATCAGAGCGCCGCGTCGAAGTAGAGGTGCAGCCGCCAGCCGACGGGCTCGCGGAGCGCACGCGCCAGGTCGAGCCGAAGCAGGCCATCGAGGAAGCTCGCGCCGGCGCCGGCCGAGAGGAGCGGCCGGCCGGTGCCGAACGCATCCCGGGAGCCGGCCCAGCCGGCGTCGGAGAAGAGGGCGACGCGGGCGCCGGGGAACGCGCTCGCGACCTCGACGCGGCCGCGCCAGAAGGCCTCGCCGCGGGTCGCGAGCGGGTCGTAGCCGCGCAGCGTGCCGGGACCGCCGACGAACCAGAGCGCCTGCGCCGGCAGGCTGCCGTAGGAATGGCCGGCCGCACCCTCGATCGAGCCGACGAGCGGGCCGGGGAGCGGCAGCGCGAGTCGCAGCGCGAGAGCCGGGCGGGCGTAGCGGAAGTCGCCGGCCGCGCCGTCGAGCGAGAGCTCGGCGCCCCAGCGGAACCCGGCCGGGTCGAGGCCGCGGGCCACGCGGAGCGCGAACCGGCCGCCGACCAGGTCGGCGCCGTCCACCGGCAGGTCGCCTCGGAAGCGGAGGTCCTCGTCGAAGAGGCCGCGCAGGCTGAACCCGGTCTCCGCCGGCGCCGCCGACTGGCGCTCGGCGTAGACGCGCCAGTCGTAGTCCAGCGCGCCGGCCGTCGCGCGGCGACCCCGCAGCTCGACGCCGAGCGTGCGGAAGTAGTCGCCGTCGTCGCGGCCGCGGACGAGCGCGTCGAGCGAGTTGCCCAGCGAGAACGGCCGTGTGCTCGGGTCCACGGCCGCGAGCCGGCGGTACCCCGCCAGGCGCAGCCGATGGCCGAGCGCCTCGCGGCCGACGCCCAGCTCGACGCCCGGCCGAAGGTCGGCGGTCCCGAGCCGCGCGGTCAGGTCCGCCGCGTACGCGCCGTACGCGATCTCCGCCCGCGCGCCGACCGACAGGCCCTCGACCCGGTTGTAGCGCAGCAGCCCGGGCCGCTGGAACCCCCAGTAGACGCGCGGCGGCTCGAGGGCCGACGGCGCGCCCGGCAGGTCGTCGAGCAGCCTGCGCACCTCGCCCAGCTCGTCCTCGCTCGCCAGGATCTCGCCCTCCTTGAAGATCGAGTGCGGCAGCAGCTCGCTCTCGAGGAGCGATGCGGTGTCGTCCGGCACGATGACCCTGACGCGCCGGCAGCGGCCGTCGCGACAGATGCAGCCGCCCCCGCGACGGCACGGGCGCCGGAGCGAGTCGCCGGCCAGGTCGATGCGGACGGGCGGCAGCCCGGCGGCGTCGCCCTCGACGCGGTAGTCGCCGTAGACGCGCTCGAAGCGGAGCGGCATGTGGAGCAGCGGCCCGACCTGGACCTCACCCTCGAACGCGATGAGCCGCGGCAGCCACCAGCGCATCTCCCAGAGGCCGTACTCGATGACGATGTAGCGGACGTCGGCGCGGATCGGCTTGAAGATCGCCGGGATCTCGTCGATGTCGTCGGCCTCGTCCTCGTCGAATTCGGCGATGTCGCGCTCGAGGTCGAAGGCGCGGGCGAGGCGGAAGACCGCCTGGACCACGGCGTGGCTCTCGGAGTCGATCCAGAGTGCGCCGCTGAGCAGCCGCGAGTCCGCGCGTCGCGGCAGCAGCTTCAGCTCGAGCAGCCGGATCGTGCGCCCGTCGGGCAGGCGCAGCACGGTCGTGTCGCCGGCGGCGAAGCGGTAATCCCACTCGCTCCCCTCGGCCAGCGGGTGCCGCAGGAAGTCCCCGTCGCCGAGGCTCATCAGCCGGTCGTCCGCCGGGTCGTAGACCAGATGAGGGAAGTAGGAGTCGAGGTCGTCCGGAACCTTCGCGCGCGTGGAAACGATCGGCACGACCTCACGCGCGGCGAGCGCCTCGACCTCGGGCGTCCTCAGATGGTGCCAGCGGATGCGCGAAGCCGCCTCGCGCCGGTAGAGCAGCCGGTCGCGGCGGAACGCCCGGAACCCGGCCGAGATGTGCTCCCGGACGACGGCCTCGTACCGGGTGATCGAACGGTCCACGCTGTCGCGCCGGGCCCGCGCCCGCTGGAGCAGGCGGCGAGCGGACGGGTCCACGTATGCGGTGGCCAGGGTGGCCGAGTCCGGCGGCGGACGGTCGGATCGGCCCGCGACCGACACGCTGTCGGCCGCGAGCTTCGCCGTGTCCCGGGGAGCCTCGACGGTGACCTGCACCTGGAACATCGCGATGGCGAGTACGGCGGCCCACATGCGATCGACGGCTCCGACGGATTGGCTGGACGATGGCTCCGCGCTGCGCGAAGCCGCGGCCCGGGCACCGGCTCTCTACGCCGCGCGGGTGCACGAGGTTTCATCGGCGGCCGGCCGGTACGCGCCGGCCGCGAGCGGCCGGCGGGCAGACCGCCGTCATGCCGTCCCCGCCCACGGATATCGGGGGTCGGGGTGACGGCGGCGAGCGCCCGGCCGCGCCGCGGTCGCCCTGGTCGACTGGTTCCCCGCCGCGCGCGGACTTATCTTGCGCCGTACGAATCGCTTTTCTACTCGGGAGGCGCCGTTGGGCGATGAGCGGCTGACCGGCGAGGTGAACCGGCTGTACTGGGAGAGCGACGCGTCCGTCGGCGACATCGCGGACCGGCTCGGCATCTCCCGCCGCGCACTGTACGACGCGCTCGCCTCCCGACCCGCCCCGCGGGCGCGGCGTGTCCCGAGTGCGGCGCCGGACTGGTGTACGAGAACCGGTCGCGCAGGGGGGCGGGCCGCCCGGCGTGTCCGGAGTGCGGCGCCGAGCCCGACATCGCGACGCTGCGTGTGGCGACCGCCGAGGCCGGCGCGGCCCTGCGCCGCGACGTCGACCGGAAAGAGGCGAGCCGCGACCCGAACGGCTCGCCGGCCGCGGCCGGCGAGGAGGCACGCGTCGAGCCGGAGCCCGAGCTGGAGCAGGAGTGGGATGCCGGCCGCCTGGCGCCGATCGGCGCGGAGGCGGCGTACCGGCGCGGGCGGGCGCTCATGATCGGCGGCGCCGCTCTCGCCGGTGCCGCACTGGGCGCGACCGTGGCGCTGCTTCTCCGCCGCCGGCCCTGAGCGCGCCGGCCGCGGACCCGTGAGACAGCCGCCCTAATCGCCCTTCGGTCGGCTCCGCGGCCGGACCTCCGGCGAGTTCTCGCGAATCACTTCCTGCTTGCCTTCGCGGATGGTGCGGATCTTCTCGACGTGGTCCTCACCGGTGCGGAGGTGGTGCCGCTGCTTCGACGCGCCCGTCGTGACGCCTTCCTCGCTCGGCAGTCGGCCGCGCTTGCGGGCGAGCCTGCCCTTCGACCGCCGCTGCCGGTTGTCGCCCTCCATCTGCTTGCCGACCATGTCCCGTCCCCCTCTCTCAGTACATCCGCCGCGAGCCGCGCAGCGCCGGCGGCCAGTAGCGCCGGGAGTACTCCCGGTCCTCGTAGGCGAACTCCTGGTCGAAGCGGCGCGGCCGCGCGTGCGGCCGCCGGCCGAGGCGGTGCGCCCGTTCGAGCTCGTAACGCTCGACGGCGAACCGCCGCGCGAAGGCGCCCTCGAACCGGCCGTACCGGCGGTCGTACTCGGGGCCGCGGTAGTCGTAGCGCATCCGGTCGAATCGAGCCATAATTGCTCCTACGGTGGTTCACTGGCGGTGTCCTGGGTGTACGTGGTGCAAGGGGTGAACCACCGGGGGCGGCGCCGGGGGCGCC
>JABAOG010006012.1_pt1 | contig 16169 bp, 16 predicted proteins | sample 7062131 | NCBI WGS metagenome assembly JABAOG01 (sample SAMN14538629, study PRJNA623070) | marine sediment metagenome | biome: marine biome [ENVO:00000428]; feature: marine pelagic biome [ENVO:01000023]; material: deep marine sediment [ENVO:00002113] | place: India: Arabian Sea | collected...
CGAGTCGGTGCCGGGCCCGTACAGCTTGATCTCCTGGTTCGGCCACTCGCTCCGCACGTCCGACCACATGTGGACCTCGCTCCCCGGCCTCCAGATCCGACGGAGCTCGTCCACCGTCAGGCACTCGACGAACGTGTTGTCCGGGTGCACCGCCAGTGTGATCCCGTCCTTCGCCACCTCGAACTGGACGGGCTCCACGCCGTTCTGGGCGCACAGCTCCTCCTCCTCCGGCTTGATGGGTCGCGACGCGTCGCTGATCTCCGTCTCCCCGGCGCAGAAGCGCTTGAACCCGCCCCCGGTCCCGGATTGCGACACCGTGATCCGGACGTCCCGCCCCTCGCTCAGCATGAACTCCTCGGCCATCGCCTGGCTCACCGGGTAGACCGTGCTCGATCCGTCGATCTGGATCCGGCCGCTCATCCCCTGCTCTTCCCCGCCGGCCCCGCCGCCACAGCCGGCCACGGCCGCGATGACCAGGAACGGGACTGCTCGCTGCAACTTGCGCACGTTGCGCCTCCAGGTGTCCGTTTGAACTCGTCGGTGCAACCCTCAGAAGTAGATCTGGAGCTGGGCCACCAGCGCGTACTCCGGGTCCAGCTCGTCCTGCGAGGGGAGGTAGACCTCCCCGTTCACCATGAAGCGGTTCCGGCCGGTGAAGTAGACGTTCGCGCCGGGCGTCAGGAGCACGCCCGAATCGCTGTCATCGCCGCTGGGGTCCCCCCAGCTCACCCGCAGCAGCGGCTCCAACCCTTCTACCCGGCCGCCTTCCCGGGGTACGAACCACGCCGCGATCACCTGTGCGCCGGCCATGGTCGCCGGCTCGAAGTCCACGGCGTCGAGGATCAGCCCGTTGTCCCCGTACATGGCCTCGGCCAGCACGTGCAGCCCGGGGCGACGGAACGCGCCGTACTCCGCGTCCACGCTCAACGCCTGGACGTGGATCTCGTCGCCGTCGGCGTCGAAGCTCCCCGTCGGCTGCGACCCCACGGCGACCCCGAGGACCAGCGGCTCCGTCACGGCGTAGGTGACCCGGGCGGCGAAGGCCTTCGATCCCTCGACCTCCCGCTGGTTCGCGCCCTCGCCGTTGAACACGCCGGCCGCATACCCCAGCCGGCCGACGGTGCCGTGGGCCATCACGCCGATCTGGCGACCGACGTACCCGCTCTCGTCCAGCAGCCACTGCTCCTCGCCGATCACGGCGCCGGCCCGGAGTGCCAGGAGGTCCTCCAGCCCCCGGATCCGCGCCGAGCGCTCGATCATGGGCGTCTGCGTGCTGCTGGTCAGCTCGATCAGCCCGAACGGCTTCTTGAACTGGCCGGCCCGGAGCACGAACCCGTCGGCGAGCCGCGCGTCGATGAAGCCGTCCGTCAGCCGTGCGCTCTCGCCGCCGAAATCCGCCTCCACGGTCCCGGTCAGCCACCCCTCGTAGTCGAACTTGGTCCCGAACCGGACCCGCCGCGTCTCGAACACGCTGCTCGGCAGCGTCTCCCCGAGGACGTCCTCGTCCACGGACGTCGTGTTGAACTGCGCCTGGACCCGTCCCGACAGGTCCAGCTCCAGCCCGCCCGCCTGGACGGTCTGAGCCTGTGCCGCTCCCCCGACGAGCAGCCCGGCGACGACGATGCCGCCCAGCCATGCCTTGTGCATGCCCACCCTCTGTGTGAAGTGGCCGTTCTGTAACGGTGCACAGAGAGATAGCGACGTCGTTACAGTCTCGCCGTCACGGGTCTGTAACGAGACCGTAACGCGGCTCAGTGCCGGCCTGGGCGCGGCGCCCCAGGTCTCCTCTCGGTCCGGGTCCGTGAACACCAGCTCGTCGGGGTCGGTGAAGGCGCGGAGGGCGTGCCAGGCGATGCGGGAGTGGAGCGCCGGGTCGAGGTTGAGGATGTCCACGGACCGGTCCGCGCGGCGGGTGTGCGATTCCTCGTGTGCGGTTTTCGCGGGACGGCTCCCCCGTCCCCGCCTCGCAGGATCGCACCCGTCCGTGGCCGCCCGGCCACCGGGCCGTAACGGCCATGTAACCCCTAGTCGTCCCGGGCGGGAAGCCACAGGCGGATCGTGGTTCCCTTCCCGAGCGTGCTCCGGGCCTCCACCCCGCCACCCATGCTCTCCACCATGTGCTTGACGATGGAGAGGCCGAGCCCGGTCCCACCCTCGGCCCGGGACCGGGCCGGGTCCACGCGGTAGAAGCGCTCGAAGATCCTGGGCAGCGCGTCCCTGGGGATCCCGGCCCCGGTGTCCGCGACCGCCACGACCAGCCAGGGGCCCGGGCGCGGCGCCGGGTCGGCCCGTCGGGCGCCGTGCCCGCCGTTCGGCGGCGCCGTGTCGGACGGGTGGGCGGACACCGTGATGCGGCCGTTCGGACCCGTGTAGCGGAGCGCGTTGTCGAACAGGTTGCTGAAGACCTGCTCCAGCCCACGGCGGTCGGCCACCGCGAAGGGGTCCTCGCCGGGCTCGGCGGCGAACGCGACGCGGCGGTCCGCGGCCCGATCGGCGAAGCCCAGCCAGCACCGCTCCGCGGCCTCGACCACATCGAGCCGCTCCAGCTTCGGCTGCCAGCGGCCCGCTTCGAGCCGGGAGAGGTCCAGCAGGTCGTCCACGATCCGCTGTAACCGCCCCGCGTTCCGGGCGATGGTGGAGAGGAACTGCTCCCGCTCGGTTTCGGGCAGGTCGCCGCCCAGCAGCGTCTCCGCGTAGCCGCGGATCGACGTGAGCGGGGTCTTCAGCTCGTGGCTGGCGTTGGCGACGAAGTCGCGGCGGACCTCCTCGAGGCGCCGCAGGTCCGTGAGGTCCACGAGCGTGGCGACCGCGCCCCCCCGCGGCTCGGGCGAGGCGGAGACCAGGATCCGCTTGTCCTCCATCACGATCTCCGCGGCCCCCACCCGCTCCCCCGCCGCTGCCCGCTCCGCCAGTCGCCGGAGCTCCGGGTTGCGGAACAGCGCCGCGGCGGACCTCCCCACGGCGTCCTCCGGCAGCCCCAGCATCACGCGGCTGGCCCGGTTCAGTCGGACGACCCGCGCGTTTGAGTCCAGCTGGACGATCCCTTCCGAGACCGCCTCCACCAGTGCCGCCAACTCCGACCGCTCCCGCGCCTGCCGCCCGTGCTCCGAGCGCAGCTCGCCGGCCGCCCGGGTGATCTCCCGGGCCACGTCCTGGATCTCGGCCACCGGCGTTTCCGGCTCGGGATCCAGGCCGGAGTCGCCCAGCCGGTCGGCCGAGCGCCGCATCCGGGCCAGGGGCGAGGCGATCCAGCGGGCCAGGAGCCAGCCGGCCAGGGCCGCCAGCGCCGCGGCCATGGTCCCGCCCAGCGCCACCGCCCGGACCGCCGCTTCCACGGCCCGGTCGGCGGTGAGGCCCGGGACCGTGGTCAGCTCGCCCCGGACCGCGCCGCCCACGGACGCGGCGGCCACGAAAAAGCCGGCCGCCACCAGGGCGGCGACCAGCAGGGGTAGGGCGACCTGGAGCCGGATCCGCATCTCAGGCGGACTCGCCGCTCCTGAACCGGTACCCGAACCCCCGCACCGTCTCGATCAGGTCGCCGGCCTCTCCCAGCTTCGCCCGCAGCCGCTGCACGTGCATGTCCACGGTGCGGGTCTCGATCTGCACGTGGATGTCCCACGCCGTCTGGAGCAGCTGGCGACGGCTCTGGACCCGTCCCTTCCGCTCCAGCAGGGCCACCAGCAGCCGGTACTCCGTCGGGGTCAGCTCGACCGGCTCGCCGTCCGACTCGACCTTCATGGCGGACAGGTCGACCGTGATCGGTCCGCCCCGCAGCACCCGCCCCGAGCCCGCGACCGACGGCGCCTGGACCCGGCGCAGCACCGCTCCGATCCGCAGCACCAGCTCCTGCGGGCTGAACGGCTTCGTCAGGTAGTCGTCCGCCCCGAGCTCCAGCCCCTTGATCCGGTCCGACTCCTCGCGCCGGGCCGTCAGCACCACCACCGGGACCTCCTGCATCTCCGGACGCCGACGCATCTCCTCCAGGATCTCGTAGCCGGACAGCTCCGGCAGCATGAGGTCGAGGACCACCAGGTCCGGTCGCTCGTCGCGGACCGCCTCCATGGCGTCCCCACCCGTCCCCACGGTGCGGACCCGATACCCCTCCTTCGTCAGGTGATAGGCCACGAGCGCCGCGATGTCCCGCTCGTCCTCCACCACCAGGATCTGCGCCGACGCCGTCGAGCTCGCCATTGTCCGGACCTCGCCCTGGTTCTCGCTCACCCGCATAGCCGATTCCGCCATCGTCGTCCGTCCCTCCCTCCGGTATGTAACAGTCGGCGGTCAGCAGGAGGTAACGCCAATGTAACACTCCGATCACACCGCGCTCACTCTCCCGACCTCGGTTCCCCCTCGAATCCCGGTTCCGGCTTCCGCAGCAGTGACCTCACGACGCCGGTACCGGTCCTCCACACCGACATGCGGGGAGCGGCGATCGAGGGCGAACGGCTCGTACTGCTCCATGTGGTCCCCCGACTCCACGCGCACCAGCTGGATGCGCAGACCCCGGCAGCGCGAGAGCGCGTTCCTGCCCGTTCCGGAAGCGGGGGCCGTGAGGCTCCCGGCGACACCCAACGGCTTCCGGGTCCGGTCCGGCAGCGCAGGCCACGGGAGCGACTCGCACTCCTCGCGTGGTGGTGACGAGGCCGTTGAGCCGCTCCTCACAGCCGTCCTCCAGTACGTCGGGCGCCCCACGCCAGCGCCTCGGCGGGGCGCCACCCTGCATCCAGGGGCACCGGAGCAGGGCCGATTCCCGGACGGGATCCACGTCCCCATCACCAGCGCGAGGGAGCTCCATCGCCCGGCCCCACGCAGCCCCCTTGTCCAACCGGGGTCACGGTATCGAGCCTCCACTCTTCGTTGCCACCGGTCCTCCCGTCGCTCTATATCTGAACGGTCCGTGCGTGATCGCTCCGTCACACCGGAAGGACGGCCGGGGGATGTCACATCAACCGACAAAGGCGGTACCGTGGCCGTAACGCGCGCATCACCACCGCCAGCGGTCGGCGGCGGCGCCAACGTTTTCGCGCCGGGACGCGTCTTCAGGGCATGACGGACGACCGCGCGCTGGTCGCCCGTGCGCTCGCCGGGGACGGCCGGGCGTTCGAGGCCCTCGTGCGGCGATACACGCGTCCCGCCTACGCGGTGGCGCTGGGGATCATGAAGGAGCCCGCGGACGCGGAGGACGTGATCCAGGACGCCTTCGTGAAGGCGCTGGAGCGGCTGGAGGACTGCGACCCGGACAAGTTCGGGGCCTGGTTCCTCCGGATCGTGCGCAATCGGGCGCACAGCGTTCGCCGCTACCTGGGCGTCCGGGAGGCGGCGCCGCTGGACCTGGTGCCCGCGGCGTCCAACGCGCCCGGACCTCACCGGGAGGTGGAGCGATCCCGGCTGCGGGAGCGGCTGATCCGGGCGATCTCGGATCTGACGGAGGTCCAGCAGGACGTGGTGATCCTGCACGACCTGGAGGGGTGGAAGCACCGGGAGATCGGCCAGCGGCTCGGCCTCCCGGAAGGCACGGTCCGGGCGCACCTGTTTCACGCCCGCCGGGCCCTGAGAGAGCACGAGGCGCTGCGGCGCCCGGACGAAGGATGAAGGCCATGGAACCGGAACGGGTGGACCTGTCGCCCCTGGATCCGTCGCTGGACCGGCTGCGCTACGAGCGCCTGGTCCGGCGGATCGTGGACGCCGCCGCCCCGGAGCTGGCGCGGCGGGCCGGGGAGGCCGGGCCCCTCGCGGCCCTGGGCGCGTGGGCGCGGCCCACTCTCACCGCGGCGGCGGTGATCGCGGCTCTGGCCGTGGGCACTCTGGTGGCCGTCGAGCGCGGCCGTGACGCGCCCGCCACCATGGTGGACGCGCTGGGCGTCCCGGCGCCCGCCGCCGAATGGCTGGAGCAGGGGCGCGAGCCCACGGCCTCCGACCTGGTCCTGGCTGTGGAGAGCCGCCCGTGACGGCCGTGTTCGGTCGGACCCGGCTCCTGGGGTTCGGGCTACTGGCGGCCGTCTTCCTCGCCGGCGGGCTGGCCGGCATGGCGGTGGACCGGGTCGTGGCGGGCGAGGACCGCGGGGAGCGGGACCGCCGGGACGACGACCGCGGCCGCCGCTCCTACGTCATCGACCGGGTCGACATGAGCGCCGCCCAGCGGGACGCCATCGACGCCATCCTGGAGCGGCGCTCCGAGCGCATGCGCGCGGTCTGGCGCGAGGTCGAGCCCCGCATGGACGCCATCACCGACTCGGCCCGCGCCGAGATCATGGCGGTGCTCACGCCCGAGCAGCGGGAGGAGTACGAGGCGAAGCTGGAGAAGTGGCGCGAGCGGCGGGAGCGGCGGGACCGGGACGGGCGGACCGAGGGCGAGGGGACGGGACGGGCTCCGGCCGCCGACTCCGGGACGGACCGGGTTCCCGCGTCCGACCCGCGACCGGGCGGCTGATCGAGCGCGACGAAGACGCCGACCGCGGGCGACGAAGAGCCGCCCGACCCGTCAGATCCGCAGCAGGAGCTTCCCGGATGTCTGCCGGCTCTCCAGCAGCCGGTGGGCCTCCGCCGCCTCGGCCAGCGGCAGGATCTCGTGAATGCGGACGCCCAGCTCGTCCCGCTCCACGGCCGCCAGCAGGTCGCCGGCCCGCCATTCCACTTCTTCCCGGTCCCGGGTGTAGTGGGCCAGTGACGGCCGGGTGAGGAACAGCGACCCGCCGCTCGCCAGCTCCCCGGGGTCGAGCGGCTCCACCTTGCCGCTGGACTGGCCGTAGAGCACGAGCATGCCCCGGGGCCGGAGCGAGGCGAGGCTGTCGCGGAACGTCGTCCGGCCCACGCTGTCGTAGACGACCGCGGCCCCCGCCCCGTCCGTCAATCGCATGACCTCGGGCCGGAACTCGGTCTCCGTGTACCGGATGACGTGGTGGGCGCCGGCGCGTCGGACCCGATCCGCCTTCTCCTCGGTGGAGCAGGTCCCTATGACCGTGGCGCCCTTCGCTCGCGCCAGCTGGACGAGGAGGAGTCCCACGCCCCCGGCGGCGGCGTGGACCAGCGCGACCTCGCCGGGGCCCAGCGCGTAGGTGCTGTGGACCAGGTAGTGGGCGGTCATGCCCTGGACCATGAGCGCCACGGCGGTGTCCAGCGTCACGGCGTCAGGCACCCGGACCAGGCGCCAGGCGGGGACCACGGCCACTTCCCGGTAGGAGCCCGGGTGCATGGCCCAGGCGACGCGGTCCCCGATCTCCACGTGGTCCGCGTCCGGGCCCAGCGCCTCCACCACGCCCGCGCCCTCCACGCCGGGGACGAACGGCAGCGCCTTCGAGTAGAGCCCGGTCCGGTGGTAGGTGTCCACGAAGTTGACCCCGGCGAGCTCGACCCGGACCCGGGCTTCGCCCGGCCCGGGCTCCGGCTCCGGCACCTCCACGGGACGCAGGACCCCGGGGCCGCCGGTCTCCGCCACCTGGATGGCGCGCATCAGGGACCGCCCGCCCCGGTCGGATCGTCGCCCTCGGCCGTGCTCAGGTCGGTGCCCGTCAGCTCCATGACCCGGTCCCACTCCGCTTCCTCCACCCGGTGGACCGCGACCCGGGGCATGCGGACGAAACCCATCCCGGCCAGGCGGTCGTCCCCTTTCACCTCGTCCAGGGTCAGCGGCCGGTCCAGGGCGGTGACGGGCTCGACGTCCACGACCACGCGGTCCTCGGCGGACGGGTCCGGGTAGGGGTCGGTCACGACCCGGACGACGCCGACGATCGCCTTGTCGGGGGCGGTGTGGTAGAGCAGCGCCTCATCGCCGGCCCGGGCCTCCGCCAGTCGGCCCTGGGCGGTGCGGTTGCGGATCCCGTCCCAGACGGTGGCCCCGTCCGACACCAGCTCCTCCCACCCGTACGCCCCTGGATCGGCCAGGAGCACCCAGCGCGCCATCAGGCCTCCGCCGCCGCCGCGCGATAGGCGCGGCAGCACTGATCGATCTCCTCGCGTGTCAGCGTCCGGTCCGAGGTCTTCGCCAGCTCGAAGACCCGCTGGCACAGCCCCTCGTCGCTCACGTCGTAGCCGTGCTCCTCGAGCCAGTACTTCACGTTCGACATCCCGCTCATGTGGCTGATCTCGATCTTCTGGTGCCGGCCGAAATCCCCTGCGGGGACGCCGCTGTAGACCCGGTCCGCCAGCCACTCGTCGCCCTTCTGCCGCGCCTTGATGATGGCGGCCGCGTGCACGCCCGTCCCGGTCCGGAACGCGTCCTCCCCGATGACCGGGTAATTGTCGGGGATCGGCACGCCGGTCACCCGTGCCACCAGCTCGCAGTATTCGGAGAGCCGGGAGAGGTCGTAGTCGTGCAGGCCCAGCAGCTTCAGGTTCACCAGCAGCAGGTCCATCTCCGTGTTGCCCACTCGCTCGCCGATGCCCAGCGCCGTGCCGTGGACCCGGTCCACCCCCTCCTCGATGGCCGCGAGCGCGTTCGGCACCGCCAGCCCCCGGTCCCGGTGGCCGTGCCAGTCCAGCTTCACGTCCTCGCCGCTGGGGGCCACGATCTCCGTGCGCACGAAGCGCACGAGNNGCGCCGGCCTCGATGGCCACCCCGTACAGCCGCTTCAGCGTCTCGGGGGCGGCCCGGGTGGTGTCCTCGGTCACGTACATGACCGGCAGTCCCTCGGCCACCGCGAACCGGACGGCGTCCTCCGTCACCCTCAGCATGCGGTCCAGCGTCCAACCCTCGGCGTACTGGCGGATGGGGGACGAGCCGATGAACGTGCACGCCTCGATCGGGATGCCCGTCTCCTGCGAGACCCGGGCGATGGGCTCGATGTCCGCCCGGACGGTCCGGGCCGCGCAGTTGGGCGCCACGTCCAGCCGCTGGTCCACGATCTCCTTCGCCAGCGCCCGCACGTCCTGAACCGCTCGTGGCCCCGCGCCGGGCAGTCCGATGTCGGCGGCGTGGATGCCGAGCTCCGCCATCAGGTGCAGGATCCGGATCTTCTCCTCGATGGGCGGGTCGTGGGCCGANNCTCCTCGATGGCGGGGTCCTGGGCCGAGGGCGACTGGAGCCCGTCCCGGAGCGTCTCGTCGTCGAGCTCCACCGGCCGCAGCGACGCGTAGTCGAAGGCGCCGGCGACCGTGTTCCAGTCGTGGATGAGGTCCTGCTCCTTCATGTGGAGGCCCTCGGCGAGACGGGGGAATGGGATGGCAAGATGGTCGCGCCCGCGCCGCGCTGTCAATCGGGGCGGGACCGGAAACGCGCGCGGCGGCCGCCCGACTACCGGCCGCCGTCGGGACCCGGGGCCCCGCCGGCGTCGCCCTCCACCACCGAGTCCGGCGCCACGCTCACGCTGCCCCGGACCCCGCGCAGCACCGCCCGGTCGCCGATGATGGAGTCGTGGAGCTCACAGTCCTCGATCACGGCGCCGCCCCCGATGATGCAGTCGCGCAGGACGGAGCGGTGGACCGAGGTGCCCTCCTCGATGGTCACGTTGGGCCCGACGCGGGCCTCCCGGAGCGTGACCCCCGGCTCCACCCGGAGCGGGTCCTCGCACCGGCAGTCCGTGCCGCCGTCCGGGCGGCGTCCACGGGTCGTCTCCAGCAGGTGACGGTTGGTCTCGATCAGCGTCTCGGGCTTGCCGCAGTCGTACCAGCCGCCCACCTCGACCGTCCGGATCCGGGCGCCCTGATCGATCATGTACTGGAACGCATCGGTCAGGTAGTATTCCCCGCCGGGCCCCAGCGTGCTCCCGAGCGTCTCGTCGATGCCCTCGAACAGCATCTCCCAGTCCCGGATGTAGTAGAGCCCGATGTTGGCCAGCTTGGAGATGGGCTCCTGCGGCTTCTCCACGATCCGCTGCATGTAGCCGTCCTCGTCGGTGACGATCACGCCGAACCGCTGGTAGTCCTCGACCTCCTTCGCCCAGATCACGCCGGCCTCGTCCTCGTCGAGGTCCCGCACGATCGAGAGGTCGGCGTCGAACAGGGTGTCCACGAAGATCACGAGCAGGTCCTCGTCGATGTACGGCTGCGCCAGCTTCACGGCCCCGGCCGTGCCGTCCTGGACCACCTGCTCCACGTAGTGGGCCGTGAACTCCGGGTACTCCCCCTCGATGTAGTCCTCGATCCGGTCCCCGAGGTAGCCGGTGATGAACACGACCTCCTCCACCCCGAGGTCCCTCAGGTCGTCCAGGATGTAGCTCATGACCGGACGCCCCCCGACGTGCACCAGCGGCTTCGGCGTCGCGTAGGTGTGCGGACGCAGTCGGGTGCCCTTGCCTGCCAGCGGTATGACGACCTTCACGGTGGCTCCTGAGTTGAGGTGCGGACCCGCGCCGGGGTCAGGCCCTGCAAGCTCGGTTCCCGGCGCCGCCAGAATAGGCGGCCGTCGACCCGAGCGTCAAACACGCCGCCTCGCGCGGGCCCGGGCCATGATCTATTTTCTGGCCATGCGACGACTCATCGCAGTTCTCACAGCCCTGGTGATCACGGCCTGCGCCCCGGCGTCCGCCCGGCTGGGCGCCCAGGAGCCGGCGCCCGATTCGCCTCGGACGCTGCACGTCAGCGCGACGACCTCCGTCCAGCGGGCGCCGGACCGCGCGACCCTCCACCTCGCCGTGGAGACCGTGGCGCCGGAGGCCCGGGAGGCCAGCAGCCGCAACGCGGCGCTCATGGAGGCCGTCCTGGAGGCCGTCACCGCCCTGGGCATCGAGCGGTCGGCGATCCGGACCCAGCGCCTCGACCTTCGACCTCGCTACGACCGACGACCCGACGCGGCCGAGCCGGAGATCATCGCCTACCAGGCGACGAACCAGGTCCGGGTCCGGGTCGACGCCGTCGACCGGGTCGGCGCCGTGGTCGACGCCGCGGTCGGCGCTGGCGCGAACCGGGTGACGGGCATCAGCTTCGAGCTGTCGGACCCGGAGAGCGCGTACCACGAGGCACTGGAGCAGGCCATCGCGGAGGCCCGCCGCGAGGCCGAGGTGGCGGCCGAGGCCCTGGGCGAGACGCTCGGCCCGCCGCTCCAGGTGTCGACGGGCGGGTTCAACCGACCGATGCCCCAGCCGATGCCGGAGATGGCGGTGCGAGGCATGGCGGCCGACGAGAGGGCCGCCGCGCCCGTGGAGGCCGGCGAGCTCGAGGTCCGGGCCTCCGTCAACATCACGTATCGCCTGGGGTCGTGATCCGGGACCTGGTCGAGACGATCCGGCGGGGCTTCACCCGCAACGTCGCGTTCACGACGCCGTCGGCAGAGGATCCGCGGCTGAAGGGACGCACCTACGCCGTGCCGTTCGACGTCGTGTGGCGGGCCTCGCTCCGCCTCGTCGGTGGCCGGCTGCGACGCTGGGAGGTGGTCCAGGCCGACGACACGGAGGGCATCATCCGGGGCGTGGCCCACGGCCTGATCGAGCGGTTCACCAGCAACATCACCGTCCGGATCCTGCTGGATCCGAACGCGCAGACCCGCGTCGACCTGCTGTCCGCGTCCCGGCTGGGCCGCGCCGACCTCGGCGTCAACGCCCGCCGCATCCACCGGTTCTTCCGGGCGCTGGACGCGGCCATCGAGAAGGAGCGGGGCGTTCGCATCGAGTCCGTCCGGATGGAGCCCGCCGCGAGGACGGGCCCGCCGGCCTGACCAGGGCGCCGTCGCCCCGGACCGCGGCGCCCCCGGGACTGGTTCGGAACATGCAAATCGACACGCTGGAAGCCCCCCTGACCCCGATGCGACAATGACGCCACAGGCCGCCACCACGAAGCTGCCCCTCATGCCGCTCCGCAGCACCGTGGTCTACCCCTCAGCGGCGGCCTCCGTCCAGATCGGGATGGAGCCCACCCTCGCCATGCTCGCCCACCGCCCCGACGAGGGGCTCGACGTCATCACCGTCGTCGACCCGGGCGACCCCGACGCGCCGGTCGACCCGACCCGGCTCGAGAAGGTCGGCGTGGTGGCCCGGATCACCGACCGGCTCTACCTCCCGGGGGGCACCGTCCAGGCCACGATCCAGGGGCTCCGGCGGGCCGAGATCCACGCCGTTCACCGCCACGACGGCTACTGGGTCGCAGACGTGGGCGAGGTGGTGGAGACCGAGCCGTCTGCCGAGACCCTCGAGGAGGTCATCACCCGCATCCTCGCCGCCCTGGAGGCGCTGTCGGACGAGATCGAGCGCGTCTCCAGCGAGGTGCCGGCGGTGCTCCGGATGAACGTGGGCAAGCCCGGCCGGTTCGCCGACCTGGTCGCGACGCTGGCCAACTTCACCGTGGCCTGCAAGGACCAGGTGCTCCAGCGGCTCGACGTGGGCGACCGCCTGATCTTCGTGCTGGAGCAGCTCGATTCCGAGCTGGCCCATATCCGGGAGCGGGAGCGACGGGAGGAGGCGGACGAGGGCCGGGCATCGCCGGGGGACCGGGCGGTCACGCTCCGCCGCCAGATCAAGCAGCTCCAGGTCGAGCTCGGCCAGATCGACCCGGCGGAGCGGGAGACGGTCCAGCTCCTCCGCCGGATCGAGGCGGCGGACCTGCCGGCCCCGGTGGCCGGTCGCGCCCGCCACGAGGCTGAGCGCCTGCGAACCGCGACCGGCTCCCAGGCCGACGAGATCCGGACGTACATCGACTGGCTGCTGAACATGCCCTGGGACCGCCACGCCACGGACGGCCCCGGGTCCATCGACCTGGACGCGGTCCGGGCCGCCCTCGACGAGCGGCTCCTGGGGCTGGAGGAGCCGAAGGAGCGGCTCCTGGACGACCTGGCCGTGGCCCGGCTGCGGGGTGACCTGGAGGGCCCCATCCCGTGCATCGTCGGCCCACCGGCCGTCGGCAAGACCGCGCTGGCGGAGGCGGTGGCCCGGGGACTGGGCCGGCCGCTCGCCCGCATCGACCTGTCCGGCCGGGGCGAGGAGGACATCATCGGCGCGCGCCGGACGCAACGGGACGCCACGCCGGGCCGGATGGCCCAGGCGCTGCGGGACGTGGGCGTCTGCGACCCCGTCCTTCTCTTCGAGGATCTGGACCAGGCGGGCGTGGGGAACGTGCAGGGCGACCCGGTGCAGGCGCTGGAGGAGTCGTTGCGCTGGCACGACCGGCGGGCCTTCGTCGATCGCTACCTGGACGTCGCCTTCGACCTGTCCCGCGCCGTGCTGGTGGCCACCGCGTACGACTTCCAGCGCGTGCCCCGGGACCTGCGCGAGCTGCTGGTCGAGATCCGGATCGCCGGCTACACCCCGGAGGAGAAGGTCGCCATCGCCCGGCACAAGCTGCTCCCCCGCATGATCCGGGAGCACGGCCTGGATCCCGACGACATCGACTTCGCGGACGACGTGCTGTACGACCTGGTCCGCGGGTACGCCCGGGACTCGGGGCTCGAGCACACCCGCCGGATGATCGCCACGCTGCTGCGGACCCGGGCCCGGGCCAAGGCGGACGGCGACCGGGGGCGCTGGACCTTCGACGGCGAGCGGATCCAGGAGATCCTCGGCCCGCCCCGGTATGTCGCGACGGCCGCCGAGAGCGCGCCCGAGGTCGGCGTGGTGACGGGCCTGGCGTGGACGGCGTCCGGCGGCGAGCTGCTCTTCATCGAGGCCCTCACCATGGCCGGCACCGGCCAGCTCATCATCACGGGGCACCTCGGCGACGTCATGAAGGAGTCGGTCAAGGCCGCCTACTCGTACGTCCGCAGCCGCGCGCCCGAGCTCGACATCCCGGAGGACCAGTTCGGCGAGATCGACGTCCACGTCCACTTCCCCGTCGGCGCCGTCCCCAAGGACGGCCCGTCCGCCGGCATCGCCGTCACCCTCGCCCTCGCCTCCACCCTCTCCGGGCTCCCCGTCCGCCACGACATCGCCATGACCGGCGAGGTCACCCTCCGGGGCAAGGTCCTGGAGGTGGGCGGCATCAAGGAGAAGGTGCTCGCCGCCTACCGCGCCGGGATCCGGCGCGTCATCCTGCCGGCCGGCAACGAGCGGGACCTCCGGGACGTGCCCGAGGATCCGCGGTCCCGGATCGAGTTCTTCTTCGTCGAGACCATGGACGAGGTCCTGGAGCTCGCCCTCATGCGGGGCCCCGGCGCGGTCCGGGGCGGCGGGGACCGCGGGCCGGGCCGCGAGGGCGGCGAGGGCGGCGAGGGCGGCGACGAGCGCGCGGCCCGGCAGCGCTGATCCCCCGGGCCCGCCTCCTCCTCCCCCCGCCGATCCGAGAGCGCGTTGATGCGGCGCCGCGGTCAGCCCCGCATCTCGATCTTGTGCTCCACCGGGTGGGGGATCAGCTCCTCGCCCTCCGTGCGAGCCACGAAGCTGGCCGCCGTGAGGTCGCCCGTCACGTTGACCGCCGTGCGCAGCATGTCCAGGATCCGGTCGACGCCCAGGATCAGCGCGATTCCCGCCGCGGCCTGCCCGCCCAGACCCACGGAGTTGAGGACGAGGATGAGGATGATGATCCCGGCGCTGGGCACGCCGGCCGCGCCGATGCTCGCCAGCGTGGCCGTCAGCACGATGGTCAGCTGCTCGCCGATGCCCAGCCCCACGCCGTAGATCTGCGCGATGAACATGGTGGCGATGGCCTGGTACAGGGCCGTCCCGTCCATGTTGATGGTCGCGCCCAGGGGCAGGACGAACGACGAGACCTCCGGCGAGATCCCCACGTCCTCCTCGGCGGTCTCCATGGTCACCGGCAGCGTCGCGTTGGAGCTGGACGTGGAGAACGCCACGACCGGCGCCTCGATGATCCGGCGGAAGAACGTGACCGGGCTCATCCGGACCAGGAACCGGATGATCAGCGCGTAGGTCCCGAAAGCGTGGAGCAGCAGCCCCGCCGCCACCGTCAGCGTGTAGACCAGCAGCGACTGGAGCAGGTCCAGCCCGAACCGGGCCACCACCGCCGCGATCAGGGCGAACACGGCGTACGGCGCCAGCTTCATGATCCAGTCGATCAGGACCATCACCGCGTCGTTCACCCCCTCGGCGAACGTCAGCACGGCGTTCTTCTTGTGCTCCTCCACCAGGGTGAGCGCCGCGCCGAACAGGATCGTGAAGATGATCAGCGGCAGCAGGTCCATCTCCGCCGCCGCCTGCACCGGGTTGCGGGGGATCATGTTGAGCAGCGTCTCCACGACCGGCGGCTTCTCCGCCGCCAGCGCGACCCGCTGCCCCGCCTCCTCGGCGAAGGCGGCCGACAGCGTGTCCCGGGTCTCCGGATCGATCCGCCCGCCGGGCTGGACGACGTTGGACAGCACGATGCCGATGGTCACCGCGATGGCGGTGGTGGTCAGGTAGTAGGCGACCGTCTTGCCGCCGATGCGGCCCAGCTTCCGCAGGTCGCCGAGGGAGGCCGTCCCGATCAACAGGCTGGCGGCCACGAGCGGGACCACCACCATGGTGATCAGTCGGATGAACGCCGTCCCGATCGGCTCGACCCAGACCAGGGCGGTCTGCAGCCACTCGATGGAGCCGATGTTCGCGACGAGGCCGATGACCACGCCCAGGAGCAGGCCGATCAGGATCTTGGTGTAGAGCTGCATAGCCCGGTGGTCGAGTTCTGGAGGATTCCCGCGAGTGCCGGCGCCGCGAAGTTAGCGGCCGCCCGGACGCCATGCTAGGTTTTGCCCCCATCCGGTCGATCCAACGGAGTCATTGCCGAAGCCATGCGACGCGCTCATCACATCCTGCTCGGACTGCTGGTCCTCGCCACCGCGACGGCCTGCGACAACGGCACGCCCTGGGACGGGGGCGGCGAGGCGGCCGCAGGGCGGGATCGCCACGATTTCGGGCCCACGGGCGCGTTCGATCGCCGGCTCCTGTTCGTGGGACCGGGCGCCGACCTGCCCACCGCGGCGGTGTTCGACTTCGTCGCCCTGAGCGACAGCGTCCGGATCCGCCGGGGGGCCCGGCTCCGGCTCCTGGAGGGCGGCCGTTGGGTGCCCCTGATGGACGCGGGCTGGGAGATGGCGCCCATGCGGGAGCCCTGGCGCCTGGTCCCGCAGGGTCCCTTGAAGGTGGTCGTCAGCGACGCCGGCGAGCTGAGCTCCCTCCTCTACCGGACCGACTCCCTGGCGGCCCGCCTCGAGCTGGACGGCATCATCGCCGAGCACAGCCCCGACGCCGGCACGCAGCTCGTCCTGCGCCGGGCGATCCTGCGGATCGACGATACGGCCATGGCCGGCGTCCTCCTCGACGCCCAGCTCGGCCGCGCCGTGGAGCCGGTGCCCCGGCCGCCGTCCGACACGGCGC
>JABAOG010007633.1_pt1 | contig 16162 bp, 11 predicted proteins | sample 7062131 | NCBI WGS metagenome assembly JABAOG01 (sample SAMN14538629, study PRJNA623070) | marine sediment metagenome | biome: marine biome [ENVO:00000428]; feature: marine pelagic biome [ENVO:01000023]; material: deep marine sediment [ENVO:00002113] | place: India: Arabian Sea | collected...
CAGTTATCAGGCGGGTATATTGTACCCGCCGTAGAACTTGTTGACGCAACAAAGAGTGTAAAAGAATTCTTTAAAAAAGAGGCCTTAAGTGATTTACCCAGCATTGGTGGTCCAATCACGTTTGGTTTTTGTTTAATTATTTATTTAAGATATTAATAGTTAGCGCAGCGGGATGTAAAAAAAGGTTATTATAACGGTTATTTAGCTATTTAGCAATTCTTCTAAGTCGTCTCCGGGGATTCGATCCAAATCCACTCCACCCAATAAGAAGTTTCTAAAATTTCTTTGGTTATTAATCCGATTCACGAATGAACTCAATCTCTGGTCTTGTCCTTCGTCGGGGTCATCGGTCCTCCGACGCCTTGTCGACCTAGATCTGGGTCTGGATCTGGATCTCGATCTGGATCTCGATCTACGGCGACTGGGACCACTCTCCATCTCTGGAGGATCAGGGATACGGAACATCTCCCTGAGGGCGGTCTCGTCCTGATCGAGGATACCATCGCCATCCTCATCGATCCCACTCTCCCTCACGAAAGGGAGAGGGCCCCTCTCATCCTCGTCGCTGGGGACAGCGTCTAGGAAGTCGAGCTCGTTCAGAGCCTCGAGGGCCGGTTCCGGACCGAATTCCTCCTCCTCCTCGCCAACACCGGCGGCCTCCTCGGCCTCCTCGGCCTCCTCGGGGATGGGACCCTGCAGCAGGTTCTGGAGGAGACGCCGACGGCGGACACCGGAAGCGGCACTGCGACGGGCCGCCTCCGCATCGTCCACGAACAGGTCCTGCTCGCTGGGACGGATCGTCAAAAGGGAGTCCATGAGAGAACCGCGCCGGGCCTCGAAACCGGGATCGGGGTCGGCGCCGACCACCTCGTCGTCGCCGTCGAGCAACTCCACGACGTCCTCGTCGGCATCGGCGGCAACCTCCCTCATGGGCATGAAAACGTTGGAGGGGGAACGGAAGGTACCGAGGTCCTCGTCCAGGGACAAGGAACCCGGGGCCAGGGCTTCCGGGGCACCCTCGGTCGCCATGCGACTGGCAAGGGCCTCGGCCTCCTCGGCGGTGGCACCGGAACCCCGCAGGATGGAGACCATGTTCCTCAGCCTCCCAAAGGCGGACATACCGAGGTTCTCCGCTCCACGGATGTCCATCAAACGAGCGGCCGTCCTCATGTTGGTCAAGTCCTGGCCGGTGTTGACGACCTCGTTCAGCATCTGGGCCGCACGGGACAGGCGGGAGGACGAGGACGGGGCAGCCGCGGACCCGGCGGCCTCGGCGGCCTCGCCGGCCGCAGCCTCGGCGGCCTCCTCGCCCGCAACCTCGCCGGCAGCCTCGCCGGCACCCGAAAGGAGAGCGGCCGCGCCGCCCTCGGCGGCGGGGGCGCCCACGCCAAGAAGCGGGGCCCCCAAGGCGGCAACGATGCCAAGGGTCTCCGCGAGACCGGAGTGCTTGTCCAACCACTCCTCCATCTTGTCGAATATACCCTTCACCCTCTCGTTCTCCTTCAGCTTGTCCATCAGCTCCTGGACGTGAACGCTGTTCTCTCCCTCGAACAGCTGCTCCTGGACCCTCTGCATCATGTGATCGTACGGGTCGTAAGAGCCGAAGCCGGAACTGCCGCCCGTGGAACTGGCCGTCATGACGCCCGAGCCGTGGTGCAGGCCCAGGTCGTGGGTCTGACTCGCCGCCAGGCTGAAGTCGCTCTTGAAACCGTGGTGGCTCGACGGGAGGCCGGTCAGCATCCTCACGGCGTGCGGCAACTGGTGCCTGACGCTGTTGTACAGGGCAGCGTGGTGGGGGTGAACCGAAGAAACGGCCGACGGGTCCGTCGCCGTGAAGTCGTTGTTGTACGACGCGTCCTTGTGGACCTCGAAATTCGTCACGGAATCGAGGAGGACCCGGACCAGCTCGGTCTGGGGGTTCTCCGGATCCATGCGGATGTCGTCGAAGCAGACCATCGTCAGGCGCTGGTCGCGGGGGAACGTCATATCCACAAAGTCCTCCATGGTCGTACCCGAAAGGGGACAGTGACCCAGGTAAGTGTCGCCGGGCTCCCAACCGAAGCGGTTCATGTTCACGGTCTGCCAGAACATACGGTCGCCGACGCGGAACCTATTGTCCTTGTTCTCCTCCACCCAGGTGTCGGGGTTCAGATTCTCGGCGAAGCTCACGTAGGTCAACGGGACCGGGACCAACGCGTTGTCTTCGTCGTACTGGAACGAGGGGGGAAGCCACGTCGGGTTCTTCACCTCGAACGATCTCGATATGAACGAGACGTTCTTCAGGTCCTCCAGGGGCCTGTATCCCTGCTCCTCCCTGAGTTGGACGTACAGGTCCATGGGGTCAAAGACATTTACGCTCCCGAGGTCCCGATAGAAATACTGACCCTTGAGACCGCCGTAGTCGGGGAGGTCGCTGGGGGAGATCTCCGACCACTGGATCGGGTACTTCTTCACTGGGACGTACTCCCTCGCACCTCCGGTGAAGAGGACGTTCCACTGCTTCGTCCTCGACAACTCCTCGAACGAACCGGCCTCGAACGTCGGATCGGCCGCCCATTTCGAAGTATCGAAAAACGAACCCGAGGATTCTTTCATGGAGTGCTGGAAGTAATTGAAGCGGACGTTATCGACGAACCTCCTCCTCCAGAAGCGCTGGGTGCTGTCCTGCCAAAGGCTCCTGGACATCCTACCGTCGTACTCGAGGAAGTTGTTCAGGGGGTACCTCCAGGCCTCCGGGAAACTCGTGTCCTGGGTGCTCGCCCCCTGACGGAACCCGCTCGTGTACTTGGTGTTAAAGGTCATCTCGGTCAGGAAGGCGTTCTGGAACACGTCGAAGTCGTGGGGGAGCCCGTGGTCCCCGTTGAACACGGTCTCGCCGTCCATGAACACCATCTCGTACTGCTCCCTGTCGAAGTAGAACGACCGGGACATCCAGAGCCCGGAAGCGAGGGGGTTCAGGTTGGTGACCCTCAGACCGGAACTCACCACCCTTATATCGTGGTACTCGTTCCCGGACTTGTCGGTCAGGCTGTGGAACTCCCTGCCCTCCCTTGCGTGGTTCTCGGTCACCTGGAACGAGACGGGGGCGCCGACCGTGTCGCTGTGGTACAGGAACACCTCGTCGAGGACCCTGTTGGGACCGAACCCGTACTGCTCGCTGTTCTCCTGCCACACGACGTCCGTTGCCTTCGTGGGCATCGGACTGGCGGGAGCTACGGCCACCAACAGCTTGGCCGTCCACTGGACCCTCACGTATATCTGGTAATTGGTGGTGAAGCTACCGGTGTGAAGGATGAAGAACTTCACGAGCCTTATATCGTAGCTCCACCTGTGGGCCCAAACCGTCTGGCTCTCCGTAACGAAGGTACTGTGGACGTCGTTCGGGAACATCTTCCCGGCAAGCGAATAATTCAGCTGGTTCGTTATCGGTGCCTGCTTCCCGCTCCCATCCCAGTAAAGGTAAGTCGAGTCCAGAAGGGCCACTATGTCCTCCGTCGTCACCCTTAGCTCGAACAGGGACCTGGACACGTGAGAGCCGGTGGAGTCGGTGGCATCGGGGATCTTCGGGGCGTGGGTTGACTTGTAGAAGGGGTCCACCGAGTGCGCGAACTCGCCGGGGACCCTCGTCTCGTACACGTTACCACTGTACGTGGGATGGAACAATCCTTCGGTATCCATCTTTTTCTCTTTTTTTTTTTATGTGTGCAGGATCAAAAATATGTGGCATATATTACCGCCCCCCAAACATTATTACAGGTAATATATATATATATATATACATTATATATATATATATATATATATATATATATATATATATATATATATATATTATTATATACACACATATATATTATATACTCTAGCTATTTACACACACACACACATAAAATTTCTTCTTACACGAACGAAATTAGATGCAATTAAACCCCTACATAGAAATCACGACATTAGCCGTAAACACCCTCACGCTGCTTATAACTTTCTTCAACATTGTTCACATTATTTTGGATAAGGCTCACATTCGATACGAATTGGAAAGCGTCAAGCAGACACTAAGGGATTTCGATAACAGCTTAAGCAGCAACAATGGCGACCTCTGCAGGGAAAAACATCTCCTACGGGAACCGGCACATGGCCACCCTATGGAACCCGTTCTCGTACAAGAACAACGAGCCGAAGTACCCAGACGGCCTGGCCTCGTACAGCATAGGAAGAAAGTGGACCAATCTCACTAGGGTCACGGGAGAAGAGGTCACCATCATCCTCTACCCGGGGCTGCTGGGGTGGTGTTGTATAGCAACCCAAAGCGGCGACCAGGGAAACGCCACGTTCAAAAAGGCGGACATACACCACACCCTTGAATCGGTCGAGTACACCCACGACGAAAGCTTCACCAACGTGGGGGTCCTGGGGGAACCCGATTACAAGGGGTCGTTCCACACGTGGGTGGTCTCCAAGAACAAGTACTCGGCGTGGAGACCCGTCTCGTGCGCCGTCAAGATCAAGACCACCAGCAGACAGGTGGGACTGTGCGGCAAGAACGACGGCTGGTGGGAGGCCATCCGAACGGCCAAGATCATCAACTCGGAGGACTTCGGACTGCAGGCGACCGCCGCCAACAGCGACAATCAGATAGCACCCCTCGGGACCCTCGTTCCGACCTCAAAGTACATGGAGGAGGCCAACACCTCCCAGAACTGGAGCCTCTCTCCTTCCTACGCCACCGGCAACATCAACGAACTGGCCAAGTACACGTTCCAACTCAACCAGATAAGGAACGACAACCGGTTCGTCGACATCACCGACATCTACTTCGACTACCCGGAGGAGAAGAAGCCGGACCACCTCCACACGGAGGCCTACCACAAGCTCGAGTACCCTGACATGAGATCGAACCCGGCCCTCGTCACGTACAACGACAACTCGGCCGTGGTCACGTACCCCAGGGCGGCAAAGGATTCTGTATTCCTAGCGGAGGACAACGTGGACAACGACGTCAGGCACCTCTTCAAGGCCAAGGGGTACGAAACGACCCACTCGGACGCGCTCGACATCATCATCATCAAGCTCCACGGAACGGACACTTCCGAGTACATGATATCCAGCGTCATGAACCAAGAATTCCTTGCCAACGACACCGATCTCAAAGATTACCAGACAACGTCGTACAGCGCGATCAGGGAACTCGAAGAATACCTCGCCATCAGGTCGAGGGATTACAAGTTGCCCAATCACTCGTACTACAACAAGAAAATGAAATTTTAATCTTAAATAAATTAACATTAAACTTTAAAAAATTACTCGAGTAACCGTTGCTTCCAACGTCCAACTCTCGGATCTCTTAATTAATTAGTTAGTCAGTTAGTTAATCCTCACCCAAAGCTTGCGCATACTCGAAAAAATGATCACGATCGTCGTCTTCGTCTTCGTCGTCGGACTCCGACTCGTATTCCGAATCCGTTAAAAACACGTTCTCGTTGCTACGGAGGTTACCGTACCTATCGGGTTCCTGCCACAAGGGATTCTGAGGACTCGCCACGGGTGGCGACGCGTCCATCGATATAAACTCCGCTGCCGCAAGGTACGCTTCTATCGCTGGTCCCTGGGCGTACATGACGTTGAAATCCCTACAGAACTCGTGACGCAGAACGCGGGGCATGTTCTTCGGTTCGGGGTCGAAACCGGAACAGAGGGACATGTCTTCCTCCGGATCATCGTCTTCGACGCACGTGAGATCCACGAAGTTCGTCGTTAGATCGACAAACATACCGGGATCGATATATTCCGAACCATCGGAGTCGGAATCCATCGACAACACCGAATTCACTTCCTCTACCTCCAAATCGATGTCACCATCGTCGACGAAACGCTCCTTCTCGTCCGAGGAAAGCAAGCGAAAACGGGGGGATAACTCGCAATCGACACTCTTCCCGACGAACCTCCCGGTCTTCTTACAGATCTGATCGCAAACCAAAAAAACACCAACCTTCACCATCATCACGTAGGTATCACTGAGAAGCTTGTTCGAGAGACTACCCAAAACCGAAAAAACACCGATCGAACGATCCGGAACCGGGGTGAACGTATCGTTGTTCATCGTCATCGGGAGGGCATCGGTGCAATGGCAACACAGACAACTACCCTCGATCAGAACGTCGTCGCAACCCGCGGTCGTGTTAACCACGTGATCCTTCCATCCCTGGTGGTAACCGATCCAAGATTCGAACGCGCGAGACTTGTCATCGACCAAGCACTCCGTCTTACCCATGGGAAGAAAATGCCTCGGCATCACCGTCGTCATCGCCGGACCACCCCTGTACTGATAAATCAGAGACACCAACTGGTGGGCGTTGCTCTTCGCGTTACCGAATCCGTGATTCCCGAGCGTAGGAAAAAACAAAACCTTCCTGGGATCGCCATCTTCGTCGTCTTCATCGTCGATCCGATAAACGCGTGGGTAGAATTCTCCCAAGCGTGAGTAAAAGTCTCCCACGCCGTCGATGATGGACGTCCTACGTAGTTGCGAAACGTAATGATAAACAACCATGGTCGATTTTCCTATTTCGGTTTTTCAAAAAAAAAAAAAAAAAAAAAATTGTGAGAAAAATTCTGTTCGAAATCTCGGTTTTCACTGAGTTCGCATTCGAGTCACGCACGATCGAATCTTCAAGATTCGGTCATCCACGATCGATTTTCGGTCATACACGATCGATTTCACACGATTACGTCATCCGTGACCAAAAACACGATCGATTTCACACGATTACGTCATCCGTGACCAAAAACTATCAAACGTCTTTAACGTCTCATAATTTTTTCACGAATGCAAGACGATGGCGAAAACATCGAGCAAGAAAGGCAGCAAATCCTTCGCCAAGGCGGGGACGCCAACGAAGTGGACGTACGAAGGAATGACCAAGAAGACGGGGCAGAAGCCGAAGATAAGGAGCGACCCCTACAAGAACATGAGCCAGACCTCGAGGCCGGGACCGGCGCCCGCGGGGGTCTCCCCGATGATGGTGGACGCGCCAGGTCCGCGGAGAGCGGCGCCGAGGGGGAAGACGAAATACAGCTGCGACGCCTACACACCACCGGTGTCGGCGAAGAGGGACCCGTGCACGGAGAGGTACGCAAAGACAAACCTCAACGTCGTCTGCAACCCCTGGTTCCCGACAGAGCAGCCGAAGTACCCGGACGGGAAGGCCCAGTGGAGCATCGGGAGGAAGTTCCGGTTCGGGGAGGAGGTGAGACCCTTCGACTACGGGAACTGCCTGATCATGCTCTTCCCGGGGATGAACAACTTCGCCTTCGCCGTCTCGAGAAACGCCGACAGGCCGGACAAGGGCACCGAGCAGATGTTCGTGATCAGCAACCACACGGCGGAGGCGGGGATAGCCATGATCACGTCGGTGGAGAACAACCAGGACAACACGCAGCGCAAGTACACCCTCACACCGATAGAGAGGTCCTACGAGAGCTGGAGACCGGTCTCGGTGGGGATGAGACTCAAGAGCCTCAACACCGACGACAACGACGAGGGATGGTGGGAGGCGATAAGGACGTCGAGGGACAAGATCTTCAAGGACACGGGGTACGTCGTAAGGGACGTGCTACCCGGGGGCGCCACGCCGACAAACCCGTCCAAGAAGGTCTACCCCGGCAACATACTGCCGAGCCTAAAGAACCTCAAGAGGGACCTGACCGAGGCCGACGCGGACTGGATGAACGTCCCGTCCTACTGCACGGGGAGACTCACCCACCTGCAGTTCTACGACTTCCAGCTCAACATGATCAGGGAGGACAACGACTTCATCCCGATAAGACCGGTCGAGACCATAACCAAGACGGAGGACCTGGCCAAGAAGGTCCAGCCCTTCTACGAGTACCCGAACAAGGACAACCCCATCGACGACATGAAGGTGGCGGTGGACTCGAGGGACGCGGCCACGAGGGCGCACGAGTACACCGAGGCGAAGGAGGTGCTCCTCGCCGAATCGATGGACGTGATCATGGTCAGGATCCACGGCACCAAGAACACCAAACTCTTCATGGAGACGGTCATGAACCAGGAGGTGCTCGTACCGCAGGAGGGCTCCTACTCCTCGTACCAGACACCGACCATGGCCAAGAGGGACGTCCTCAAGAAGATCATCACCATCAGGAACAAAAAGTACCTCCTCCCCTACCAAAGAACCAGGAGGATGTAACCACCACCGTGTTCTGTCCGACACGGAGAAGGGGACGAAAAAGAAGGAAAATAACGATCAATTTTTTGTTTAAGTAGTTTTAAAACTCTAGTCAAAAATTTAAGCAAACGCACTCGTAAATCACACAGTACGAACCAAGGAGCAGAGACAGCAACGCAACGACGTAAGCCGCTGCACCGAGGATCTTTCGCATCCGGGACCCGACGCACGACGGGACCACCCCGTCAGGGGGGATCGGCTTCCTCGTCAAGAACGGGGGGACGTCCTGAGAACCCCTGCAAACGGGGAAACGGGGACACCCAAGGAAGTATTCCTGTAACTTCGGGGAGAACCTTGGTGTCAGGGGCCTGCCGCATCTGGGGCAGGGGAACTCCCTCGGTGGTCTGTCGTAACAGATAAGCATCGATGCGATCCTTTCAGTTACAGCCCTGACAGTTCCCGATAAACGCGTCGTCGTCGTAGACCTCAAGATCAAGTAGCGGCGTGAACGACCACTCCCTTCCTGCTATGTTATCTTTCTTCTCTTCCTTCTTCTCGTTCTTTTTACTGTTGTTGTTGCTGTTGTTGTTGTTCCTTTTCTCTTCGTTGAACACCCTCTCGCTTTCGAATTCTCCCCGTGTCATCCGATCCCTCGAAAAATAAATAAAATAATGAAACCCGTTCTTAATATTCTTTTTATTTTTTTGTGGGACGGATCGTTCCGTTTCTTTCTTCTTCTAAAAACGGTTACAAAATAACCTTCCATGAAAAAAAGAAAGGCACGCGCGTGGAAATTCACGATCAACAACCCGACGAAGCAAGACTTTCGAAACGTACGAAAACTGGCGGCGGGATTCGATACCACCTGCGGACTCGAAACGGGACCAAAAACGGGAACGCCGCACCTACAGGGTATAGTAGACTTCGGAGAGGGCAAGGCGAGGAACGGGGCCTACGTCAAAGCCTGCCTGCCGAGGGCGCATCTAACAAGGTGCGCGAAGAAAGACATAAAAAGTTCAACCGACTATTGCAAAAAGGAAGGGAACGTACTATGTCAGCCGTTTGCTGCAACGTAAAGGATTCGGAGGGGTGTGACCTCTCCTACTCACCAGGGAGATGCGAGAACGAGGTCGCCGAAACACAGCTCAAGCTGATAGAGGACCCCTTCATCGCGTCGACCGTTCAACCGAAGTACCCGGACGGGAAGGCCCAGTGGAGCATCGGGGTCAAGTACCAGAAGGCCACCGAGATAAGGTCGCACAAGTTCTTCGTTGTTCTCTTCCCCGGGGTCAACAACTGGTGCATGTGCTTCGACTACGTCAAGAATTACGAAAGCGGTATCGAATTGCCCGCACTCTACTGCAGGATGCTTGCCAATCACCACTCGGAAAATAGACCCCACGCGGTATCGTACAACGTCAACACCGCCGTTGTCAATTCAGAAGATGGGTCAATTGCTAACAACGGAGATACCATGCCCAGGACGTGGCACTGGACGTGGTCGCCGACAACGGAGACCCCTTACAACTCCTGGAGACCGGTCTACTGCGCCATGAGGATCCAGAACGTCGCCAACAAGGAGACGGACAACGGGATGTTCCAGTGCTTCCGGACGACAAGGGACGGCGCCATGGAGATGTTCGGTTACGCCAGGGAGCTCAACAAGAACATCCCCAAAAAGAAGAAGAACGACACCACCTTCATCAACGGGAACCTCACCCCGATGGGAAATTACTTCCAACCCCTCATAGACGGGATAAGGGAGTACGAGGCACAGCCATCCTACTCCTACAACAACTTCGCCTCCTTCACGCATTACACCTTCCAACTCAACCACATGAGGGAGGAGAACCACTTCCTCAAGTTGAGGGATGCGTCGATGAGCGCGAGTCAGTCGATGAAGAGGTTCTATAGATGGCCAACGCAGACCCTCGGACCGGAGTACCCAGTGCCTGATTTCTCGAAGAAGGACGTTGACACGGAGTTCTACCTTACCAAGAGGCTCAAGAGCCACCTGAAAAATTATCAGATCACGACCCATCCGAAGGAGGAGGCGAACCAGACCGACTTCAACCATTTCATCCACGCCGTGGAAGACCTGGAAGACGAATTAGAGGCACCGGAGAAAGCGTTGGAGGAAACGACGGCAATGAACAACACCTTCTACGGCGTCAAGGACTTCGGCGCCAGGGCGGACGAAATCAAGTGGGAGGAGGTCCGAAGGGAGGGTGTCGACCAGTTCATGAGCGACGCCTTCGACGTCATCGTCGTCCTTGTGGAGGGGGACGAGAACGACAGGTTCGTCGTGCACTCCTCCTACGCGCAGGAATACCTGGTGAACGATAACGCCCAACTGGCTAGCTTCCAAACGCCCGCCTACAACATATCCTCGAAGCTGCAGAAGTACCAGGAGAAGCGAAAACTCTACCACAAAATACCGTACCACTACCAGACGAACAACGGAAAACAGGGCATTTTTAAGGATATGCTATAGATAGTTAAATAACCGTTATTTAAAAAAAAAACACGGCGCGCGCCGTATTTTCTCGTTTTTGTTTCTATTTTTTTTTTCGTCATTGGATTTTCATTGGATTTTCATTGGACAAATGATCGACGAGAAAGATCTCGCCGTCCTCCCGGACGAGCTCATTTCCCTCGTCCTACTCTTCCTCTTCGACCCTTACAGGGATCCCTGGTAAAGTTGCAACCATGAGGATGACGGCGACGACACTGGCAAACGTCTACACGAGGGAGATCTACGCCTACTGCTTTCCCGAGAAGGTCTCCAACACCGACGTCTTCGACAAGGTCTTCCTCGGTCACAGGAAGGAAAGGTTCTGTCTCGGACTCAAAGACATGCACGGGAACACCCTCAACGTGTCGAACCTCGTTTACTCCTACATCCATTCCACCAGCGTCGTTAGGGTCCCCACCGACGTCATCATGGGCAGCGCGGACCAGATAGTCGACACCTTCCACATCATGTTCCTTTCCAGGGGGGTCGATTCCTACGAGGAACTCGTCGGGGTCGTCTACGACGACCCGTACCGGCACATAGTTTACAAAAAAATCATGCAGGCGGTCTCGATGCACGCGGCCAAGGTCGCGACGAGGAGGATGTACGACACCATCCTCTACAACGATAACGAGGAACCCCCGGGGGTGGTGTCCTACACGGCCAGGGTCCTCATCGGAGGGACGACCAAGCACGTCGTCGAGAGGCATATGGCGTGCGAGGACGAAGAGATCTGCTCCAGCGTCATGGAGGGACTCTGCCACCACATCCCGGACCCGGTCTCGAGGCAGATCGAGGATTTCCTCTTCTACAGGACCTTCAAGAACGTGGACGTCCTCTAAGAAAGAAAAAAAAAAAAAAAAAAAAAAAAAAAAATTAATTAGATCGATTCTACTAAATTATTATTTTTATTTTTGTATTTTTAAGCGGCGCCTGCGTGACGGACCTCGTAAGCCATCTCGCCCCTCATCATCCAATCCATGAAGGCCCGGTTCGTCGTTACGGAGGGATCGGGACTCGGGAACCCGCTCATGGTGCCATTGACGTCGTAGGATAAAAAGTTGTAGTGACGGAGGGCGTTGTTCTCGATCCCTTCGTCCTCTTCGACCTCATCTACAGACGATCCCAAGTCGAGGATAGGAGGAGGCGGAGGTAATGGCGCACCGTTGCTCATATTCCCTTTTTTTTCTTAAAAAAAAAAAAAAAAAAAAAAATTATGAGTTCTTTTTTTCGTAAGAGAAACCAGTTTTTCTGTGGGCATCTTTGTGCTTCCTCGCATCCGGGTTACGGACGGACCCTCTCGCATGCCACGTCGAACAAGGCCGCCAAGGTCATAGAGGACATAAATCTCAAGTTTTCCCAAACCGAGCGGGAACTAGAACTAGACATGCCGACCACGTACGACGTCAAGTACTCCTTCCAAACGAGCGACCACGACGGGTGGTTTCTACTCGACGGGAGACCGACGAACCTTCTCACCGGGGCGGCGGCAACGAATGCCGTTACCCGATTCGGGAACAACCTACCGGATCACAGACAGGCGGCACCCGTGCCACCCAGTAACCCCGTCGACGCCGTCTCCGGGTTCGCCGAGGGATCCAACCAGGTCACCCTGGTGCAGACCAACATCCCGGAATACGACCTTCACGTGACGCAGGTGACGGCCGCCACCGTGGACGTCGCGCCGGGGGCGCTCTCCGGGGCGACCAACGCCTCTTCGACCTTGACGTTGGCCACCGGGTCGATCAGCGAGAGTCAGACGGTCACCTCGTCGAACAACAACGAAAGTCTGAATCACAGGCACAGGATGTTCCGGGGGGGAGCGACCTCGACTTGGCAGACCGAGCCCACGGGCACGTCCTATGTCAGTGTGTGGACCAATTGGGGAAGTAATGCCTCGTACCGAATGGGCATATCGCCTTCGGGCCAGACATCTTGGGTCGGACTGTCTGATTACCAGTCCGGTAACGACCTGCTACACAAACACAACGTATCGCTTCCGGCGATGCCGTCGACCAACAAAAGTTTCGCCGTGGACGTCGCCCTTCCGGCCGTACCTGGGCAACAGGTCAGTCTTCCGGTGAGCTTCGGCGGTAACCACTCCGTTGGGGTTTCCTCCAGGAGCCCTGGCGGGGCGCAGGACCCGCTGGACATCACCGGGCGGAGGATCAACGTCAACGCCTTCGTTTACCTATACTAGAATTAAAACTTATAAAGAAAAAAAAAAAAAAAAAATTAAAAAAGGTTCTATATCTTATCAGCCCATTATCATCCTCTCTAGATCCGATATCCTCCCGACCAGAGCCGACGGCATACCGTTGTTGGTGGTGCAGCGATTCTTCACCTTGCTGTACGCCGATCTCCGAGCAGGTCCGCTGGGCATCCTCCTCACGTCGTACACGTCGGACAGGCATTTCCTGATGCCCTTGCAGCTACCGCCTGGTATCCTGCACCTCTTGTTGGCCGACTCCTCCCACTCCTCCCACTCGTCGGAGCCCTCCGGGTCGGCGAACCAGGACTCGTCGGATTCGGAATCGAACACGTTGTCCTCGTCGTCCGATATGCGGATCCTGCGGCGGCTCTTGGGGGCGGATTTCCTTTTTTTTGTTTTGGTTTTGGATTTGGATCTCTTGCTTGTTGATGACGCCTTCCGTCGGGAACCCCTCCCGACGGCGCTCATGGAGTTTGTGCTTTTCGTTGAACACTTCTTCGTTCTTCTTATGCAAGTCTTGCCGCAAGCCTTGCCCCTCACGCACATTACGGGTTGGTCTTCGGGTGGCTTGCATTTCTTCACGCTCCTCCTCACGCAGGAGCGGCCACACCTCTTGCCGGTTGAACACCTCTTCACGATGGCCATGGCGGTTATTTTATGACACTCCGCCCTGGAGCGCATAAAAAACCACAGACATGGGGTGTGACTGCGATTGCAAGTGCAAGAAGAAGAGGAGGGTGACCGTCGATTGCCGACCGGTCACTAGGAAGAAGATCAGGAGGGTTAAGAATACGGATTCCTGCGCCAACCAGTGCGACTACAATTCGCCCACGTGGGTCAACATGGCGGGAAAGACCTTCGGGGGTAGCCAGAGTACGGTCAGGTGGCAGAACCAATCGGGGGTGCAGTTCGGTGGGTCCTCGCAGATCCTTTCCACGAACGATACGACGGTGGTGGCGGAAACGAATGCGACGCCGGCGCCGGCACCGGCACCGGATCCCGTATCGGAAGGTCAGGAGGCCACCTTCCAGATGACGCCCGATTACAGCAGGTTCAATGTGGACTCGCAGAAGCTGGATCCCAACAAGACCTACACGGCCTTCTCGTCCACGGATATGTTTAACGCGATAAACGCCAAGGTGCTGGCGGTACCGGAGAACACAGCGCACGACCCCGACAGTACGTGGCTGGATCCGACCAAGTTCGATACTTGGGACGGGGTCCCCATAGCGGACGCGGCCAACAGGACGAAGGAGGAGCTTTGTGCTTTCATCAGGTCCGAGGCGGCGGATACGGGTAAGCAGTACTATACAAAGGGGCTCAGGGACCTTTTCTACCAGGTCAACCCGTTCGCCGATAACGCTAACCCGACCATCACGGAGATACAGGAGTGGAACAGGAGGGTCATACTTCACTTCCGGGCCCTCTTGGGGGTTGATATACCCCTGCAGAACAGCGCCCGGTTACATCTCGAGGCGAGGTGGGCTTCCGAGAGGAAGCACACGGACGTGTGGGATGCCGAGTACCCGGGAACCTTCGGATCCGCGGAAGGGCCCTGTGGAGTGGGGGACGGCAACTCGCACTGCGGTGCCGCCTTCTTCCCCAACGAAGTGCACAGGGCGGAGTACATATCGGCAACGCCTTACGAGAACAACTTCGTTGCCTATCCGGAATTGGAGAACTATACGACTAGGTACGCGATGTCGGAGGGGATCGCAAGCGTCAAGGCGGATCTACCCTGGTCGATCAAACTGGCGGTGGTCATCGACAACTTCATATGCACGGAGGGGGTCACGGGACACCCGGGGCCCTTCGTCAACCCGACCAGCGCTAGACAGGAGGTTGGGATCGACTGGTGGTACACGGGTACGGCTAACGAAACGATAATCTTCCGTGGCAAGTGGAGGTAGATCGGACATCGTAGTAGGATAAAATTAATTAAGTGTACTTAAGTGGAGTTACAAAATACTTACCTATTATTATTATTATTGTTAAAATTGTTAAAATTATTATATTATAAATAAGCAAACGTTTTTAAAAAAAAACGTTTATCAACGTCTTCTATTTAACAGAAGACGTTACCAAACCCAAACGCTCGTTAAATTAACGTTTGGGTTTAATAAAATCTTATTTACCACCACGTGTCTGTTTTTTTCACAGACACGTCACTTAGGGTGGCAAATAAGAAGTGACTGTAATAATGGGTTGGCGTCACTTCTTGCCAATCCCGGGAAAATTTTTATTCGGGATTGGACTGGATTTTATTATCATTATTATTAATTTTTCGGCGCGCGCCGTAATTCTGGCCCGATCCTCCCGATTCTCCTCTCGGAGAAGATCCGATCGGATCGGACCACAAAACTATGCCTGCGAAACATGTCAAGATCAAAACACTGGTGCTTCACGATCAACAACTACGACTCGGGGACGGAGGATCATATATCCACTCTGAGGAGTATTGTGGACTACCTTATCTACGGCAGAGAAGTGGGAGAACAGGGTACACCACATCTACAAGGATTTGTGTCCTTCCCATCCCGGAAGAGTCTGACGCAGGTACGAGGGTACTTTCCCGGTGGCCACTGTTCTATTGCTCGGTACATTACGGCAAGTATCACCTACTGCAAGAAAGAAGGAGATTTTACCGAAATCGGCGTGGCACCAGTCATAGGCGAACAGGGCAAGAGGAACGACCTGGAGGCATTCAAGCTCGCCGTGCAGGCGGGGGAGACGAACATGGACGTCCTCATGGAGGAGCACTCCTCCGTCTGCGCAAGGTACGCAAAATTCGTCGATAAGTACGTCAGGAAGTACAAGAACACGTACAGGGTTTCCGCGTACCCGCTCAGGATCTGGCAGGAGGAACTCAACGGGATCCTCCGGCTCGAACCGGGAGACAGGGAGATCATATTCATAGTCGACCTGAGGGGGAACTCCGGGAAGTCCTGGTTCTTTGCGTACTACCAGCAACTCCACGAGACGAATACGCAGATCCTTCTACCGGGGAAGAAGGCGGACATGGCACTCGCGCTCAGGGATGACATCCGGGTCCTATTCGTCGACGCGCCTAGGAGCAAACAGGGCGAGTACATCCAGTACGACTTCCTGGAGGAGGTCAAGAACGGAAAGGTCTTCTCCTCCAAGTACGAAAGCCGCATGAAGATCTTCAAGCCTCCGCATGTCGTCGTTGCCATGAACGAGTACCCGAGGATGGACACCCTATCGGAGGACAGGTACAAGATCATC
>JABAOG010014018.1_pt2 | contig 16162 bp, 15 predicted proteins | sample 7062131 | NCBI WGS metagenome assembly JABAOG01 (sample SAMN14538629, study PRJNA623070) | marine sediment metagenome | biome: marine biome [ENVO:00000428]; feature: marine pelagic biome [ENVO:01000023]; material: deep marine sediment [ENVO:00002113] | place: India: Arabian Sea | collected...
GTGCTGCGGCCGCCTGATGTGCTGCCTGACCTACGAGCACGCCGCGTACGTGGAGGCGCGCAAACGCTATCCGCGGGAGGGCCGCTGGCTGAGCACGTCCAGGGGCCGCGAGCGGGTGATCGCCGTGGACATCTGGCGGGAACGCGTGATCCTGAAGGACGAGGAGGGGGACCGGCGGACCGTCGAGCTGGCGACGCTGAAGGCGGAGGTGGCGAGCGAGTCGCCCCTCGGCGCGAAGAAGGGCCGGGAGGCCGGGAAGACGGGCCGGCGGACCGAATCCGACGACCGGGGAACGGACGGGAGCGCGTGAACCCGAAGCAATACCGCTACATCACGACCGCCATCGACTACGCCAACGGCGCGCCCCACCTGGGCCACGCCCTGGAGAAGATCGGCGGGGACGCCATGGCCCGCTACCGCCGGCGGAAGGGCGAGGCCGTCCACTACGTCATCGGGATGGACGAGCACGGCCAGAAGGTGCTCCAGAGCGCCGAGGAGCGGGGGATCAGCCCGCAGGAGTGGGTGGACGACCTGGCCGACGAGTTCCGCGCCGCGTGGGACCGGCTCCACATCTCCAACGACGGCTTCATCCGCACCACCGAGGACCGCCACCGCCGGGCGGCGCAGGAGATGGTCCGTCGGATCGACGAGGCCGGGGACCTGTACACCGACACCTACGCGGGGTACTACTGCGTCGGCTGTGAGGGGTACAAGACGGAGGACGACCTCGAGCCCCGGCAGGCGGTTCCGGAACCGGTCGCGACGGAGGCCGGCCCCGAGCGGGCCGCCGCCCTGTACTGTCCGACGCACCCGGGCCGGGACCTGAAGTGGATGGTCGAGGAGAACTGGTTCTTCCGGCTGTCGCGGTACCAGGACCGGCTGCTGGACCTGCTGGACGAGCGGCCCGAGTTCGTCCAGCCGGAGTCGCGCCGAAACGAGGTGCGGCGCCTCATCGAGGGCGGGCTGGAGGATATCTCGGTCTCCCGATCGCGGCTGCCGTGGGGCGTGCCCTGGCCCGACGACCCCGAGCACGTCGTCTACGTCTGGCTGGACGCCCTCACCAACTACCTCTCCGCCACCGGGTTCCCCGACGACGGCTACCGGCGGTACTGGCCGGCCGACTTCCACGTGATCGGCAAGGACATCACCCGCTTCCACTGCGTGTACTGGCCGGCGTTCCTGATGAGCGCCGGCCTCGAGCTGCCCCGCACCGTGTGGGCCCACGGGTTCATCAACTTCGGCGGCGGCAAGATGTCCAAGTCCGCGGGCGTGTCCGTCACCCTCGACGACGCCATCGAGCGCCACGGCCCCGACGCGCTCCGCTACTACCTGCTCCGGGAGATCCCGTGGAACGGCGATGGCGACTTCGCCTGGGAGCGCTTCGACGACGTCTACACCGCCGAGCTGGCCAACGACCTGGGCAACCTGGCCAACCGGAGCCTCTCCATGATCGAGCGCTACCGGGACGGCACGGTGCCCCCGGGCGGCCGCACCACGCTGGACGAGCGCATCCCGGCCACGCTGGTCCGCTACCGCACCGCCATGGACGGCAACCTGCTCCACCAGGGCATCGCCGCCGCCATGGAGCTCGCCGGCGCCGCCAACGGCTTCATCGAGGAGCGGGCCCCCTGGAGCCAGGCCAAGGACCCGGACCAGACCGACGCCCTGGACGCCACCCTCGGCGCCCTGGCCCGGGCCCTGGCCGCCCTCGCCACCATGCTCGAGCCCTTCATGCCCGAGCGNNCCTCGCCGCCCTCGCCGTCCTGCTCGAGCCGTTCATGCCCGCCAAGATGCGGCAGCTCGCCGCGTCCGTCGGCCTGGACGAGGTCCCACTGCTCGATGACGTGGTGGATCTGGACCTGGCGGGACGGTCCGTGGACCGGGGTGCGGTCCTGTTCCCCAGACCTGACCGGAAATAAGTGAAGATCGGCAGAAAAGATGTGGTCGACCGGGACACGGACACCGCGTCCGGCGCTTTGTTCCATGTGGCCCTAAGTATCCGTTTGCCAGTCGGATAGGTGGGTTCACGCGGAGGGGGTATACCGCTTGCCGCGCCCACACCCACACACCACGACTTGACGGTCGTGGAAACGCAGGACTATCGTACGCCGCTCGTCTCGAAAGCGTAACGGCAAAGACGCCTCAGGAACCAGCGTACCGACATGGCACGTCGTCAGTGGACACTCATGGTCGTACCGGACGACCAGACCCGGGTCAGCCAGTTCCGGCTGACGAGTCGCCAGGTCCAGGGCGGCATCGCGGCCGCGGTGCTGGTCCTGGTCGTTCTCGGGTCCCTCTCGGTGGGCTTCTTCGTCCGGGACAGTCGGGACCGGGAAGCGGATCGCCTGACGAAGGCGAACGTGCTGCTGGTCGAGGAGCTGGAGGGGATCCGCCGGGAGATGACGTCGCTGGAGGCGTCGCTGGACGAGCTGTCGGCGAAGGACGAGCGCTACCGGCTGCTGGCGAACCTGGAGCCGCTGGACGAGGACGTGAAGCTGGCCGGCGTCGGGGGTCCGGGGTCGAGCACGGTGGAGGAGCAGGATCTCTGGCAGGTGGACCCCGAGCTGGGCGCCATGGCGTTCGGGGCGGCGGAGGACCTGGACGCGCTGGTCCGCCGGGCGCGCCTGCTGTCGACGAGCTGGACGGAGGCCACGCGGGCGCTGGAGGTTCAGGTCGACAAGTGGGAGCGGACGCCGTCCATCCTGCCCACCTCGGGCTACAAGTCGAGCGATTTCTCCAACAACCGTCTGCACCCGATCCTGAACGTGCGGCGTCCCCACAAGGGGATCGACATCGTGGCCCGGCGGGGGACGCCGGTGGTCGCGGCGGCGAAGGGGCGGATCACCTACGCCGGCAACACGGGCGGTGACTACGGCTACATGGTGGACATCGATCACGGGCACGGCGTGGTGACGCGGTACGCGCACCTGGCGCAGGGCAGCGTGGTGGTGAGGCGGGGCCAGACCGTGGAGCGGTGGGAGAAGATCGCGGAGGTCGGCACCACGGGGCTGGTCACGAGCCCGAGCATCCATTACGAGGTGCTGGTGAACGGCCGGGCCCGCGATCCCGACGAGTACGTGCTGTCGGACGTGCTGCGGTTCTGAGGGCGGGCCAGCACCGGATTCCCGGAGCACCCCGGGGGGATCGAGTCCCCCCGGGGTGCTCTGCGTTCCTGGGCCCGGGGCCGGGTCGACGGGAGGGCATCCTCGGCTTGATCGTCGCCGGTGGACGTCCTACTTTGATGGCCTCCCGAGATTCACCTATGCGAGAGAATAGCGACATGAGACGAGTGGTGCTGATCCTGGCAGCCGCCGTCACCGCGGCGGTCACGGCCGCGTGCGGTGGAGGAGACGTCGTCGTCCTTGCCCAGCTGGAGGGCGGGGCGACGGGGACACAGGAGACCGAAGCCGTGCCGCTGGGCTCGCTGCCGGTCCGGCTTCTGCCGTTCGACCGGGATGAGGTGTTCGACTCGCTGGAGCAGGCGTACCCGGAGCCGGAGCCGCAGGTCCCGGACTCCATCTTCGAGCTGCAGCAGCGGGTGCAGGTGCTGTACACGGACTGGCAGCAGGCCGTCAGCCGGTGGGGCGTGTTGCGCGACAGCCTGCAGAACCTGTCGGAGCGCATGAACGCCATGGACCAGGGGTCGGGCGAGTACTTCGCCATGTTCCAGGAGTTCAACGACATGGAGGCCGAGGTGAACGACCTGGAGGACCGCTCCGACGCGGCGTTCGAGGAGTTCACGGACCTCCAGGCCCGGCTCAACGCCCAGTCCCAGGAGGTGACGCTGGCCCGTCGCGCGTGGGCGGACGAGGCCTTCGCCCCCGTGGACTCCATTTTCGCTTCCCGGCTGGAGGAGAGCGGGCTCGAGGAGTACTGGGATACGACCAGCACCGAGGGCGCGGCCCGTTTCCGCGACGTCCCGTCCGGGCAGTGGTGGGTGACGGCGCGCTACGACCGGCAGTTCGACGAACTGTACTGGAACGTCCCCGTGGAGGTGACCGGGGGTGAAGAGACGACCGTGCGGCTGACCGAAGAGAACGCAGAGGTCCGCCAGAACATGTAGAGGGCATCGTGCCTGAACAGACGAGCACGACGAGCCAGGCGACGCTTACGCTGGAGATCACCGGCGGCGTCGCCTGGCTTGTTTTCGATGATCCGGACAAGAAGGTGAACATCCTCTCCTCGCCCGTGATGGAGCGTCTGGACGGGCTCATCGGCGAGGTGGAGGCGGCGGCGGAAGTGGGCCGCGCCCGGGCGCTGGTGGTCCGGAGCGGGAAGGACGGCAGCTTCATCGCCGGCGCGAACGTGGACGAGATCGCGGGCATCACGGACCCGGAGGAGGGCCGGGAGAAGGCGGCGCAGGGACAGGCGGTGTTCCAGCGACTCCACCGGCTCGGGATCCCGACGATCGCGGCGGTCGACGGGACCTGCCTCGGCGGCGGGACGGAGCTGATCCTGGCGTGCGATGTCCGGCTCGCGTCGGACCGGGACGAGACGAAGATCGGGTTGCCGGAGATCAAGCTGGGGATCCTCCCCGGTTTCGGCGGGACGACGCGGCTCCCCCGCCTGATCGGGCTGATCGCGGCGTCGGACATCATCCTGGCGGGCAAGGCGGTGGACGCCCGGAAGGCGCAGAAGATCGGGCTGGTGCACGAGCGCATGCACCCGGGCGTCCTGTACGACCGGGCCGAGGAGCTGGCGCGGGCCATGGCCGACGGAGAGGCGGCGCCCTCGCGGGCGGAGCCGGGTCTGGTCCAGCGGCTGGCGGAAGCGACGCCGCCGGGCCGAAACCTGATCCTGAAGCAGGCCCGAAAGCAGGTCCTGAAGCAGACGAAGGGGAAGTATCCCGCGCCGCTGAAGGCCATCGACGTGATGAAGCGGTCGGCGGGGAAGTCCCTGGAGCAAGCGCTGGCCATCGAGGCGCGGGCCCTGGGCGAGCTCATCGTCACGCCCGAGTCGAAGAACCTGATCCACGTCTTCCGCCTGATGGAGGCGGCCAAGAAGGCGGGCCCGGCCGTCGCCGGCCGGCCGGTGGACCGGGTGGCCGTGCTGGGCGCCGGCGTGATGGGCGGCGGGATCGCCCAGCTGCTCAGCTACCGGGGCCTCTCGGTGCGACTCAAGGACATCGACCAGGGCGCGCTCTCCACCGGGCTCCGCCACGCCCGCGGCATGTTCGACAAGCTGGTGAAGCGGCGGAAGCTGCGCCGGCGGGAGGCGGACGACCGGATGAACGCCATCTCCCCGTCGCTGGACTACGCCGGGTTCGGCACCGTGGACCTGGTCATCGAGGCGGTGGTCGAGCGGATGGACGTGAAGAAGAGCGTCCTGCGCGAGACCGAGTCGGTGGTGGGCCCGGACGCCGTCCTGACCACCAACACGTCCTCGCTCTCGGTCACCGAGATGCAGGGCGCGCTGGAGCGGCCGGAGAACTTCGCCGGGATGCACTTCTTCAATCCCGTCCACCGGATGCCGCTGGTGGAGATCATCCGGGGGGAGCGGAGCTCCGACGAGACCATCGCCACGGTCTTCGACCTCACCCGAAGGCTGGGCAAGACGCCGGTCATCGTGGAGGACGGCCCCGGCTTCCTGGTGAACCGGATCCTGACGCCGTACCTGAACGAGGCGGGGTTCCTGCTGATGGAGGGCGCCTCCATCGCGGAGATCGACGAGGCGCTGCTGGACTTCGGCATGCCCATGGGGCCGCTCCGGCTCCTGGACGAGGTCGGACTCGACATCGCCCGGCACGCCGGCGGGACCATGCACGACGCGTTCGGCGAGCGCCTCGCGCCGTCCCCCGCCCTGGTCGCGCTGGAGGAGACCGACCGCCTGGGCCGGAAGAACGCGAAGGGCTTCTATGTCTACGAGGACGGACGGGAGAAGCATCCGGACCCGGCCATCTACGACGAGCTGGCGGCGGTGATCGCCGGCGACCGCGAGTCGATCCCGCCCCGGGAGATCGTCGATCGGTGCGTCCTGCCCATGGTGAACGAGGCGGCGCGGATCCTCGAGGAGGGCATCGCCCGGTCCCCCGGCGACGTGGACCTCGCCATGATCACCGGGACCGGGTTTCCGCCGTTCCGCGGAGGCCTCCTCCGCTGGGCCGACGACGGCGGGCTCCGGACGATCCTGGCGAAGCTCGAGTCGCTCGAGCGGGAGCACGGCCCGCGGTTCGCCCCCGCCCCGCTCCTGCGACGGCGAGCGGAGGCGGGCGAGAGGTTCTACGACTGAGCCGCCCCGTCCCGCGCCCGGTCCGGATCCGCTACCGTCGGCTTCCGGACCGGGAGCACGTCTTCCACCAGACGCTGGTCCACGAGAACGCGGCGCTCGTCACCTACCTGCCCGAGGCGGGTGTGACGACCCCGACCGTGGTGGACGGCCGGGTCGTCCTGGAGCGCCGCTCCCCCGTCGTCTGGTTCACCTTCCCCGGCGCCTGGCACGACATCGGCCGGTTCCACACGCCGGACGGCCGCTTCACCGGGTACTACGCCAACATCCTCACACCGGTCGAGGTGCTGAAGCCCGAGGCCGGAGCCGACGTCTGGCGGACGACCGACCTCTGCCTGGACGTGTTCGTCACCCCGGAGGGAGACGCGCACGTGCTGGACCGGGACGACCTCGACCGGGCCGTACAGGAGGGCTGGATCGACCCGGAGCTCGGGGAGACGGCCGAGCGGGAGGCCCGGCGGCTCGTCGCTGCCGCCGGCGGTGGCGAATGGCCGCCGCCAATCGTCCATGAATGGACCCTGGCGCGGGCCCGGGCCATCGCCGCCGGGCGAACCGAGTGACCGACGGCGCCCGGGGCACGGCCCGGGGCACCCGGAACCCCGGCACGGGGTATCGAGGTCGACAGCCACACGAGCATCACGGAGGACGCATGCAGGAACGACGCATCGGATGGCGAGTCGCGCTGGCGGCTCTGGCCCTCGTGGCGACGCCGGCCGCGGCGACCGCCCAGTCCACGGCCGCGCCGGGATCTCCCATGGAGCGAGCGCTGGAGAGCCGGGCCAAGGGCGGCGACAGCGCCGCCGTGGTCGTGTTCGAGATCGCGGACTTCCAGTGCCCGTACTGCGCGGAGTTCGCCACGTCCGTCGCGCCCGCGATCGACGAGAAGTACGTGGAGACCGGCCGGATCCAGTGGGTCTTCGTCAACCTCCCGCTCCACACCCACCCCCTGGCGTGGGCCGCCGCCGAGGCCGCCCTCTGCGCCGGCGTCGCGGGCGATCGCTTCTGGGCCATGCACGACCGGCTGTTCCAGGAGCAGGAGGCCTGGACCCGGGCCGAGAACCCGCGCGCCCGGTTCGCCGAGTACGCCGCCGATCTCGATGTGCCGACGCCCGCCTATCAGGCCTGCGTCCGGGACGACCAGGTCGCCAGCCTCATCCTCCAGGACCTGGGATCCGTGGTCAGCGCCGGCGTCAGCGGCACTCCGACCTTCATCATCATGAAGGACAACGAGGTCCTCGAGCAGATGGTCGGGGTCCGGCCGCTCGAGGAATGGTCCAGGATCCTGGACGAGGCACTCCAGTAGGGCGCGGCGCAGCCGCGCAAATGGCGGCCACCGGCCGCAAATGGCCGGCGTGCCGCCGGCAAATGGCGCGGGGGCCCGCGCATCTGGCTCGCTGACGCTCGCAAGGGCCGCCGCTGCGCGTCGGCAAGCGGCGCGACCCGGTCGCGCAGGTGGCTCGGCCTGCGGCCTCGCAAGGCGGCCGAGTTCGCGGCACCGCAGATGGTCCGGGCCGGCGGGTACGTAGGGGCCGGAGCGTCCGGAATCCTGCGGCGTCGGTCCCCTCCACCGCGGCCTGCCGCCCCGATGCCCGCTGACCCTCGGACGCCCACCTGCGAGCGAAGCGAGCGCGCTGCGAAATTCCGAGCCGATTGCGAGGCCGCCAGGCCGAGCCGCCTGCGAGCGATGCGAGCCCGTCTGCGCCCCGGCGGGGCGCCATTGCGGCCGCAGGCCGCCACGTGCGCGGCGCCGCCCGCGCCATTTGCGAACGGCGTGAGCCATTTGCGAGCGACGCGAGCCATTTGCCCGGCCGCGCCGCGGCCGGGCCGTCGGCGATCCCCTAGCCGACCTCCGTCCCCCGCTTCAACCGCCGGATCTCCGGCAACGAAAACCCGAACGCAACACCCGAAAGGATGGCCGACACGATGCACCACTGGCACCACGCGTGAATGACGAACTCCTCCAGGTAGCTGAGGTAGATGGAGAAGACGACCGCGGCGGAGGTGAGGACGAGGAGCGTGACGGGGATCCAGCGCTGGTGCTCGGCCCTCGGGTCGGTCCCGATGACCGCGGTCGCCAGGATGGCGAGGTAGCCGACCAGGCCCCACGCCGCGACGGGCACACCGAGGAAATAGGCCCAGGGCGAGTTCTGCACGGTCTCACAGCCGCCGGTCCCGCACAGCATGGAGCCGATGGCGCCCAGCTTGTAGAGCAGGAGATAGGTCGCGACGAAGACGCCGATCAGCGCCACCGCCGCGACCACCTTCCGGTTGGTCAGAGAGCTCACTGCCCCCCGTTCTGGTTGCCGAGGGCCGCCTCGATGAACTGGGTGAGCTGGATGGCGTTCGGGGTGCCCACGCGCTGGTTGTTGATCAGCACGGTCGGGGTCCCGGTGATGCTCAGCTCGTCGCCCAGCCGCCGGTTCGCGGTCACGACGTCGGCGTACTTGTCGCTCTCCAGGCAGGCCTCGAACTGGTCGGAGTCCAGCCCCAGCTCCTCGGCGTAGGCGACGAACTCGTCGGCTACGGAGCCCTGTTCGTACGCCCACTCCCGCTGTTTCTCGAAGAGCCGGTCGTGATAGGCCCAGTAGGCGTCGTCCCCTCCGCCCGGCACGGTCACACCCGCCGGGGCCGGCTGGTCACCGGCGCAGCGCGCCGCGCGAGCCGCCAGCACGGCGTGGTCGTGGATGCTCACCAGCGGGAAGTCGTAGAAGACGAACTGCACCTGGCCCGTGCTCACGTACTGTTCCACGATCACCGGTCGCACGCGCAGCGAGAACTCGCCGCACCCGGGGCACTGGAAATCACCGAACTCCACCACTTTCACCGGGGCATCCGCCGGGCCCAGCCGGACCGGCGTCGCCCGGTCGTACAGCTCCCGGGCGCTGGCGACATCCAGCTCCACCAGCTCGGTGGCGGCCGACCCGCCTCCACCCATCAGGGCGACCCCGATGGCGATGACCCCGCCGACGGCGATGACCCCGAGCACGCCGTAGAACGTCCCGTTCCCGCCCGTCGACGACTTCCCTTTCCGCTGTCTCTGCGCCACCGTTCCCGCTCCCGTCTCTGGTGTCTCGATCCTCGGTCTACGACGGGCTCATGGCCCGCCCGCCCGGCGCAAGATGCCCGCCTTCCCGCCCCGGTTCAAGGGGGCGATGCCGGGGGCCATGGGACCGATACCCCGGCGCGCCCGGGATGTGTCGGGCTCAGTGCGCCGGCCGGGGTCGATCCAGCAGCTCCGCCAGGAGGGAGAGGACGCGGGTGTGGTCCGGCGGCTTCGCGAATACGGCCTCGCCGTGGGTGCGGGCCGCATCCTCGAGATCCTCGGGACCGGCGCGCCCGGTGATCGCCAGGAACGGGATACTCGCGGTGGCCGGGTCGGCCCGGACGGCCGTGCAGAGGGACCGGCCGTCCCGCAGGCGAAGCGGGTGCTCGCCGAGGAGCGCGACGGGACGGAGCCGGCGGACGCTGTCCAGGGCGTCGTCGGGGTCGCGTGGCCGAACGACGGCGAACCCGTCGTGCTCCAGGAACGCGGACAGGACGTCGCCGTAGTCGCGGTCGGGCTCGACGACGAGGACGATGGGTCGGCCGCCCTCGTGGGCATCGGACCGCGAGCCCGCCGATGGCGCCACGTCGAGGTCGACCAGCCGCCGGTGCATGAGCGAGGCCAGGGCCCGGACCAGGTCGGAGATGGAGCCGAACCGCGTGTGTCCCCAGAGCGGCCGGTCCTCGAGGTGGAGGAGCAGTCGATCCTGGATCCGGCTCCTCGCCCCGTCCTCTCCTTCCCGGCGGGCGATGAGCTTGCCCCGACGCGGCGAGACCCACAGCAGCACCTCGCCCCGGTCGCCGGGGCCCCGGAGCGTGACCAGGATCCCCTTCTCGACGTCCGTGGGCAGGTCTCCGGCGACGGATCCGCGTCCGCCGACCTCCAGGCGGGGGTCCTGCCCCTCCAGCTCCCGGAAGGCGCGGATGACCCGGCTCAGCATCAGCACCGGATCGTGATCGAGGGCGCCCGGCGGTGGGTCCGCGTCCCGGTCGGATGCGGGCGGGCGATGCGAGGGTCGGACACCCCTGGAGATCATGCCTCACCGCCTGAGAAAAAGAGCCACCGGGAGCGCCATCCCTCGGTGGCCGAACTGTGCGGCTGTGCACTCAAGATGGCGCGCCGGCCCGGCGGTGGCAACCGCCACCGGGGCCTCTCGGCACCGGCTCCCGTCAGCCGCTAGCCGGCCGAGCCGGCGGCGATCGCCTGGAGCGCGCGCGGAGTGTCGGCGAGGGTCTCCAGCACGACGTCCGCGCCGGCCTCCTCCAGCTCGGCGACGCTGTGCTTCCCCGTCGCCACGGCGACCGCCCACACCCCGAGCGCGCGGCCGCAGCTCACGTCGAACGGGGTGTCCCCGATGATGACGACGTTGCGACCGGCGAACTCGAGCCCCGAGGCCTGCCTCGCCCGTCGGATCGCCACGGCGGGCAGCCGGTCCCGGCGCTCGTGGTCGGAGCCGTAGGCGCCGAAATCGAAGCGGTGCCAGAGATCGACGGCGGAGAGCTTGAGCCGGGCGCCGGGCTCGATGTTGCCGGTGAGGAGCGCCACCAGGTCGTCCTCGGTCTCGTGCAGCGCGTCCAGCAGCTCGGGCACGCCGGGGAGTGTCTCGGCCCGGGCGTCCGGCCCCGTCAGCTCGCGCTCGAGCTCCCGGAGGTACACCGCCCACAGGGCGTCCATGCGCTCCTCGATGGCCCGATCCTCCAGTCCGGCCATGCGGAGCAGGGCGCGCACGATCTCGGGGTCGGTCCGGCCGTGGAAATCGTAGCTGGCGATGGGGCCCGTCTCGCCATAGACCTCCAGGAGTGCGCGGCGGACCGCCCGCGACCCGGCTCCCTGCGTGTTCACGAGCGTGCCATCGACGTCGAACAGGACGAGGCGGGTCACGGAGTCCCCTCGACCGGCGGCGGGTCGCCGGGGGCGTCCCCCGCCACGGCGCGCTCGATGGCCGCCTCGACGGCTTCGGCCGCGAGGGTGGCGAGGGCGAGGAGGAGCCGGGGTCCGGCCGGGGCCGGGGGCTCCGTCGGCGAGACGGCGAAGGTGATGTCGCCGTCGAACGGGGTATGGGCCGGCGAGATCCGTCGCGCCAGGCCGGTGGACCCGGCCCGGGCCAGCTGCCGGAGGGCGACCCGATCCAGGGGAGCATCCGTGGCGACCACACAGAGCGTGGTGTTGGTGCCCGGTAGCGGTGGCTCGCTTCCCCCCTCCCGGGCGAGCCGGGCCGAGTCCGCGAACCCGCCGTCCCGGGCCCTGGCCCCGGCGATGATGCGGCCCCGGCGGTCGAGAACATCGCCCAGCGCGTTCACCACCGCCAGCGCTCCCACGGTGTAGCCGGACCCGGTGACCGCCGCGGTCCCCACGCCGCCCGGCATCCCACCCTCCGGGCCGAGCCCCAGGCCCACCATGGCGCCCGTCCCCGCCCCCACCCGGCCCTCGATGACCTCCGTTCCGGCCGCGTCGCAGGCCGCCCGCCCCATGGCGGCGTCCGGGCGCCGATCCGCCCGCCCCACCGCGAGATCGAACAGCACGGCCGCCGCTACGATGGGGACCCGGGCTACGCCGGCGTCGAAGCCCCTGCCCCGCTCCTCCAGCCAGCTCATGACGCCGTCGGCGGCGGCCAGGCCGAAGGCGGAGCCGCCCGTGAGCAGGATGGCGTCGGTGTGGTCCGCCAGGTGCAGGGGCGACAGGGTGCCCAGCTCCCGGGTGCCCGTCGCCGTCCCGCGGATATCGACGGCGGCCCTGAAGGGACCCAGGACGACGGTGCAGCCCGTGCGGCCTTCGGTGTCCTGGGCGTGGCCGACCCGCAGCCCCGCCACGTCGGTGATCCGACCGCTCATCCGGCGGCGAACTCCCGCACCCGGTCAGCGAAGGCTTCCATGATGAGGATGTTCGGATCGCTGTCCGGCGCCTCGGCCTCGTGCCGCTCCGGGTGCCACTGGACGCCGACGACCCAATCGTGGTCCAGCGACTCGATGGCCTCGATCAGCCCGTCCTCCGCCTGGGCCGTGCAGCGCACTCGGGGCGCCAGGTCCTTCACGGCCTGGTGGTGGAACGAGTTGATCTCGAGCGGCACGCAGTCGCCGAGGATGTCGTGCATGAGGCTGCCTTGCGTACACTCGACCTCGTGGTGGTGCTCGCCCCAGGGCGCCGTCTGGTAATGCAGGACGTCCTGCCCCAGCTCCGTGGGGAGGTCCTGGTAGAGCGTACCGCCGAAGTAGACGTTCAAGAGCTGCATCCCCCGGCAGATGCCCAGCACCGGAACCTCCCGCGCCAGCGCGGCGTCCAGCGCCTTCCACTCCATGGCGTCCCGGATGGGACTGACCTCGCCCAGCTCCGGACGGGGCTCCTCTCCGAATCGGCTCGGCTCGACGTCCTCGCCCCCGCTCAGGACCAGTCCCGAGGCGAGTCCCACCAGCGCCTCGACGTCCGCCGGGTCGTGGGCGGGAGTGACCAGCAGGGGGGTCAGGCCGACCCGGTTGAGGACACGGAGGTAGTTGGCGTAAATGGAGACCTGCGGCTGGCGGTGTCCGCCGCCGTCCGGCACGAGCGTCGTGGTGATCGCGACGAATGGATCCATCACATCCCGGGTTCGCTGACCGTTGTCGGGTCCCTCGCAGTGGGCCCTCCCTCGCGCACCAGCTGGAGCAAGAGTCGGCCCACCCGGTCGTTGTCCATGATACCGGCGAAAGCCGCGGCCCCCGGACCGATGGCGAACATCGGGACCATCTCCGCGGTGTGTCCCTCGGTGGTGTAATGGGCTCCGAAGACGCCCCGCTCGTCCGGGTGCAGGGCGAGCCCGCCGGTGGAGTGATCGGCGACCACCAGCACGAGGGTGTTCGGCCGGCGCTGGAGGAACATGAGCCCCTGCCGGATCGCCATGTCGAAGTCCTGCACCTCCGCCACCACCTCCTGCAAGGGGGCGTGGTCGTGCCCCCGCCAGTCGATCTGCGACCCTTCGACCATGAGGAAGAAGCCGTCCGGGTCGCGTTCCAGCACCCGGATCGCGGCGTCGGTCAGCTGCGGCAGCGTCGGGCGTCGCTCCGTGGCCGCGCCCGGGTTCTCGGCGGCGAACAGCCCGACCAGCGCGGTGACGGCGCCCGGGTCCAGGGCCGCCAGCGCGTCCGGCGACTCGACGACCGTGGCCCGGCGGGCCATCCGTTCGATCAGGTCGACACTGTCCGGGCGCTCCGCGCCGTCGAAGAAGCGTCGACCGCCGCCGAGGAGCACGTCGAGCTCCGCGTCGGCGAGCTGGGCGGCGATCTCCCAGTGCATGTTCCGGCTGGGGACGTGGGCCGCAAAGGCGGCCGGTGTGGCGTGGGTGACCGTGGCCGTGGCCACCAGCCCCGTGGCCATGGACTGCGAACGCGCGAGCTCGAGCACGGTCCGGACGGCCGCCGTGTCCGGGTCCACCCCGATGGCGCCGTTGTACGTCCGCACGCCCGCCGCGTACGCCGTGGCCCCGGCGGCGCTGTCGGTGATCCGGCTGTTGGACGCCTCCGTGTCCACGAGCCCGACCACCGGGAACCGCTCGATCGCCAGCTCCGAGGAGGCCAGCTTCGCGGCGCTCCAGTAGGTCAGCCCCGTGCCATCCCCGATGAAGAGGATGACGCTGAACGGGCCCTGGTCGACGGCCGGCGTGGTCGGGGCGCGGGTGGACGGGCCGCACGCCGCTGCGGCGAGGAGCAGCAGGATCGTCAGTCGCTTCATGGGGCGCCTGCCTCGGGTTCAGTGTGAGGGCGGGTCAAATTGAACGGGTCGCCCCACACGCGGCAAGCCGGGCTCACACGGCGTCGAGGAGCTCCGGGATGCGGGACGGATCGATGTTGCCGCCCGAGATCACGGCGGCGACGGGGCCCCGTGTCTCGAGGCCGGAGAGGAGCGCGGCCACGGTGGCCGCCCCCGAGTACTCCACCAGCAGCTTGCCCCGGATCAGCAGCCGGCCGGCGGCGGCGCGGATGGCGTCGTCCTCCACCAGGACCACGTCGTCCACCAGCTCCCTCGTGTGGGCGAACGTGAGGTCGCCCGGCCGGACCGGGACCAGGCCATCGGCGATGCTGTCGATCCGCTCGAGCGTGATGATCCGATCGGCGTCCAGCGACCGCCGCATCGCCGGCGCCCCCGCGGGCTCCACGCCCACGATCCGGACGTCCGGCCGCTCTCGCCTCGCCAGCGCGGCGATCCCGCTGATCAGCCCACCGCCCCCGATGGGGACGACGATGGTGCCGATCTCCGGCCGGTCCTCCAGGATCTCCAGCCCGACCGTGCCCTGGCCCGCGATGATGTCCGGGTGGTCGAACGGCGGGACCATGGTGAGGCCGCGCTCGCGCTGCACCGCCTCCGCCCGCTCCCGCCGGGCCAGCGACGTGGTCCCCTCCTCGATCACCTCGGCCCCCAGCCGCTTCGTTCCCTCGACCTTGATCCGGGGCGCGTTCTCCGGCATGACGATGACCGCATCGATGCCGAAGGCACGAGCGGCGAACGCCACCGCCTGGGCGTGGTTGCCGCTCGAATACGTCACGACGCCCCGGGCCCGCTCCGCCGCGTCGAGCCGCGCCACCATGGTGTACGCCCCCCGCAGCTTGAATGCGCCGATGGGCTGGAAGGACTCGCACTTCAGGAAGACCGGCGTGCCCAGCGTCTCCTCCAGCCAGGCGGCCGGGAGGAGCGGCGTGCGCACGGCGACCCCACGGAGCCCCTCCGCCGCCGCCCGGACCGCCGCCGGAGCGACCAGCGAGCTCACCGCCCCGTCCGTGGCCGGCCGGCTCATTCCGGCCCCGCCAGCCCGTCGCCGTCCGGGTCGCCGTCCTCGGCCGCCTCCACCCCCGCCGGTCGCTCGCCGGGCGTGAGCTCGGCGTCGAGCGTCGCGATGTCCTCCTCCTTCGACTCGTCCTCCGGGACCAGGCGCGCCACGTCCATCACCTCGTCCCCCTCGTCCAGCGCGATCAGCCGCACCCCCTGGGTGTTCCGCCCGATGACCCGGATGTCGCGAACCGGCTGACGGTTGACCACCCCGTTGCGGGTGATCATGACCAACTCGTCCTCCGGCGTGACGCCCTTGATCGCCACCACCTCGCCGGTCTTGTCCGTGAGCCGGATGTTGATCACGCCCTTCCCGCCCCGACCCTGCAGCCGGTAATCCCCGATCCGACTGCGCTTGCCCATGCCCGACTCCGTCACCACCAGCAACGTCGGGCCCGCCGCCTCCGCGGCCTCGGCGTCCTCCGGGCTCTCGGCCGCGGCCGCCGCCGCCTCGGCCTCCTCCGCCGCCACACCGCTCACCGCGCCGGGGTCCATCGCGCTGGCCGCCGTGCCGTCCTTCCGGACGACCACCATGCCTACGACGTAGTCGTCGACATCGCCCAGCCGGATCCCCCGGACCCCCCGGGCGACGCGTCCCATCTGGCGCACGTCGCTCTCGTGGAACCGGATGGCCATGCCCTGGTGGGAGGCCAGGATGATCTCGTCCTCCCCGGAGGTGATCTGGACGTCGATCAGCTCGTCGCCCTCGTCGATGTTGATGGCGTTCACGCCCACCACCCGGATGTGCTGGTAGGCCGACAGCGCCGTCTTCTTCACCACGCCCTGCCGGGTCGCGAACATCAGGTTCAGGTCGTCGCTGAACTCCCGGACCGGGACCACCGAGGCGATCTCCTCGCTCGGGTCCAGGTCGAGGAGGTTGACGATCGGCTTGCCCCGGGCGGCCCGGCTCGCCTGCGGGATCTGGTGGACCTTCAGCCAGTAGCACTGGCCCCGCCGCGTGAACACCATCAGGTAGTCGTGTGTCTGCGCCACGAACAGATGCTCCACCCAGTCCTCGTCCCGGGTGTTCATCCCCATGAGCCCGCGCCCGCCCCGCCGCTGCGTCCGGTAGGTGTCCAGCGGGAGCCGCTTCACGTACCC
>JABAOG010000802.1_pt1 | contig 16150 bp, 12 predicted proteins | sample 7062131 | NCBI WGS metagenome assembly JABAOG01 (sample SAMN14538629, study PRJNA623070) | marine sediment metagenome | biome: marine biome [ENVO:00000428]; feature: marine pelagic biome [ENVO:01000023]; material: deep marine sediment [ENVO:00002113] | place: India: Arabian Sea | collected...
ACGGCGGTGGCCGTGCTCCAGCTGCTGGAGCGGCGAGGCCTCACCATCGACAGTGACATCGACCCCTGGATCCCCGCGGACTGGACGCGGGGCCCCGGCGTCGACGCGCTCACGTTCGCCGACCTCCTCACGCACCGGTCGGGGCTCAACAGCGCCAATTCGAACTTCGCCCAGACCCTCCAGTTCGCGGGGATCCGGGACAGCATCGCCACGGGCGTCGTCAACCCACAGAGCTACAACTACCTCAACCTCAACTACGCCATCTTCCGGATCCTGGTCCCGGAGCTGTGGCGGGGGCTGCCGGGGGCGCCGTCCATGGCGGATCCGCCCACCGCCAACTCCTCCAGCTACTTCTATCGGTTCTACGTCCAGCAGGCGATCATGGACCCCATCGGGGTGCCGCTGGCCGATTGCGTCCAGCCACCGGGGACACCGGCCACCCTGTTCTACCTGTTCGGCACGGTCGACGGGGGCGTCGACCCCGGCGACTGGTCCCTCATGTGTGGCGGCGGGGGCTACTACCTCTCCGCGATCGATCTCGTGCGCTTCATGGTCGCCATCCGTTACCAGGACGAGATCCTCTCCCCAGCCAACCGCCAGGTGATGGACCAGGAGCTCGTCGGCTGGTGCTGCAACTCGAGCCTGACGGGCGACCACGGGGAGTACCACAGCCACGGCGGCGCCCTCGGCTACAGCTCCGGCGCCGGCATGTCCTCGGCGATCATGAAGTTCCCCATCGAGGTCGAGGCCGCGCTGATCATCAACTCGGTGGGCGGGAACCACTCGAACGCGCGCACGGTGCTGCGCGACGCCTTCGACGCCGCCTGGACGGATTGACTCCCGGGGGCCGGGGATCCCGGCTCGGGGACGACCGCGCGATCCCCCCCTCCCGCGTCCGGGGGGCCGGGCGCCATCGCGCGCCCAGCTCTCCACCCGGACCCGCCCGGCATCCTTGACCGGACGGGCCGGGCGGCCGTTATTGGACCGGTAGCGGCGGTTCTCCCCTCTTTCCCTCCGCGCGCACTCCTGGCTACAGGGCGGAGATGCATGCCTGGCGCGACCCCGGCCGACACCGCCGAGCTCCTCGCGAGGTCCCGTGACGGAGACAAGGCGGCCTTCGACCACCTCTACACCCGGCTCTACGACGACCTGCGGCAGGCCGCGCGCGGTCAGCTGCGGCGGTACCGGGGCGGAACCCTGGACACCACGACCCTCGTCCACGAAGCGTACGTCCGGCTCGTGGATGAGACGGACGTGCCCTGGGCGGGGCGCGCCCACTTCCTCGCCATCGCCGCCCGGGCCATGCGGCGCGCCGTCGTGGACCACCTCCGGGCCCGGAACGCCCAGAAACGGGGGGGTGGGCGCGTCCACGTGACGCTGCCGCCCGACATCGGCGGCCGGGCCCGCCACCCGGAGACCATGATCACCATCGACAACGCCCTGGAGGAGCTGGCCACGTTCAACGAGCGACTGGTTCGCGTTGCGGAGTGCCGCCTGTTCGGCGGTCTGACGGTCGAGGAGACCTCCGGGGCACTCGGCGTTTCGGTGCGCACCATCGAACGGGACTGGCAGCGTGCCCGGGCCTGGCTGCAGCAGGAGCTGAGTGACTGATCCCCGGCGCACACCCGAGAGGAATCGCGCCATTGACTGCGCGTTCGCCGCCGCCCTGGAGCTGGACGGGCCGGCCCGGTCGGCGTACCTGGCCGAGCTGGGCGCGGCGGACGCCGGGCTGGCGGCGGCCGTGGAGGGATTGCTGGATGCCGCGGGCCGTCCCGACCCCCGTCTCGACCCCGATCGGTGGGCCGGGCCCGGCGCGGTCGCCCGGGGCCCGGCGGGTCCGGCGCCGGCCCACGAGGGAGAACGGGTAGGGTCCTATCGGGTCGTCCGGGAGATCGGCCGTGGCGGGATGTCCGTGGTGTACCTCGGCGAGCGCGCCGACGGGCTGTTCCAGCAGCGCGTGGCCATCAAGTTCCTCGGAGTGCCGCACGCCCTGGGGCTGCGCCGCTTCGAGCGGGAACGCCGCATCCTGGCGGGCTTGAACCACCCCAACATCGCCGGTCTTCTCGATGGCGGCGCCGACGACCGGGGCCACCCCTACATCGTGATGGAGCATGTTCGGGGGCGCCCCATCGATGCCTATTGCCAGGAGGCCCGGGTGGAGCTGCGACGGCGAGTCGAGCTCGTGGCGGTGGTGGCGGACGCCGTGGCGTACGCCCACCGCAACCTGGTGGTGCACCGGGACCTCAAGCCCTCGAACATCCTGGTGACCGAGGACGGCGACGTGAAGCTGCTCGACTTCGGCATCGCCAAGCTGCTCGGTCCCGACGGGGCCGGCGAGCCGGTCACCGGGACCATGATGCGGGTGCTGACCCCCGAGTACGCCAGTCCGGAGCAGGTGCGGGGGGATCGGATCACCACGGCGTCGGACGTCTACCAGCTCGGCGTGCTCCTGTACGAGCTGCTGGCGGGGGCCCGCCCCTTCGCGTTCCGTGAGGGCACCGCCTCCGAGGTCGAGCGGATCATCTGCGACCTGGAGCCGGCGCCGCCCAGCGCCGCCGTGACCCGCGACCGGGAGGACGCCGCCGGCCCCGATCTCCGCCGACGGCTCCGCGGCGACCTGGACACGATCGTCCGCACGGCCATGGCGAAGGAGCCGGAGCGCCGCTACGCCTCGGTGGGCGAGCTGGAGGAAGACCTGCAGCGATACCTGCGGGGGGTGCCGATTCGCGCTCGGCAACCGACGCCGCTGTACCGGACCGCCAAGTTCATACGGCGCCACCGCGGGCGCGTAGCGGTGGGCGTTGTCCTGGCAGCCCTGCTTCCCGCCTATGCCACGACGGTCACGATCCAGTCACGGCGACTGGCGGCCGAGGCGGCGAAGACGGAGCGGGTCAAGGAGATCCTGGCCGAGCTGTTCACGGCCGCCAACCCGGGGATCGCCCGGGGCGTCGAGCCCACGGCCTCCGACCTCCTCGACGCCGGGGCCGCCCGGATCGCGGCGGAGCTTCGGGACCAGCCGGAAGTGCAGGCGGAGATGATGACGCTCCTCGGCGAGGTCTACGGCACCCTGGGGCGGTACCGCGCGGCCGCCGCCCTTCTCGACCCGGCCCTCGAGATCCGCAGGCGCCTGTACGACGCTGCGAATCCCGAGATCGCCCAGACCGCCGTCGCGCTCGCCCGGGTCCGCCACATCCAGGGCCGCGTCGACGAGGCCGAGGCGTTGATGCGCGAGGCGCTGGAGATCCGGCGGCGCGCATTCGGGGAGCGGAGCCGGGAGGTCGGCCACCTGCTCGGCGACCTCGGCGACCTGCTCCATACCCGGGGCGAGCTTCCGGACGCCGAGAACGTGCTGCGACGCGCACTGGCGATCCAGCGCGCCACCGGCGCCGACACCGTTGCGATCCAGCGGTACTTCGCCAACGTCCACCGTGATCGGGGCCGATTGGTGGCGGCCGACGCTCTGTATCGCCGGTCGCTGGCGGCTGCGGAAGAGCGCTTCGGCGTGGTCGACCCCATCGCGAGCCTGACTCGCAGCGAGCTGGCCCTGCTGCTGATCCACACCGGCCGTCACGGAGAGGCGGAGTCCCTGCTCCGACAGAACCTCTCGGTGTATGAAACGCTGTATCCGGGTGGGCACGCCATGGTTGGTACCACGTTCCGCAACCTGGGTCTCCTGCGGCTGCGCCAGGGCCGGCCGGCCGAAGCCCGGCACTTCCTCGAGCAGGCCCTGGAGGTGTATGGTCGCACGTTGTCGTCCGAGACGGCGCTGGTTCCCCGGGCCCGGCGCCACCTCGCGGCCGCCCATCTCGACATGGGTCACGCCGACACCGCGGCCATCGTCGCGACGGAAGCGGTGGACCGGCTCCGGAAGCTCGGGATGCCGAGCCACCCCGCCGTGGCCGACGCGCTGGAGGTGCTGGGCCGGGCCCGGTTGACGCAGGGGCGCGCCGACGAGGCCGTGGCCCTTTTCACCGAGTCCATTGCCGTGCGGGCGCGCATCAGCGCGGCGTCCGATCCGCGCCTCGAGGCCACCCGCGGCTACCTGCGACGGGCCGAGATCGTCCGGGCCCAGGCGGCGCCCCATGCCTCCCCTGCGGGCCTCTCCGATCTCCCTCGTAGACCTAGGTCGCCGGGTCCCCGACCTTCTTGAGGTAGTCGAGGTGGCCATGGGCGTGGAAGCTCGCCTCATCCGCCCCCGATACCAGCCGGAGGTCCAGGAGCACGGCTTCCCCATCGCGCTGGGGGGCGACGTGCGTCAGCTCGTGGGCCAGGAGGCTCGCCGGACGGCACACCCGGTCCGGGGTCGAGCACACCTCGCCGTGCACCTCCAGCGCGGTCGGCCGGTCCCCGTCGAGGGTCACCCGGACGTCCCCGCCCACGAAGAGCCAGTGGTCCCCCCACGGGGCGGACGGCCCGGTCCCGGCCGTCAGCTCCGGCCGCACGGCCCCCTCTCCGCACGCTTCGCCGGTCTCCCATACCACTACGTCCGTATGGAACCGGGCCGCCACCGACGCCTCACCGAAATCCAGGCGGACGGCCTGATCGGCCGCGGTCACGTACAGCAGCGGCCCCTCCCCGTCATCGGCCGTGCTCGGCGTGGACGGTGGGGCGAGGTGAGGCTTGCACCTGTGGAAGATCGACTTCCCGGGCCGCAGCTCCCCGGGCTGGAGCACCTGCTCGGGAGCGGACACGGCATCGCCACAGGCCATGAGGGACAGCGCGGTCGCGACAAGCCAGGCGGCGGTCGGGGTCCGGGGCTTCATGGTGCCACCTCCGTGTTCAACCGTTCCAGGGTGTCCTTCATCGCCAGGACCTCCTCGGCGGTGCGCCCGGGATCGAGACGCAGCGCCTCCGCCGCGGTCAGGACATTCTGGAACGGGGTGTCCGGGACCCCGTCCCCGCTGGCATCGACGAGCTCGTCCAGGGCGGACGCGCCGTTGGCGAAATTCAGCCAGGCCGTGAGGATCTGCCTGTCGAGCGCCTCGTCTGCATCACTGCTCCCCCTCGGCCACAGGGCATTGACCGCATCCTCGAAGGACCCGAGCGGGCGGTGCGCGCTGAACACGGCCGAGGCGTGGCTCACGATGTCCAGGTAGCAGGAGAGCGTGGCCGGCGGGAAGTCCGGGTGTTTCCGGAACCGATACTCGGAGGTCCAGTAGCCCGCGTTGCGTTTCTGGTCGGCGTCCCCGACCAGGATGACGTCGATGGCGTCGGCGCCCTGGCCTCCGTCGTCGTCCAGCCCGGAGAACGAGACCTCGTACAGGCACGCCGCCGCGAACGAGTGCGACGCCTGGTCAGGCTCGGACCGGGGCTGGACGGTGGGGCTCGGGAGGGGATCGGACGCCGGCGGGTCGACCAGGGACACCCGGCTCTCATCCGTGCCATCGCCCCAGTTCCAGATCAGGGTCAGGTCGTCGCTGCCCGGGTCCTCGGCGAGCCCGTCGAACGGGACGTTCTCTCCGGCAGGAGCTACGACGGTGGGACCGCCGTCGAGGAGCACGGCGCCGCTCGGATCGATAGACGGGTCCGGGTCGACGTTCGCGACGGTGAGGTCGAACCCCGCGCTGCCGGCTCCGCCATCGCTGTCGGTGACGGTCACCTCGACGGCGAACCCGCTGCCATCGTCGTTGTCGCCGTACCGATACGTGCCGGACACCGCGCCACGGCGCGGGACGCCGGGGCCGCCGGCATCGATGACCTGGATCGTCGCCGGCGCAAGCTCGTGACCTTCGTAGCCGACCGGGACCCCCCACTCGATCGTGGCCGAATGCGTGTCAAGGTACCCGGGGTCCGTGAACTCCGCGACGACCGTGACCGTCCCGTGCTCGTCGATCGCCGTCACCTGCCCGGGATCGATGGTGACGGTCGGAGCGACGTTCTCGACGGTGATGGTGGTGTTGTCGCTGTCGTACAGCGCCTCCATCGCGTCGTAGACGGTGAGCGTGATGTCGACCTCCATGCTCGTACCGCCGATGAACGTCGGCTCGGCCAGCGACGGGTCGTCGAGATCATCGCCCGGGTCCCAGAGGTAGGTCAGGGGTAGGCCGTCGGGATCGCTGCTTCCGACGCCGCTCAGCTGGAGCGGGCTCCCCTCGTCCACCACGTACGGCCCTCCGGCGTCGGCGATGGGCGGCAGGTGATCGCACGGGTTGGCCGTGAGGCCGTCCTCATCCACGTCGTACAGGAAGATGTTGCCGTCGCCGTCACAGACCTGCGGGACCACGTTGGCGGCCTGCGCCTCGTCGATGAAACCGGTCTTGACGCTCGTCAGCGGGAGGGTCGTGGCGGCCGGGTCCGTGATGATCGCGGCCTCGTAGTGCAGGTGGCTGGCGCTGGGGTTGCCCGCCGCGGCGCCGATGTCATCCTCCAGGCCCAGCACTTCGCCCGCGTCGACCCAGTCGTCCACCGCCCAGCCGTTGTCGATCTGGACGGTGCCCGTGCCGAAGTGCGAATACTTCGTCCACTCCCCGTTCGGGTGCTCGATCCAGACGTAGTTGTTGTACTGGGAGCAGGAGCCGACGATCGGGTTGGGAGGGTCGTTCATGTCGTCGGGGTTGTTGTTCAGGCAGGCATGCTCGAGTGCATCGTCCTGCGGCGTCGCTCCGTCGTGGGCCAGCCCATCGCCGCGGTCGAAGGTGTCGCCGTTGAGGTCGCGGATGTAGCGGATCCACCCGCCCGCGGACGCCACGATCTCCGAGCCGGTCCCCGCGCTCAGGTCGATCCGGTCTCCCGCTCCGCTGTGCGTGTGGTGGTCCTGCCAGACATCGACGACGGTCCCATCGACATACGGGATCCGGTAGATGCCACTGGACGTGGCGAATGATCCGTGGCTGTACGCTACGGTCGGCGTGACCGCCGCGTCGGTCGGGGCCGTCGGCCGGTCGCACGCCGCCACGGCGAGGGCCACGGCGAGGCAGGCAACCAGCGTGAGCCTACCCGTCGCCGGGAGGATGGGGGGGACGGATCGCAAGGAACAGGACGGCATCGTGGGGCTCATGACTTCGCCTTCACGCTTCGGGTCTGGGGGTGCCGTCCCCGGCGGTCGGATCTTCACGGGACCGCGGGACATGGCAGGGATCGGATCGCACCCCCCTACACCATAGGTCGCAAAGTCGGGCTGGAACCCGCCACGCCGCGGCCCTCCTCCGGTCCGGGGCCCGCCGGGGCGGCCCGGGCCCGTTAGAGCGTCCGGGGTTCGTCGGAGCGGCCGGCACTCGTCGAAGCGGCCGGGGCCCGTGAGAGCGCAGGGGCGCCGCGGCGCCGGCGCGAGGCCGCCCCCCCGCGCCCCCTCAGCGCTCGTCGGCCGTCGGCCCGTAGATCGGGGGCAGCGGCACGTCCAGCAGGCGCAGGTAGACCGTGAGCTGGCCCCGGTGGTGGATGAGGTGGTTGAGGTGTCCCCGCGCGGCGACCCGCCGCGGCGCCGAGTACATCACGAAGTCGCCGCTGCGCAGCGTCCATTCCACGTCCAGCTCCTGGCCGGTGACCTCCTGCAGCGCGCGCCGGCTCTCCCGGGCGCCCTTCTCCATGATCTCGAGGAGCGTCTCCGTCGGCTCGAAGCTGTACTCCACGTCGGTCTTCTCGAAGTCGAGCTCGGTCTCGCGGAGCGTGCTGGCGATCCAGCCCGGCATCCACGATACCAGCTGCGCGAGGTGCCCGAGCGGGAACGATTTCTCGTGGGGCTTCCACGGGCCCTTCTCGCTGGGCACCCGCTCCAGCAGACGACGGGTGGAATCCATCTCCTGGTCGAACTCCTCCAGGGGGATGGCGGGGTCGCTCACGGGGGACTCCTTTCGGTTGGGGTACGACCGGTCCGGCGCCGGTTCAGAGGGTACCGAACAGGCGATCGCCGGCGTCGCCGAGTCCGGGCAGGATGTAGCCCCGGTCGTCGAGCTCGCGGTCGAGGGCCGCGGCAACGACCCGGACGTCCGGGTGGTCGTCCTGCATCCGACGGACGCCCTCGGGTGCGGCGACCAGGCACATGAGCTGGATCGTTGCGGCCCCACCCTCCTTGAGCGCCGAGACCGCCGCCGAGGCCGAGCCTCCGGTCGCCAGCATCGGATCCAGGACGATGAACTCGCGGGAGCCCGCCTCGCCGGGGATCTTGAAGTAGTAGTGGACGGGCTCGAGCGTGTCGTGGTCGCGGTACAGGCCGATGTGCCCGACCCGGGCGGATGGCATGAGCCGGAGCACGCCATCCACCATCCCGAGGCCGGCCCGGAGCACCGGCACCAGGGAGACCTTCTTCCCGGCGACCCGACGCGCGTCCGTCTCCTCGAGGGGCGTGCGCACCCGGACCGCCCTCAGCGGCAGCTCGGCGGTCGCCTCGTAGGCGAGCAGCATGCTCAGCTCGTCGACCAGCTCCCGGAACGTCTTCTTCGACGTCTCCACGTCCCGCAGCAATCCCATCTTGTGCTGGACCAGCGGGTGGTCCACGACCTGGAGATTGGGGAACTCGTCGTGCATGGCCACGTCCCTTCCGTCAGATTGGTCCGGTCACTCCGCGCTCGACCCACCCCTCCTCGCCCCGGAGCGTCCGGGCCCGCACCCAGTCGCCGTACTCGGACACCGGGACGAGACCGGTGCCTGGCTCGAGCGCCGACACCGGGTCCTCCCGCAGCGTCGGGCCCGCCCGCAGCGTGGTCGAGTCGAGCACGATGAGCGTTTCCCGTTCGCGCGTCGAGTCCCACCATCCGCCGGCCATCGCCGCGGCCAGCAGGGCGGCGGCGATGGCGACGCCTCCGGCCGCCCGCGCCCGCCGCGCCACCCAGGCCGCGCCGGCCGCGCCGGCGACCAGCCAGCCCAGGGCCGCCAGCAGACCCAGCTCCGAGGATCGCAGGGGCAGGGGCGGAGCGACCCGGCTCACGAGCTCCGGGGCGACGCCCGCCACTCGGAGATTGTGCCGCGTGTCGCCGTCCCGCGGGTCCAGGCGCGGCACGTGGAGCCAGGCCCAGATGGCGGGGCCCCGCCGGTCCGCCCGGTAGTACGCCGTGCCCAGGTTGTACCACCCGGCCGCATCCCCCGGATTCGCGTCGACGTAGCGCTCGAACGCTTCCGCGGCCCGGTCGTAGCGGTTGGCGTCGAAGGCGGCCAGTCCCTCCGCGAACGACCCCTGCTGCGCGGCGAGACCCGTCGCGCCGGCGGCCAACGCCAGCGCCAGCCCCGCCACGGCGCCGGCCGCGCCGGCTGCGCCCGGCCGGCTCCGGGGCGAGGGCGCGTCCCGATCGATCCGCTTGAGCACCCGAGCCAGCGCCCGGACGATGTCCCGCCGCGCCTCCACGCCGGGCGGCGTCGGCGCGTACCGGGCCGCCGACAGCCGGTCGAGGATCTGCTGGACCGCCCGCGCGGTGTCCGCGGGGACCCCCTCGGTCTCGAGGGCCTCCGCGGAGGACGCTCGCCGGGTCGGAACGCCGAGCCGGTCCGCCAGCCATTGCCGGGCGAAGGCCTCGGCGTCCCCGAACAGCGGGTCCCCGGGGTCCGCCGCCCGCTCCTCCAGCTCCCGCAGCGCCCGCTTCCTCCGCCGCCGCAGCGCGCCGGCCGAAAGCCCGTCCCGGCGACCCCAGCCCCGGCGCCAGGCCAGCGCGCCGACCAGGAGGAGCAACGGGAGGAGCTGTGCGGCGAGGAACCACCGGGAGCGCACCCAGCCCAGCGGGTCGCCCGGCGATGGCTCCGTCTTCAGATACCGGAGCGTCGGCAGCGGCGAGGCTGCGTCGTCCGCCGCGCCCGGCGTGGCGCGGAGCGTCAGCGGCGCCACCTCCGCCGTCTCGAACCCGCCCGCGTCCGGGTCGAAGTACGCGTACCGGATCCCCGGGATCTCGTGCTCGCCCGACTCCCGGGGGATCAGGACCCAGGTGAATGCCTTGGTCCCGCGGATCACCGAGCCCCGGGCCTCCGTCGACGCCGCCTCGCTGGGCGGGAACACGTCCATGCCCTGGAGCTCCGGCAGTCGTGGCGGCGGCAGCGCCTTCACGTTCCCGGTCCCCTCCACCTCCACCGTCAGGACGGCCGCCTCGCCCACCGGGACCCGGGCCGGCTCCAGCCGGGCCCGCAGCGCGTAGTCCCCGACCGCGCCGGTGAAATCCGGCGGCTGGCTCGGGGGCACCGGTAGCACCACCAGAGGCAGGGGGTCGCTGGCCAGCTCGTGCGTCTCCGGGGCGTACAGCATCCCCCGCCGCATCTCGTACTCCAGGTGCGCCGGCGGGATGGTGTAGTCTCCGGGCGCCAGCGGGAAGAAGGCCCGGCGGAACCGCTGGACCTCGTACACTTCGTTGCCGACGGTCCGACTCACGGGACTGCGGCGATCCGGGAGGTCGTGGATCCAGAACCCGGACGGGCTCGGCGGTTCGTACTCCGGCGCCCGGCGCAGCCGGAGCCGGGCATCCTGGGAGAACATCGCCTCCACCTGCAGCGTGACCTGCTCGCCGACGAACACGGTGTCCGCGTCCAGCCACGCCCGCAGCAGCACGCCGTCGGGACCCTCCCGCGTCTCCCCCCGTTCACGCGTCGGCGCCGATGTCACCGTGAGCAGCGCCGAGCCTGTCGTGTACACGTCTCCGTCGACCACCACGTCCAGCGACGGGATCCGGTACCGGCCCGGCGCCCGCGTCCGGAGCACGAACTCCCGGGAGATGAAACGCCGGGTGCCGCCCGGGACGCTGAACTGGCGCTGGTCGAAGTCGCGGGTGCCTTCGAGCTCGATCCCGGGCGGCAGCGTCCTGAACCGCTCGATCCGCGCCCGGGGGCCGTCCGTCTCGACATCCACGCGGAAGATCGTGGTCTCCCCGGCGTGGACTTCCGGCTCCGTCAGCCGGGCCCGGATCTGGACCGGGTCCTGGGCCTGGAGCGTCACCAGGAGCAGCAGGAGCCGAGTCACTTACCAGTCCCGCGTGCTGCGCGTCGGCTGCCGGCCCTTCCTCAGCTTGTCCCGGAACAGCTCCCGCTCGTCCTGCTCCACCGCGCTCAGGATCCGCTCCGCCTGCTCCTGTGTCATGGGGGACTGCTGTCCCTGCGGGCCCTGGGACGGCTCGGCCTCGGACGGCTGGTTCCGGCCGGGCGCCGAGCCGCCCTGGCCCTGGCCACCCTCCTGCTCCTCCTGCTCCCGCTCGTCCTGATCGCCGCCCCCACCGCCCTGCATCTGCCGCTCCCGCTCCCGCAGCGCGAGCTCGTAGTTCCACTTGGCGTCCCCGTCCCCGGGGCGCAGCCGCAACGCCTGCCGGTAGGCCTCCACCGCCGCGTCGTAGAGCGTCGTCGCGGCCTCCCCGTCCTCCGCCCGGGCGTCCTCCAGGAACCGCTGACCCAGGTTGTAATACACCCACTCCCGGGTGGTCGGGTCGACCGCGTCCAGCGCCGCCCGCAGGTGCTCCTCCGCCTCCCGGTACCGCCCGAGCCGCAGCAGCGCCGTCCCCAGGTTGTAGCGCAGGACCGGCGTATCGTCCCCGTCGGCCAGGACGGCGCGGTACTCCGCCACCGCCGCCTCGTACTTGCCGGCGCGGTAGAGCCGGTTGCCCCGCTCCACGCTGGTGAACACCCCCGCCGTGGTGAGCAGGGCCAGTGCAGCGACCGCGAGCGTCCTACGCATGAACTCCTTCCCCGACCGCTTCCCGACGGACCGACCGCCGGGCGGCGAGCGTGCCGTCCGCCAGTAGCAGCAGCAGAGCCACCAGCACGAACCACCCGTACCGCTCCTTCTCCCGGACCCGACGACGGGAGTCCGCCTCCGTCCGCTCCAGCCCCCGGAGCGTGCGCAGGATCCCATCGGTGGCCCCGGCCTCCCCCAGCCGATGGTATCGGCCTCCCGTGATCTCGGCGACCCGGCGCAGCAGGGGCTCCCCGAGCCGGGAGATCACGATCTCACCGTCCGGGCCCCGCTTGTACCCCTCCACCGCGTCGTCCGCTCCCGTCGCCGGGATCGGTGAGCCTTCCGGTGTGCCTACCCCCACGGCGTGGACCGTGATCCCTACCCGCGCGGCCCGCTCCGCCGCGTCCAGGACCGCTTCCTCCTCCTCCAGCGCCTCCCCGTCCGTCACCAGCAGCACCGCGCCCCGCCCCGCGTCCTCGCGCCCCCGGGCCAGGTCCGTGGCCTGCCGCACCGCCGCCGCCAGCGAGGACCCGCCCTGGCTCACGATCTCCGGGTCCAGCGCGTCCAGGTAGAGCTGCAGAGCCCCGTGGTCCACCGTCATCGGCGCCAGGACGTACGCCCGCCCCGCGAACGCCACCAGCCCGATCCGGTCCGCCGGCAGCTCCCGCAGCACCCGCCGCGCCAGCACCCGCTCCCGCTCCAGCCGGTTCGGCGCCACGTCCCGCGCCAGCATGGACTTCGACACGTCCAGCGCCAGCACCAGGTCCGCCGAGGCCGTCTGCTCCTCCACGCTCTCCAGCCCCCAGCGCGGGCCCGCCGCCGCCACGCCCAGCGCCACGGCCGCCAGCGCCAGCAGAACCAGTCGGCCCCACGGCAACCGCCCCAGGTCCCCGGCCCCCAGGCGCGCCAGCAGCGCCGCCGAGCCCAACGACCGCGCCACCCGGCGACGACGACGCGTCCACAGCCACACCCCCACCCCGACCCAGACCGGCAGGGCCAGCGCCAGCCACAACAGAGGCGGATGATCGAAGCTCACGGAACCCTCCCCCACCGGCTCGCCAGCAGCCCCCACTCCGCCGCCAGCAGCAGCGCCCCCAGAAGCACCAACGGCAGGTGGCGCGGCGTGTAGTCCGTGTACGTCCGGACCTCCACCTCCGTCTTCTCCAGCGCGTCGATCCGCTGGTAGATGCTGTCCAGCGCCGCCTCGTTCGTCGCCCGGAAGTACCGCCCGTTCGTGATCCCCGCGATCTCCTGCAGCAGCTCCTCGTCGATGTGGACCGGCAGGTTCGCGTACTGGTACCCGCCGAACATCCCCTGCGCGATCGGGATCGGCGCAACCCCCTCGCTGCCCACCCCGATCGTGTAGATCCTGATATCATACGCCGCCGCCGCCCGGGCCGCGGTGACCGGGTCGATCTCGCCCCGGTTGTTCTCCCCGTCCGTCATGAGGATCATGACACGCGACTCCCCCGGCGCCCGCCGCAGCCGGTTCGCGGCCGTGGCGATGGCGGTGCCGATGGCCGTGCCGTCCTCCAGCAGGCCCGTCTGGAGCTGCTCGAGGGCGCGGTAGAGGACGGCGTAGTCGATGGTGAGGGGGACCTGGGTCAGGGCCTCGCCGGCGAAGGCGACCATCCCGATGCGGTCGTACTCGCGCCCCCGGACGAACTTCGCGACCTCCTCCTTGGCGACGGCGAGGCGGTTCTGGGGGTGGAAGTCCTCGGCCAGCATGGAAGTGGAGATATCGACGACCAGCGCGATGGCGATCCCTTCGGCCTCGACGCTGGTGGTGGAGACGCCGGTGCGGGGTCCGGCCAGGGCGAGGATGAGGGCGACGGCCGCGGCGGTGCGGAGCCAGGCGGGGGCGCGGGCGGCCCAGCGAGCCCAGCCGGACGCCATGCCTTCCAGGGTGCCGGCCCGGGAGAACAGGAGGGTGCGTCCGTGGCCCCGGCGATAGAGGTGCCAGACGGGCACGAAGAGCAGCAGCAGGAGGGCCCAGGGTCGGGCGAAATCGGGGATCACGCGGCCACCCCCCTCTCATCGGCCGGCGGGGGCGGCCATTCGAATCCGGCGACCCAATCGTGCGCACCTCCCCATTCTTCCAGGGCCGTATCCCGGTCGGGACTGCGCCGCGCGAACTTGACCTGGTCGGCCGGGCGGAGGACCTCCGCCAGGCGCGAGGCGGGCGCGGGACCGGGGCCCGCCCGGAGCCGGGCCAGGAGCTCGGTGGTGGTGAGATCCTCGCCCCAGGCGGGGTCGAGGGCGGCCGCGTACCCGCGCACCGCGGCGGCGAGGCCGGTGTACAGCCCCCGCACGTCTCCACCCTCTAGGAACCGCGTCCGGACCTCGTCGAGGCGGGCCAGGGCCCGCTCCCGGGGCGGGACCGCGGGCTCCATGGCGGGGCCGACGGCCGCCCGCCGGCGCCGGAGCCACCAGAGGATGGCGAGGATCAGCGCGGCCAGGAGCAGCAGGGCCAGGAGGATCGGCCACCAGGCCCGGTTCGCCCCGATCACGTCCTTGGCGGGCCGCGGCTCGATCCCGGCCGTGTCCGGCGGCAGCACGGACGCCACGTCGAGGGCCGGGGGCCGGGCCGTGCGCGTCTCCACCGCCTCGTCCGCGGCCACCACCGGGACCGGCACCTCGGGCAGCGACAGCTCGCCGGGCCTCCACGGGATGACGGAATAAATGGCCGTGCGCTGGAGGCGGCCGTCCTCGAGGGTATCCACCCGCTCCCTCACGCGGGCGGCGTTCTCCAGCTCGGTTCCGGCCAGCGGTAGCGTGTCGGGCCATGCCACACGGGCGTCCCGGTCCACGGTGATGCGGAGCGCGATCGGCACTACGTCACCGACGCGGATGGTGTCCCTCCCGACCGCGCTCCGTACGCTCTGCCCTTCCGTCGCCGCCGGGACGAGCGCGGACAGGGAGAGGGCCACCCCGAGGGCGCGCACCCGTCCGCGCCACCTCCATGGGCTCGGTCGCGGGCGCGACGGGCGACCGGCGGGCGCGGCGCGGTTTCGCGGCCCGGGGCGATCGGGAATCACCGGGCCCTCCGCTCCCGGGCCTTGAAGAAGGCCATGAGCGGCCCCACGTACGACGCGTCGGTCCGAACCTCGATCTCGTCCACCGCCTGCCGCCGGAAGAGCGACCGCAGGGCATCCTCCTCGGCCCCCGACCGGCTGCCGTAGCGCTCGCGCAGCGACGCGCGGCCGGTGTCCACCGCCACCTCCTGCCCCGTCTCCGGGTCCGTGAGGACGAGCAGACCCGCGTCGGGCAGCGCTTCCTCCGCCGCGTCGACCATGCGGATCGCCACCACGTCGTGCCGGTTCGAGACCAGCTTCAGCGTCCGGCTGAACGCGTCGAACGCTGACCCCGGTCCGGCCGGCCCGGGGTCGCCGTCCCGCCGACCCTCTCCCCGACCGTCCCCGGATCCGTCCCCGGGACCGGCCTCCACACCGGCCTCGCGGTCCCCACCCCCACCCCCGGTCCCGGGAGCGGGATCCCCGGACCCCCGGGCCGTCCCGGCCCCGACCTCCGCCGTGTCGGGGATCAGGAAGTCGCTGAGCACGAAGAGGATGGACCGGTGGGGCAGCATGCGGCCGGCGTAGTCCAGCGCGGAGGCGATGTCGGTGCCGCGGCCCCGGGGCCGGAACGCCAGGAGGTCGCGGATCAGGCGCAGAACGTGGCGGCGCCCCTTCTTGGGCGGCACGACGTGCTCCACGTGGTCCGTGAAGATCAGGAGCCCGACGCGGTCGTTGTTGCGGATCGCGGACAGGGCGAGGACGGCGGCCAGCTCCGCGGCGAGCTCGGCCTTCAGTCGCCCCCGGGTGCCGAACTGCTCGGACCCGGACAGGTCCACCAGCAGCAGGACGGTGAGCTCCCGCTCCTCCACGTGCTTCTTGACGTACGGATGGCCCATCCGGGCGGTCACGTTCCAGTCGATGTTGCGCACGTCGTCGNNTTCCCGGACCTCGGCGAACTCCATCCCCTGGCCCTTGAACACGGAGTGGTACTCGCCGCTGAACAGGGAGTTGACCCAGCCCCGGGTCCGGAGCTCGATCAGCCGGACCTGCCGCAGGATCTCACGGGGCACACCGCCGGGCGCGATGGGCGCCGCCGGATCCGGCAGGACGGGCGCGCCGGCATCGCGTCCCAGCAGCCAGCGGCCGGCATCCCGGAGCCGACGTCCCACGCCCCGCCGTCCCCCTTCCTCCCTCAAGGCACCTCCACCGCCTCGAAGATGCGACGAACCAGGTCGTCCGACGTGACCTCCTCCGCCTCCGCCTCGTAGGTGGTGATGATCCGGTGCCGGAGCACGTCCGGTCCGATGGTCTTCACGTCCTCGGGCAGCACGTAGCCGCGCCCGTCGAGGAACGCGTGGGCCCGGGCGCACACCGCCAGGAAGATGGACGCCCGCGGCGAGGCGCCGTACTCGATGAGGGGCTCGAGCTCCGCGAGCCCGTGCTCGGCCGGCTCCCGGCTGGCGTGGACCAGGTCCACGATGTAGTCGGTGATCTTGTCGTCCATGTACAGCCCGGTGATCTCCTCCCGGGCCGCCAGGATCTCGGCCGGCGTGGCCAC
>JABAOG010007812.1_pt1 | contig 16143 bp, 12 predicted proteins | sample 7062131 | NCBI WGS metagenome assembly JABAOG01 (sample SAMN14538629, study PRJNA623070) | marine sediment metagenome | biome: marine biome [ENVO:00000428]; feature: marine pelagic biome [ENVO:01000023]; material: deep marine sediment [ENVO:00002113] | place: India: Arabian Sea | collected...
CTCAGGATCGGCGGTCGGGTCCCCTGGAGGAAACGGGCCAGGCCGGCCATGGGCTTCGGGGCTTCCGGCGACAACCGGTGGGCCTGGTGCAGGACGCCCATCGCTTCGGCCCAGCGTCCCTGGAAGAAGAGCAGCGTCGCCAGGTTGCTGATGGCTTCCGGATGAGTCGGCTGGAGCTCGAGCGCCGTCCGGTACACGGCCAGCTGCTTCTCCACCCCGTCCCGGACGCCCCAGTAGGTGTCCCCGATCTGGACGTAGGCGTCCGCCAGGGCCGGATCGATCTCGATGGCGCGTTCGGCGGCGGTCCTCGCCGAGTCCGTCCAGATCGAGGCGGCGGGTCCGCGCCACGAGCGTTCGACGTAGGCGTCGGCGAGCCGGGCCCAGGCAGCGGCCAGCCCGGGATCCAGCTCCACGGCCCTGCGGAACAGCTCGACCTTCCGGTCGTGGCCCGCGCGCGTGAGCGGCCCGGCGTGGTCCACGGAAGAGATCACGGAGACCTTCTTCGGCCTCCAGGACCCCGCCTCGCTCGTCCCCGCGCACTTCGGCAGCGGGTATGTCTGGTTCGCCTCGATCAGCCCCGGGCTCGAGCTGCCCATCGACGAGTACCGGGTCCGCAGGGGTCGATGAGTCGACAGACCCGCGAGAGGCGGAAGATCCCGTCGCCCGGACTCCTTGGCAGGGAGCAAAGCTGGACAACCGGGTGGCACCGCGTAGGCGTCCCGTCGGTCCTCCGGCGGGGCCCTGCGCGGCATCTCGTGGACCCGGTGCAGCCCCACGCCCGGCGGTCCCCAGCGGGTCGACGCCGGGGCCCCCGACGCCCCGTCACCCGGCGAGCTGGAACAGCTCCTCGACCGTTGTGTCCAGCTCTCGCGCCAGCAGCAGGGCCAGATGGGTCGAGGGCACGTAGTGGCCGTTCTCGATGGAGCTGATGGTCTTCCGCGTCACCCCGGCGGCCTCGGCCAGCTCCGCCTGCGTCAGCCCGACCCGCGCCCGCGCCATCCGCAGCCGGTTATCCAGCTTCCGGGCCGCCACCCTAGCCCCTCTCCAGCACCACCAGCGTGCCGTACAGCGCCACCGCGCCGCTCACCATCACCGCCCCCAGCAGGAACGGCATGTCCACCGCTTCGCTCGAGCCCGACAGGATCACGAACACGAACAGCCCCAGCACCGCCCCGAAATAGGCGTTCCGCCACGCCCTCAGCCGGTTCTGCACGCGCCGCTCGTCGTCCAGGACCGAACGGAGCCCCGACCGGTCGATCTCGACCTCCACCGAGCCCGACACGATCGCCAGCACCACCGCCACCGCCACCGCCGCCACCAGGAACGGGTTGCCCCCCATCAGGAACGCCGGGAACCCCAGCAGCCCGCAGCCCCAGCAGGGCCACGCGACTTCCGCGAAGATCAGGAGCAGGAACACCACGAGCACCGCCAGCATCCCCGCGTGGCACCGGTATCGTCGGCTGTCCAGGACTTCCGCCCGCTCCATGACGACCCTCCTCTCGCGCCCACCCGGCGCCCGCGCGCCGTGGCCTCCACCGGCCCCCGGCCCCCGGCCGCCAGCATCGCGGCGCCGGGGTGACGAGTAGTACACTACTCATTATGTAACGCATACTACTCACACCGTCGAGAAGGTGTCAAGGGCCGTGCGGGTCCGATCGGGGACGGGGCCCGGGGGCGGTCCGGCGGGGAGGCGGCGCGGCGGGTCAGTACAGGAGAAACGGTCGGACCCGCGCCTCGAACTCGTCCAGCTCCGGTCGTGCGTCGGCAAGGATGGCGGCCGTCTCGTCGCCGCGGTCGATGCGGGTGCGGAGGGTGTCGCTACCCCAGAGGATGTCGATGGGGGGCAGCTCCTCCTCGTACTCGTAGGGCGGGTCGGTCCAGGCGAAGTCGTCGGGCGCGAGGGCTCGGGCGGCGGCCAGGAGGTGGACGGCGGTGTCCACGGGGCGGAAGGCGTCGCGGTCGTTGACGTGGATCTGGACCCCGCCGCAAAGCCGACCCGCGTGCTTGTTGAAGGTCGGCTCGAAGCCGTGGGGGCGGAACGTGACGCCGCCGAGTCCCGCTCCGGTGAGGCGTTCGGCCAGGGCGTGGGAGTCGAGGAACGGGGCGCCGACGATCTCGAAGGGCCGGGTGGTCCCGCGACCCTCCGAGAGGTTGGTGCCCTCGAGGAGGACCATCCCGGGGTAGACGGTGGCCGAGTCGAGGGTGGGCAGGTTGGGGCTGGGCAGCACCCACGGCAGCCCGGTCCCGTCGAACCATACGTCGCGCCGCCNNCGGGCGAGCTGGCCGGCGGTGAGTCCGTGGCGGAGGGGGACGGGGTGCAGGCCGACGAACGACTCGAAGCCGGGTCGCAGGACGGCGCCCTCGCGGAGGAGGCCGCCGACGGGGTTGGGTCGATCCAGGACGACGAAGCGGACGCCGGCCTCCCGGCAGGCCTCCATGGCCAGGGCCATGGTCCAGACGAAGGTGTAGACGCGGACGCCCACGTCCTGGAGGTCGAAGAGGAGGGCGTCGAGGCCGTCGAGCATCGCCGGCGTCGGCTTGCGGACCTCGCCGTAGAGCGAGTGGACCGGGAGCCCGGTCCGGGGGTCCCGGAACGAGTCGCTCTCGATCATGTTGTCCTGCTTCTCGCCGCGGACGCCGTGCTGTGGGCCGAACACGGCGGCCAGGTCGAGGTCCGGGTGCTCCAGGATCGCGTCCACCGTGGAGCGGAGCTCGCGGGTCACCGAGGCCGGGTGCGCGATCACGCCCAGGCGGGCGCCCCGGAGCTCCGCCGTTCTCTCCTCGATCAGGACATCGATCCCGCTTCGTGTCACGCCCGCCTCCGCCGTTCCGTTCCCAGGCTGTCTTCGGGGGTCGGTCTGCACGAACCCTGCCGCCCCCGAGACCGGAGCCGACACGGGTCTCGACCGGACCCGCCGCCGGCAGAAAGGAACGAGGGTTGCTGCGGGGATCACCGCCCGGCAGCGACGCGGGGTCGTCGACCGGGCGATGATCCAGCCATGCGACGAGGCGAAACAGCGTGAATGAAATCGCAGACTCCCCTTCCCGGCCTCCGTCCCGGGCGCAGCGGGCACCCGGTCTCCCTGGCCGGCGGCTCCTGCTGGGCGCGCTCGCGTGGGGCGCGGTGGCCTGCGGCGAGCCGCCGCCGCCCGGCGACCTGGCCCCGGAGGAGATCGAGACGACTCTGTTCCTGATCGGCGACGCGGGCGAGCCGGACCCCCGGGACGTGGGCACGCCGCTCGACTCGCTGGCCGCCCAGGCGGCGGCAACCCCCGACCGGTCGATCATCGTCTTCCTGGGCGACAACGTGTATCCCGACGGGATCCCGAAGGGGGAGGCGGCCCAGTGGGCGGACGCCCGGCGTCGGCTGCTCGCCCAGGTCCGGGCGGTTCCGGAGGGCGCCCGGGGCCTGTTCATCCCGGGCAACCACGACTGGGCGTACGGCGAGGCGTACGGCCTCTACGCGGTCCGCCTCCAGGAGGAGCTGATCGAGTCCCTCGCCGGCGGGCGGGACGTGCGCATGCTGCCCGGGAACGGCTGTCCCGGCCCGTCCGTCCTCGACGTCGGGCGGCTCCGGCTCGTCCTGCTGGACACCCAGTGGTGGCTGCACGCGTACATCGTCCACGACGCGGACTCCGATTGCACCCGGAGCACGGGCGAGGTGACGGCGCGGCTGCGCGCGGCCGTGGGCGGCGCGCGGGAGGACCAGGTCACGGTGGTCGCCGGCCACCACCCGCTGATGACGGGGGGCCAGCACGGCGGGTACTGTGGCGTGACCGGCCCCTTCCATCGGTTCGGGGGCCGGAGCCAGGACATCATCTCGTCGGCCAACCGGACGATGCGCGACTCCATCGAGAGCGCGTTCGCCGAGAACCCGCCCCTCGCCTACGCCGCCGGCCACGAGCACAACCTCCAGGTGATGCGCGGGCCCGAGGCCGTCCGCACCCTGCTGGTGAGCGGGGCCGGCTCCGGGACCAAGGTCTCGTGCGGCGTTCACCTTCGGGAGAGCTACTACGTATCCCAGAACCGGACCGGCTTCATGCGACTGGACATCCTGAGGGGCGGGGGCGTTCTGCTGAGCGTGTTCCGCTACGAGAAGGACGGGACCGGCGGGCGCTCGTACAGCCGCTGGATCGAGCCCCGGGGGGAGACGCCATGAGTGGGCCGCGACCGGGCAGCCGGATCATCCTTGCCGCTGCGCTCGGCGTGGTCGCGGGGGTCGGAGGCCTCGACGCCCAGACGGAGGTCGTCCCCCGTCGCATCTTCGCGGTCGAGGCCACCCCGGTGGGCGCACTCCCACCGCTTGCCCTCCCCATGCCGGCGAGCCGGAACCACAACTACCTGGTTTTCCGTGCGCAGACGGGTGCCCGCCGGGGCAGCGGGGGCGGCACGTTGAGGGCATTCGCCGGCGGCGTCGACCTCCAGTGGCGGGGCGGGTCCGTCTTCGGGCTCACGGGCGGCTACCAGACCCGGGACTGCGAGGGGGACGTTCCCTGCGACGGTCACCCGTTCTTCGGTGCCCGGGGCCGGTTCAACGTGATCACCGGCGGCCCCACGATCGCGACGGCGTTGGGCGACTACAGCGCCAACACCACACTGGGCGCGGAGATCGGCTTCGGCTACGCGCCGGGGGCGGCGCCGGGCTTCGACGCATGCACGCTCGACATCGGGCTGCCCCTCTCGGTGGCCATGCTCCAGACCGTCCGCGTGGTCGCGTTCGTGATGCCGACCGGGTCGATCGATGTCAACTGCGGCGCCGGAACGGACGAGCATCAGGACCTGATCCTGAACGCCGGCGTCGGGGTCCAGCAGCTCTGGTCCCGCGGCCTCGACGTCTACCTCGGGTTCCAGCGGATCGTTCGCAGCGACACGGGCTACCAGTTCGGCCTCACCATCATGTACGTCCACCTGCCCTGAGGACGGAGCCGCCGGGAGACCCCCGCCCCCCGGCGGGGGTCCGTCGGACCTGCGCCGCTTCGATGGTCGTGGCGGGAGCTCACCCCGTCCGGGTCACCGCGACCCGGGGGAGTCCGAACGCGAGCAGGCACACGGCCGCGGTCATGACCGCCGAAAGGAGGAACACGCCCGACCCGCCGGCCTGATAGACCAGTCCGCCGAGCAGCAGGCCGAGGATACTCGCCACCGCGTTCACGCTCCCGGAGAACCCCTGGACGGCGCCCTGCGCGTCCCGGCCCGTGGTCTTCGACAGGACGGCCAGCAGCGACGGCCACATGAGCCCGTTCCCGACGGCCAGCAGCGCGGTGCCGGCGTACAGGACAGCGGTACGCTCCGAGATGAAGAAGACGAAGGACGCCGCCAGGAGCAGGCTCCCGGCGATCACCAGCGGACGGTCTCCGACGCGTCGCGAGAGCCGGCCGAGGACCGGGCCCTCGACCACGGCCATGAGGATTCCCATCGCGGCGAAGTAGAGGCCGACGTCCAGCAGCGTCCACGCGAGGGCGGTCGCGGCGTAGACGGGGAAGGCCACGTAGTAGAAGTTGAACGCCAGGAACACGAGGAACTGAAGGGTCAGGATGCGGCCGACATGGGGGATCCGCACGATCGCCCGCGGCGAGAGGTCCGGCGCCCCCGTGAGCAGGTAGCATTCCTTGTGATCGCCCCCGAGCACGTCCCGGACGCTCGATTGCTCCGGCTCCGTCACCAGGACGCACGGCTCGGGGTCCCGCAGCCCGAACAGGATGATGAGCGTGGCGACCACGGAGATCAGGAGGGCCGCCAGGACCGGCAACCACTCGCCCGCCCCGACCGCGCCCAGGCCCCCGGCGATGGCGGGCCCGAGGATGTACCCCAGGTTCGACGCGACGGCCATGCGACCGAAGCTGGCGCTGCGCTCCTCGTCCGTCGTGACATCGGCCAGGTAGGCGTTCGCGACGGACACGTTCCCTCCCGTCCCCCCGTCCAGGGCCCGGGCGAAGAACAGGACCGCCAGCGGCAGCGTGAGCGTGAAGGCCCCGATCACGCTGGATTCCACCTCCGCCAGCGTCGTCACGGGGAGCGCCAGGGCGACCAGGAAGATGCCCCAGGACGCCAGCGTGCCGAGCTGGCTCAGGAGCAGCACCCTGCGGCGTCCGATCCGGTCGGACCAGCGGCCCAGCACCGGCGCGCCCGCCAGCTGGAAGGCCGAGTACGTGGCCCCCATGATCCCGTACACGACCACGTTGCCGCCCAGCCGCGTCACCAGGAAGACCAGGAACGGCAGGACGATGCCGAAGCCCAGCGCCCCGACGAAATTGACGGCCAGGATCGGATAGATTGAGGGCCGTTGCGCTCCGGCGCCGAGGCCCGACACCTCAGGCGACCGTCGCGGCGGAGAAGGCCGTCCAGGCGGTGTCGTGCACGGGCGTCGCTACGCCCTCCTCCGCGCCCAGGCGTGACACCGTCCCGCTGAGGACATCCAGCTCGGTGGGTCCCCCGCGCTCCAGGTCGAGGAGGAAGCTCGGCCGCAGGGCCGGATCCAGCCCCAGGATCCGCTCCACCACCCGGTCCGGGCTCGAGGACAGGGCGATGCCCCGGGCCCGGGCCACGGCCGCGACCTCGGCAACGGCGCGCCGGATCAGCTCCTCGCCGAGGGGCGCGTCCCTGACCGCTCCGATGGGGGCCCGGGCCAGGCCGCACGCGGCGGAGAGGGCGGAGATGAACACGAACTTCTCCCACAGCTCCGCCTGGATGTCATCGCTCACGCGGACCGCCACGGGGGTGCTCCCGAACGACCGCGCCACCCCCTCCGCCCGCTCGGACCGCCCGCCTTCCCGCTCCCCGAGGACGATCCGCTGGAAGTCGCTCCGGCGCTCCACCTGCCCGGGGGCCACCCGGGCCGCGCTGATGTACGTGAGCCCGCCGAGAACGGCATCGGCCGGGACGCCACCGCCGATCAGGCGCTCGGCGATGTCGACGCCGTTGAGGAGCGGGAGCACCGTGGCGCCGTCACGGGCGGCACGGGCGATCGTGCCCATCACGTCGCCCAGCGAGTAGGACTTCACGGCCACGAGGACGAGGTCGGCGGGCACGAGGTCATCGACCCGGTCGGAAGCCTGCACCGCCGCCGTGAGCTGCCCGTCGGGCCCGCGGACGCGGATCCCGTCCCGGCGGATCGCGGCGAGACTCTCGCCCCGGGCCAGAATCCCGACCTCGTGCCCGGCCCGGGCCAGGACGGCCCCGTAGTACCCGCCGACCCCGCCCGCTCCGATGACGATGGTCTTCATCTCGATCTCCGTTCTCCGAACCCGCTCGCGGGAGCGTCGCGCTCTCCGGCACACGCGCGTCGAAGAAACTTCGGAGTCTCGTCTCGTGGCGACAAGCGCCACCGGATGGCGCAGCCGCCGTGGGCCGCGGGCTTCCTCGTTGTTGNNGAGTCCGACGGGGACGGTCGAGCCCGAAGGCGACCCGGCCTCCCGCCACCGCCACATTGGTCAACACGAAGAGGAGCAGAGACCCGCCGAGCGACGGCCTCAGGGTCATCAGGGCGAGCATCACGGCATCGTTCGCCGCAACCAGGTCCGGCCCCCAGCTCCAGGCCGGCGCCCACCGGAGCCGATCGAGTCCGCTGCCCACGACGGCATCCGTGGTGGCGGACACCTCCTCGTCGAGCCGGTCCACCGCGCGCCGGACCACGGCCACGGCCACAATGCTGTTGATGAGCCAGAACGCCGTCGAAGCCTGTACCCACCCCAGGGCCCAGAAGCGGCCGACACTGGCGAGATAGATCCCGGTCGCGAGCACGAGCATCGCCGCGACAGGGCTGAGCCGCGCCATGGGCCGCCCGATCGCGAGGTACGCTCGCAGCTCGTGGACGCTTCCGGTCCGCCGGGCCGCCGCGCGGATCAGCGGCTCCCCCACGATGGAGGTGGAGAGGAGCAGGAACGCCGCTGAGATATGGAAGAATACCATCAGGGCATAGAGACTCATGATGACCTCCTCGGTCCGGGGCGCGGGACGCCCGGGTGGTACAGGGACAGGGAAGACCGCCGGTCGTGACCGGGAGGCGCGACTATGGCGGACCCTGCCGCCCCGGCCGCTGCAAGGACCTCGCGCGCTCCGCGGACGACCTGGAGCCGGCTCAGCAGGCCACCCTGCCTCACCCGGAGGCCGTCCTGCCGGTCCCTCCCGGCGTCGCGTGACCCGCATGCAGCTCCCGGAACAGCCATGCCCGAGCCAGCTGCCACTCCCGTTTCACGGTCCGAGGCGACCGCCCCAGGACCGACGCCGTCTCCTCGACGGTGAGGCCCGCGAAGAACCGGAGCTCGACCAGCCTGCGCTGGTCCGGGTCCCGATCGCCCAGCCGGTCCAGAGCCTCGTTCAGGGCGAGCACATCGGCCACAGCGCTCTCCCGGGGATCCGCGAGATCCAGCGGGAGGGACACCAGCACGTTCTTCCCGCCTCGCTTCACTGCGCTCCGGCTCCGGGCGTAGTCCACGAGAACGCGCCGCATCAACTGGGCGGCGATGCCGAAGAACTGCGCCCGGTTCTGCCAGTCGGTACGGCGCTGGTCCACGAGCCGGAGGTAGAGCTCGTGGACCAGCGCGGTCGGGCTCAGCGTGTGGTCGACTCTCTCGTGCCGGAGCTGGCGTTCGGCGATCCGGCGGCATTCCGCGTACACCAGCGGGAAGAGCCGCTCCATGGCAGCCTCGTCGCCCCGCGTCCACCGGAGCAGAAGGTCCGTGACATCGTCAGGGACGTCCATGGGGTTATGAAGCGCCGCGTCGGGCTGCCAGGGCCTGGATGCGGGGGTCGGCGTGAACCCCTCCCAGCTCCGGCCTCAGGATGAAGTATGCGACGGCGTTGGATCGCTCCTCGAACGAGCGCACCAACCACTCCACGGCCGGCTCCACCTGATCCAGGGCGCCGTACGCCTCGGAGAGGAGGGCCGGGGGGACGTAGCCGCGCCGGGCCCGGTCGAGCAGTTCGTCCAGAAGTCGCTTCGCCTCGTCCGGCCGCCCCGTCCGGGCGTGGATGGTGGCGAGCCGTGCGACGCCGTAGGGAGCCCTCTGGCTCATGTCGATGAGGCGCTCGGCCTCCTCGCGGGCCTCCTCCAGGCGATCCAGGGCCACGAGGGCGTCCATCAGGCGGGCCCGCGCCTGCAGGTAGGTCGAGTCCAGCGCGAGGGTCCACCGCAGGTGCTGGAGCGCTTCCTCCCGTCGATCCGCCGCCAGCAGGATCCAGCCGATGTTGGCGTTGACGATCAGGGAGAACGGGTCCAGCTCCCTCGCCATGTGGGCGTGCTCGAGCGCCTCGTCCAGGCGTCCGCGAGACATCAGGAGGTTCGCGAGCCAGAGGTGGGCCAGCGGGTAGCTCGGATTCAGCTCCAGCGCCCGCCGGAAGCTCTGCTCCGCCTCCGTCCAGCGCAGGTCGTAGTGCCGGACGTACCCGAGGGCGGCGTGCGCCTCGGCCGAGTACGGGTCGATCTGCAGTGCCCGGATGGCCGCCTCCTCCGCCTGCGGCCGATAGACGAGCGGCGAGCCCTTCGCCACCAGGACGGTGGCAAACTGGCTGTACACGTCCGCCAGCGCGGCCCACGCGGGCGCGTAGGTCGGATCCAGGTCGCGGGCCGCCGCGAAGTGCGCCAGCGCCCGCTCCAGCGACGGCGGAGTCCGCTGGTTCCATTCGTAGCGGCCCTTCAGGTACTCCTGGTACGCTTCCGGATTCACCGCCCGAACCAGCGTCAGGCGGTCGCCGGCGTCCGGACGCAGCGCCAGCTTGACGGCCGCGGCGAGCCCGCGAACGACGTCGGTTTGCAGGACGAGGACCTGCGGGACGCTTCGCTCGAACGTGTCAGACCAGAGTACGCGGCCACGGGCGGCATCGATCAGGCGCACGTCCAGGGCGATCCGGTCCGATGCCATCCGCAGTCGGCCCGCGACGGCGGCCTCCGCTCCGAGCCGCCGGGCCACGGCCGCAGGATCCCCGGTTCCAGCCTCCGCCCGCGGCCCGAGTCCGGCGGAGACCAGACGCACCTCGAGAGCCCCGCCGAGCGATGTGAGCAGACCCTCCGACAGGCCCGCGGCGAAGTAGTCGATCTCGGGATTCCCCGTGGAGTTCTGGAACGGGAGGAGAACCAGAGTGGTGACGATCGGCCCGGACCCACCCGTCAGCCAGCGCCCCAACCGCGGCGAGGCCAGGGGAGCCGCCGTCACGGACGTCCCGGCGAACGCCACGAATGCGGCGAACGCGTACAGCTGACGTCGCCGGGTCCTCAGGAGCAGCCTGCCGACCAGCGGCCACGCCCGGCGCCGCCGGATGGCCTCCAGTGACGCCCGGACTTCGTCGGCACTCTGATACCGGGTCCGGGGGTCCTTCGCCAGGCAGCGCTCGATCACGAGACGCAGCGCCATCGGCAAGCGCTGCTCCCCCCAGTCCGGCGGCGCGTCCAGGATCGCCGAGCTGGTCTCGAACGGCGTCTTCCCGTGGAATGGAAGCCGCCCCGTCGCCAGCTCGAAGAGCAGGACGCCGAGGGCCCAGACGTCGCTCCGCACATCCGCGGCCCCGCCCAGCAGGACCTCCGGCGCCATGTGGCTCAGGGTGCCCGCCAGCTGGCCCACGGCGGTAATCGACTCGCCGGTGGCCGGGCTCGTGGGCGTCGGGATGCGCTTCGCCAGGCCGAAGTCCAACACGACCGCCCGGCCTTCCCCGTCGATCACGACGTTCGAGCTCTTCAGGTCCCGATGGATGATGCCCTGACGGTGGGCGTGCGCCAGTGCCTCGGCGATCCCCGAGGCGTAGCCCAGGCCCTCATCGAGCGGGAGCCCCCCCTCGCCGAGAACCTCGCTCAGGGGTCGGCCGTCCACCAGCTCCATCACGATGAACGGCGTCCCATCGACCTCGCCCACCTCGTGGACCGTGCAGATGTTGCGGTGCTTCAGCAGGGACGCGTGCCGCGCCTCCCGGACCAGCCGCCGCCTCGCCTCCGCGTCCGCTACCGTACGAACCGTCTTGATCGCGACCGGCCGCTCCAGGACCGTGTGCCGACCCCGGTAGACCTCGCCCATGCCGCCGGCCCGCAGGAACCCCAACACCTCGTACGGGCCGAGCCGCGTCCCGGCGGCGAGGCGGGGCGTGGACCCCGCCGGGGACGGCCCGGCTGCTCCGAGCAGCAGCGCGGCCGGGGTCTCGCCGAAGCTGCCTGCGTCCCGATCACTGGCCAGCAGGGAGAGGACCTCGTCGCGGAGCCAGCGGTCGTCACCGCATACCTCCACGACAAACGCGTCCCGCTCCGGCTCCGGCCGGTCCAGTGCAGCCACGAACACCGCGCGGATTCGTGGCCAGCGGTCCCGATCATCAAGGGATGGCGGCCCGACGGTACGAGCCTGCCGCGGCCGGGGAGGCGGCCGGTGACCCGCAGACATGGTCCATGATGCACCGGAGCCGCGTACAGAATCAAGATCAGTCCTGACCCCGTGCGGCGCCCGTTTCCCGCGTTCTGAATCAGGAGCGGCCCCTTCCCGGCCGCTCGCCCCGGCCAAGGAGGTACCCATGAACACCCGCGTTCTCCGCCTCGTCGGAGCGGCAGTCCTGATCGGCGGCCTCGGCGCCTGCGACGGCGGACCCACGGATCCCGCAGCGCAGCCCGGCCCGGCCCCGGATGCGGCTACCCACCTGCGCCTGGCCGGCTCGCTGACCCCGGACGACTTCGTGTACGAGGTCATCCGGGTCCCGTCGCCCCTCGGTGCGTCCGGGACACTCGTCCAGCGCGCCAACACGCGTGGCGACCTCGTCGGCCGCTACTTCACCGTGGACGACCTGGGCCGGACGGTCGCCCGCGGGTTCCTCGCCCGCCGACGCTCGTTCCAGACCCTCCATGTGGAGGGCGCGCTCAGCACGATCGCGTTCGGGATCAACGAGGCCGGCGTGGTCGTGGGCACGTATCAGAGCGAGGACGGGTCCTACCACGGCTTCACCTACGATCGTGGCGAGTACGGGACCTTCGACGCGCCGGCCGGCGTGAACTTCGGCCTGGAGACCTGGATCTGGGACATCGGCGCCACCGGTGCCATGACCGGCGGCTTCACCGATTCCGATGGGGTCTACCGCGGCTTCATCCTCGACAACGGGGCGTTCACGCGGATCATGGTCCCGGGCTCCGCCTGGACCGAGGGCTTCGGCATCAACGCCCGCGGCGAGGTCACGGGGCATTTCGCCAATCCGGGCAGCTCCCAGATGTTCGGCTTCGTATACCGGGACGGCGAATTCACCACGATCCTGGACTATCCCGGCGAGGACGACTGGATGAGCTGCTCCATGGGGATCGGCGTCCACGGCGAGACCGTTGGCCACGTGGCCGGGACGTATCCCGACGCCACGTACGGGTACGTCTGGCACGACGACACGTATACCGCGCTCCTGCGCGTCCCCGAGGCCGCCGCGACGTATCCCACGGCCATCGGCGCCGACGGCACCATCGCGGGCTACGCCGTCTTGACGGGCGGGGAGCGCGTCGGCTTCGTGGCCCGGCCGAAGTAGCCCCACGCCCCGGATGACCCGCCATGGGAGGGCTGTGGCCGCCACGACCGGCGCAAGGTACCCGATCGGCAAGGAGAGAAGCATGAGCAGATGGTCCCGCCTTCAGACGTTGATGGCCGAGCTCCGGCGGCGCCACGTGTTCCGGGTCGCGGTGGGCTACGGCGCCGTGACCTTCGCCACCGTGAGCGTCGCCAGCGACTTCCTCCCGGCGCTCCGGTTGCCGGAGTGGACGGTTACGCTCGTCGCGGCCCTCTTCATGCTCGGCTTTCCCGTGGCCCTGGCATTGGCCTGGCTGTTCGAGATCACCCCGGACGGCGTCCGACGCGCCGCACCCCCGGCGAGCCCCGCCGCCCGGGGCGCACGCTCCGTGCTCCCGTCGACCGCGGCCGGATATGTCGGGGCCGGCATTCTCATCGGCCTGGTCGGCGTGGGGGCGTTCGCGCAGATGGGCGGCCGACAGGGGGCGGCACCCGCCGATGCGACCCAGCGGGTCGCCGTGCTCCCCTTCGAGAACATGACCGAGGACCCCGCCAACGAATACCTCTCCGATGGCATCACCGAGGAACTGACCACCCAGCTCTTCAAGGTCGCGGGGCTGCACGTCCTCTCCCGCACCTCCACGCTCATGTACAAGGGCGGCCGCGCGCCGGTGGAGCAGGTGGGGCGGGAGCTGGGCGTGGGGAGCGTGGTGGAGGGCAGCTTCCGGCGCGACGGATCGGTGGTCCGCGTCGCCGCCCGGCTGATCGACGCCCGCACCGGGGAGCAGATCTGGGCCGAGACCTACGAGCGGCGGCTTCGAGACCTCGTCCGGGTCCAGGTGGAGATCGCAGAACAGATCACGGCGGCGCTCCGGACCACCCTGACCCCGGACGAGAAGCGCCGGTTCGAGGCGGATCGGGCCCGGTCGGTCGACCCGGAAGCCTACGAGCACTACCTCCTCGGCGTGTACGAATCCGGTCGGGGCAATCTCCTGGCCGGCAACGACGCCTATCACAACGCCATCGCGAAGGACTCCGCCTTCGCCGCCGCCTACGCCGGACTGGCCCGAAACGATTACTTCATCGGGTTCTTCGGCGGGCTCCCCCCCGCCGACGTGTTCCCTCGCATGCGTGACGAGGCCGCCCGGGCCCTCGCCCTCGACCCGGAGCTCGCCGACGCCCACGCTACTGTGGCCCTCTACTACCTCCACTACAAATGGGACTGGGGGAAGGCCGACGAGCATTTCCGGCGCGCGCTCGAGCTCAGCCCCAACGCGGCCCAGGTCCGTCACGACTATGCCCACCTGCTCCTCGCCGCCGGTCGCGCCGCCGAGGGGGCCGAGCAGAGCGCGATCGCCGCCGAGCTGGATCCGGGCAATACCATGCTCACGGCCTGCGCGGGCTGGCACGGCTTCACGGACCGGGAGTACGACGGCGCGGTAAGCAGCGCCATGGCCGCCCTCATGATGATGCCGGAGATGTTCTGGCCCGAGCTGATCCTGGGATGGGCGTACGAGCAGAAAGCCCAGTATCCGGAGGCGATCGCTTCCCTCCGCAACGCCGTCGCACACTCCCGAGGCATGCCCTTCGCCGTCGCGTCCCTGGCCCACGCCCTCGCCCGTTCCGGCCAGGAGGCCCACGCCCGGCAGCTGCTGGCGGAGCTGCTCGACGAGGGGTCGGCCCGGTACGTCTCCGCCTACGACATCGCCATCGTGCACGCCGGCCTCGGCGACCCCGCCGCCACTTTTGACTGGCTCCGGCGGGCCTACGCCGAACGCTCGGCCTTCCTGGTGAACATCGGCTGGGAGCCACGGTTCGACCAGTATCGAGACGATCCCCGGTTCCAGGCCATCACGCGCAACATGCGGCTTCCCGACCCGCCAGCGACGACACCGCAGCCGGTCCAGGAGCTGCCAGCCCCGAGGCCCGTGGCCATGTAGCCCGGAAGGCGGTGAATGGATCCCGGTAGCAACGACCACCGGGGGCGCCGGGGCGTGGAGCGGGTCATCCCTCGAGGGCGGCGGGCCCGAGGCCGCCGTGTTCCCTCTCGAGAGCGGCCGTGAGCGCGGGATCGAGCTCGAGCTGGGCCTGGAGCCGGGTCAGGATCGCCCGCTCCTCCGGGCTGATCACCCCATCCTCCAGCGCGCTCTCCAGCGCCGCCCGGTAGATCTCCGCCCGCCGCGCATCGAGGTAGTCGTCGGAGCGCTCCACGCCGCTCATGAGTCGATTCACGACGCTCCGGGCCAGCCGGTGCAGCGGCAGGAGCGCGAGCACCACGGCGGCCGCGGCAAGGAGGCTGGCCAGGGCCCCTCGCGCGGGCAGCACGGCCTCGAGGCCTTCGCTCAGGACGAAGAACACCGCGGCCAGCATGGCGCCCGCGGCGCTCTGGGTCAGGGCGAACTTCAGCTGCAGCTCGATCTCGAGCACCTGGGCGTGGAGCACGCCGTAGGCGAGCAGTCCGATGTACGCGAGGTAGACCACGCCCATCCCGGGGTTGTACAGCAGATCGCCCCAGAGCTCGATCGGGCGCAGCACGGGATAGGACAACATCATGACGCCCATGTACAGGTCCCGCAGGCCGAACGCCGCCGCATAGAACAGCGCGCTGGTCCGGGCGGTGGATCCGGGCTCGGTCTGGGCGGCCGTGGCCAGCGCGGCGACCAGCCCGAAGACGGCCGTGAGCGCGACGACCCGGATCACCAGGATCCCGCCCCGGGCGTAGAGGAAGTTCCACCGGGCCCAGCCGGGCTCGTACAGGTCCGTCATGAACCAGCCCGGCCGGGCGACCACGGTTCCGGCGGCGATCAGGGCCAGCACGAAGAGCACCGCGACGACGCGTCGATCCCGGAACGGGGCGACCATCCGGATCGGCAGCGCCTGCCCGAGGAACGCAAGGTAGGCGGCCGGGAGGGCCGCCTGCCCCGCCGTCCCCGCGACGCCCAGCGCCCAGGCCAGGCGTGGGCTCTCCGCCATGAGCGCCCAGCCGGCCGAGAGGCCGATGGTGAGGGATTCCAGGACGAGGACCACGGCGAGGGCGCGGTTGAGCGGCCGGTAGGACGCCGTGCGGAGCACCACGACGGCCGCCGTGATCGCCGCCAGGAGGAGCAGCGCCGCCGGCATGGTCCACCACGAAAGGTCGAAGAGCGGCAGGTCCAGACTCACGTCGGCCGCCGGTTCGGGTCGGGCATGCGCCCAAGCTACCGCGGCGGGGCCACGGCCGCACCCCGGGAGGCCGGACCCTCCCGACGTCCGCCCCGGTGCGGTTGCGCCGCGACGCGTCGTGCCCCCAGCTTTTCATTCCAGCCCATTGCCTCCCCGTCTCGTTCCGCCGGACCGACGAGCATGCGACCTGACGATCACGACACGACCGAGCTGCTGGCCCGCGTCCGGACGAGAGATCCCGAAGCGGTCAGCCGGCTGTTCTCGCTGGTCTACGAGGAGCTCCGGGGCCTGGCGCGGGCGCAGCGGCGTCGGTGGGAGGGGGACCAGACCCTGAACACCACCGCCCTCGTCCACGAGGCGTACCTCCGGCTCGTGGACCAGGAGTCGCCGGGCTGGCGGGACCGGGCCCACTTCCTGGCCCTGGCCGCCCGGGCCATGCGCCACATCCTCATCGACTACGCTCGCCGCCGGCAGGCCGGGAAGCGGGGCGGCGGGGCGCCGCGGCTCTCGCTGCACGAGATCGAGGCGG
>JABAOG010000373.1_pt1 | contig 16140 bp, 9 predicted proteins | sample 7062131 | NCBI WGS metagenome assembly JABAOG01 (sample SAMN14538629, study PRJNA623070) | marine sediment metagenome | biome: marine biome [ENVO:00000428]; feature: marine pelagic biome [ENVO:01000023]; material: deep marine sediment [ENVO:00002113] | place: India: Arabian Sea | collected...
CTCATTATCGCTTCTGTTGCATAAGCGTTGCTGCTGATCGGATCTGAAGCGAATACCGCTAATGCTCGAATTTTGTCGAGTCTTTCATGAACCTCACGACTGCTCGGAAATGGCTCTCCGATAAAGAATCGTTTTAATCCAGAGATGCTCATTTTTTTACTCCTTGAAAACAAGACGCAAAATTGTGTATTGGCAGGGCATTATTCATCATCAGCCTCTGACCAAAGATGAATACAGCCCCATATTATCTCATAAGTTTAGACAAATGGAAAAACCATTCATTTATACACTGCTATTGAGAGGATACTTGACAGCACAGCAGTATGATAGCGAGGAGACACTCACCTCCCAATCTGTCATCCAGAACCTGCGGGAATTGAACAGCATCTCCAAGGAAAGATCATTCAGCAGGTGAAGTATCAGTTAAATGATCGTGTGTAAATTGCGCCAGTTGGCGTCATGGTTTGATTAACATCAAGCCGATTCCTCACTTCGCTCGGAATGACAGCGGGGAGCAAGCTAGACTCCAAATCTGTCATCCTGATCCTGCGGGTATTGAACAGCATCTCCAATGGAAGATCATTCAGCAGGTGAAGGATCGGTTAAATGATCCTGTGTAATTGCGCCAGTTGGTGCCCAGATTGATTCAGTGTCAAGCCGATACTTGACAGCACAGGTTCCCCGCTGCTGGATCATGCAAGGTGGTGGCACTTTCTCTGCACCGCGCTCGGAGTGACAGAGCGAAAACCCACCAGGTTGGTTCGCTGGTTGGGTTAACTTTCGGGGGATTTTTTCCGCTCCCTGTCTACCCATCCCTCTAATGGTAGAATCAACCCAGGGAACCAGAATCCACATGCAATCACACGAACTGACTGAAAAACAGCAATCCATCATCAACGACCGCGGGAAGATCTTCCTCAGCGGGCCAGCCGGCAGCGGAAAAACCACCGCGGGGACCAGGCACCTGCTGCATATGCTGGAAGACAACCTCCCCAGCGGGTCAATCCTGGTAATGGCCCCTCAGCGAACCCTGCTGGATCCCTATTACCGGACACTGGAAATGTATCCATTGTATTACGGTCAGCCGGTCAACGGCATCACCCTGGGCGGTCTGGCACGCCGTATGGTCGAGCTGTTCTGGCCGCTGGTCAGCGACCAAGCCGGTTTCCGCAGCCCCAACCAGCCGCCGACATTCCTGACCCTGGAGACCGCCCAATTTTTNNTTTACAGCCAGGTGATTGACAATCTCAACAAGGCGTCCGTCAACGGCTACCCGATCGATCAGATCGAAGCACGCCTTCTGCTGGCTGCCTCCGAGTCACCGGAGCAGCGCAGCATCTATAGAGACGCCCAGGAGGCTGCCCTGCGCTTCCGTCAGTACTGCCTGGAACACAACCTGCTGGATTATTCGCTGCAGGTGGAGCTTTTCACCCAATTCCTGTGGGCGCCGGGTCATCCCTGCCGTGAAGTTTTGGAAAATAAATATAAGCACCTGGTCTTCGACAATATTGAGGAAGACACGCCAGTTGCCCACGATATTGTCCTGGGATGGCTGCCCCACCTGGAAAGCGCTCTGGTGATTTTTGATGAAGACGGTGGTTACCGCCGCTTCCTGGGAGCAGATCCCGACTCGGCTATGCGATTGGCAGATGCCTGCGACCAGGTAATCCATTTCGAAGACCAGTTCAATACACCACCGGCCCTGACGGCTTTCAATTTGCAGATCAACCGCTACCTCAATCAACCGGTGAGAGATCTGCTAGCGGTCAACTCGGAAGTCCTCGATGATGTATTCGTCTATGAATACCACCGATTCTTCCCGGAGATGCTCATGTGGGTGGCGGATACGATCGCCAACCTGATCCATATCCATGGCACCTCCCCAGACCAGATCGTTGTCCTGGCTCCCTTCCTATCCGACTCCTTGCGTTTCTCCTTGCAGGACTATCTGCGCCAGCGCGGTGTCGAGACCCGCTCGCACCGTCCATCACGCTCATTGCGGGATGAACCGGTCAGCCGGGCACTGATCACCCTGCTGCACCTCACCCATCCAGATTGGGGTTTTGTGCCTGCCAAATTCGAGATCGCCTCGATGCTGCTGCAGGCTATCGAAGGTCTGGATCTGGTGCGCGCTGACCTGTTGGCAGGACAGGCATATTCCACAGCGGACGGTAAACCAGCCCATGCACCCTTCGATTCTCTACCTCCGGAAAGTCGCGAACGCGTTACCTTTGTCATCGGCGAACGCTACGAATATCTGCGGCAGTGGCTGGAAGACGTTCAGCAGGAACCGGATGCACACCTGGATTTCACCCTCAGCCGTTTGTTTGGCGAGGTGCTCTCCCAGCCCGGTTTCGGCTTTCACAACCAGCTGGACGCCGGGGAGACGACCGCTAATCTGATCGAGTCGATCCAGAAGTTCCGCTGGATCGCTGGTACGCACACACTGGCATCCGACGCACCGCTGGGAAAGATTTACCTGCAGATGGTTCAGGATGGCGTTATCGCTGCACAATATATCCGCAGCTGGCAGATCGAAGACACCGACGCTGTACTGCTGGCACCAGCCTATACCTTCCTGATGCGCAACCAACCCGTCGAATACCAGTTCTGGCTGGATGTCGGAAGTTCTGGCTGGCATGAGCGCATCTACCAGCCTTTGACCCATCCTTACGTTCTCAACCGCTACTGGCCTGAAGACCAGCCCTGGCTGGACGGTGATGAGGTCGCTGCCGGTCAGGACACCCTATCCCGCCTGGTCACCGGGTTGGTGAGGCGCTGCAACCGGAGGATCTACCTCGGTCTGAGTGAGCTCAACGAGACCGGATATGAAAGCCAGGGGATGCTCCTGAAAGCCGTCCAGCGCTCGATCCAGCAAATTATCCAGGAGGGGAAACGTGGATAAAGCTTACAAGCTGCGACCGCACCAGAAGCAGGTCCTCAGCTATCAATCCGGGCGCATGGGCATCTCCGCCGTACCTGGCAGCGGTAAGACCTGGACACTCTCCATGCTGGCTGCCGATCTGATTTCTCGCGGCGTATTGGAAGATAACCAGGAGATTTTGGTAGTTACCCTGGTTAACTCGGCAGTGGACAACTTTTCCCGCCGCATCAGTGAATTCCTCCACCAGCGTGGTTTGATGAAAGGCTACGGCTACCGGGTGCGCACCCTGCATGGATTGGCACATGATATCGTCCGCGAGCGCCCGGGCATGGTCGGACTGTCTGATGATTTCCAGATCATTGATGAACAGGCTGCCACCCGCATCCGCAACGGCGTGGTCCAGGCTTGGCTGAGCGGCCATCCCGGCACCCTGGATAGCTACATATTGCCTGATATTCAGGACGACCCGGACCGACTGGATTGGGTTACAAAGAACAAACTGCCCAACGAAATCCAGTCGATTGCCAATGCTTTCATCCGCACTGCAAAGAGCCACAGCCTGACCCCCGACGATCTGCAAAACGCTTTGAAGCAGGCTCCCGAACAGGGACAGTTCACCCTCTTCCGCATGGGATTAGAAATCTACAAGGGATACCAGCAGGCACTGGCATACCGCGGAGCGGTCGATTTCGACGATTTGATCCGCCTGGCGTATATGACCCTGCAGCGCGACACCGAATACCTGGAACGCCTGCAGTACCGCTGGCCGTACATCCTGGAGGACGAAGCCCAGGACAGCTCGCGCATCCAGGAAGACATCCTCAACCTGCTGGTCGGCATCAACGGCAACTGGGTGCGGGTTGGCGACCCCAACCAGGCGATCTACGAAACCTTTACAACTGCCGACCCGCGCTACCTGATCGAGTTCATCAACCAGGCTGACCACCCGATGAAACTGCCGACTTCCGGTCGCTCCCAGCCAGCCATCATTGAGCTGGCCAACACACTGATCGAATGGGTGTGCGATGAGCACCCTCACCCACAGGTGCGCGACGCCCTGGTGGAACCGCTGATCCGGCCAGCCGGGCAGGACGACCCGCAGCCCAACCCACCCACCGATCCGGATGCAGTCCATCTGTGGGGTGCAAAATACAGCCCGGAGCGGGAACTGCAGGTGATCGTCAATTCGGTGGCTGAATTACTAGAGGCAGAGAATGCCAAGGATCCCGAAGACCGACAGACAATCGCAGTCCTGGCTCCAACCAACTCTCGCGGTGCCAATCTGGTCGAAGGTCTCAAAAATGCCGGGCTTGAACCCGTGGACAGCCTGCTGAAATCAAGTACGTCTACCCGCGTGACCGCAGGTGCTCTGACCCGGGTGATGGAAGCCCTGGCAAGCCCGCGCTCGGCAAAGAAACTCTCCACCGCCTACCGTGTCTGGAGGCGAGATGATCGCGAAGATGAAGAGCTGGCTCAACAGACCCGCCAGTTCGCCAAAGTGATCCGGGGTATCGAAAATGTCGAGGACTACTTATGGCCAAAACCTGGTCACGACTGGATCACGAATCAGCTTGAGGGTAAAGACGCACTACCGGAACAGGTTGAGTCCCTGGAAGAGTTCCGCCGGGTGATCCGCCGCTGGCAGGGGACGGTCCTGCTGCCGGTCGACCAGATGATCCTGACCCTGGCCCAGGACCTGTTCTCCACTCCCGTAGAGCTGGCCCTGGCGCATAAATTATCGATCATGGTTGCCCGGGCGCTGCGGGACAACCCGGGCTGGCACCTCCAGGAGGCGGTGAATGAACTCAAGATCATCGCCAGGAATGAACGCCGGTTCACAGGTTTCAGTGAGGACGACCTGGGTTTTGATCCGGAAAAATACCGCGGACGTGTGGTGGTTGCCACGGCGCACAAGTCCAAAGGATTGGAATGGGACCGTGTCTACCTGACATCGGTTAATAATTATGACTTTCCCAGCGCCGAGCCCGGGGACAACTATATCGCCGAGGCATGGTTCGCGCGCGATAACCTCAATTTGCAGGAGGAAACCCTGGAGCAGTTACAAACTATCCTTTCCGACGATCCCTTCACCTGGTACCAGGAAGGTCAGGCAACAAATGAAGCCCGGCTGGAATATGCCCGCGAACGCCTGCGCCTGCTCTACGTTGGCATCACCCGGGCGCGCAGGTCTTTAGTGATGACCTGGAATACCGGGAGGCGCGGCGATCAACTGCAGGCTGTACCCTTCCTTGCCCTGCAGCACTACTGGGAGGAAAATCACAATGACACAACTGCCTGAGCATTTTCGCTTCAGCCAGGGCAGTCTGCAGGACTTTACCGACTGCCGCCGCCGCTTCTATTACCGCTATCTGCAGCACCTGGCCTGGCCGGCGCTGGAATCAGAACCCGCTCTGGAGAACGAACGCCTGATGCGCCAGGGTGCCCGCTTCCACCACATGGTTAACCAGCACCTGAGCGGCATCCCGGCTGATTCCATCCATCCCGGATATGAAGATTTAGAACTGTCTTACTGGTGGGAGAACTACTTGAGCGACCAGCCTGCCGATGTAGAGGTCGAAGACTCTGGAAGGGTCGAGCTGCACCCGGAAATTACGCTGCTGATGCCATTCGAGAATTATCAGTTGATCGCAAAGTTCGACCTGGTCGCGATCACATCTGATGGAAAAGCTCTGATTTTCGATTGGAAGACCAGCCGCAGCCAGCCGCCCCGCGATTGGCTTGAATCCCGGCTGCAAACCCATGTATATCCGTATATCCTGGCCAGCGCGGGGGCCTCTCTCAACCAGGGAAAGCCGATTTTCCCATCCCAGATCGAAATGATCTACTGGTATGCCAATTCTCCAGAGACACCGGAACGCTTTCCCTACGATGAAACCAGGTTTGAAGAAGATCACCAGATGATCGCCGATATGATTGGTGAGATCACCGGGCTGGCGGGCGCGGAAGAATTCCCCTTAACCGAAGACGAACGCAAGTGCCGCTATTGTGTTTACCGCTCACTGGATGACCGCGGCGTTGAAGCTGGAGACAGTGCCGAGTTCATCGATCCAACCGAAGGTGACCAGGACGACCTGACCGTGGATTTCGACCAGATCGCTGAGATTGAGTTCTAAAACAATGCGCTGGCAGGAACCCCAACAAATTCCAGTTCCACAAGAACTACAGAAATCCATGGACCTGCATCCCCTCGTGGCACAGGTTCTGGTCAAACGCGGGATCACTACCCCGGAGGGTGCCGCTTCATTCCTGGACCCGCAGACCTACAAACCGACCTCCGCCAGAGAACTCCCTGACCTGGAGGTGGCAGCCGATCTGATTGAAGCAGCTGTAGAGACAGGACAGCGCATCCTGGTTTGGGGAGACTTTGATGTCGACGGTCAGACGGCCACGACACTGCTGGTAGAAGCACTGCGCGACCTGGGAACTCAGGTCGACTACCACATTCCGGTGCGAGCGACCGAATCCCACGGTATAACTCTACCAGTGCTGCAGGCGAAGATCGCCGATGGCTTCGACCTGCTGTTGACCTGCGACACCGGCATAACCGCCCATGAAGCGGTGGAGTTCGCCATCACCCAGGGCAAAACCGTTATCATCACCGACCACCACCAGCTACCGGATACACTGCCGGAGGCACATGCGGTGGTTAATTCCCAGCGAGTCCCGGGAGGGCATCCACTGCACACACTGCCCGGCGTCGGGGTAGCTTACAAACTCATCGAAGAACTGTACGCCCGGGCTGCTCGCCAGGACGATTGTGAGATCTTCCTCGACCTGGTGGCACTGGGTATCGTTGCCGATGTCGCCGAACAAACAGGCGACACCCGCTACTTGCTGCAGCGCGGATTGAACGTGCTGAGAAACACCCAGCGCCGCGGCCTGCAGGAGACATTTCGATTGGCGGAAGTCAACCCGGTCTTCCTCAATGAAACCACGATCGGCTTTTCCATTGGACCGCGTATGAACGCCCTTGGCAGACTGGCGGATGCCAATCCGATCGTCGAGTATCTGACCACCAGCGATCCTACGCGCGCCAGCATCCTGGCATCCCGTCTGGAATCGCTCAACGCACAGCGCAGATTGCTCACTGATCAGGTGCTGGAAGGTGCCCTCGCCCAGATCGACCGCCACCCACACTGGATGAGTGACCCCGCTCTCGTGATCGATTATCCCCACTGGCCCGCCGGGGTGATCGGCATTGTCGCCAGCAGGCTGGTGGAACGCTATAACAAACCGGTCATCCTGCTGACGGCACCGGAAGGCGAACCTGCCCGCGGCTCGGCTCGCTCTGTGAACGGCTGTGACATCACCCAGGCGATCACCACACAAAAGGATCTGCTGATCGGTTACGGTGGGCATACAATGGCAGCCGGCATGTCTCTCCAGGCAGAGAACATACCGGTTTTCCGCGCCGGGATCAACAGGGCGGTAGCCGAGCAGATCGGTGAAAAAGAGCTCGAGGCTGAAATTGATATCGATGCATTCCTCTCTCNNATTGATATCGACGCCTTCCTCTCACCCGGGGAAATCGACCTTGACCTGCTGGCGGAGCTAGAGCAGCTGGCACCATTCGGCGCTGGAAACCCGCCGCTGGTCTTCGCCAGCCGGGAACTCAACCTGGCACAGGTGATACCGATCGGCAAAACCAGTGATCACATCAAATTGCGAGTCGTCGACCAGCATGATAACTTGATGGAAGTATTGTGGTGGAATGGTACTGGCTGGCCACAGCCTGAAGGCACCTTCGATCTGGCTTTCCACGCACGTCTTGGCAGTTTCCGCGGAGAGCGCCAGGTGCAGTTAGAATTTGTAGACTTCCGGGTTACCGAGGCCCCGGAAGCGTTGATCACCGAACAACCACTCGATGTAGAAGACCAGCGCAAAACCCGTGAACCAGAGCGGGTACTCGAACGAATTTTACAAAACAATCCGGGGGCTCTGGTATGGGGAGAAGGCAATCCCCCCAGGTCCCAAGATTCTGTCCGGCGAGATCAGCTCAACCCGACGGGTATCCTGGTCGTCTGGAGTGCACCACCGAGCTTGCGGATCTACCGGCAGGCGATCGAAAGCGTCGGACCAGAAAAAGTTTTCGTCTTTGCCCTTGATTCAGGCATGGACCAGGCCAAGGCTTTCATTGACCGGCTGGCTGGATTGGTCAAATATGCGGTGTTGAAAACCGATGGAAAAACTGACCTGGCGATATTAGCCGCAGCTACCAACCAGACACAGGCTGCTGTACGCACCGGTCTCGAGCTTCTCGCCGCCCAGGGACATTTCTCGATCCTGGAGTCTGGAGGCGGTGAATTGCATTTCCTTCTCGGCGCAAATCAACAGGGTGCCTACCGTTCACTGGCGGATTTACAAACTGATTTACATCTATTATTGAAGGAATCGGCGGCTTTTCGGGCTTATTTCCAGAATGTGGCGGTTGACCAGCTCAGGCGCGTTCACTTCGGTGGTCCCCTCATCAGGGGGACTGGCAGCACTTAGCATAGGCGAGTCGAGCAGCGCCGATAAATCCCGCCTGGTTGCCCAACTGGCCGCGGCGGATTTGTACATCTTTCACCGCTGAACTGATGGCATGGCTGGTCACGTACTCACGTGCCGCCCGTATGATCGTCATCGAGGCTTCGATGGCACCGCCCCCAATGGTGATCACCTGTGGATTAAGCAGGTTGATCAGGTTGGTCAACCCGACACCCAGATAGAAACCCAATTGCTCGAACGCCTGCTTGGCGACCGCATCCCCCTGTGCTTCGGCGTGGCTGATCATAAACAGATCGATATGCTCCAGTTCACCACCGCATAATTCCGCGATGAGGGTATCCCGGCCGTCTGCGATCGCCTGCTGTACGTAGGTTAAGGGAGACCTTTTCGTCAGGTAAATCTCCAGGCAGCCGATATTGCCACAGGTGCATACAGGTCCGTTGAAATCAATGGTCATATGACCGAACTCCCCGGCAGTGAAACTGTGCCCGCGGAATAACTCGCCACCAATGATGACCCCGCACCCGACATTGGTACCTACCGGAACATGCACCCAATCCTGGATGTCTTGATCATCTCTCACCTGGAATTCTGCCCAGGCTGCACAACGCCCGTCATTTTCAACGATCACAGGGAGTTTTAATTCTTCCAGCAGCAGCGGCCATTGCGTGCCATCATAACCGGGGATAGCCACGCTTTCCACCACGATGCCTGTCTCTGGATCGACCACTCCACAGGAGGAAATCCCCACAGCCTGAACGGACGGCAGTCCCTCTTCGTTAACGACCGAGATCAGCTCATAAATCAGGCGATGGACTTTGTCGGTTAGCTGCGCACCATGCAGGGTTGGCTGCGGGTTGAGCTGATGCAGGACATCGCCCTGGTGGCTTACCAATCCGGATTTGATGAAACTTCCTCCGATATCAATGCCGATCAATGTCATAAAATTACCTCAACCATGAAACTTTCTGTCATTCATTGGGATATGCCCCAACAATCAAAGGTCTGTAGGGACAGTCCTATGTGTCTGTCCCCGATGTTGAAAAGATCAGCCGTCCTGGTGAGGCTCAATATCACGTGTAAACCCATGCCAGATCATTATTGGGGCAAATCAGTGTCCTGATAAATCTGGACACCATCACGGAACGTGTAACGAACTTCGAAACTCTGCGCGTCCAGCACAGTCACATCGGCTGTCTTGCCTCTCTCCAGCGTGCCGTAATCATCCTCAACTCCCAACACCCGTGCTGGGTTCAGGCTGCACATCTGGCTCGCCTGGACGATGCTGAAGCCGACCTTATCCACCAGATTCCCGAAAGCCCGGTTCATCCGCAGCACACTGCCTGCCAATCGTTTAGCCCCTTCCTGTTCCCAGGCAACTTTCAGATAAGCCATTTCACCATCCTTGATGACAGCCATATCCCCCAGCGCATACTCGCCATCCGGCATTCCAGAAGCGGAAATGGCATCTGTGACCGCGCACAGGCGCTTTGAGCCGACGGTTCTCTCCAGCAAACGGATCGCCACCGGGTGCACATGAGGAATTTCTGTGCAGTCTGGAATAACTTCTAACATGATTCTTTCTGTTTCCAGCAGGGCTTCCAGGATGCGCGGTGAGCGGTAATCGAAATGCGACATGGCGTTAAAGGTATGTGTCGCCTGGCTCAGGCCGGCAGCGATGGCGTTCAGTGCTGTCGGGTAGTCCGCATCGGTGTGGGCAGCGGCAGTGATGACTCCATCCTCGCTGAGCCTGCGGATGAAATCACCTCGCGGATCGCGTTCCGGTGCCATGGCAATAACCCGTACCCGCTTCCCGGACGCGTCCTGCCANNCAGTGAGCCTGCGGATGAAAACACCCTGCGGGTCGCGTTCCGGTGCCAGGGCAACGACTCGCACCTGCCTCCCGGATGCGATCTGCCAGGCTCGGTATTCCTCCCAGCTGGGATCGCGCAAATACGCCGGATTCTGGGCACCGCATTTCACCGGGTTGAGGTACGGTCCCTCAACATACCAGCCGGCGATGCGCGCACCTTTACCAGCATCATCGGGATAGTCCCGCAGAGTCCTGCCAGCCTGGAGTAATTTTTCCTGCGGCGCGGAAGCCGTGGTCGGCAGGAAGGTCGTCACTCCCTGGCTTGCCTGGTCGATGGCCAATTTCTCCGGGGCATCGACAGATCCATCGAGGAAATCCACCCCCGAGCCGCCATGGACATGCAAATTGATGAAGCCCGGAAGGACCAAGCTCCCCGAAACATCAATAACGTCCGCATTTCCGGGTGCTTTTTCGCCAACCGCTACCAGGCGTCCAATGGCGTCCCAGGTCAGCGGTGTGTCCTGCAGCACACCACCTGGTGTGACCAGGTCACCATGGACCAGAGTAGTGAATTTTCCGCTTACAATCATGTTCTACTCCGTCAGGGTCACTTTACTTAAGCCGCGTGGAGCATCGGTATCATAGCCTTTCAGGCGCGTCAAGTGATAGCTGAATAATTGACCAGGGACGATGGCAACGATCGGGGTAAGCCACTCTGGGATTGCCCCGGCAATCTTTACGGGCGTGGAGGCCATGTCCAGGACCTCATCCTGGTTAGAGATGATCATTAACTCAGCCCGGTGATCGTCAGCCAGCTTATCGATGACTTCCAGCATGTCATCATACACTGCACCGGAAGGCGCCACAGCCATCACAGGGAAGCCGCGCTCAACCAGGGCGATCGGGCCGTGGCGGAAATCTGCGGAAGAATAAGGATCCGCGACGACATAAGCCATCTCTTTCATCTTCAATGCCCACTCGAAAGCTGTCGCGTAATTAAAGCCTCGTCCCAGGACCACACACTGGTTCATGTAGCGGTAGCGCAGTGCAGCAGTGGCGATCTCATCGTCCTCTTTTAAAACGGCGTCGATCCACTCGGGGAGTGACTGGATCTCCTCCAGGCGCACCGCATCACCCGCCAGTTCCGCCGAGAGCATGGCAATAGCTTGAAGTTGAGCCGTGTACGATTTCGTTGCCGCAACTGCTTTCTCCGGAGCCCGGATATCGATGATATGATCAGCAACTTCCGCCAGTGGCGACTCCGGTTTATTGGTTATCGCCAGGGTAGTCTGCCCCTGTTGGCGTGCTTCTTTCAGGACTGCAACGATATCCGGCGACTGCCCCGATTGTGAGACACCCACCACCAGGGTATCCGGAGCCAGTTTCGGTGGTGACTGGTAGATGCTGAACAGGGACGGGGTCGCCAGGGTCACTGGCAGATGGTTGAATGCCCCCCACACGTNNCACACGATCTTTGTTCACCAGGTACATTTCCGCAAGAACCTGGGGTTGTTCGAAGATTTCTCTGTAAACTGTCATGGAGCCTTCTTTCCGTCATTCATAAGATAATCCGTGTCCAAATTCGTACATATCTGGGATGGTAACAGGTAATTTCCCGGTTGGGTTGATCTTACCCAACAGTGCTTTGGCGGCGGCTTTCATGGCTGCCGGCTGGATGCTGTAGGTGCACAGGTAGGTCCCAACCTGAGGATAGGCTAGGATGTCATACGGTATGCGCATGGCGATGACGATGGTCGGGATTTTCAAAGAATACAGTTCCCTGACCAGGGCTGCCTGGTCTTCATACATGCTGGCATTGATCGTGCCCAGTACCAGCAGATCGTATTTGGCTGCTGTCTTTTTGGCAATGGAAATCTCTTCAGCGTCTGGCTCGAAACTGAGCATCAACTCATCGATTTGGGGATGATATTGGAGCATTTCTTCCCGCAGGCTGTGGCGCACATTGAAGGACAGGTCTGCCGGGGTCAGGCTTTTCGGTTTGGGCACCACAACTAAAACTTTGTCATCGGATTTCAGTCTGAGGGGCAGCAGGCCCTCGTCGTTGCGCACCAGCGTCAAGGAGCGTTCTGCCAGTTGATCCGCTAATTCCAGGTGCTCATCACTACCAACCACGTCCAGGGAAGGCTGTTCAAACTGGGAAACCCATTGGCGCAGCTTGTTCACCCGTTCCGCTGAGTCAAGCAGGTGATGATCTTCGATCAGACCGCGAGTGTACGCCAGTTTAAGCCCGGCATCCAGGCGCTCCTGCATTTCCGGATCCGGCATCAGCAATAGCAGATCGACCTGGGCGCGAACTGCGGCGATCACATCGATGATCTGCCCGGCACCCTGGCTGATCGCTCCCATATCCAGCGCGTCGGTAATAACCACACCGTTGAACCCCAGGTCGCGGCGTACCAGGTCATGCATGGCAGCCTTGGAGAGCGTGGCGGGAACTTCCGTGGATCCGGTGATTGAGGGGATGGCGAAGTGTCCGGTCATCACCAGTTTTGCACCGGCGTCGATGGCTTGCCTGAACGGCGGCAGTTCAATGCTGTCCAGTCGCTCGCGTGAGTGATCGATCAGCGGCATGGAAAAATGCGAATCGACCAGGGCTGCTCCTTTCCCGGGGAAATGCTTCAGGGTTGCCGCCACCCCGGCGGACTGAATGCCCCTCACCATCGCTGCTGCCAATTGACCGGTCAGTACCGGTTGATCAGAAAAAGCCCGGATGCCCAGGCTGGGATTGTACGGGTTGGTATTCAGGTCGCAGATCGGGGCATAGTTGATGTTGACCCCCATGGCTGCCAGTTCCAGACCGATCGCCCGACCGATTTTTTCTGCCAGCTCAGGATCGCGGGCTGCACCCAGTGCCATGTTGCCGGTGAACTGGGTTGCCCCTTCCCCCATAGCGTTCAGCTGACCTCCTTCCTGGTCGGTTGCAATCAGGTAGCGCGGTAATCCACGTTCTTTGGCTATTGCCTGGATATCGGAAGTCAGGCGGTAAACCTGTTCGGGGGATTCATAGTTCGGCGGGCCAAATAAAGTAAAGCCAGAGACCTGGCTGTGCTGCAGCACAGAACGAAGTTCTCCGGACAATTCGGTTCCGTAGAAAGCCAGCAACAGCCGGTTTTCAAGCAGCGAACGGTAATCAATGGACATAGATGCCTCTCCGGTGATTATGTTATTGTATCGACCCTGATTTTATCATCCTAGTTGGACATAGAATGAGAAAATGACTGGATTTCAGGAAGATTATCAACAATCATTCCCCCTTGTTTTCCCCCATTTAAGCCTGGTTATCCACACTTATCCACAGGAAATTACCGTTTATTGTGGATAAGTGCCTGGATCCTGTACCCCAAAAAGGCAAAAAGAGAGTGATCGCTGGTATTCACGAACAAATAGATAAAGCGGTCGTGGTGACCCACGACCGCTTTAGAGGGATCGAGATTCGATTTGTTTAGAAAAGACCAACCACTTTACCGGTTTCCAGGTCCACGTCGACATCATAGTAAACCGGGCGGGTCGGGAGACCGGGCATGGTGCTCATTGTACCTAGCAGCGGGTACAGGAACCCGGCACCGACGGAGGCGCGGATGTCACGGATCGGAACTGTGAAGCCTTTGGGGACACCTTTCAGTGAGGCGTCATGGCTCAGGCTAAGATGTGTCTTCGCCATGCACATTGGAAGATCATCAAAACCGAGTTTGGTGTACAGCTCAACTTTTGCTTCTGCTTCGGGTGTGTATTCAACACCGTCTGCACCATAGATTTCCTTGCAGATAATTTCGATCTTATCCTTGATGGTTGTGCCTTCCAGCGGGTACAGGAATTTGAAGTCGCTGGGTTTTTCACAGGCAGCGACGACAGCTTTTGCCAGGTCAACAGAGCCAGCACCACCCTCCATCCAGTGGCGGGAAATGACAGCATCTTCAGCTCCAGCTTCCAGGGCAGCTTTACGGACAAGTTCAACCTCAGCCTGGGTGTCATCTTTGAAGCTGTTGACAGCCACGACAACCGGGACACCGAAGCGGAGAGCGTTCTTGATGTGAACTTTCATGTTGTCCAGACCGGCTTCCAGCAGTTCCAGGTTCTCTTCGACATATTCCGGAGCCAGCGGGGCACCGGCGGTCACCTTGGGTCCACCACCGTGCATCTTGAGAGCACGGACGGTTGCGACCAGCACGACCGCATCGGGAATCAGGCCAGAGTAGCGGCACTTGATATTGAAGAATTTTTCCATGCCAATGTCAGCACCGAAACCGGACTCTGTCAGCACATAATCGCTCAATTTGAGGGCGATCATATCAGCAATGATTGAGCTGTTGCCGTGGGCAATGTTCGCAAACGGACCGGCATGAACAAATGCGGGGGTTCCTTCCAGGGTCTGCATCAGTGTGGGTTTGATGGCGTTCATCATCAACACGGTCATCGCGCCAGCAACACCCAGGTCCTCGGCGGTAATTGCTTCGCCCTTGGAGTTGGTGCCAACAACAATGCGTCCAAAACGTTCACGCATATCTGCCAGGCTGGTGGTCAAAGCCAGGATAGCCATGATCTCGCTGGCAACAGTGATATCGAAACCGGTCTTGCGGGTGAAACCTTTCTCTTTGGGACCTTCACCAATTGTGATCTCGCGCAGCATGCGGTCATTGGTGTCAACAACCCGGCGCCAGGTGATCGAGTCTTCCTGGATGTCCAGGCGGACAAATTTGCTGATCTCCTCTTCAGTCAGATCATTGGGGTCCGTCTTTTCGATGCCCAATTTCTTCAAGCGCTTCAGCATCGAGGGTGAGAATTCACGGCTGCCATCCTTCGCCGGAGGGCACAGACGGTTGAAGAGAGAACCGTCAGACTGGCGTGATTCATGATATCGGCGGGTGTCCAATGCGGCAGCGCACAGGTTGTTGGCAGCAGTGATCGCATGGATATCGCCGGTCAAATGCAGGTTGAAATCTTCCATCGGGATGATCTGGCTGTAACCACCGCCAGCAGCACCACCCTTGATGCCAAAAGTTGGTCCCTGGCTGGGTTGGCGGATGACTGTGAATACGTTCTTGCCCAGATGCGCTCCCATTGCCTGGCTGAGACCGACAGTTGTTGTCGTTTTACCCTCACCAAGCGGTGTCGGGGTAATCGCGGTCACGTCTACATATTTTCCATTCGGCACATCCTTCAGTCGTTTCAGGATATCAAGCTTGACCTTGGCTTTGAAATTGCCGTGCAATTCCAGCTCTTCAGGTAAAATGCCGACTTCTTCAGCGATTTGGGTGATGGGTTTCAGAGTTCCTGCCTGAGCGATATCGATATCGCTGGGAACAGGTTTCAGGGCTTCTAATTTGGTTGGTTTGAATTCAACTTTACTGTTTTTGTACATTCCGATCTCCCTTTTCAATAGGTCTTTGGCCAGCTAAACAAGGATTATTAGTAATATTGTACAAAAAGACGTGTGTTTTTGCACATCACGTCTTTTCCCATGGCTACTTGTTGAAGTTGTGCTCCAATCTTGCTGCGCGGACTGTATTGCGCAGCAGCATAGCGATCGTCATTGGACCCACACCCCCGGGTACCGGGGTGATCCAGCTGGCGACTTCCTTGACCTCATCAAAATCTACATCACCAGCCAATCGATATCCTTTTTTCTTGGAGGCATCTTCTACCCGGTTGACACCAACATCGATGACAACAGCGCCTGGTTTGACCCAATCTTTTTTGACCATTTCAGGTCGGCCGACTGCAGCCAACAGGATATCCGCTTCACGACATTTTTCAGCCAGGTTCTTGGTGCGAGAGTGGCAGATCGTCACGGTTGCATTCCGTTTAACCAGCAGCAGTGCCAGCGGCATGCCGACAATATTCGAACGACCAAGGACAACAGCATTGGCACCTTCCAATTCAGCTCCGATGCTGTCGAGTAGATAGATGCAACCAT
>JABAOG010009693.1_pt1 | contig 16136 bp, 14 predicted proteins | sample 7062131 | NCBI WGS metagenome assembly JABAOG01 (sample SAMN14538629, study PRJNA623070) | marine sediment metagenome | biome: marine biome [ENVO:00000428]; feature: marine pelagic biome [ENVO:01000023]; material: deep marine sediment [ENVO:00002113] | place: India: Arabian Sea | collected...
GATCTTCGACCATCCGTTCCAGTGGGGCTCACGCCGCATCGGCCCAGACCTGGCGCGCGTCGGCGGCAAGTACGCGGACGTCTGGCACTACAAGCACATGATCGATCCGCGCGAGATCTCGCCTGGCTCGAACATGCCGCCCTACCCGCATCTCTCGAAGGAAACGATCGACTTTGCGGGCACGGTCACGAAGCTCAGGGCGATGCGGAACGTGGGCGTCCCCTATCAGGCCGATGAGATCCAAACCGCGGAAGAGACCGCGCAGGCGGCCGCGGCGGCCATCGCTTCGGGCCTTGCCGAAAACGCCGGGGTCGCCGTGTGTGACCAGCCGACCGACGGCTGTGAGCTCGTCGTCAACAGCCGCATGGTCGCGCTAATCGCTTATCTGCAGCGTTTGGGTCGCGTACCCCAGGGTGAGTCCCTCGCCACTGCCGACACGAAGGAGGTGGCACGATGAGCCGATTCGCTGCCGAGTTCTTCGAACAGAGCCCCGCGCTGCTCTATCCGGTGATCGCGCTGGTCCTGTTCTTCACCGTGTTCTTAGTCGTTGTCATCCGCGTGATGCGGATGAAGGCATCCGAAGCGGATCAGTACGCGCGCATTCCGCTCGAGGACGAGTTGGAGGTACCCCATGAGTGACGTGAAGCGAACCGACGAAATCCAAGGCGAGATCCTCCACGTCTACGACGACATCGAGGAAGCCGACAACAACCTTCCGACCTGGTGGCTGCTCACGTTCTACGGAGCGATCGCCTTCGGGCTGGTCTACTGGTTCTACTATCACGAGTACGCCATCGGTCAGTTGCAGCCCGAAAAGTATGCGGCGGAGGTTGCAGCGGCGGAGGCTGAAAAGAGCGTCGTCACCGATGAGTCGCTCGAAGCGCTTGCGCGCGACGAGAGCGTGGTGGCAGCAGGGCAGGAGATCTTCATGGCTCAATGCTTCGCGTGCCACGATGCGAAAGCCCAAGGCCGGGTGGGCCTCGGACCGAACCTTACCGACAAGTACTGGGTCCACGGGGGGGCGCCGACCGACATTCACGGGACCGTCACCACCGGCGTCGCGGCCAAGGGCATGCCGTCCTGGACTCCGATCCTCGGAGAAGAAGGGGTCAACCAGGTCGTTGCCTACATCCTCACGCTTCGAAACACCGAGGTCCCCGGCGTGGAGCCCCAAGGCGAGCTCTGGGAACCCGGCGGAGCGGTGGCGGATGACTCTCCTGGCCCTAGAGACGTCGATGCGGGGCAATGACCACCAAGCTGCCGATCGTAGAAGAACCCGCTAGCTCTCTTCGCTCGGACGGCAGCCGCAACTACGTGCACCCAGCTGATGTCGTGGGCCGCTTCACGCGGCTCCGTTACATCATCTTCGCGGTCCTGATCGCGATCTACGTCTTGCTGCCCTTCGTGAAACTCGGCGGGCATCCGGCGGTGTTCCTCGATATCGTGAACCGCCGCTTCTATCTCTTTGGCGGCGTGTTCAACGCCCAAGACTTCTGGCTCGTCTTCTTCCTGTTGAGCGGGGTTGGGCTCGCGCTCTTGATCATCACCGCGCTCAAAGGCCGGCTGTGGTGCGGCTACGCTTGCCCGCATACCGTCTTTCTCGAAGGTGTCTTCCGGCGGGTCGAGCGGTGGGTCGAGGGCCCGCGGGCTCAACGGCTCCGGCGAAACGCCGGAGGGTTCAGCTTCGACAAGCTGTGGCGCAAGCTCCTCAAGCACTCGATCTACATCGTGCTCGCGCTCCTGCTCTCGCACGTGTTCATCAGTTACTTCGTGTCGCTCCCATCCGTCTTCGACATGGTGCAGCGTAGCCCGGCGGAGCACCCGACCGCGTTCACCTGGGTGATCGTGATGTCGGGCATCCTCTACTTCAACTTCAGTTGGTTTCGCGAGCAAATGTGCTTGATCATCTGCCCCTACGGCCGTCTGCAGTCGGCGATGACCGACCGCGATACGATGGTGATCGGCTACGACTGGAACCGCGGTGAGCCGCGCGGCAAGGCCAGCAACCCCGAAAACGGGGACTGCGTCGATTGTAAGCGCTGCGTCGTGGTCTGCCCGACCGGCATCGACATCCGCAACGGCCTCCAAATGGAGTGTGTCGGCTGTGCGGCATGCGTCGACGCGTGCGACGAAATCATGGAAAAGGTCGGGAGGTCTCAGGGGTTGGTCCGCTACGACTCGCTCAACGGCCTCGAGGGCAAGCCCAAACAGCTCGGGAGGCCGCGCCTGTTTTTTTATGGTGGGATCGCGACCCTTTGGCTCATCGGCTCGATCTTCGCCTTTGCAAGAAGCGCTGAGTTCGAAGCGAACGTGCTTCGCCACGAAGGGGCGCCCTTTGTCGTGGTCGATGGGCAAATTCGTAACTCGGTGCGGGTTCACCTCGTCAACAAGACCGGCGAAAAGCAGGCATTTCTCGTCGATCCCGAGTCCGAGAGCGGCATCGAGTACATCATCCCTCAGACGCGCGTCGAGCTCGAATCGCTCGGAAGCACCTATCTTCCCATCCTCGCCATCCTGCCCGCCGAGAAAATGAAAGCCGGGATCAAGCTTCGTCTGACCATCTCGATGCAAGGCCACGACGGCCGCAAAGGCAGCCGCATCGTCGAGGCTCCATTCGTCGGTCCCGGCTCGTAGATAGCTCCCGGCCTGCCGGCCCTAGGGCACCGACATCACGATCGCGCCGCTCTTGTGCACGAGCTCGTGGGATACGCTGCCGAGCAGGGTTCGGGCGACCGCACCCTTGCCCGTCGTCCCGCAAAGAATCAGCGGCGCATCGATTTCGCGAGCCAACGCCACGATTGCATCCGCTGGATGGCCGCTCACCGCGTGGCACTGAATCTGGAGGTCATCGGTCCTGACCGTCCCACACGTCCGCATCTCGAGGAGCTGACGCAAGTCCTCGATTTCCTTGCCTGCAGCGGACGCATCGGACTCGCGGGAGTCGAGCACCGTCACCACGTGAACCTCGGCCTTCAGTTGCCGGCCCATGAACACCGCGAGCTCGAAAGCTCGGCGCGCCGGGTCAGAAAAATCGTAGGCCACAACCAAACGGGGAATCAATGACACGGGTTAGTCTCCATCCTTCGGCTTGTTGTCACACCGCCCACGCACCACCAACACAGGACACGGGGCGTGACGCACGACTCGCTCGGCAACGCTGCCAAGGAACGCTCGAGACAGCCCGCTTCGACCATGCGAGCCGAGGATGACGAGATCGGCGTCTTCGTCCTCGGCCATCTCGACGAGGGCGCGGCCGGGAGAGGGGTGCTGAATGACGCTGAGCTCCACCTCGGGGACCCCTTTGAGAAGCTCGGCGGTCTTCCCAGTGAGGGTCTCGCGAATGGCATCCTCGATCTCGACCCGAATGCTTCGTTCGAGCAGGTCGGGCCGCGACCACACGNNTCCGAGAAGTCGGTGCCGACGAGAATGGTTTGTGGCTGGTCCATATCTATACCCTCGCGTATCAAGCTTCGTGCCAGGCGATTGACACGGTTTTTCGGCCCAAAGCATAGCGAAAGAGGCGCAGGTTCTGCGAAAGATTCCGACTCGGCGCAGAACTTGCGTGTCCGGGAAAGCGAAATCCTGCTAAACCTTTGGCGCGGTCCTTGCAGGATCTCGAGCTACCCATGCCTGACAGGAGGACAACATGAGCGACCAACCGTTGATGCCCTCCGAAGTTCGGACCAAGGTGCTGAGCCAGCACAGAGAAATCGAGCAGATGCTCTCGGAGCTCGAAGCGGGCGTGGCCCAGCTCGGTCAGGGAGGCGTGGATGCCGAGCAGGTCAAGCGTGCGGCCTATGCTCTGCGCGGCATCCTGGAGCTTCACATGAACTTCGAAGAGGCCCACATGGTGCCTGCAATCAACGAGGCCGACGGATTCGGTCCCGAACGGGTCCGTCACCTGCACGCCGATCACGCCCAGCAGCGCCAAGAGCTGGATCGGCTGGTCGATACGATTCGGGAAGCGAGGTCGCCGGATGACCTCACCGCAAGCGTCAAGAGGCTCGCCGACATGCTGCGCAACGACATCGAAGAAGAGGAGCGGGAGTACGTGACTGACAAGCTGCTTCGCGACAACATCATCCCCACCGACACATTCGGGGGCTAGTCGCCCACCATCGAGAGGACGGAAGACTCCACATGCAGATCAAACAGATCCTAGTACCCACCGATTTCTCAGAAAACGCCCAACACGCGGTGAGCTACGCAGTCGGGCTGGCGAAACAATGCTCCGCCAAGCTTCACCTCCTGCACACCCCGGTGATCCCGACCTACCTGCTGATGGACCTGTCATACAGCCCGGGTCCCGAGGCGGTGACCCGCATTCTCAACGACGCTCAGGAAGCCATCGATCAGCAAGCCAAGGTCGTTGCATCTGCTGGTGTGGAGCACTTCACGGCGATTCGCGAAGGAACGGTCCACGAGGTGATCCGAGACTACGCCAAGGAACATGATGTCGACCTGGTCGTCGTCGGCACGCACGGCAGGAGCGGTGTGGCGAAGCTGATGTATGGCAGCGTGACCGAACGCGTGCTCAAGACGGTGCATACGCCGATCATCGTCGTGCCGCCTGAAGGCGGCGAGTTGCCGAACGTGATCGTCATGGCGTACGACTTCTCGTCTCCCGGCAAGCGCGCCGCGGAGCTCGCTCGCGCGATCCACGGCGTCTTCCACGGGCCGCTGCACATGGTCCACAGCTACCTCGACGTGTGGGGCGAGTATACCGACCGGGGCGCCGTGGTAGGAGAGGCCGCAGAGAAGCGTCGGGAGGCGCTCCATCTCGGGCTCGAGGAAATGCTCGAGGCCGATGCCAAGGAGCTCTTTTCAATCGACGCGCAAACGATCCAAACCCATCTGGTCACCGGAGATCCCGCCGAGGGCATCCTGCGGGTCGCCGAGGACGTCGGCGCGACGCTGATTTGTGCGGGAACGACCGGCAAGAGCGGCATCGAGCGGCTCCTCATCGGCAGCGTCGCCAGGAGGCTTCTTCACGACAGCAAAGTCCCCCTGCTCCTCACGCACGACGACGGCTGAAAGCGCAGCGTATTGAATGAGCGCTCGGACAGCGCATGATAGGGGCCTTATGGTCGGGCGAGTCATCTTGTTGGGGCTGGCGTTCGCGCTTTGGAGCGGTTGCGACTGCGAGCCGAAGGGCGCCTCCCGAGATGCAGGGCCGCCGGAAGGCTTCGACGAGGTCATGAAAGCGCACGCCGGGCTGTCGATCGTGGCCCGGAACGCGCTGATTCGAGGCGAGCTCGAAATCGCGCAGCAGGCGATGCGAAAGCTCACATTCTTCATGGAACACGTTCCATTCCCAGAGCAGGGCAAGGAGTACGCGCGGATCACCAAGGAGCTCGCCACCCAGGTTCGTGAAGCCAACGACCTCGAGGAGGCCTGCGTGGCCTTCGCGCGTCTGTCCTACGCCTGCGGCCAATGTCACCACGCGCTAGACCGCGGTCCGCCGATCAAGCTGGAGCCCGCTCCGGGCGGAGAAGACCTGCAGACGCACATGCGGCGGCACTACTGGGCCATTGAACGCATGTGGGAGGCGCTGTTGAGCGATTCGCCTGCGGCCTTCCAGGCCGCCGCCGAAATGCTGGCCGAATCCCCTCTTCATGGGCCGAGGGAGCCGGACAGTGAAAGCCATCCAGGCGCGACCCGCATCGCCTACGAGGTCCACGACCTGGCGTTCGCCGCCGCGGTCGAGGGGAAGGTACGGGAGGACGAGTATGTGCCAAGGCCCGGCGAGCCCGTCGAAGAACCGCCGACCACCCGCGGTCAAGCCGAGATATTCGGGCGTCTCCTATCCGCGTGCAACCAATGCCACACCCTGCTCGACGTGAAACCAGGACTCACGGCCCAAGAGCGCCGAGGGGTGGCTCCATGAGCCTGCTCTGCCGCGCTGCCGTCATCGCGACGTGCCTCGCCACCCTGGTGGTGGGATGCGCGAGCGACCGCGTCCGCGGTGGCCAGGGCACCGAGATGGGGCAGGCCGAGGAGTACGAGCCCGAAAAGAAGGTGGATCCCCCCATAGGCAACGTCGACCGGACGTCAGGGCCGCTCGAGCACCCCGAGCCGTACCCGGTGCTCGAAGTCGATCTCGAGAGACGTCGTCCGCCACCTGGACCAGGGCCGGAACCCGAACCCGAGCCGGAGCCCACACCGGAACCCCAGCCCGAACCCGAGAACCCGAAATAACCAAGGCGAGATGTCTAAACTCTGTTCTGCCCAACAAGCGGTCGACCACATCAACTCCAATCAACGCGTGTTCGTTCACGGCGGAGCGGCGACTCCGGTAGCCCTGATCGAGGCCCTGGTCGAGGAGGCGGGCCGGCTCCGCGATGTGGAGCTGATCCACCTACACACCTCAGGTAACGCGAGCTACGCCAACCCCGAGTACGCGCGGTCTTTTCGTGTGGCGAACCTGTTCGTCGGCGACAACATGCGGCGCCAGCTCGACGGGGATCGCGTCGACTACCTGCCCTGCTTCCTGTCCGAGATCCCCCAGTTGTTCCGCTCGGGGCGGCGGGCGCTCGATATCGCGCTGGTTCAAGTCTCGCCACCGGATAGGCGCGGCTATTGCAGCCTGGGCGTCTCGGTGGACGTGGCGCGAGCAGCGGTCGACTCCGCCAAGGTCGTCATCGCCCAGGTGAACCGTCACATGCCGCGGGTCCACGGCGACGGATTCGTCCACATCGACGAACTCGACTGGTTGGTGGAATACGATGAGCCGCTGCCCGAGTTCCCGCCTGCTCCGCTGGGCGAGGAAGAGCGGGCCATCGGACATCACGCGGCCGAGCTCATCGAGGACGGCGCCACCCTTCAGATGGGGATTGGGGCGGTTCCCGACGCGGTTTTGGCGTCTCTCAAAGGACATCGCCATTTGGGGGTCCATACGGAAATGTGGTCCGATGGATTGCTGCCGCTGCTCGAGTGCGGCGCGGTCGACAATAGCCTCAAGGTCGTGCACCCGGGCCGGACGGTGTCCGGCTTCGTGGTGGGGACCCAGCGCGCCTATGACTTCATCGACGACAACCCGACCGTCACGCAATACGATATCGGATACGTGAACCGGGTCTCGGTCATCAACCGAAACCCCAAGGTGACCGCGATCAACTCCGCCATCGAGATCGACCTCACGGGGCAGGTCTGCGCCGACTCGATCGGTCACCGCGTGATTTCAGGCGTCGGGGGCCAAATGGACTTCATCCGTGGAGCCATGACCTCCGAGGGGGGCAAGCCGATCATTGCCCTAACCAGCCGTACGCGCAAAGGTATCCCTCGAATCGTGCCGACGCTCCGGGCCGGCGCGGGCGTGGTGACGACGCGTGCGCACGTTCGCTTCGTCATTACAGAAAATGGCGCCGTGGACCTTTTCGGGAAGACCCTCAACGAGCGCGCTCAACTGCTCATCTCCATCGCGCATCCCGACGACCAAGAAGCCTTGGAGCTGGCATGGCACGAGACGCGGGCCTAGCGCCGACGCGCATCGTTTGCGCGATCATCCCTCAAGCCGCATACCTTGCGCCTCATCGGTGACATTGCCGATGAGTTGTAACGGAATGGGGGCGCTCTTGGCCTCGAGCTTTGGCACGCCTCCTGCTTGAAAAGTGCCTTCACCCCAGCGCCAATTGGGTCTATTGGGAGTTTATCGTGATTCTGCCGAGTTGGTTCCCCTCTCGCTCCGATACCGAATCCGGAGTGCGTCTTCTCACCAAGGCGCCCGGAAGCGATGAAGACGCCGCCGCGCCCGCCGTCGCAACGACGCCGGACGCAGAGTGGTTGACTACCAACGCGGGCGGATCGTTTGCCATGGGGACTATCGATCGCTGCCCTCGCCGCAAGTACCACAGCCTTCTCACCATCCGCGAGCCGGGCGTCGGCGAACCGCTCAACATGGTCGCCGAGGTGGAGGAATGGTTCCATGTGGGCGACGAAAGGGTTGCCCTGCACAGCTACAATTGGGGGAACACGATCGAGCCGAATGGTGTCGACTACCTTTCGAGGTTCGAGCCGCTGCCCCGTTGGACCTACGAGTTCTCGGGGCTCACGGTGACTCGCGAGGTCTGGCTCGAAGATCATGCCGACGCGGTATGGATCCGGTATTCGATCGAAGGGCTGACCAAGCCGGTCGACCTGAGGCTTCGTCCCCTGATCCGGTGCCGTCCGATCCACGAGTTGACGGTTGCCAATCCGTTCATGAACGGCGAAATCGACGTCGAGCGGGCCGAGTCACTTCGTGTGGTCATGCATCCCTACAAAGACGTTCCGGCTTTGATCACGAGTCTGCACGGCGCTTCGGGAACATTCCACGCCGACGGCCACTGGTACGAGGGCGTGCACTACGAGTGGGAACGCGAGCGCGGCTACGACGACGCGGAAGACCTGTTCACGCCAGGCGAGTTTCGCCTCGGGATCGAGCATGACGGTGCGTTTTCCATCCGCCTCGGCACATCGTCGGCACCCAGCCATGAGGCCCAGGTGCTCAGCTCGGTGCTCGGCTCGCGTCGATCCTTCGTGCAGGAGCTCGACGACGCGGCGGAGGCTTACTTGGTCGAGCTCGGGGGTGAACGCACCGGCGTCATCGCGGGATATCCCTGGTTCGGCGAATGGTCCCGCGATTCCTTGATCGCCCTACCCGGCCTCTGCTTGGCACGCGACCAAGTCGACGACGCACTCGGGATTCTGGAGTCGTTGGCCGACCGCCTGGAAAACGGCTTGGTGCCCAACATTCCGCAAAGTGGCGACGTGCCATCGAACGCCGAGTCGATCGACGCGTCGCTTCTGTTCATCCGTGCCACTGCTCTCACCGCCAAACGAACGCGAAGCCGCCGCATCAAGGCCCTCCAGGAGGCGTGCCTCGACCTGATCGACCGAATCGCCGACGGCGCGGACCCACGCGTGCGGGTCGACGCCCAGGGTTTCTTGTTCGTCGATCACGGCCCCTGGGCGCTCACCTGGATGGACGCACTGGTGGACGGTTGGGCGGTGACACCGCGTCAAGGCTACGCCATCGACCTCAACGCGCTGTGGCTATCAGGCCTCGGGACCACCCTTCGGTGGGCCAAGAAGCTTCGGCCGGAGTTCATCGAAAAGTGGAGCGAAACGGCGAAGAAACTGTCCGATCACTTCGAAGAAAAGTTCTGGCTTCAAGATCAGGGCTTCTTGACCGACACCCACGATGGACACAACCCCGACGGACAGCTGCGACCCAACCAGCTTTGGGCGCTGGCGCTGCCAGGCATACCGATCGACAAAGCGCGCAAGAAGCAGGCGCTTGCAGTGGTGCGCGACAAGCTTCTCACGCCGGTTGGGCTGCGCACGCTCTCACCCGACGACCCGGCGTACCAAGGGTCCTACCGTGGCGGGCAGGCCGAGCGGGACCGAGCGTATCATCAGGGCACGGTCTGGCCATGGCTTCTCGGGCTCTACGCCGATGCGGTAAGCACAGTGGACGGCCCCGACGCGGCGACGGCGGAGATGATGCCCGTGCTCGCGGCCCTTTCCGCACACCTCCGAACCGAAGGCTGTATCGGCCAAATCGGTGAGGTGTTCGACGCAGACGCGCCCCACCGCCCTGGAGGCGCACCTGCACAAGCGTGGAGCGTGTCCGAGGTCCTCAGAGTCGCTAAGATGGCGAGCCCATGAGAATCTTAATGCTGGGCTGGGAGTATNNGGCCTGGAGGCGCACCCGCGCAAGCGTGGAGCGTTGCCGAGGTGTTCCGAGTCGCAAAGATGGCAGGTCCATGAAGATCTTGATGCTGGGCTGGGAGTATCCTCCCCACATCAGCGGTGGCCTCGGAACCGCCTGCGAGGGCCTCACGACCGCGCTTGCAAGCCGCGGCATCGAGATCGATTTCCTCCTGCCGAGGCTGTACGGCGAGGAGAGCGCGCCACACATGCACCTGCTCGGCGCAGCCTCCGCGCAGCCGATGCCCCGGGCTCCGGCCGAGGTGTCCGACGCGCTTGCCGCGCTGGTCGCCGCGGAGCCCGCGCTTGCGACGGACCCGATCCTGACCGCCGCCGTAGAGGCCGCCGAAGCTGAAGCCGCGCACCGGTCTGGGCCCGAAGTGCGCATGATCCGTGTGCCGGCGATGCTGAAGCCCTATCTCGACCAGGCCACATATCGCGAGCTCATCACGACCGGCGCGCTCCAACCAAGCACGGCTGCCGAGATCGTGACGACGCAAATCGTGCACCCGCTGCCCGGTCCGCCCCACGAGGTCACCCGGTTGGAGCATGTTCGCCTTCCAGGAGACGACTTGCCGTTCGCCGACGAGGCGGACACCGGGGCGCACTATGGCCACGACCTCTTTACCGAGGTGGCCCGGTACGCGATGTCGGCGACCCGCCGGGTCAGCGGGCAGAAATACGACCTGGTGCACGCGCACGACTGGATGACCTTCCCTGCAGGGATCGAGATCGCGCGCCGCGCGGGCGCGCCCCTTTTGGTCCACGTCCACAGCCTCGAGTACGACCGGGCAGGCCACGGGGCGGATCGAGACATCGTCGCGGTCGAGCACCAAGGCCTAGAAAACGCCACGCGGGTCATTGCGGTCAGCTATTACACGCGCGGGCTGATCCACCGCGTTCACAACACGCCCCTCGACAAGATCTCGGTCGTGCACAACGGCGTCTACGCCCGCGAGACGGTCGAGGCGTACACCGAGCAGCGCACGTCCACCGGCCCCGTCGTCCTTTTCCTAGGCCGAGTCACATTTCAGAAAGGGCCGGAGTACTTCGTGCAAGCTGCCGCGCGCGTTCTCGAGCACGTGCCCGACACGGTGTTCGTCATGGCGGGCTCGGGCGACATGCTTCCGCGCATGAAGGCCTTGGTAGAGGACCTCGGCATCACTGAATCATTCCGGTTTCCGGGGTTCGTTCGGGGCGCGGAGCTGGAGCGGACGTTCTCAACGGCCGACGTCTACGTCATGCCCTCGGTCTCGGAGCCCTTTGGCATCGCTCCCCTGGAGGCGATGAGCTACGACCGCCCCGTCATCGTGTCCAAGCAATCCGGCGTGTCGGAAGTCCTTCGCAACGCGCTCAAGGTCGACTTCTGGGACGTCGACAAGATCGCGAGTCAAATCGTCGCATTGTTGGAGCTCCCCGAGCTCAGGCGTGTCATCGTCGAGCGCGCTCGCGAAGAAATTAGGCACATCCACTGGGATGCGGCAGCAGAAAAGCTCGTTCCCGTCTACGAGTCGGTCCTCCGTGGTTGAGGTAAATCATGCCTTCGGTTTGTTTCTATTTTGAGGTGCACCAACCGTATCGACTGAAGCCCTATGGCGCGCTTCAGGTCGGTCGCGACCACCAGTATTTCGACGAGACGCTCAACGCCGAGGTCCTGCGCAAGGTGGCCAACAAGTGCTACCTGCCAGCCAACGAGTCGATGCTGCGCCTCATCGAGCGTACCGACGGACGCTTTCGCATCTCCTACGCGGTCACCGGCGTCGCGATCGAGCAGATGAAGCTCTACGCGCCCGAGGTGCTCGATAGCTTCGTGCGGCTCGCCGAGACTGGCGCGGTCGAATTCATCGCGGAGACCTATTACCACAGCCTGGCCGCCCTCTACGACAAGGAGGAGTACCAAGAGCAGATCGACCTCGAGATGAAGCTGATCAAATCGGAGTTCGGACAAACGCCGCGCGTGTTTCGCAACACCGAGTTCATCTACAACGACGAGATTGGGCAGTTCATCTCGGACCTCGGGTTCGAGGCAATGCTCATCGAGGGCGCGGACGACATTCTCGATTGGCGCAGCCCGAATTTCGTGTATCGCGTGGCTGGCCGCGAGACGAGGCTGCTCGCTAAGAACTACAAGCTTTCGGACGACATCGCGTTTCGATTCTCGAACCAGGCGTGGGCCGAGTACCCCCTCACGGCCGACAAATTCGCCCGATGGGTTCATGGGCACAGCGGCGCCGGCGACGTGATCAACCTCTTCATGGACTACGAGACCTTCGGCGAGCACCAGTGGAAGGAGACCGGGATCTTCGAATTCCTCGAGCATCTTCCGGACCTGCTCTTCACCCATCCCCATTGGGACATCCTCACGCCGAGCCAGGTGATCGACCGGTATCCGGCCCTCGGAGAGCTCCCGTTCCACCGAACGGTGTCATGGGCCGACGAAGCGCGAGACATCAGCGCATGGCGAGGCAACGCGATGCAGCAGCGGGCCTTGGCCGAGATCTACTCCCTGGGCGCTGCGATCAAGCGGCGTAATAATTCTCACTTACTGGCGCTGTGGCGGCGCCTGCAGACCTCAGACCATTTCTATTACATGGCCACGAAATCTGCTTCCGACGCGGAGGTGCACGACTATTTTAGTCCTTACGAGGGGCCCTATGATGCCTTCATTCATTATATGAATGTTATGAAGGACTTGAACCTCTCGGTGCTAGCCCCCGCGGAGAAGCGGATTCGGCTATGAGCAAGCCGGTATTTTTCGAGATCTCCTGGGAGGTCTGCAACATGGTGGGCGGTATCCACACCGTGTTGGCGAGCCGCGTCCCGGAGGTTCAGCAACGCCACGGTGAAGATGGGTACATCGCGATTGGGCCGGATGTCCCGCGAACCGAGGGTATCGCACCGGAGTTTCGGGCCGACATCTGGGATTCGGAGCTCGCCGAGTCATTGCAAGACCACGAGGTGAGCATCCTGATGGGGCGCTGGTTGGTGCCCGGGGAGCCACGCTGCCTGCTCGTCAATCAGTCCCGCCTGTACGAGCGCAAAGACGAGATCCTCGGCCGATATTGGGAGAAGTACGGGCTCGATTCCTTGTTTGGCGCGTGGGACTACTACGACCCGGTCCTGTTCGCGCACGGCGCCGGCATGATCATCGAGCACATCCGAGATCGCTTCCTGCTACCAGCTCGCCAGAGCGCGCTCGTTCAAGCCCACGAGTGGATGTCAGCGGCCGCGATTCTGCACCTGCAAACAGCCGCTCCCGAGATAGGTACGGTCTTCACGACGCATGCCACGATGCTTGGGCGATCGCTCGCCGGACAGCGTGCAGACCCCAACTTCTACCAATCGCTGTCCACCATCGACCCCGAGGTCGCGGCCAAAGAGCTGAACGTCTCCTCCAAGCACTCGATGGAATCGGTCGCGGCGCGCGAGGCGGATGTATTCACGACGGTCAGCGAGATCACCGCGCTCGAATGTTCACATCTTCTGGGGCGAAAACCAGACGTGATCTTGCCGAACGGTTTCGGTGCCAAACCGGTGGAGCCCGAGCAGCGACAACGGGCTCGCGAGGAGCTCTTCAGGTTGGCGGAGCTCACGACGGGCGATCAGTACGACCGTGAAAACACACTGATCTTTGCGCTCGCCGGACGCTATGAGTACGTCAACAAGGGCGTCGACGTGTACCTCGATGCCGCCTCGCAGCTGTCCAACGAGCTCGCATCTCGTGACGGCAAACGGCTAATCGTCTATGCGATGCTCCCGGCCGGCCACGCCGAGCCCAAGCGCCTGTTGTGGGACCGCGCCTATGGCAGCGCGCTGGAGACTGCTGGTCCCCCGTTGCGATGCACGCATGACCTCGTCGATGAGGCCAATGACCCGATCACAAATCAGCTCAATGCGCTCGGCTTGGACAATCATCCGGGTGCCCCCGTGCACGTCGTGCACGTCCCGATTTATCTGGACGGGACCGATCCGCTGATCCGCCACAAGTACTGGGACCTCCTCCCCGGCGCCGACCTTGGTGTCTTCCCTTCTTTCTACGAGCCTTGGGGCTACACCCCGCTTGAAGCCGTGGCGTTTGGGGTTCCTGCGGTGACAACCGACCGCGCTGGGTTCGGCCGTTGGGTCGCCGCGCAGGGCGATGGCGACCACACGGGCGTGCGGGTGCTCAAGCGCGAGGGCGTGCCCTTCGACGAGGTCAGCGACTCGCTCGAGGCGGCTCTCCTCGAGTTTGTCGACATGACTCCGGCAGACCGAGAGGAGCTCGGCCAAGCTTGCCTCAGGACTGCGGCTCTGACCGATTGGTCCAACTTCATGGACCACTACGAAGACGCACATCACCGCGCGCTCGAGGCTGGCGCGGCGCGCCGCAAAGAGATGCCGATGGAACGCTTGAGCGTGCCTTCGATGCCTGCGGTTTCAACGGACTCTTCGGGGGTCTTTGGCCTGTTCGTGAAGCCTCCGGTAGCGGAAGGAGAAGAGGCGGCCGCGTACACGCGGACGTTCACGGTAGCCAATGCTCTTCCCGAGGAGTTGCAGCCTCTGCAGGAGATCGCGTCCAACCTTTGGTGGCGGTGGCATCCCGAAGTGGCATCGCTGTTCAAGAAGGTCGACCCGAACCTCTGGTTCAAGCTCGAAGAAAATCCGCATGCGCTCCTCGAACAGGTCAAGCCGGATCGGCTTATGAGCTTGGCGATGAACGAAGAGTACGTCGCGGAAGTCAGGCGGTTTCATCGAGAGATGACCGAAGCGACCGAAATGCAGGACCCGCGCATCGCGTACTTCTGCATGGAGTTTGGTGTGGCCGGGTTCTTGAAGCTCTACTCGGGCGGCCTCGGAGTCCTCGCTGGAGACCATTTGAAGGCGGCAAGCGATCTGAACTTGCCCATGTGTGCGGTTGGGCTCGCCTATCACGATGGGTACTTCCATCAGATGATCGATCGTGACGGCCGCCAAGAAGACCTTGGCGACTCGAACGACCTCGAGAGCCCGCCCTTCGAGACCGTGATGGCAGGGCAGTATGCGCCGCTGCGTGTGACGGTGCCCTTGCCAACTGGCCCCGTCCAAGTAGGGGCGTGGCAGCTCAAGGTCGGCCGGGTGCCGCTGTTCCTGCTCGACACCAACCTTCCGGAAAACCGCCCCGAGGACCGCGCGATCACCAATCGTTTGTACGGCGGCGACTCCGCTCACCGGCTACGGCAAGAGATGATCCTCGGTCTGGGAGGGTACCAATTGCTGGAGGAGCTCGACATCGACCCGGATGTTTTCCACATGAACGAAGGACATAGCGCCTTCCTGCTCATCGCGCGCGCGGCCCACCTAATTCAGCGGCACGGCCTCAGGTCGCAAGAAGCCTTCGAGTACATCCGGAACACGACTGTCTTCACGACTCATACACCGGTGCCTGCAGGTCACGACCACTTCCCCGAGGAGATGGTTCGCCCATACCTGACCCGTTTCGAGCACGTGCTTCGAATGGACTGGCCGCGTTTGATGGCGATGGGTCACACGCCGAAAGGCACACCCAACGAGTTCGGGACGACCGCGCTTGCCGTGAGAAGCGCGGAGCGGATCAACGGGGTTAGCGCCAAGCACGGCGAGGTTGCCCGGGATATGTTTCTGCAGTTCTATCCCGAGTTAGACGACGCGGACGACGTGCCGTGCACGAGCATCACCAATGGCGTGCACGTCCCGACGTGGGTCGCCCCGCGCTGGCAACGGCTGTTCGAAAGGGAGATGGGGCACGATTGGCGCAACCACATCGAAGACCGATTCCAATGGCAGTGGCTCCGCGACCACGACCCTGCCGAAATTTGGTCGATCCATCGCGAGGTGCGCGCCGACTTCACCGAATGGCTCAAAGACCATCTCACGGAGACCTGGACGCGTCGGCGAGAGGACCTCGCGCTGCTCCGCGACATCCTCGACCAGCTCGACGAGGATCGTCTTCTCGTCGGCTTTGCGCGAAGGTTCGCGCCGTACAAACGCGCCGATCTATTGCTGAGCGAGCCCGAGCGGCTAGCCAAGCTCCTCAACGGGAACCCTGGCGCGACGATGCTCTACGCGGGCAAAGCACATCCAGCGGACGGTCACGGCCAAGCTCTCTTGCAGCGTGTTTACCAGGCCACGAAGCACCCAGAGCTCGCAGGCCGCGTGATCTTCCTGGAGGATTACTCGATCGACGAGGCCCGCCGAATGGTGGCNNGGCTGGTGGCTCGAAGGATACGAAGGTGACAACGGCTGGATCATCGATCTGCCGGGCACGTCGATCCACGACCCGAGCGCCTACGACCGCGCGGTGACGCTCGCGCTACTAGAGGGCGAGATCCTACCCACCTACATGGATCGCAATGACCAAGGTGTGCCGGTGGCGTGGGTCGATCGGATGAAAGCCAGCATGGCAAGCGTTATCCCGAAATTTTCAGCGCGGCGAATGGTGAGCAACTATG
>JABAOG010008905.1_pt1 | contig 16127 bp, 11 predicted proteins | sample 7062131 | NCBI WGS metagenome assembly JABAOG01 (sample SAMN14538629, study PRJNA623070) | marine sediment metagenome | biome: marine biome [ENVO:00000428]; feature: marine pelagic biome [ENVO:01000023]; material: deep marine sediment [ENVO:00002113] | place: India: Arabian Sea | collected...
GCTCTCTGGGCGTGGAGACCGGCGGCGCCGTGGGGATCCCCGTCTACTTCGCCCTGGCCTTCTCCGTCGCCCTCTACACCATCGGGTTCGCCGAGAGCGTCGTCCGGGTCTTCCCCCACGTGGACCAGCGGCTGCTGGCGGCCATCACGACGGTCCTGGTGGCGGTGCTGGCCATCGTCAGCGCCAGGCTGGCGATCCGGGCCCAGTACTTCATCATGGCCGCCATCGGCCTCTCGCTCCTCTCCTTCTACTTCGGCAGTCCGCTGGAGCCGACGACGCTGCAGCTGGAGCCGGCGCAGGGTCCCAGCGCGGGCTTCTGGGTGGTCCTCGCCGTCTTCTTCCCGGCGGTGACCGGGATCGAGGCCGGGGTCAACATGAGCGGCGACCTGAAGGACCCCGCCCGCTCGATCCCCCGGGGAACGCTGGCGGCGCTGCTGGTGGGCTACGTGGTCTACATGACGCTCCCCCTCTTCCTCTCGCTCCGGGCGGACGCCGCGACGCTGATCGAGGATCCGCTGGTCATGCGGCGGATGGCGTTCTGGGGCGACGCGATCCTCCTCGGCGTGTGGGGCGCGACGCTGTCCAGCGCGCTGGGGAGCATCCTCGGCGGCCCGCGGGTGCTCCAGGCCCTCGCCCGGGACGGCGTGCTGCCCCGGTGGCTGCGGGTGCTGGGCCGCGGGAGCGGACCCGCGGACGAGCCCAGGCTGGCTACGGTGGTCACCCTGGTCGTGGCCCTCNNGGACCGGGTGCTGCCCGGGTTCCTGCGCATCCTCGGGCGCGGCAGCGGGACCCAGGACGAGCCCCGGGTCGGGACCATCGTCACGCTGGCCGTGGCCCTCGGCGCCGTCTCGCTCGGCGAGCTGAACGTCATCGCGCCGATCCTGACCATGTTCTTCCTCGCCTCCTACCTCACCGTGAACCTGGCGGCCGGGCTGGAGCGGCTGCTGGGCAGCCCGTCGTTCCGACCGTCGTTCCGGGTGCACTGGTCGCTGTCGCTGCCGGGGGCCGCGGCCTGCCTGGTCGTCATGTTCCTGATCAACGCCGTGGCCACGGTGGTGGCGGCGGTGGTCATCGGAGCCGTCTTCCTCTGGCTCGAGCGCCGGGAGCTCCAGACCGCGTGGGGCGACGTCCGGCGTGGCGCGCTTCTCTCGCTGGCCCGGGCGGTGCTGCTGCGGCTGGGGCGGGAGGAGCCGGACCCGAANNCCACCAGCCGGTGGCACCTGGTGGAGCTGGCCAGCGCCCTCACCCACGACCGGGCGCTGATGACCGTCGCGACGGTGCTCCGGAGCGGACAGGAGGAGCACGGCCCCCGGCGGGCCGATGCGCTGGAGAAGACGATCCACGACTACCTCGCCCGGCGCGGGGTCCAGGCGCTGGTCCGGGTGGTGAACGCGCCCACGCCCTTCGACGGCGCCGAGCGGCTGGCCTCCACCTACGGGATCGGTCCGCTGGTGCCGAACACCGCGCTGCTGGGCGCGAGCGAGGAAGCCTCCCACCGGGCCGAGTACTGCCGCACCATCGCCACCTTCCACCGGGCCCGCCGGAACGTCATCGTCCTGCGCCACNNATGCTTCTGTCCTACCTCCTGCGGACGAGCCTGCGGTGGCAGAACGCGGAGGTGTGCGTGAAGCTGGTGGTCCCCGACGAGGCGGCGGCCGAGTCCGCCCGGGCGAACCTCCAGGCCATCATCGCGGGGCTGCGCATCGGGGCGGAGGCGGAGGTGATCGTCGGGCGGCGCGAGGAGTTCCCCACGATCCTGCGCCGGGCGTCCGCGGACGCGGACCTGATCTTCATGGGGCTGGCGGAGCCCGGCGCGGTGCCGGACTTCACGGCGTACTACGAAAAGACGCAGGCCATGGTGAGCGGTCTGCCCACCACGGCCTTCGTCCTGGCCTCGGAGAACCTCGACTTCGCCGAGGTCCTCATCTAGAGCGTCGGATCAGCCGCCCGAGCTCTGGCCCTGCTCCTGCTCCACCTGCATCATGCTGTCCATGGACGGGTGCCCCTGCGGCAGCTCGCCCTCGGGGTGCCCCTNNGCGTCGTGCATCCGGCCCAGACCGGGCGAGTACTCCTCCGCCTTCTCCATGGCCGCGGCCGCGGCGTCCTCGTTCCCGCGGGCGCTCTCGGCCATGTACAGGCCGAACCAGGCCACGCCCAGCTCCGGGTTCTCCTCCGTGATGGCCGTGAACAGCTCCGCGGCCGTGTCGTACTCGTCGGCGGCGTACGCGGCGTTCGCGCTGTCGATCTGCGCCGTCAGCTCCGGCGACCAGTTGGCCCGGGCGTTCGGCCGCTCGGCGGTCTCCTGCGCCGGCTCGCCCAGCTCCACCCGCTCGCCCTCCTGCTCGCCGCCGCAGGCCGCCAGGCCCACCAGCGCGGCTCCGATGATCCAGCTCCTGAACTTCACGCTATCTCTCCTCGCTCCATTGAATTCGGTCCGATCAGCCGATCGGGTCGTCAACGTGACAGGCGAAACAGATCGCCGGGTTCTTCTCCTACGCGCGCTGCGGATCGAAGTCCGAGCCGTGGGGGCTGACCTTGAACGCGCCCAGCGTCGAGTGGCACTGGAGGCAGTCGGTCTGGGTATGGCAGGTCGCACAGCTCTCCAGCGCCTGCCGGGCGGGCAGCCCGTGCCGGAGCAGCCAGTTCGGCTCGGCGTCGTGGAACCCGGGGTCGAGCCGGCCGACGCTGCCGAAGCCGCTCTGCTCGTGGCAGTCCCGGCAGAAGGCGCCCGTGTCGTGGCAGCTGCTGCACTCGAGCTGACGGCCGTAGGCCTCCGACGCGTGCCGCGCCATGAAGTTCGGCGGGTGGAACGTCGGTCCCTCGAGCGCTCCCGGCAGGCGAACGGCCACCGCGGCGGCCTCGTGGCAGTCGGCGCACTCGGTGCGCGTGTGACACTGGGTACACGAGGTGGCATCGGCCGCGGCCAGCCCGCCGTGCTCCGTGGCGAACGAGGCCATGGAGTGGGTCGCCGGCGGCCGGGTCTCCAGCAGGACGCCGGGCGCCCGGACGTCGGCGGCGGCGGGCAGCGCCGCGACGGTGGCGGGGGCGTCGGCCGCGTGGCAGGCCGCGCAGTCGTCCCGGGTGTGGCAGGTGGAGCACGACTCCACGGATGCCATGCCGCCGTGGGCCTCGAGGAAGTCCGGCGCCTCGTGGGACGGCGGGATGAAGTAGTGGGCGCCGTAGCGAGGCAGGTCGAACGAGGCCGGCGCCTCGGGGATGGCGGCGATCTCCGCCACCGCGTCCGCGTTGACGTGACAGCTCTCGCACCGCTCCCGGGTGTGGCAGGTGGCGCACCGCGCGGCCTCGGCGCCGGCCAGGCTGCCGTGCACCTCCGGCAGGAAGTCGCCGGTGGCGTGGTCCGCCGGGTACGGAAGGGTGGCGAGCCAGCCACCGCCCATGGGCGTCTCCGCCGCCGGCGGGTGGCAGGTCTGGCAGGGCGCGTCCACCAGGTGGCGCTCCGCCGGGTGGCCGTGGCACGACAGGCACTGCTCCAGCACCAGCTCCCGCCCCACCTCCATGGGCTGGCCGCCCTCCGGGACGTGGCAGGCCCGGCAGCCCAGCTCCGCGTCGCCGGCCGCGGCCAGGCGCTCCCCGTGCCGCGGGTGCGAGAACACGATGGGCTCCGGCTCCGTGGCCGTGGGCGGCCGCCAGTCCACGCTGTCGAGCTCGACGCCGTCGTGACACCCCGAGCATAGCTGGGGCTCCGGGTAGAACGCCTCCCGATCCCCGGCGGGCACGCCCTCGTGGCAGCCGATGCAGAGCGGGAACAGCCCGGAGTGCTCCTCGTGCGGGAAGGTCTGCTGCTCGTTCCCCCGCAGCGCCACCGCCAGCCCCAGGGAGAGGACCAGGAGGAGCCCGCCGCCCACCCCCTTCATCGCTCGACCCGTCATCGCTCCCCCCTCAGCCCCGGATCCTCACCGAACGGGATCCGCAGGATCGTGTGAGCCCGCAGCTGGTCCCAGTCCGCGTCGCCCGCCCGGTTCTCGTACGCCTGGGTGTACAGGTCGACGCCGCCCCGGAGCTCCGCGCCGAACGGAAGCCCGACCTCGAGCCCGCCACCGGCGCCGAGCACCACGTTCTCGCCGACCCGGAACTGCTCGATCTGCTGGAAGGCCGTGCCCCGCAGGCTCAGGGCGACGCCCGGCGAGGCCTGCCAGCGGACCCGGGCGTCGCCCGAGCTGAGTGTGGCGCCGAAGCCCGTTTCCAGCCGGTACTCGCCGGATACGACCCATACCGGCGTCGTCCAGCGGGCGCCCAGGCCGAAGCGCTCGGACCGGTCGGTGATGGGCGGCCCGAGGATGTCGATCTCCGGGTCGCCGTACTCCCGGACCGCGGCCGAAGCCCACACCGTCAGCGGCCGGAACCGCATCAGCGTCCCCGTCACCTCGCCCTCGTGGTAGGGGGTGGGGGAGAAGAAGCCCCAGATGGTCGTGAGGTCGAAGTAGGGCAGGTACCGCCGCCCGGTCACCGCCAGCCAGCCCCAGTCGGCGGGAAGCCGGGAGCGGAGCGTCGCGTGGGCCTTGCCCACCCGGTCGAAGGCGATGTCGTAATCCACCGACCCGTTCAGGTGGAGCGGGCCGGGGAGGTCGGTGCGCAGGTCGAGGGACGCGCGCTCGGAGACCAGCCCGACCCGGTCGGCCCAGATCTCCCGCTGGTAGCGGCCCGTCAAGGACGTGCCGACCCGCGGGCTCACCTGGAGCATCCCGCCCACCAGGTAGGCGTTCTGGTCCAGGACGAACGGCTCGATGGGGCGGAGCGCCTCGTGGCGCGGCTCGTGGAGGCCCCGGGCCAGGCTGCGGCCGCCGTACGCCTCGGCCCGGAGCCACGACCCCGGCGTCAGCACCAGGTCGAGCCCGTCGAAGCCCGAGAACCCGAGCCCGGACAGCGTCCGCTGCCGCCCCGCCCGGATCCGGTAGAACGACCGCTGGAGCTGGGCGTAGGCCAGGATGGCGTCGAACTCGTCGTCGCTGCCCGGCCAGGCGAAGTCGTCGTTCAGGCTGCCCCGCCCCCGGAGCAGGAACGTCGCGCTCAGCCCCTGGACGCCGAGGCCCCAGGCGGTGGCGGCCACGTCCTGGGTCGCGACCACGCCGTGGATGACGTCCAGCGGCCGGTAGCGGGTGCAGTCCCGGCCGTCCGGTGGGCAGTAGACCGGCTCGCCGTCCAGCTGGAAGCCCCCGTCCTCGTCCACCAGGACCTCGTCCCGGGGGACCGTGTCCAGCCCGAGGGGTCGGAGGCTCAGGTACCGGACGGTGGTGGTGGCGGTCCCGCGCACGCCCTGGGCATGGGCCCCGGGCGTCGTCGCCCCGGTCCACGCCAGCATCACAAGGGCGACGAGACCGGCCCGGACCGCGACCCGGGTCCCGTCGGTGCGCTCCACGACGCGTCCGCTCAGCGCTCCAGCCACGAGTCCCCGCTCGCGGTCGAGGCCGACGTCAGCGCCGCGGCGCCGTACTCGGCCGCCAGCGCGTTCAGCGATGTGTAGACGAGCGCACGGGCCAGCTCCGGGTTGTGCGTCACCGTGGGCGCCAGCGCCAACCGGGCGCCCGGGTCGGTCGAGGGCAGCCCATCCGCGCTGAGCAGCACGGTCAGGTTGAAGTAGGCGCCCTCCGCGACGGTGAACCGATAATCGTCTGCATCGATCTCGCCGCCGGCCGCCGTGAGGTTCGGGTCGATCGCCTGGAGCCGGTCCAGCAGCGTACGGACCTGGGGGATCAGCCCGGTCAGCGCGTCGTTCAGCAGCTGCGCGGCCTCCTCCTCGCTGTCGTGACACTCCAGGCAGCCCTGGAAGTCCCGGGCCTCGGCCGTGAAGGCACAGCTCTGGCTGTCCGTCGGCCGCCCGGCCTCATCGACGCACGGCGCCCCCAGGAAGCGGTGCCCCTGGGAGAAGAACTCCTGGCCCGTCTGCTCGTCGACGACGGAGTAGGCCACCACGTGACAGCTCGCGCACAGCCGCTCCGCCGAGCCGTGGGCGTGGGTGACGTCGCCCGGCCCGAGGCCGCTCGCCGGCGAGAACCAGCCGGCAGCGCCGTCCATGAGCCCGGCGGCCGGCGCGTGCGTCCGGAGGTAGTCCTGCGGCGGGCTCGCGTCCGGCCGCGCCTGCCGGTCGTGGCACACCGCACACAGGTGCTGGTCGGTGTCGGTGGTGGTGATGGGGAACCGGAGCTGCGCCGCGTTGTCCGAGCCGTGGGGGTCGTGGCAGACGACGCAGGTGATCTGGGCGTAGTGGTCGCTGCCGAGGAGCCCGTCCTTCTCCAGGTAGTCGGCCGTCACGCCGAGGGTCCGGAGGGCGCCCTCGCCGCTGTGACAGAGGTAGCAGCCGCCCTCGGCCTCCTCGCGTCGGGCCGGGTCCGGCGACACGTTGCCGTGGTCCGACTCCTCCCATTCCTCGACGAAGGGATGGTGCGTGCCCTGGTGGCACTCGCCGCAGCCGAAGTCCAGGTCGGCGCCGACCTCCATGGGGGCGAGGGGCACGTTGGAGACCTGGGGGCTCAGCACGTGGTCCAGGCCCGGGCCGTGGCAGCTCTCGCACTGCACGTCCAGGTAGCGGGGGCCCTCCACGGCGATGTGCCCGCCGATGGCCTCGCCCGGCGACGGCTCGGCGAGGACGTTGCCCAGCGAGTTCACCGTGTGGCAGGCCTCGCAGAACTCCTGGGCGTGGTCGCTCGACTGGAGCCCCGCCCACGCGTCCGCGTGCGCCGTCTGCTCCCACTGCGCCTGCATGTCGCCATGACACTGGCCGCAGAAGGTGAGCTTGTCGTCACTGGACGGGTCCGCGTATCCCACGAAGCCCAGGGCCGAGTCGGCGAGGACCCGGTAGATCGGACGGTCCTCGTAGACGACGTCCTCGTCCACACACGAAACGAGCGCGACCGCCCCCGCGAGCACCAGCACGGAGGGAATCGCGCGATTCCCCTTCATTCTCATTCAACCCCCGTTTGACCCCTGGAACCCAGGATCCACGCCCTGGCGGCGTCACCCGAGCGCTGTTGGAAAAGGCCGGCAGGGCTGGCGAAAGTCAAGTCGGGGCGATCCTGTTCGGGACGTCCGGTTTTGCCCCACAGTCCGCGCCGTTCCGGGGGGTCCGGGCGCGGCCCCGGCACCGACGACCGCCCCCGCGGCCGGGGCCTCGCGCACCCCCACGGGGCCGGGCACACTGGAACGCGCACGGCGGACCCCGCTACCATCCGTGCATGGACACCCCCCCTCCGACCCCGACCCCGACCGCGCTCACCCAGGGTCTGCGGACACGCGCCCTGGAGCTCGGCTTCGAGGCCGTCGGCACGGCGCCGCTGCGGCCGAGCGACCACGGCGCGCTCTTCCGCGCGTGGCTCGAGGGCGGCCACCACGGCGACATGCGGTACCTCGCCCGGCAGGACGCCGTCGAGGCGAGGCTCGATCCGCAGAGCCGCTGGCCGGCGCTCCGCAGCGCGGTGGTCGTGGCCCACCACTACTTCCCCGGAGACCCCGCCGACCCCGGGGCCCACGGCGACGAGGGCGCCCCGCCAGAGCGCGGGATCATCGCGCGCTACGCCCGGGGACGCGACTACCACAGGGTCGTCAAGAAGAAGCTGCTGGCGCTCCTCGACTGGCTGGAGGCCGAGTCGGGGAGGGAGCTGCCCGCGGCCCGGGCCTACGTGGATACGGGCCCCGTCCTGGAGCGGGAGCTGGCGCGCCGGGCGGGGCTGGGCTGGCAGGGCCGCAACACCATGCTCATCGACCCACGCCGCGGCTCGTTCTTCTTCCTGGGCTCGCTGCTCCTGCCCATGGAGCTGGATTACGACGCCCCGTTCGAGGCCGACCGCTGTGGCTCCTGCCGGGCGTGCCTGCCGGCCTGCCCCACCGGCGCGCTGCTGGGCCGCGACGAGACCGGCGCGCCGGTCATGGACGCGACCCGCTGCATCTCCTACCTGACCATCGAGCACCGGGGCCCGATCCCCGAGGAGCTGCGGCCGCTCATGGGGAACCGGGTCTTCGGGTGCGACATCTGCCAGGAAGTGTGCCCGTTCAACAACGAGCGCTTCGCGCGGATCACGGCCGAGCGGGACTACCGGGCGGACTGGCGTGAGGCAAAGGACCGGCCGGACGTGCCGGTGGACATCCCGGGGACGGAGTCCCCGTCGCTGGTCGAGCTGATGCGGATGACGCGGGAGGAGTGGGACCTCTGGACGCGGGGGTCGGCGATCCGGCGGGCGGGCTACGCGGGGTTCAGGCGGAACGTCGCCGTCGCGATAGGGAACTGGCTGGCGTCGGTGGACGATCCTCCGGCGGAGGCGGTGGCGGTGCTCCGGAAGGCGCTGGAGGACGAGGGCCCGATCGTGCGGGAGCACGCGGAGTGGGCGCTGAGAACGGCCGCACGGTAGGCATCGCCGGAAAGAGGACCTTCGCAGACCTGATACGCCTGAGCTGGTGTGCGATTGCCGGGGTGCAGCGACGTCGGGGAACAACGGGGCAGGAGGCCTTGCCGCGCCGCGGCAAATTTTGTCACTATTGCTGCGGCATGGCCAGCCCTCCCGACTGAGAACATCCCCCTGGCGGCGCCAGCCGCGCCGAGGCCCCGAATAGTCCATGATCCAGCTACCCGCGTTGTCGAAACCCCTGGTGTCTTGGTATCTGCTCCTCGCAGCAACCATTGTCGTTCCACTCCATGCGGCCGCTCAGGACGCCACGAGCGGTCAGGTGCCAGAGTTCGAGGAGTCGCACTGCCCGTTCGACGCGAGCCCGCAGATCCTCGAGCAAGCCCGCTGCGGCTGGCTCACCGTTCCCGAGCGCCGCGACACCGTCGGCGGCCGTACGCTGAAGCTCGCCGTTGCCGTGATTCGCAGCCACAGCCCGGACCCGGCGCCGGACCCCGTGGTGTTCCTGAGTGGGGGACCAGGAGGGGGTTCGGTCGAGCACACACCAGGCCGAGTGCTGCACCCGTTCTGGGACCGGCTCCGGCAGGACCGAGACCTCGTCTTCTTCGACCAGCGCGGCACAGGCTACTCCGAGCCCGCCTTCTGCCGGGAGATGGACATCGCCTTCGCCGCCGTCGTATTCCGGGGGCTCACGGAGAGGGAAAGAACCGCCAAGCGGGTCCGTGCCGCCGCCTCGTGCAGGGAGCAGATGCAGGCGCAGGGCGTTGACTTGGCGGCGTACAACAGCGCGGCGAGCGCCCGCGACCTCGCGGATCTCCGCCGGGCGCTCGGCTACGAGGATTGGAACCTTCTTGGCCTCTCGTACGGGACGCGGCTTGCGCTCACCGCGCTTCGCGACGCGCCCGAGGGCATCCGGAGCGTCATCCTCGATTCAGCGCTGCCACCTGACATCGCACACTGGTCGGTCAGGGGCGAGCGCTTCAGCCGGTCGCTCCGGCTCGTCTTCGACCAGTGCGCGGCCGACCCCGAGTGCCGTGCCGCCTTTCCTACGCTCGAGGACGACTTCTACGATGTGATCGCCGATCTGGAGCGGGACCCCGTCGTGATCGCGGCATCCGACACCTCCCGGTTCCCCGATGGTCGGCTGGTCGTTGATGGGACTCTATGGGCGCAGGGCGTGTTCCAAGGGCTCTACGACCGCTCCATTATCCCTCTTGTCCCTCTCATCGTGCGGGAGTCTCAGCGTCGGACCGCGTCCGCGTTCCGGGCGCTGGCCGAGGAACTCACTCGGGAAACGAGCGCAGTGCGGCAGGGGATGGCGTATGCCGTTGACTGCTATGAGGAGGCTCCATTCAACGCGCCGCACCGGATCCGGGCGGACGAGCGTCGGCACCCGCGGCTGGGAGCGTGGCACGAGATGGGATACCTGGAGGACCTCGCGGTTTGCGACGCCTGGCTCGATGCGCGTGCCGACTCGACCGAGTCGCGCTCGGTGCAGAGCAACGTCCCGGTTCTCATCTTCGCTGGCGAGTTCGACCCGATCACGCCACCCGACTACGGCCGACAGGCCGCGCGGACGCTCCCGAACGCGACATTCGTAGAGGTGCCCGCCATGGGACACGGCGTCTCGCCGTTCAGTGGCTGCACGAGGGGCCTCATCCACACGTTCCTGGAAGCGCCGGAACGGCCACTGGACACGTCGTGCGCGGCCGCGCTGCCGGGCATCTCGTTCGTGACGAACGTACATCGAAACAGCGGGGTCTACCGATTCGCTGCGGCGCTTCAGGGCGGAGCGGCTTCGCTCGCCGGAGCGGGCGTGCTCGCCCTCGTGCTGCTGTCCGCGGTGGTAGGATGGACATCCCTCGCCGTCGCTCGCCGGCTACGGGGCCGAGCAGCGGCATGGCCGGCAGCTCCCATGCGGGCGGCAGCACGGCCGCTGGCGGCCGTAGCCGCCGCGCTCACGCTCGTGTTCCTCGTGGGGTTGGCGGTGACGGTCAGGAGTACGGCGGCGGAGAACCGCTACGTGCTGGCGTTCGGCGTGCCGGGTGATTCGGCATGGCTGTTCGCTATCCCCTGGGCCGTGGTGCCCCTTACCCTGGGAGTGGTGGCGGCGGCTGTTCTGGCCTGGAGGCGCGGGTGGTGGACGCGCGTTGGGCGGATCCACTACTCACTCACGGCGGCAGCCTGCATCGCGGCCGTGGTCTTGTTCGCCTCCTGGGGACTCATGTGACTCTCCCCCGAGCCCGCCGCCCATCGGGGGAGCCGTACGCCTTCCCGAGCCTCCGGGTATCTGAAACCTGCCGGGCGGTTCGAGACCAGAAAACCGACCATGACGCCAAGAGCCAGCCCGATCGTCGGGCTGAAGTGGAACGTGGCTCGATCGATGGCTTCAATGAGGGGCTCGACGCGGATGCAGAAGACTTGCTACGCGCTCGCCGGCTTGCGGCCGAGCATGCAGTGAGCACCGAACCGCACGGCGTCGTTACGCTCGGTCCGCGTCTCGGTGAACCCTGCATCGCGAAACGCCGCTTCGAGGTCGGCGAGCTCGTGCAGATGGAATCCCTCCGTCTTCGCCGGCTTGAAGCGCATGAAGCTCTGGATGACTGTCGACCTGGGCGACGCATCCTGTTGATTTCCGTTCCGGCGCAAGCGATCGCTCAGAAGCTCCCCCGGACGCGGAAGTACACCTGATCCGCCTCTCCCCAGCGGCGAAACGTGGATGTGCCCCGGCCGTCTACGAGGAACGCGCCGACCGAGAAGAGCACGTTGTCCACGGGTGAGTATTCGACGCTCGGAAAAAGCCCATAGCCGAGGTGGTGGGAAGGATGGGCCCGATCGCCGACCTCGAGGGCCCCTTCCAGGGCGAGGCCGAGGGCGTCCCTCAGCAATCGCCGTTCGAGCCGGCCGACCAGGTAGTCGTGCATCTGACCCGCTCCCCGCTCGAAGAAGAGTCCGTGTGCCCACTGGAGGTTGAGGTAGTATCCGCCGCGGAACGCATAGTCGCCGCCCAGCGTCCACGTTGCATAAGGGTCATCGTCCAGGACAACCCACGGTTCCGCGTTGTCGGCGCTGTCCGGCATGCGCGGCGTCACCTGCACCTGTGAGGGGAACACGAGCCCGGCCTCTCCCCACAGGCCGGCGCCGTGCCACTCGCCGGCAAAGTCGGCCCCGAGCGCCCGTGATCGGGGCAGCGTGTTCCAGAGGTGGGCATCGAGCATGCCGGCCGCGCCTGGCTCCGCGGCGGCCTCGAGCACCAGCCGTTCCACGATTGGCAGGCCATCGAATCCGGCGAAGAAGCTCGCGGACACGTCGAGGCCGCCGAGGCCTCCCGACAGCCTTACGCCGTACTGGCTATTGGCGAGCCGTGGAGGGGGCGGCACGAAGTGCTGCGTCCAACTCGCTATCGGCAATGGCGCCGGAGGCATCGCGGCTGGTGAGAACAGGGCGCGGCTTCCCGTGGGCAGGAGGGGACCGTGGGCGGTGGGGGACCAGACCGCCTCGAGACGCCAGTCTCCTGGCACGTAGTATTCGAGCCGCGCCGCCCAGGTCGGCACTCGCGCCGTGAAATCGGTGAGATCGGACAGGTCGTACGCGTTGAAGCGGTCCGTCGGGTTGAGGCCATCGGCGGTGCCCCAGGGGATGCGTTGCTTGCCGATGGTCACATCCAGTGGTTCGACGAGGAAGCCCGGCACACGCACGAACGCCTCCCAGACGGCGAGGGTGGTGGGGAAGTGGGCGCCAGGGTCTTCCAGGTCGTCCGGCGATTCGGCCCTGCTGAAGTCGTGGAACCTCAGGTCGAGGCTTACGACCATGTCGGACCCTCGGTCCAGGGCGACCCGGAGCTCGGGCCTGAACCGGCCGTAGAAGTCAGCGAGCGTTACGGAATCCGACACGCCCAGTCGTCGATCGAGCTCCAGAAAGCCACCGATCATCGCCTCCTGCCCGAACGCGGGCGCCGCGACCATAGCGAGCGCCAGCAAGGCGGCGCACCACCGGAACCTGGGTCTCATGGCTACCTCGCTCGCTTTAGCTGACGCTGGCTGAAGAAGTCGTCGGCAAGGCCCGTATCGAACTGCACATCGTCAAAGTCCAGGACCGTTCGGTGGCCGTCGCCGGTGCTCTCGACCACGATCCGCCGGGCGAGCCAGTACGGCCCGACCCGGTCGATCTCCGACGCCACGATGGTCTTGACCCGTGTCGCGTCCATCCCGTACAGATCGAGCCGCGTGACGATCCAGGTCTCCCCGTGCACCTGCATCTCGATCCGTCCGTAGCTCACATCCGCCGTCGGGCGCGCCTGGAGGGTGAGCCGGTAGCCGTCCGGGCTGCGCTCTGCGCCCACCGCCCGGTAGTCGTCGCCGAAGCGGGTGCGGGCCAGGTCCTCGTACGAGAGGTCCGTCCCCATGAAGTCCTCGTGCTTGATGGACGACGCGATGCGCCGGACGCGTCGGAAGGCCGGCAGGTACAGGTACATCTGGTCCTCGGCCAGTCGCAGGAATCCCACGTCCCGGACCTCGGCGGGCTCTATGAAGCGGGCCATGCGTCGATCCGGCCCCTTCTGGTACATGCGCAGCGTCCGCACCTGCTCCCGGCCGCCCCGGTCCACAAGCGTCATCCGCTGGGTCGCCACCATGTCCTCGGGTGCGGCAAGGGTCGAGTCCACCCGCGCCAGGATCTGCTGACCATCCTGTGCCGCGGCGGGTGCCGCCGCCCACAGTGCGGCGCAGACCATCAGCATGGTTCGCGTGAGCTTTGTCATCGTTCGTCCCTCCCTTCGCGCCGTGTGGCTGATCGAGGTGTGGCGTGGTCGGTCGGGGCGGTCCGGCGTGTGCCCGCCTCCCGCCCGTCCACGGCTCCGAGGAAGCGTGGCCTGATGGTCATGTAGAGCGATGGCAGCACCAGGAGCGTGAACAGACCGGCGGCGAACATGGTCAGGGAGGTGAGCCCGCCGAACCGGCGCACGTGCTGACAGGAGGCCGCCAGCAGAACCAGAAAGCCCGCCCCCACCGATACCGCGTTGATGGCGATCCCCACACCGCTGGTCCGGAGCGCCCGCTCCAGGGCGATCCGCATGTCATCGCCGGAACCTGCCAGCTCTCTGCGCAGGCGATGCGTGAAATGGATCGAGTAGTCGACGCCCAGACCGATGGCGATGGCCGCCACCATGGCCGTAAACGAGTCCAGACCCAGGCCCAGATAGCCGATCGCCCCGAAATTCAGCAACACGGCTCCGGCGAGCGGCAGGACCATCAGGGTGCCCGCGCCGACCGACCGGAACAGCATGCTCAGGACCAGCAGCACCAGTACGGCCGTGATCAGCACGCTCTGGATCTGGGTGGGCAGGAGCTCCCGCTCCATGCGATCCAGGACCGACGCGAGGCCCGACCGGTGAACGTCCAGCGGAACGAGGCCCACGATGGCGCTGTCCTCGAGCGCCCAGGTCGCCACCGTGGGCTCCGGGGCGACGACCACGGGATCGTGAGCCTCCCAGAACGCCCCCTCCACCTTTTGCCGCAGGACCTTGGACCGGGCGAGGATCGGTGACTCGCTGGTCAACTCCGCCATGGCCTCGGCGACCCTGTGGCTCCCGGCCGCGTCATATGTGACGTGCTGAAGGGAGAGAGCGAGCGCCGCCGCGTCCGCATCCGCAACCGCGGGCGCCACGGCCCGGACCACCGACGCCCCAGTCGACGCGTCGATGCCCCACACGCCCGTAGCGGTGGCCAGCCGGTCGGCCAACCGGCGTGCCGTCATCGTCTCGAGCAGCACCTCGGCGTCGGGACCCGTCACGTATCGGAATACGGCGTCCGCGACCCGAGCCCGCGTTCCCGTGCCGGGGTTCCAGCCGACGAACCGGCCGACCGCCTCGGTCAGCTCCGGGGGTGGGCTCTCGTCCCGTCCCCGGAACTCGAGAAGTAGCTGGGTCTCCAGGTCCCTCGCCCGGTGGTTTTCGACCTCAGCACGGGCCACTCCCGCCCGGCGTGGGTCCACGACGGCCCAGACGGAGCCCGCCGAGCCCGACCACGCGTCGATCCCCTCCACGGCCTCCCGGATCGATGGCGTCTCCCAGTCCGCCACCCGGCCCTGGACCAGGCCCTCCCGAACGTCGCCGTGGGCAACGAACTGCTCCAGCGCCTCCTCGTTCTGGATGAGGAACCACAGGTTGGCGGCTCCCTCGCGGGTGCTCGGTACGGCATAGCGCCCGTTGACCGCCTCGTTCATCTCCGCCAGCAGGCCGGCCAGGGACTGGCTCCCGGACACGGTCGGCGGCGCCGCGTCCATCCGCCGTTCCACGGCCCGCAGCACCCGGAGCGCACCCGGGTCCAGCAGGTCACCCGTGACCAGGAGCTGGATCGGCAGTGAGCCCCCGAGTTTCTCGCGGAGCAGCAGCTCGGCCCGGTGGGGCGAGCTGCCTCGCTTGAGGCAGAGCGTCCAGTCCACGGACCGGACCACGAAGAAGATCCCGCCCGCCGCCAGCACCGCGGTGGCGGCCGCCGCGGCCATGATGGCCCCGGGACGCCGAGCCACCAGGCCCGCCAGCCTCGAGCCGGCGCCTGCGCCGGGCTCCGGCGATCGAGGTCGGCGGGCGGCGCCGCCGAAACCCGCCAGTGCCGGCAGGAGGAGGAGCGTCACGACGAGGGCGAAGAGGAGACCTGCCGCCGTCAGCAGCCCGAACTGCCGCACGATGACCACGTTGGAGAAGCCCAGGCTGCCGAAGCCGATCATGGTCGTGAGCGTCGTCAGGATGAGGGGCTTCTTAAGCTCCCGGTACGCGGCGCTCGCCGCGGTCTCGGCCCCATCGCCCGCGGAGCGAAACTCATGGTAGCGCTTCATGAAATGGATGCCGTCCGCGCTGCCGAGCACGATGAGCACGACCGGTACGAGGCCGGACAGGAGGTCCAGTGGGAGGCCGAGGAATCCCATGAGGCCCAGGACCAGAACGGAGCTCCCGAGTACCACGACGACCGGGTACAGCACGCCGGTCCAATGACGGAGGCCCCAATACAGGATCAGCATCAGCAACGCCAGCACGAGGGGCGTCAGCACCGCCATGTTCTCGGTGATCTGCGCGGAGATGCTGTGCATCAGGAACGGCATGCCCCCGTAATGCACCGCGACTCCCGGCGGCGCGCCCGCCTCGTCGAGCACGGCGTCCGTCACCTCGATGATCCGTCGGACCGTGGCCTCGGTACCCGCGCCCTCGCTGTTCGTCAATCGCAGCTGGATCGCCGTCAGCGTCCAGTCCGCGCTCACAAGATTGCCTACGACGCGGGGATTCCGCGCAACGCGCTCACGGAGGCCGGCGAGGTCGTGGACATCCCCAGACAGTTGTCCTGGTGGAACGAGGCGCCCGACCTCGATCCCCCAGTCCGTTCCTTCAAAGGCCAGCGTGTTGGTCAGACTGGTGACGTACGCTACGCCGCCCAGCGCCTCGTATTCCCTGGTGAGGGCGTCAATGAGTCGCAGGACGTCGGGCTGGATGATGTCGGGCGCCGTGATGAGGGCCACACCCGTCTCGTTGCCGCCGAAGGTCCTGGCGACATAGTGATAGGCCTGGACGAGGGGGTCTTCGGCGCTCAGGTAGCTGACGAAATCGGCGTTCAAGCGGATCCGGGTCGCCCCCAGCACGGCCACGGCCACCATCGCCGCGGCCAGCGCGACTACCAGGCGTCGTTTCCGGACCAGGTGCCGACCCAGGCTCCGCTCGGGTTCCCGGTGTCGCTCGTTCAGCTCTTCGCGACATTCGCTCATGGAGCCCTCCTCGCGTCGGCC
>JABAOG010000126.1_pt2 | contig 16115 bp, 16 predicted proteins | sample 7062131 | NCBI WGS metagenome assembly JABAOG01 (sample SAMN14538629, study PRJNA623070) | marine sediment metagenome | biome: marine biome [ENVO:00000428]; feature: marine pelagic biome [ENVO:01000023]; material: deep marine sediment [ENVO:00002113] | place: India: Arabian Sea | collected...
CTGGATTGAATACGCTCAGGCTCAGTGGGAGGAACATCTGGGTTGTAGCGCTGATCTGATCCAGATTGAGCAGCAAGCATTTAGCGAACTATTGGCTGCCACCGCCCCAGATGTAGACGATGCTGAGGCACCACATATGTGGACGCTCGGCTGGGGCCCTGACTACGCCGATGAGAATAACTGGGTTGGTGATGTACTCTGGTGTGAAGGCACTGGCAACCGTACCAAACGAGCTTGCAGTGAGGCTGATGATCTGATTATCCAGGCTCGCGAGGAGACTGATCCGGATGCCCGAGTCGAGTTGTATGCCCAGATCGAAGAAATGTTCTTCGGGCCAGAGGGTGAATATCCCTTCTTCCCGATTTACGTCCAAATTCAATATCAGGGTATTCACACTTGGTATGATTTCACACCGGCACTGTTTGGTGGTAATCAATGGTACAACTACAGCATTGATGCGGAAGCGAAAGCGGCCGCTCAAGGCTAAAAACGCATATTAGCACTTCTAAAAACTAACTTAGGCGACTTCAATGTAAGTTAGTTTTTAGAAGCAAAATGGAAGGAAGCGGCCAAACGGCCGCTCCCTTCCCCTTGTTAAAGAACTTTAACAATTAAAAATAGTCGAAAGCGATTTACTTACTAAATGAGTAATTTACTTACTCCTCTCCAGTTTCAGAGGCTGGAAAACATCCTCTGATCCCGGCCGACCCTCATCTACCCTTTTTTGCCACTCTATTGTCACCACATTGACGTATTAAATATTTGTAATACAATAGTTGGCTAGTATGGCCCATTTATTAGAAGTAAGGAACCTGGTAACCCGATTTTACACAGAAGGGGGGGTAGTGCACGCCGTGAACGGGATATCCTACACGCTAGACGAAGGCGAATCGTTAGGGGTAGTGGGCGAGAGCGGCTCCGGCAAATCGGTCGGGGTGCTATCGTTGATGCGGTTGATACCGACCCCGCCGGGGCGGATAGAAGACGGGGAAGTGATCTACAACAACCGGGACCTAATCCAAATCAGCGACCAGGAAATGCGGTCGGTGCGAGGGCGAGAGATCGCCATGATCTTCCAGGACCCGATGACGTCGCTCAACCCGGTGCTGACGATCGGGCGGCAGATGACCGAAGGGNNAGCGACTACCCGCACCAATTCAGTGGCGGGCAGCGGCAGCGGATCATGATCGCCATGGGATTAAGCTGCAACCCCTCAGTGCTGATCGCCGACGAGCCGACGACCGCCCTGGACGTCACCATCCAGGCCCAGATCGTCGAACTAATCAAGCAGCTGCAAGAAAAGCTGGGCATGGCCATCATCTGGATCACCCACGATTTAGGGGTGGTAGCCGGGATGGTCGACAAAGTAGCCGTGATGTACGCCGGGTACATCGTCGAATACGGTCCGGTGCACGACGTCTACCGCAAACACGCCCATCCCTACACCCTGGGCCTACTCGAATCGATACCCGTCATCGACGCCAGCAAGAAACACCGGTTAGCCTCCATCGAAGGGCTGCCGCCCGACCTGCTGCAAGAGCCAACCAGCTGTCCCTTCGCGCCGCGTTGTCCGTACGTCATCGACAAATGCCGGGCCGAGAACCCGCCGTTAATGGCCGCCGGACCCAACCACTACGCCGCCTGCTGGCGGTGGGAAGAAGTCATCGGAGCCAAGAGATTTGGAGAAGTGGCCGCATGAGCGAGAACGGCAAAATGCAAAAAGAAATCCTGGTCGAAGTCAAAAACCTCAAGAAACACTTCCCCATCCTGCGAGGGGTATTAAGACGACAAGTCGGAGCCGTCCAAGCCGTCGACGGCGTGACCTTCAACATCTACAAAGGCGAAACCTTAGGGTTAGTCGGCGAAAGCGGCTGCGGCAAATCGACCACCGGGCGGACAATCCTCCAGTTACTGGAGCCGACCGCCGGGCAAGTGAACTACGCCGGGCAAGAGCTGACCGACCTCAACCGGAACGAAATGCGGAAAGCGCGGCGGCACATGCAAATGATCTTCCAAGACCCGTACGCCTCACTGAACCCGAGGATGAGCGTCGGCAGCATCATCGGCGAGCCGTTAACCATCCACAACATCGGCAACAGCAGCAGCCGGAAAGAGCGGATCCAGGAGCTGCTGAAAGTAGTGGGACTCAACCCCTACTTCATCAACCGGTATCCGCACGAATTCAGCGGCGGGCAGCGGCAGCGGATAGGGATAGCCCGCGCCCTGGCCACCAACCCCGATTTCATCGTAGCCGACGAACCCATCTCCGCTTTAGACGTTTCCATCCAGGCCCAGGTGGTCAACTTAATGGACGACCTGAAAGAAGAGTTAGGGTTAACGTATTTATTCATCGCCCACGACCTGTCGGTGGTGCGGCACATCAGCGACCGGGTGGCGGTGATGTACTTAGGGCGGATTGTGGAGTTGAGCAACCGGAACGAAGTGTTCGACCATCCGCTGCATCCGTACACCCAGGCTTTATTATCGGCGATACCGATACCGGACCCGGAGAAAGAGGCCAAGCGGCAGCGGTTGATATTAGAGGGAGATGTGCCGAGTCCGGCCAATCCCCCGAGTGGCTGCCGGTTCCATCCGCGGTGCAGTTACATGACCGAGATATGCAAGGAGGAGGACCCGGCGTTCAGGAATTTGGGCTCTGATTCCAGCCCGCACATGGTGGCCTGTCATCATGCTGAAAAGTTCTTGTAAATTGAGTTTTTTATTGAGGAGGTGGTGCATAGAGCTTAAAGTAAAGAGGATATACTTTTTTTAAACCGATTTAACCATATTATTTAAAAAACTGGAGGAGGTTTTCTAAATATGATTACCAAAAAACATGGCCATTTATTGGCTATCATTCTTATTCTGGGCGTCCTTTTAGTCGCCTGTCAACCGGAAGAAGTTGTCCGGGAAGTACCTGTTGAAGTAACTCGTATCGTTACCGAAACAATAACTGAGCAAGGTGAGACCGTTGAGGTGACCCGTGTGGTTACTGAAGAGGTCATTGTCGAGGTTCCGGCAGAAGAAGAAGCCGAAGAAGAGATGATGTTAGCAGACTCGACCCCGGATACCTACATACACGTCACATTTGGCGATATCGACACGATGGATTCAAACCTGGTATATGATACCGCCAGTGGTCAGTTAATCGACAATGTGATGGAAGGGCTGATCGCTTATAACCATAAAGATGGTACCTCTTATGTACCGGCTTTGGCCACCGAGGTTCCCAGCGTTGAGAATGGCGGCATTTCCGAAGATGGCCTGACCTATACCTTCAATATCCGTGAGGGCGTTAACTTCCACGAGGGCGGCACGCTTGAACCTCATGATGTTGCCTATACCTTCCAGCGCGGCCTGCTGCAATCCAGCCCTGACGGCCCGCAGTGGCTGCTGGTTGAGCCCTTCTTGGGTCTTGGCCTCCACGATGTTGGCGAATTGATCGCTGACGGCGAGTATGCCGGTGATCCTGAAGGATTGATCAACAATGCCTCGGCCGAAGAACTGCTGGGTGTTTGCGAACAGGTCCAGGCCGCCATTGTGGCCGATGACGACGCCGGCACAGTAACCATGACTCTGGCCGAACCCTGGGGCCCCTTCCTGGCCACTATCGCCCAATCCTGGGGATCGATCATGGACATGGAATGGGCAATTGAGCAAGGTGCCTGGGATGGCAGCTGTGATACCTGGCAGAATCATTATGCTCTGGTTAGCGAAAATACCGAACTGGGTGCCGTCATTAATGGTACCGGTCCCTACACGCTTGATCATTGGACCCCGGGCGAAGAGTACGTCCTGGTTGCTAACCCGAATTACTGGCGCACCGAGCCTAAATGGGAAGGTGGTCCCTCCGGCGTAGCTCGGATCGAGACCGTTATCGTTCGCCTGGTTGACGAATGGAGCACCCGCTTTGCAGCATTACAAGCTGGTGATGCCGAGTCAGTCGCTGTACCAACGGAAAACCGGCCGCAAGTTGACGCTTTCGTCGGCGAGGAGTGTGATTGGGTTACCGATGAATGTACACCTACCGATAATCCCGATGGCCCATTCCGTGCCTGGCGCAATCTGCCTTCGGTGTCTAAGTCCCATGTCTTTATGACCTGGCAAATTGCTGAGGATTCGACCTATATTGGCAGCGGTGAGTTGGATGGTAACGGCATTCCCACCGACTTCTTCTCCGATGAACATGTCCGTAAGGCCATTCACTACTGCTTCGATCACGAGACCTTCATCGCTGATGCTCAGAATGGCGAAGGCGTCCGCACCAACGGCCCCATCATCCGTGATATGCTGGGCTACAACGAAGATGGTCCGCAGTATGACTATGACTTAGAGGCTTGTGAAGCTGAGCTGGCCGAAGCCTGGGGCGGCGTTTTGCCCGAAACCGGCTTCCGCTTCTCGGCGGCCTTCAACACCGGCAATACCACCCGCCAGACAGCCTCTGAGCTGCTGCAAGGCGCTCTGGCCTCCATTAACCCCAACTACCAGGTTGACATCGTCGGTCTGCCCTGGCCCACTTTCCTGCGCTCCTTCCGCGCCTCCCAGATCCCGGTACTGACCAGCGGCTGGATTGAGGACATCCACGACCCACACAACTGGGCACAACCCTTTACTGTTGGCACCTACGGTGGACGTCAAAATCTACCACAGGATGTTCTTGACCAATTCAATGATTTGGTCACTGCCGGCGTCGCGGCCTCAGATCCGGCCGAACGTGAAGCAGTCTACTACGACTTGCAACAACTGTTCTATGATCTGGCCGTTTCCATTCCGCTCTCGCAGCAAACTGGCACACGTTATGAGCAGCGTTGGGTTCAGGATTGGTATAACCGCGTTGGCGCCTTTGGCCTGGACTTCTATGCCTATGGTCTTGAAGGCTAATCCTTGCTAATAGTTCTATCGTCTAATATATAGACTATTAATGTGTTTAACTTCTGATGGGGGTCTGTACAGACCCCCATCAGTTGCCCCTCTATGAGGTGTCTTTATGTCCACTTATATCATCCGCCGGTTGCTGGTTCTACCTTTTATTATGATTGGGGTCAGTTTCCTGATCTTTGCCATGCTTCAGGTATTGGGACCTGTTGAACGTTCCGCGCTTTACGTCCGCGACATCCCCAAAACGGAGCAGCAGGTACAAAATATCATAACCCGCTATGGCCTGGACGACCCGCTCCTGGTCCAATATTGGCACTGGCTGGTCGGCCGGGAGGACCCTGTCACCAACGAAATCGTAGGGGGTGTCCTGCGCGGCGATCTGGGCTTCTCCCGCACCGGTCGGGAGCCGGTCATGGACGTCCTAAGGCGCAAATTGCCGGTGACCATTGAGCTGGCTATATGGAGCTTCATCCCTATTATCGGCATCGGCGTCTGGCTTGGCGTACAGTCCGCTTTGCATCACAATAAACCTATCGACCAGGTGACTCGGGTGCTGGCTATTTTAGGCTGGTCTTTTCCGACCTTTGTTTTTGGTTTACTAATGCTGTTGATCTTTTACGCCCAACTGGACTGGTTCCAGCCGGGCCGGCTGTCGACGGAGTTCAGTCTCCTGGTTCAGCGTCCAGAGGAATTCACCCGCTACACGGGTATGAATACCTTTGATGCCTTGTTGAATCTGCGTTTTGATATATTTCTCGATTCTATCCGCCACCTGGTTCTGCCGGTCATCACCCTCTCTTACGTATCGTGGGCCTTGCTGCTTAAAGTAACCCGCTCCTCAATGCTGGAGGCTTTGCGACAGGACTACGTCACCACTGCCCGCTCCAAGGGCCTGGGAGAAAAAGTTGTCATCAATCGCCACGTCTTGAAGAATGCCCTTATCCCGGTAGCGACAATTGCCGGCACTACAGTGGCTGGCCTCCTTAATGGAGTGGTTATTACCGAAACGATCTTTAATATCCCTGGTCTGGGCAAAGCCGCCGCCGATGCTGCTTTCAGTCTTGACGTGCTGACCATGCTGGGCTATGCGCTGTTTACGGCCGTACTTTTTGTCCTGGTTAATCTAGTTGTGGATGTCATGTATGGCATTCTTGACCCCCGGGTGCGGTTGCAATAAAGGAGCAAAACGATTATGGCCGACACAACTGTAACATCTGATCCCGCAGCCTTACCTGAGGTTTCTTTGGGGGATGAATATTTAAGAAGTCGCAGCCGGTTGGAGAAAGCCATCGGTCCCGAGTGGTACCGGATGCTTAAAGGGCTGGTCACCAATCCTCTCTCCGTAGCCGGTATCGTCATCCTGGTCGCTTTCATCTCGATGGCCCTCTTTGCCCCAATACTGGCGCCGCCCCCAACCGCTATCTGGGACACCACCCTGATTCCCCGCGATGGTTTTAAGGATGAACCACGGCCGCCAGGTTCACTCTGGGAGAGGAACCCGCCGGAGACAATTCCCGGTTGGTATAAGCTAATAACCGGCAAGGATGAGTGGGTTCACCTGCTTGGCACGACCAGCGGCCAATATGACATCTGGTACGGCATCGTCTGGGGGGCCCGTACGGCATTGATCATTGGGTTTGTCGTCGTTACCTCAACCGCCATCATCGGCGCCTTGATTGGCGCCGTGGCGGGTTATTACGGCGGTTGGGTGGACGAGATCTTGATGCGCATCGTGGAGATTTTTATTGCCTTCCCATTCCTGGTTGGAGCATTGATTTTGGCTTCGATCCTCGTACCCAAGCTGGGTCGCAGCATCTGGCCTGCTTCCATTGCGCTGATCGTCTTTGGCTGGACCGGCTACGCTCGCTTACTTCGGGGCGACATCTTGACCATTAAGGAGCGGGAATATGTCACCGCCGCCCGCGCCGCCGGGGCCAAGGATATTCACCTGGTTTTCCGCCACATCATACCCAATGCCATCTATTCCACTCTCGTTATTTTGTTCCTGGATATGGGCGCAATCGTCTTGGCCTTTGCTGCCCTAAGCTTCCTGGGTATCGGGGTCCAGGTTGGATATGCTGACTGGGGCCAGATTGTCAGCCATGCCCGAAATTGGATTTTTTCCCTGAACACTTATTGGTACATTATCGTCTTTCCCGGGGTGGCCTTGCTGCTGTACAGTCTGGGCTGGAACCTGGTTGGCGACGCTTTACGTGATATCATGGATCCCAAGATGAGAAAGCGTTAAACGGCCGTATTGATCCAGTAACACCGCACTTTTTTAATATCAGCTGTCTTTATAGGGGCAATCACGAGGGATTGCCCCATTATTACCCCGCCCGGCGCCCGCATGTCTTCAAAATTACCGATTGCCCTCATCGTGACCCTTTGGGCCTGGCTTCTGGTTATTCTAATAACTCATAATGCTAAACAAGAAACCATCAAGCCTGGATTGATACAACTTCAAGGTACACACCTGCCTTTAGCAACACCACAACCCACACCAACCATCGACCGTCTGGCTGCCCCGCCGACAGTCGAAAACCCAACCCAGGCCGACGAAGGTGCCCAACTCTACTGGCTTTACTGCCTGTCTTGTCATGGTGACCGGGGTCAGGGACTAACCGATGAGTGGCGGCAGCAATATCCACCAGAAGACCAGAATTGCTGGAGTTCTGGCTGCCACGGTAAACGGCCGTACGAAGAAGGCTTTACCCTGCCAACGGTCGTTCCCGCTGTTATCGGCCACGACAGCCTGCAACGTTTCGAGTCAATAGGCCAGGTCTATAACTTCATATCGTCTGCCATGCCCTACGATAACCCTGGGCATCTTTCTGAAAAAGAGTATCTGGCTATAACCGCTTTCCTGGCGCGCGCCCACAATCTTTGGGACGGGACACCCTTGACGACTGAAAATGTTGGCAATTTCCGCCTGCGCCCTGCCGAAGCCACCTCAACTATTGCTTCACCTTTGCCGGCAGAGGGACAACCCAACAGCCAAAACGAAAATCAATCCCAACCAGATGAAACAATCAACACATTTATTATTGGTCTTGTTGCTGGAATAATTGGCAGCCTGATAATTGTTCTTATTCTTTTGCAACGCCGAATGAAATAATTACGTAATGATTATCAATGCGCCTCTACGGACCAATGCACAGATGCAAGTCGGTAAAATGAAGTGAAACGCGATATTCGTAAATTCGCCGCTATTTTGCGGGAGCGAGGTTATAAAAAATGGTAGAAATCGGCCGCAGTTCGATCTTTGGGCAGGAAATACACGAATCCCGAAGCTATCGATCTTTGGGCTTACTTAATGGACTGATGATTGGTCTGGCCTTAGCTCTTGGGGCCTGGGGTATTTCAGCCTACACTGAGCTATCATTGCCGACTAAAGTTCCGGTTGCCGGGTTTTTACTGGCGGGATTATTAGTTGTTGTCATATCAGGAACGGCAGGTTGGTTGACGGCCAGGTTGGGTAATACCTTGTTAACAGTCTTATTGTGGCTTTTGGTTGCGGGACTATCAGTCGTGATAATTGGTTATGAAACGACTTACATTCGCACCTTCTTCATTTGGCTGTCTGATAGCAGATTTTGGGGTTTGCCGGTTTTCCCGCTTTCATCGGGGTCTGTTCTGCCAACGCTTATAACCGGTTTTTTTGTCTTCCTTGCCCTTGGTGTTTTGGCCTTTTTGCAAGATCTCCGATTGGAGGGCGTTCACGGCCGTTTAGGTCCAAACGAAAGATTCTCAATTGGGGCGCTTATCAGTTTATCCTTTCCGTTACCCATTGTTATATTCGTTGGCTTTATTACCAATAATATGGTTAGTGCGGCCAATGCTCCCTTTGCTATCGAACAGGTACACGAGGTTATTCAAAACGGCCGAACCTATGAGGGAGACCTATTCGAGTTGAGCCGGGAAAAGGGAATAAACTACAATGCCATTAGAGGGTTACAGGAGATGATGAGTGAAAATTATACACTCGGTATCTCAGGCTTTGATCCAGACAATGCGACGATTATTGTAACGGCCGAGTTTGATAACGGCGCCTGGATTGATTGTCGGGTTATAAATGAACAGGTTAATTTTTGCTTCGACGCTTCTCCGCCCTATACCATCGGCTTTTCCAGCCTGATAACAGGCGAACCGTTACCTGAAAACTGCCGAACCTGCAATGTTCAGGTAGATGAAAGCTGGCGCTCCTGGCTCATGGCAAGAAATGATGATTTAGCGTCTAATCCTCAGATAGAGAAGGTTGCTCAATGGGGGACCTATACCCTCATGCAGGCTGAATCCCCAGATGGTGACTTTGGGGTTGAATGTTGGTTTAGGCGCTCTGGGGTGATCGAATTGGAAAGTTGCTCGGAGTTAAGCGACTAGTGATAGGGATCTAATAAATAAAGGTTCGGGCGCCCACAAATATATCATTTAACCAACTGGTATTTTCAACATCATCTTCATAGACGCCGTTGTTCGGCCGTGATGCGTGAATAATTTGCCAGCCGCCAATACTCATGCCGACGTGGGAAATGCTGNNCGGTGGCTGCTGACGCTGCCAAAGAAGAGCAAATCACCGGGTTGGAACGGCGGCTCAACCGGTTTCCCGGCTAAAAATTGCATGTCGGCATCACGCGGGATAAGGATGCCGGATAGCTTGTGCAGCAGGCGCACATAGCCGGAACAATCTAAGCCGAAGGCGGTGATGCCGCCCCAGTTATAAGGAATGCCAATAAAGCGGCGGCTGTCCTGTATCATTTGGGCCCGCTGTTCAGCGGCCGAATTTGGCAGCGTTTCTTGTGCTCGTAGATGGGTTATAGGCAGCCAGCCCTCCATTTGGCCCCCTGCCGTCACGTATTGAAAACCGTTGTTAGTGTGGGTGGCACAGACGGCCGTTCCCCCCAAAAGCCTGCTGGAAACTGGTGCATCTTCACCCGGTGAAACGCGAAGCAAACTAACCGGCTCGCAAATATAGTGGGTTGATTGGGAGGGTGCAGCCGTTTTTAGGTAGTTTTTGTAGACCCAACCAAGATAGCCGTCTGGCAAACGGATAAATATCCANNTAGCTGTTCAACAATAGCCCCAACCAGCAATTGATCCATCATTTCGGAGCGAAATGTTGGCTCGGAATGGAGGCCGGTTACATTTGTACAGACAACAAGGCGTTTTGGGGTGGATTGGCGTAAAACTTTAACATCATCCGTGTCGAATATCAGTCTTGGAAAATAGCTGGCAAGCTCGGCCGTAACCGAATCCAACGTTGCCCGGTCAAGCACATTACCAGATAAACGACAGTGGCTTTTTTCTAACGCCACCGCTTTAACCTGGCAGAGCTGTGTTCTGTTATCGTTAAACTGCTGACTGATGTTAGCCAGTGCCGCTCGGATTGGGTCAAGCATACTGCCTTATTGTAACCCTTCACTTGAAATACGCCACCATATTTGATCGATTTTTTCACGTTATCTTATGAGAATTCAGGGCTATGAGGATGCAATTTGTTAATACAATCATTACTGAATAATCTTATGAGCCGGTCTCCCTGTAGAGTGCGGTATCTGGCCGAAATGCTGCCCAGGCAAACCACAGGAACTCATGCCCATTGAGGGGGGTAAGTTGCTCGCCGGCCAAAGGGCCATCTACGGCCGTTCCAAACAAGTTCCAGGTTGTTCCTGTCTGGTCATCAATAAACAGATCGCCTTCGGCCGTAAAGGTGTATATCTGATCGTCTAACTCCCGGCTAAACGCCGCTGCCGACCCCACATCTTTCGATTCCGCAATAACAACACTGTACAGGGCAGAAGTTGTGCCACCTTTCCAAAAGATTACCAATGGCTGGCTGTTGATAGTGTCATTGATAGTCTTTCTTTCCGCGAGCAGATCGTAAGGATAAGCGATTGCTGCTCCTTCAATATCCAGGGCTAAGACCCGCATTTTGGGTTTTAGACGCGCGTCAGCCTCTCCATCCAGGAAGCCCGTTCTTGGATTGACACGCGAATCATAGTTTATATAAGGCGTTTCACCATACAACCGCTCATATCCAGTATCTGGGAACAGGACTTGCCCCCCCGGGAACTGACTTTTGAAATCGGCAAAGGATGTGATTTGGGACGGTAAAATGGTTAGCCGCGTACCCGTAAAATCGCCCACCAATGCTTCTCCAGTAAATTGTTGCCACCATGATTCCGTCTGGCGGTCATACATTATCAGGTCGGCGTTTCGTAAATTGCCACTCGTCCCAAAATCCAAGATCCGTCCATCGACTGTCCTGTCAAATACCAACCCGGAATTACACAATGGGCAGTAAGTGACAACAATTGGTCTGTCGTTGAAAATATCATTTACAATTTCGTGCCAAACCATGACTTGAAGGGGGTAAGCCCGGGCTTCTCCCTTCATTGCTAATGTGATGACAGGTTCAACATCGGCTAACCAGGCCTCAGCCTCTGCCACTGATTGAAAAACAGGCGCGTCTATTGAAGGAATGCGATCTTTAGGCACGCCACCGCTCCTGAATTCATCGAAAGAAACACTGTGCAGACAAAAATTGGTTTTTTCCCAGGGTGGCAGCGGAAAGCGGCGATCCTTTGGAACTGTTTCCCGGCAATCGGCCGTTTTACTACCAGTCAATGCGGCCGTTCCGTTAGTAACAGTTGTTGGCAGGGTAGGGGGTAGATCGGCCGTATTCCGGCACCCTCCAAGTAACAGAAATAGTAACAACAGCGCAATGATTTTATTCATTATAGATAGATCATCTTAACACATTTTCTCAAGTTAGAGCCGTAACGTTGCCTACGATTTCGTGAATTTCTTCGTAGGGTTGCCAAAATAAACCATTCACGAATTCACAAGCGGTGTCCTTTACCGACATTCACCAATTAATTATTCTTCCTCCTCATTTTACAAACTCTTTACAAACGGATTGCAACTTTTCTATACCTGGTCTGTATTATTTGATAGTAATGGTCTTCTGTTTTAGGTTTGATGAAGCCAAACAGATTTATCGACCCTTTTGATGGCCGATGGCCATAAAGGACCAGGAGATGAGAACAATGACAGATGTTTATATTGTGGTATTTACACTGGCCGGTGTTTTGCTCAGTTTACCGGCTTTGTTGGTTGCCCTTAATTTACTGCTGCCAAAGGTGACGACCAATACGGCCGCTCGACTTGCAAAAACCCCTGGCCGCTCTTTCTTGCTGGGTATTCCGGTGATGGCCGCTTTCCTGATCTGGATCGCTGTCGCCAGCCAGGTGCCTTTTGGCCCTGTCCGGGCGACAGCCTTCATCGCAGCTATAATCGGCATGGGGTTGGGAACGGTTGGCGCTGCTGGAATTGCCCGCCTATTAGGGGAGCGACTCAAGCCAATTTCAGGTAAACCGTCCACGCTGACCAGTCTCGTCCGCGGGGCGGTTATCTATGAGTTAGCCTGCCTGTTTCCAATCGTAGGCTGGTTTCTCTTCATTCCTTTCGCCAGTATTATGGTGGTAGGAGCGGCCGTCTTCGGCCTCCTCGGCTGGCTTCCCCGATCTCAGATTCAACAAACAGACAACACGCAGCCAAATATCCAGATTAACCAACCCCTGGCAACCAATTTCTGATATTTGTGACCTGCTACGGACTCCCGATTACTGGCCACCGGCTACTGACGACTGGAGGTATCAATGCCCATCTCAAGACGTGAATTTCTCAGATTAGGCAGTCTAACTGCTGTTGCCGCCTCAGTCACTTCTTGCAGCGTCGTTTCCCGCTATGTTTCACAAGAGGAGCTTCCTGAAACGCTGCCAGTGCCAACGGCCGTTTCTCCAGAGATTGCGGGGTCAACCATTCCGGCTGACGGTTTCCCGACCACAGGCATTAATCGCGTTCACCGGCTGTTGAATCGAGCCGGTTATGGGCCTCGACCGGGTGACCTGGCACGGGTATCGGAGATGAGTTTTGAAACCTATCTCGAAGAACAATTAAATCCTGACAACATCGAGGATACGGCCGCTGATCTGATCGTTCGCAATCTCAATTATTACCATATGGACATCGACCAAATTCTCGGCCGTGATAACATACGTGATGTGGGCCTTGAATTGGCAACGGCGACAATCGGGCGGGCCGTCTACTCGAAAAGGCAGCTTTACGAAGCGATGGTTGAATTCTGGTCGGACCATTTCAACATCTACATTCGTAAAAATCAGTTTATGCTGCCCCTGAAATTAGTTGATGATCGGGATGTGATTCGGCCGCATGCCCTGGGAAACTTCCGGGACCTGCTCTTCGCTTCTGCTCAAAGTCCGGCCATGCTAGTCTATCTCGATAATGTTCGCAATCTAAAAGAGGACCCCAACGAAAATTACGCCCGCGAGTTAATGGAACTGCACACCCTGGGTGTTGACGCGGGTTACACTCAAGAAGATGTCCAGGAGTTAGCTAGGGCTTTGACGGGTTGGGGGAGCGCCTTACGAGGCAGGCAGCAAGGCGGATTCGTGTTCCACGCTGACCAACATGACAACGGTCGCAAACAGATTTTAGAGTTAACGCTGCCCGCAGGACAAGGTCAAGAAGATGTTTTCCAGGTATTGGAGATGTTAGCCGGTCACCCGGCGACGGCCGAGTTCATTGCCTTCAAGTTGGTACGCCGTTTTGTGTTTGACGAGCCGCCTGCCGCTCTGGTGGAACAAGTCGCCCAGACCTTAGACGGATGGTGATATTAAAAGTATGCTGCGGGTCATATTTCTCAGTGAAGATTTTGCTACCGCGCCACCGAAATTAAAACGGCCGTACAGTTATGTCATTTCTGCTTTACGGACTTTAAACGCCGACATTTACAACTACCGGGGTTTTGCTTTCTGGTTGGAGACATTGGGCCAACTGCCTTTCAATTGGGCTGCCCCTAACGGTTATCCTGATGTATCGGCGGCCTGGATGAATAATCTGCTTCCTCGCTGGAATTTCGCGCTGGCCTTGTTGAATCTTGACTTCCCTGGGGCGACTGTCCCCATTGATAGATTGGTGGATGCGGGGCAGGTTGGCAGCCTGGACGATGCCCTTAACTTGTTTGCGGGGCTGATATATGGGGCGCCATTGGAAACAGCCGAGCACACTCTCTTTGCCGATTACATTGGCTCCAGCCCTCTCCAAAACCAGGAAACAGTTCGCCGCCTGCGAGAATCGATCGCCCTTATGCTTGCCAGCCCCCCATTCCAATGGGCCTAGTGGGGTCATTACATCACTCATTTATTTGATGCACGAAGGAGACAATAAATGTCAACGAATAACCGAAATCAGACCGACAATCCCGTCCTATCTTGTGGACACTGCACCGAATATGAACAGGTAAACCGTATCAATCGACGCGATTTTCTGGCCGGAAGTTTGAGATCGGCCGCATCCCTACTCTTTGCCAACAGCCTGGTGGCGCTGCCTCAATGGATGCCTCGCATTACCCTGGCCGATCCCCACGTTGGGCCGCGAGGCGATACGCTCGTTTGTATATTCCTGCGAGGCGGGGCGGACGGCATGAATATCGTTGTGCCGCATGGTGATGAAGAATATTATGCCCGCCGTCCCACTATTGGTGTTCCCCGACCTGATGATAATGGCGCTGACGCCCGCACGATAGACCTGGATGGCTTTTTTGGCTTTCATCCCGCTTTGGAACCATTGGCAGCCGTTTATCAGGCGGGGGATTTAGCCCTGGTCCACGCGACCGGCTCGCCGGACGAAACGCGCTCCCACTTTGAGGCAATGGCACTGATGGAGCGCGGCGCGGCCTTGAATGATTACACCGGTTGGCTGGCCCGCCACCTGGCAACGCTGGATACCGGCAACCAGTCGGCCTTGCGAGCGGTCGGCGTTGGGGACTTCCTGCCCGCCTCTTTGACCGGTTCTATTACTGCCACCGCCTTGCAATCCATCGCCGACTACCATCTAAACGGCCGAGATGACCGTATTGGTGAGATGCAAACACTCCTTCAAACCCTTTACACTCAGCAAGACGATATGCTGGCCCTGACGGCCGATCAGACCTTTGCTGCCATTGACCTTTTGAGCAGTATTGATTTAAGAAGTTACCAGCCGCAAGGACGGCCGTATCCAGAACAAGATTTCGGGCAATCGATGAAAACCATTGCCCAACTGATTCGCTCCGATGTTGGGGTTGAAGTGGCCTGCGTTGATTTAGGCGGTTGGGACACCCATGTGGCTCAAGGCAGTACCGGTGGCCTGATGGCAAATTTATTGAGTGAGTTAGCCGGTGGTTTGGCGGCTTTTTATGAGGATATTGTGGATCAGATAGATAAAGTGACAGTGATGGTAATGTCGGAGTTCGGCCGTCGTTTGCAGGAAAATGGCGGTCTGGGAACGGATCATGGTCATGGCAATATGATGATGGTGCTGGGCGGCGGTATCAATGGCGGACAGGTCTTTGCTCAATGGCCCGGCTTGGCCGACGAGCAGTTGGTTGGTCCCGGCGATCTGGCTATTACTACTGATTACCGCGATATTCTGGGCGAAATCATCCGCAAACGGCTCAACAACCCAAGCCTACCCGACATCTTCCCCAACTATACTGTCAACGAAACTGGTTTGGCAGTTGCTCGTGCTTAACGTTTTCCTACTTGTGTTTTCTACCTCTTTTTCTTTATAATGGGCCTTAGTATTGAATGAATGCGTAGCAATTAATGAACAAGGTTGAAACTGTGACAGCAATTAGACCCGAAAAAGTACCCCGCTAGGCTCGATCCCCACCTCTTATCTTTTCTCCAACTAACCGCTCTTTCAGAGCCGGTTGGTTTTGTGTTCCCAAATTTCATTACAACCTAAAAATAATGCTCAAGAAATTGGGTAATTGTTTCTAAAGACTTTTGTTTTTTTGCACGCTAAAGACTTGGGTCGATGGATTCCGAAAAAACAAAGTCTGAACGCTTATCTTTGGAGAAAAGATGTCCGTCAAATTGAAAATTGAATCGATGCCTCGTCGAGAGGATGTATCTGACCGGGTCATGGTGATGAGCTTGGCGGCCCGGTTTATGGATGAACTGCTGGGGGGTGTACCCAATGTGCTGATGCCGACTATTCGGGCCACATTGGGATTGAGCTATGTTCAGGTGAGTTTGTTGAACCTGGTGCTGAACTATGTAGCTGCTGTGGTGGAGCCGATTGCCGGGCTGTTAATTGATATTTGGAAACGGCCGTGGCTGATGGCCGGTGGGGCGGCGTTTATCGGTCTGGCAGTCGCTGTTATGGGA
>JABAOG010000758.1_pt1 | contig 16099 bp, 11 predicted proteins | sample 7062131 | NCBI WGS metagenome assembly JABAOG01 (sample SAMN14538629, study PRJNA623070) | marine sediment metagenome | biome: marine biome [ENVO:00000428]; feature: marine pelagic biome [ENVO:01000023]; material: deep marine sediment [ENVO:00002113] | place: India: Arabian Sea | collected...
TGATGGACGTGGGCGGCTCGATGGACCCTTTCGCGCACCTGTGCTCACGGCTCTTCTCGGCCGCCAAGAAGTCGACTCACTTCAAAGAGCTCCGCACCTACTACTTCCACAACTGCGTGTACGGCCACGTCTACGAAACCGAGCGCTTCGACACCCCGATCAAAGTGCGCGACCTCCTCCACGAGACCGGTCCGCACTACAAGCTCATCATGGTCGGCGACGCGCTGATGGCGCCCTACGAGCTCCTGGCGGCCGGCGGCTCGCTCGACCTCGGCGACGACCGAGGCATCGAGGGCCTTCAGTGGCTGATGATGCTCAGCCAGCACTACCACCGAAGCATCTGGCTCAACCCCGAGCCTCAGCGGTACTGGAGCGGCAACACGATCGAGTACGTGCGTCAGACGTTCGACATGTTCCCACTGACCCTGGAGGGCCTGGGCGAAGGCGTCAGCCACCTGCTCAAGGGCGGCAAGGGCCACTGACGACCCCAAAATCCGGCCTCCTGGAGTGAAATTTGGGCCCGCGCCCGCTGGTCGCTTACCCTGAGACCGTGGGGAAGAGAACAACGATCGCGATGCTCGTCATCGTGTTGGGTAGCTCGGGGGCGATCGCGTCGGCGGACGACTCTTCGTACGGCGGGGTGACCCCGGGATCGGAAGACTCAGAAAACCTTCCGCCCAAAGCGGAGGAGATCCCCGAAGGTGCCCTCATGCTCACCTGGCCGGGCTTCATGATGCAGGAGGACGGTTCCCTCTTCTTCGTCCAGACGTCTCGACCGGTCAAGTTCGGAACTCAGAAGTCCGAGGGCCGTCTCGAGCTCGTGCTGCATAACACGCAGGTTCATCTCAAGAACACCTTCCTTCCCCTCGAGACCGAGTTCTTCGACACGCCGGTGACGCGGGCAACCGTGCAGCGCAGAGGTCGGAAGGACCTGGTGATGGTTTTCGAGATGCGTGAAGACGCCACGCCAACCATCACTCAGAAAAAGGGCAAAGACGGCTTCAACTACGTCTTCGTCAAGTTCGCGAAGTAGCCTTGAGCTTGCCCGCCGCGGGCGCATCGAGTAACCGGACGCCATGAGCCTGCGCGCCGTCAAAGGGATGAAGGACATCCTGCCGGACGAGATCTCGAAGTGGCACCGCCTCGAGAACGCGTTCCGGGACCGCGCCGAGCGCTACGGCTTTCGCGAGGTACGTTTCCCAATCGTGGAGCCGACCGCGCTCTTCGTGCGCTCGATCGGTGAAACCACCGACATCGTCGAAAAGGAGATGTACACGTTCACCGATCGGGGCGACAAGTCACTCACGCTGCGCCCGGAGGGCACCGCGTCGGCGGTGCGCGCATACATCCAACACAACGTGCAGGCGAAGGAGCCGGTGACCAAGTGGTACTACATCGGGCCGATGTATCGCCGCGAGAGGCCCGCAAAAGGGCGCTACCGCCAGTTCTACCAAGCCGGCATCGAAGTCTTTGGCGATCCTGGGCCTTTCGTCGACGCCGAAGTCATCGACATGGTGGTCGGTTTCATCGCAAGCCTGGGCATCACCGAGGTCGAGGTATTGATCAACTCGATCGGGGGACCCGAAGCGCGAGAGAGCTACCGCGAGGCGTTGCTCGAATATCTCGCGCCCCACCGCGCCGAGCTTTGTCCTGACTGTCAGCGACGCATGGATGCCAACCCGCTTCGCGTGCTCGACTGCAAAGTGCCACGATGCACCGAAATCGCCGCGAATGCTCCGTCGATACTCCAACACCTGACCGACGAGGATCGGGCCCACTTCGACGGGTTGCAAGAGACGTTGACCGTGCTCGGCACACCGTATCGGGTCGACGGATCGCTCATGAGAGGCCTCGATTACTACACCCGGACCCTCTTCGAGGTGCTCGGAAAAGGCGAAGGGCTCGGCGCCCAAAACGCATTGCTCGGCGGCGGCAGATACGATGAGATGGTGAAGAGCTTCGGCGGACCGGACACCCCGGCCATCGGCTTTGCGATCGGCCTAGAACGTTTGCTGATGGCGATGCCACAAGGCGAGTCGGATTCCCACGTCGACGTCTTCATCGTGGCGGCGCAGGCAGGGGTTCGCGGGGAGGCCACCCTGCTGAGCCGCGAGCTCCGCGACGCCGGGCTTCGAGTGGAAAGCGATCTTCGCGGAGGCTCACTGAAAAGCCAACTCCGCCGCGCCGACAAGATCAACGCGCGCATCGCGATGATCCTCGGCGAGTCCGAGGTCGAACGAGGCGTCGTTCAGCTCAAGGACCTGCAAAAGCAAACCCAGGACGAAATCCCTCGCCCCGAAGCCGCAAAACGCATCCACACNNGCGAGGACGTAAGCCGACCACAAGCGAAAAGATCCGCACACTACGGGCGGTTGAAGAAGATGGGGCTCGACCACGCCATCTCGCCATCGGCCTGAGTGACTCGGCAGTAAACGTAGGGCGCATCGACCTCGCCGACGAACGACGCGGAGGGAGACTTCGGCTCATCGGAGACCGCTACACCGTCCGGGGTGACGAGCTCGATGCGTTCGATGTCGGTCGTTCCGAGCGCGCGCGTGTGCACCTCGACCGGCCCCTCGATGTCGAGCTCGCTCCCCATCGGGAAGCCAGCGACGTGGATGTCGAGGAGGATCTTGGCGCCGCTCGTCGCGTAACAGCGCCGCGCCCGGATCGCTTCGAGGATCGCTTCCCGGGTGCGCGTCGCGGTTATCACCGCGGTCAACCCGGTGCGAAACGGATCGCGCTTTCTGCACTCCCCGTGGTGCCACAAGAGCCCATGACTGTCGGAGTTTGCGATGAAGCCGAACCGCAGCCCGCTATCGAGCAGAGGCTTGGCGAACTGGTCGTGAAGTTCTCCGCGATGACCGAGGGGGTGATCGGGGTGCTCGTAGCAACCGTGGCAAGAGCAGATCTCCCAAACCGGTTGTCCCAGCGGGTCATGACCGGGCACGTCTGCACCCGTCCAGCCGATGTGATGAGGACCGGTGAAGGCGTCTTGCTCGCGGATCTGCTGCACGATGTCTCGTCCACTGGGAACGTCATCCCGGGAGATGATCGGGAGACCGGGTCCCGGCAGGTAGATGCACTTGTGCCCGGGCCCCGGATATGCCTTGCCCGTCCACTCATAGCCGACGATGGTCGCGAACTCGCCGGGATCGTCGTGACGCTCGGTTACGGCTTGCAGATACGCCCACTCGCCCGGACCGATGCGCTTGCCTAGGAACGACTCGTGGTCGGTCAGCGACGCGAAGTCATCGCCGTAGCGGTAGCGGGCCCGAAGATACGCCTCCTCGGCGCTGCCCACCCCATCGGAGTGGGCGCTGTGCTGCTGAATGTCCCCGAACAACACCTGTGGGCCGGACCATGCCGCCACGTGGAACGGAGCGGCCTGGAGCTCGCCCACTTCGACCTTTGCGGCAACCAGCTCGGGAGCCCCCCCGGTTGGCACATCGAAGGACCGGATCTCGATGCCCTTGCGGCCTCGCCACGCGGCGAGCGTCGTTCCATCGGCCAGACGGACCGCGCTGACGCGCCTTCCCCGGCATCCCCACTGGCCGTCGTCGATCGGCTCCCGAGGCGCAAACCCATCGGCGTTCAGCCGCTGTCGGTACACGTTGTGGGAGCCCCGTCCGAAGACGTCGACCGCGCCATCGGCTCCGACGACCAGTGTGGGGAACTCGAAGCCCTGTTCCTCGCCCTCGAGATCTCGATTGCGGTCCGTCATCGGCGCGGCTGGCTCGTAGACCATCCCCTCCATGTCGACGAAACGAACCGCGATCCACTTCGCGATGTCTGGCACACCCGTGTCTTCGCGCACGTCGTGATGAAAGCCGACCCAAGCGCCGCCGGGCGCGACGCTGATGCACGGCGCAGCCGCAATCCCAAAGGCTGTCCATATGACGAACTCCCCGCCAGACGGCGGCGCGACGACGATGCTCGACCGCGGACCCTCATGGCGCACCTCGACGTGCCACCCTTGATGCTCCGCCTCGAGCTCGACCCGAGGGTCGTTGGACGGATGGGACCTGCCCGTAGCCCAGCCCATGATCGCGGGGCCATGGTCCGTCGCGCCCGGCTCGCCTTGCACCGAACCGTCATTCGCAACGTCGAATCGCAGAACGCACTCCTCGTCGCCCGACCACGCGAGAACGTGCAAGAGGGCCCCACCGTCCGCCACCGGCTCCAACCGCGGGCTTCTCAGGTACCGCTCCGGAGTTTGCTCGATGAGGANNTGAGCGGCATGCGGCCTCAGTGTGCGTAGCCGAGCGCGCGTAGCTGGTCGCGAATCGTGTCGTCCATGTCGGCGTTCTCCCGCTGCAGCTGTGTACCGCCCTTCTGTTCGGCGCTCAACCAGTCCCCGCGATTGCTGGCGCCGAGGAATTGGCCGAGCAGCATGCGCGCGTAACGCCGCCCGATCGGAAACGCCGATGCGTCGAGCTGCTTCTTTTCCATCGGATCGGCGACGAGGTCGAACATCGTCGAGGTGAGGTTCCCGCGAAGGATGAGCTTCCATCGGCCGGTGGTGATGACCCGACGGTCATCCTGAAAGTCGCTGAAGGCGACGGTCGGCTGCGAGGGCGCCTCACCCAGCATCAGCCCGACGAGCGTATGTCCCTCGTTGTGGGCCATGCCCGGCACGCCGAGAAGCTCGGTCACCGTGGCCGAGATGTCGAGGGTGCTCACCGCATTGCCAACCTTCGCCCCGGCCGGAAGACGGTTCGGCAGACGGAACAACAACGGCACGTGAAGGAGCTCTTGATATACCGAGTGACCGTGGCCCCACGAGCCGTGCTCGACGAACTCCTCGCCGTGGTCCGAGGTCACCACGACGAGCGTGTCGTCGGCGAGCCCCAACTCGGCCAGACGCTCGAGGAACGCGCCGAAGAAGTGGTCGTGCTTGGTGATTTCCCCGTCATGAAGCGCCTTCAAGCGCCGCTTGTCGCTTGCATCGAATACGACCTCGGGCGGGTTGCGCTTGGCCTTCTCGAGGAGGTCACCGGTCATCCGCGGCCTGATTTGCCCGCTGTACTCGCTCGGGTCGTACATCTGCAGGTACTCGCCCGGTGGATCGTAGGGAACGTGCGGGTCGATCGTCTGGATGTACGCGAAGAAGCGTTCGTCTTTGTGCGCTTCGATCCAGTTCCCGGCCTTGTCGAAGACATCCTTTGCTTCGGTGCTGCCGCCCTCGCGAATGTAGTTCGAGTAGTCGTCCCACCCTTGGTCGAAACCAAAACGATCGGACACGTACCCATTGGCAATGAAGCTCCCAGTCGTGAAGCCCTCGCCCTTCAAGTGCTCGCTCAAGAGCTCGGCCGAGCTCGGTAGTGCCGCGTCCCCCGTTTTCTGTTGGTGGGTCAAGGGGTGAAGCCCGGTGAGAATCGAAGCCACCGCCGGCTTGGTCCAGTTCTCAGGGGACTGCGCGAGCTCAAACACGACGCCTTCGGACGCAAACCGATCGATGACGGGCGTCTTCACGCGTGTCTCCGCGTTGAAGGGGCGGAGCTTGTCCGCGCGAAGCGTATCGATGACCAGCACGACGACGTTTTTTGCCGGCTCGTAGGTTCGCTCCGGCCGAGCAGGCACGAGGATTCGGGGTGCATTCCATGCCAACCGACCCGCTCCTTGGCCCTCGGCCCGAAGGTCGATGCGCACGATCTCGCCAGCGAAGCGGCTCAGGTCGACTTTGTGATCCGCCCACGCCCCTGTCGCCGTTCCGCTCAGCATCTGTGTCGTTGGTTGGCCATCCGCGGTCACCTCGATCCCGAAAGGCGCCTCGCCCTCGCCTTCGACGCCGACCCCAAACCCCAGCACACCGTCCGTCGGAACCTGCACGTGATAGCGAAGGGTCGACCTGCGGGACAACGCGATCGCCTGCCGCTCCTCCTCTCCGAGACGAACGTTGGCGACCAGCCCCTCATAGGCTCGCGCGTGCGCTTTCTTGGCGGGCTCGGCTTCGCTTCGGATCCAGATCGAATCCACGGCAACCGAAACATCCTGACCGTCGATCGGGACGGTCCCACCAAAGGTCAGCAACAAATAGTTCTCACCGGCCTGCACGTGCTCGCTCGGAAGCTCGATGTCGTAGTCCGCGAACCCTTCCTCGTTGCGGAGGTGAATCGACTTGAGCTGCTTGTTGTTGAGATATGGCGTGAGCGCCTGCGTGCCGTGCGGACGCAGCCGAACGCGCGCAACGAGCGGCTTTGGAGCGTCGGCGTTGAAGTAGACACGTCCCCGCATTCCAACGTGCGCGTACGTGGTGTCGCCGTCGACGCCTTTTCCAACCCAACCGCTTCGCCAGTCGCCCACGGTGTACTTCGACTGGGCGGGCGTGCCGAAGTCAACAACCCAACCACCGTCGTCCACCTCGGCCATGTGGCGGAGCGCCGTGAGATCCGAATGCGTGTCGAGCCCCGCGAACGGGTCGGGCTTGGAGCCCCCGCGGCTGCATCCAGCCGCTATGGTAAGGGTCGTGATCACCACCAAAAAGAATCGCATCGGCCGTCTTCCTCCCGTGCTCCGGCGGCCGTTTTCGCCCCTCTTTTCGGCCCCAGGAACCTTGCTGCGGTTAGCACGCGGTTTCAGCGAGCGTCAACAAAACCACCCGGCCGGGTGATGACGCGAAGCGCTCGGGTCGCGCCGGCCTTCACATAGTAGAAGCGATNNTTGGGTGACGACTCTCAACGCGCGGGTCGCGTCTGATTTCACATAGTAGAAGCGGTACGTAGATTTGCCGCCAACGCGGTATTGCACCGCATGGGTCCCCTGCTCGAGCACGACGGTTAGTGGAAGGGTTCCCTTGTCGATGCCGTCGACCGCGACGCGCACATCGGTCGGGCCGGTCACATCCAACACGCCCTGCCCCTCGGCAACTGCCAACGAGGGGTCAACCCCGGCGCGAAGGCTCCCGGCAAACGCCGACAGGTCGAGGCCGCCCGCCGGTGCGGCCGGAGCGTCCACCGCGAGCTGCGCCTCCGGGCCGGCGGCTTGCACCACCGCGTCCGCCGGCGACTCCGACGGCGGCCCGTCCGGCATCATCTGACGCCAGATCAGAAACCCCACGGTCGCCGACAACAACACCGCGAACCCTAGACCCAATAAGCGTGGCGTAGTCTGCAGTTCCATTCCGAACCCAGAGCCCATCTCACCGCTCCCCGCCGTTGCATCGACGTTCAGCCGCCAGATCGGAGAGGTCCGCCCCGTTGCGTGGTTGGCGGGCTCTCGGTGCATGGCAACCGCCGATTGCGCCCTTACGTCTTCTCGCTCGAGGGGATCGATCACCGGCGAGGAGTCTGGCTGGATCTCGGGCTCGTTCAACGCGCGGCTCGGGCCTGGCGAGAGGTCGGGAGGTGGACCCACGTCGGACGCGAGTCGCGGAACCGTCACGTCCTTTATCGCGCCTTGGCGAGCCAAGGTGACCAACAGGGCGTCGACCAGTGACCGGGACGCGGCCCCCGAATCCCAAAGGGCGTGAGGCGGCTCGCCCGCGTCGAGGCGCGCGATCAAGCCCTGCACCCGAGTCGGGGAGTGACGCACATAGGTGCCCAGCACGTCCTCGTCGAACTCGACGTGGCAATCGGGATGCACGGCCATCGTGCTCAACAGGACGCCAAGGCGGCGGGTCGCATGCACGAACGAAGCGTCCAAGGATGCCCGCTGTTCGCCTGATGGACGTCCGACCGGCTCGGCCACGACGAAGCGACCGGAGCTCATCCCGACGAGCGCCGGAAATGCAGCCTCACCGTGCGTGATCGCGCCGTCGATCGCTGTGCGACTCGCCTCGATGATGTGCCCATCGCGAAGCTCCAAGTCGAACAAGCTCCACGGGTCCTGAAGAACGATGTTCGCGCTCGGACGAAGCCGCCGAGTCGCACGAAGCAGTGCCGACACCCCGAGCTTTTCGAGATCACCATGCGCTTCCCGGTCACCCCTCAACGAATCCTCCAGCTGCGTGAGGGGCTCGAGCACGCGGAACGCTCGCTCGAGGATCTCCCGCGCCGGAACTTCTTTGCGGAGATAATCCTGTGCCTCTGCTCCGAGCTCGCGCATACGGTGCAGGAAATCGTCCCGCCACGACAACAACACGACAGGGACGCCATCGAGCGCGGGGTCGCGTCGGACGGCGGCGCACAACCCAAGCCCGTCGAGGCGCGGCATGACGATATCGGCGAGAATCAGATCCGGCGCCTGGCCGCGAGCGAGCTCGAGCGCATGCACCCCGTCGCGCGCTTCGATCACCCGCGCGCTCGCTTCGCGAAGGACCCGCACGTAGAACCAGCGCACCTCTGCTTGGTCATCGGCCACCAGGACACGACGCCCACGAAGGCTCAGCTCGGCAGGCGGCCTCGCCACCGGATGCGTACCGGATTGGCTCGGCATGGCCGCCAGGGACTCGTATCTCCACGCGAGCACACGCGCAGCGACCAGTGACGTGGGCCCAAAAGACTCCCGTTCCAGTTGGGATAGGACCTCGGCGACGGCGGCCTCCAGGTGCACGAGCCCCCTCTCGGCCGCCGATTGCCGAAGCTCGGCCAGATGATCCCCAAGCGCGGCCCGGGCCTCCTCCTCTTCGGGGGAGACGCTCAATACTTCGGTTAACCGCACTGTTTCCAGGGCCTTGGCTGCCAAAGCTTGGATGAAACTAGCGTTTTCGGCCGCTGTTCCCGAGTCGCGGGGAGCACTTAACACAAGCGCAGTGTACGCCTCCCGGCGATTTGTTCGAGGACCAAGTCGGTTGCTCCTGCAAAGAGGCCGACGTACGGACGAGCGTGGACTTCGTCGACGAAGTGACGCTGGAGGTCGCCGCGGGCGATGGGGGAAACGGTTGCGTGGCGTTTCGGCGAGAGAAATTCGTCCCGCTCGGCGGTCCCTCCGGGGGCGATGGCGGACGCGGAGGGAGCGTCATTTTGGTGGCCCACGATCGGCTTTCGACGCTGCTCGATCTCCACTACCAGAAGCTCGTCCGCGCTGAGCGCGGTGAGGATGGACGGGGCAAGGACCAGTTCGGCAAGGCTGGCGCGGACATTCGAATTCAGGTCCCCGTGGGCACCCAGGTCTACGATCAGGAACACGACGCCCTCATCGCGGACCTCAACGAGGCCGGGGCCGAGCTCGTGGTCGCGCAGGGCGGCCGAGGTGGCCGGGGCAACATCAAATTCGCGACACCGCACGACCGGGCCCCACGCCGCGCCGAGCGGGGCACGCCCGGAGAACGAAAAAAGATCCGACTCGTCCTCAAGCTCCTCGCCGACGTCGGCATCGTGGGTTTTCCGAATGTCGGCAAAAGCACCTTCATCGCCACCGTCTCTCGCGCGCGCCCCAAGGTGGCCGACTACCCGTTCACCACCCTTGTCCCAAACCTCGGAGTCGTCTCGCTCGGAGTCGACCGCACCTTCGTCATCGCCGATATTCCCGGCATCATCGAGGGCGCCTCGGAAGGCGCGGGGCTTGGCCTTCGGTTTCTCAAGCACGTCGAGCGAACGCGGGTCCTGCTTCACATGATCAGCGTGGATCCCGACCCCGAACGCGACCCCATTGCGGACTTCGATGCCCTCATGGTGGAGCTGCAACGATTCGACCCGACCCTGCTCGAACGCCCGATGGTGGTCGCGGTGAGCAAATGCGACCTGCCTGAGGCCCGCGAGGCCTATCAAGAGGTCCGCGAGGCACTCGAGCCAAGAGGCCTTCAGGTGTTCGCGATCAGCTCGGCAACCAAGGAGGGGCTCACGGCGCTGCTCGAAGCCCTCGAGGCTAATTTGAAGCAGCCAGGCGACGCCTGAGCTCGGTGCCGGCCCACTCCGCCGCCTCACGAACCACTTCGGAGGGATGGTTTCGCCGCGCCTCATCGAGGACCGGAAGGTGAAGCTCCCCTCCTCGATTCCCCAATACCAACGCGGCATTGCGCGCCAAACCTTCGTGCTGCGCGCGCTTAACCGGCGACCCCTCGGCCCATGCATGAAACCCGCCTCCGGTCATCTCGAGAACCGCCGCGGCGTCGACCCCTTTCCACCGGTCGCCCGGCTCGAAGCTATCGAGCGAGCCGTCCACCCCGCCGGAGGTCTGATTGTAGGGACACACATCTTGGCAGACGTCACACCCGAACATCCACGGCCCGAGCGCCCGTCGGTGCTCGACAGGAATCGCTCCACGATGCTCGATGGTCAGATACGAGATGCACTTGCGCGCATCGAGGCTCCGTGGCCCACAGAAGGCGCGAGTCGGACAGGCGTCGAGACACAGGGTGCAGCTCCCGCAGCGACGGCTCATCGGTTCGTCGGGACTCAACGGCGCGGTCGTGACGACGCAGGCCAGAAAGGCATGCGACCCGACCCCGGGGACGATCAAGCAACAGTTCTTTCCGACGAAGCCGACGCCCGCCCGTTCCGCCCACGCACGCTCGAACACTGGCTTGGAATCCACCGCGACCCGCGCAACGAACCCCGCATCCTGCAGCACCCGTGCGACCTTGCGGCCCTTCTTCGTCAGCACGTTGTGATAGTCGCGTCCCACCGCGTACTTCGCGATACGCGCAGGAGGCGGGCCTTCGTAGCCGGTCTGCCGAACGTACGGCGCTGCCATCACGATGACGCTCTTGGCGTTCTCCAGCATCTTTGGATCGCGCGGGTCCTTTCGCACGGGCGCAGTCTGCGCCATCCACGACATCTGCCCGTGATGGCCGGCGGCGAGCCACGCATCGAGGTGCTTGCCCTCTTCCTCCAACGCCGAGGCTTCGGCGACGCCCACACGCACGAACCCCACTCCTTCGGCTTGCACTTTGACCCGAGAGGTCAGCTCGGCATCGTGGCTCATCCCAGGCCGGAGCCGGGCGGGGCTGGCGGCACTTCGGGCGCCTCCTCTTCCTGCTCCTTTGGCTGCGCGGGCGGAGACTTCTCGGGGGGCCGCTTGGGCTCGTCCTCTTCCTTGGATTCTTCCTCCTCACGCGTTCGCCAAGTCGGGCGCGCATCGCCAGGCACGACCGTTTCCCAGTCGGGCTCATCGGTCAGGCCTTCGCGCGCAGGCGTGCCACGAGGGTTCGGAAGAATGTAGGGCTCGGCGTTGAAGGTGCCGCACTGCCGTTGGTTTCGATAGAAGCCCCAGTGGAAATACACACGCCCATCGCCGCTTAGAATCGACGACGGTGCCGCGGGGTATGGCTGGGCGCGGAGCACCGAGTTGAATGCGCCGAAATCGAAGGGCAAGAGACCACTCGACCGCACGACTCCCACCCGATGCACCGATCCATCGCGATTGAGGACGATTTCGAGCTTGGTCATCAACGTCGGGTCTTGATAGGGGCTGCCACCGATCGGCAGACTTCGAAGAAATCTGTCGGCGAACTCTTGGTGGAGACGCCGGTGCACTGCTGCGATGTAAGTCGCGAAAGGAGAAGCCGCGGCGTTGAGCGACGTGGTTGCCCCGGGCTTCACGCCGGGCACGTAGTTCTCGATCGCGGCGCGGAACTCGTTCCAGGTCTTTTCGCGCGCAATGCCGCGTTGTGTGGACTTGCGCTCTGCCAGGTACGCCCGTCGATCCTGTTCGAGCTCGTTCGAGCCCACGGCCGCCTCGAATTGAGACCAAGCCATCTTGCCGCCAGGACCTCGTCCCTTCGCGCGCTCGCCACCGCCCTGCCCCGCGTCGCTCGGCCGCCGGATGCTGAAGGTCCCGGCTGGGTCGGTGATCGTGATCGTCTCGTCGGCGGATCGGGCCGCGCGATCGCCAGACGTGTCCGCGCGTCTTCCGTCGGGGGCCTGACGCGACACTCGCTGGGCCTTGATGGGGTCGGCCTCGATCGCTTTGTCGGGGCGCTTCCGTTGGGCCTCGTCTTCAGTGACCTTGCGCGCGTCGCTTCCGTCTTTGTTGCGAGCCTCCGCTATCTCTTGCTCGCGGGCGTTGCCCTGCTCTTCCAACGTGTCCGACGGCTTCTGCTGCCGACCCGGCGACGGCATCTGATCGTCGCGAACCATGTTCCGGACCCGGGCGACGGTTTCCTCCTCGACCCGGTTGTTCTGCTCTGCGATGAACTGTGCGTTGTCCGGCGGCTCCACGTCCGGGTCGGTGCTGTGTTGCTGTATCGCCTGGGGCGCTTCGATGCGCGGCTGCTGGGGCTTGCGCGTCTGCTGGGCTTGCTGCTGAGCTTGCTGCTGGACGGCCTGCGCCAGTCGCTCGCGCTTGGCCTTCTCGCGCTGGCGCGCCTTCTTCGTCCGCGCGCGCTGAGACTCGGTGCTGTCCGACACGTCGAAGTCGACCTCGACCGGGTCGAATTTCCTCTCTTTTCTCGCCTCTTCGGCCTCGGCGCGGATCCGATCGGCCAGGCTTCCGAGCACCTCGTACACCGGAAGGTGGACCGACAGCGACGCGATCAACGCGAGCGCGAAGGCAATGGCGACTGGTTCTCGATAACGACGGCGCACGGAAGCTCTCGGGGGTTAAATGCACTTCCCCTATGTAGGGTTACATCACCCTCCCAACCGAGCAAAGAGTCGACGAAGGGTTAACGCCCGCGGGCTGTGGGAACGCTGCGAGATCCGCCAAAACCGCCCGAAGACGGCCTGCTGAAGCCTCCGCCCCGACCGAAGCTGCCTCCTCGGGAAGGCCCGGCGCTCGGACGCCCGAAACCACTTCCTCTCGATGGCCCGAAGCTGCCACCCCGCACGCTGTTGGTCCTCGACGGACCGGAGCTCGGGCGAGCACCGATACCGCCAGACCGGGAAGCACCCGTGTTCGGGCGCCGCACCGAACCGGTCCGCGACGGCCCGGTACCGGAGCGACCGACCGAGGCCCCGGAAGAGCGATAGGAAGGGGGCCGGCTGACAGTACCGGCGCGGGTGGGATTCGCCCGGGGTGGGCTCACCACCGAGCTACGCGAGGGCGACCGCGCAACCGTGCTCGTGAGCGTCGGGCCTGTGCCAGCGCGGCCGACGGTAGCAGTGCGCCTCGAGGTGGCGGGAGGCCGATAGACGACCGTCGTTGGCGTCGGAGTCGAGCGTGCGCGACCGACGGTGTCGACCCGGGCCACGCTCGGACGGGAGCGAGACACAGTCGGTACAGCGCTCTGCGGCGAGCGCACCGCCGGGTTGCGCGTGGCCGGAGCGCGGGTGACCGTCGACGTGCGCGTCGGTGTCCGGGTCACGGTGCGCGCGCGAGTCGAACCGGGACCCGTGACGACATGGCGGCTGGGCGCACGCGAAGCCGACGTCGTGCGGACGGTCGTCGGTCGCCGAGGAACCCCTCGATGAACCGGCACCCCACGATGCCCGTGGTAGAACGCGTGGTGGTGAGGCGGGAACCAATGCCACGGCCTGTAGTACCCAAAGCCGACCCACACGCCCCAAGGTCGATAGTATCCGGGGACGAACCACCACACGTTCGCGTAGAAATCCCACCGCGGATGCACGAAGACATAGTTCACCCGTTCTGCGACGCAGTGCCCGTCCACCCAGAGGTACTCTCCATTGGAGTAGTACCAGTACCCATCGACCCAAATCGCCCCGGGGCAATGCGCAATGGGTTGCTCGACCACGACCGTCCGTGGCGCCGGCGGTGCTTGCTCGGTTGCCACGATGGGCTCCGGCTCCTGAACGACGATCACCGTCTCTCCATCGACCTCCTCGGTCGTGCCTTCCTCGGCCTCGATGACCACATAGGTCGTCGGATCGGGTGCCTCGCTCGGCTGTCCTTCGCGCGCGTAACCATCGTGCGAGACGTCGTGGCCGTAGGTCGTCGGGCCGTAGCCGTCCGGCCCTTCGTAGTCAGCGGCCGCGGGGAGCGCGACGCCGATCGCGACAGACAATGCGGACAACGCCGTGAGCCGAACGAGGAAATCCATGGGTCCTCCTTTACGTGTATGCCTGGATGGCTCCGCCGTCATCCCCCCAGCGACGAGCAGGCGCCGCCCGCTCGACAGAATGCTGAGAAAGTGCTTGGGTTTCGGCGATTCTGATGACATCACGAGAAATAGACGCCGAAACCACCCAGCTTCTTCAACGGTACGGATTTGAGGATATCCCCTTCGAATCGTTGAAAGAACGCCTGGCCCAAGGCCAGATCGGCGCATCCCAAAACCGGATTGCCGGCAAGGTGGAACCCCCTGAAGAAGGTGACCTCCAACCTCTCCCTCCTCTTGGCGGCGACACACGACGGGCGCTGGCTGAGCGGGGTGAGGAAGCCATGCGGCGGGGCGAGGTCGCCGCGGTGATCTTGGCAGGCGGCATGGCGACCCGATTTGGCGGAGTCGTCAAGGCGGCGGTCGAAGTCCTCGACGGTCAGTCGTTTCTCGAGCTGAAGCTCAAGGACATCGCAGCGGTCGCCGAGCGCGCCGACGCGCGGATCCCGGTCTATTTGATGACGAGCTTTGCAACGCACGAAGCAATTCGACAGATGGCCGAGCCCCTCAGCACCGAGCGTTGTCCGATCAAGACCTTCCCTCAGTTCATCTCGCTTCGCCTCACACCCGAGGGCGAGCTCTTCAGGGACAGCGCGGGTGCTCTGTCCCCCCACGCGCCGGGCCACGGAGACCTCACCTTCGCGCTTCGACGCTCGGGCATCCTGAAAGACTTCCTTGACCAGGGTGGCCGCGTGCTCATGATGTCAAACGTCGACAACCTGACGGCGACGCTCGACCCGGCGGTCATCGGCGCGCACCTCGAGTCCGGTGCCGCCCTGACCGCGGAGATGGCGCCGAAAGAGCCTGGCGACAAGGGCGGCGCACCCGCCCGAGTCGACGGCAAGGCGCAAATCGTCGAAGCGTTTCGCTTTCCGGAGGACTTCGATCAGGAGCGCATCCCCGTCTTCAACACCAATACCTTCGTGCTCGACGCCCAAGCGATCGACGCAGAGTTCCCGCTGACCTGGTTTGCAGTGAACAAGACCGTGGACGGCAAGCCCGCCGTACAATTCGAGCGGCTGGTCGGCGAGCTGACGGCGTTCCTCGATCCGGCTTTCTTGCGTGTCGAGCGGCACGGGCCCGATGCGCGCTTTCAGCCGATCAAAACGCCGGACGACGTCGACAAGGAGCTTCCGGACATCGTCAAGGCGCTCAAAGCCCGCGGCAGTCTCTAGCTACGGGTTTGCACTCCGTGGGCCGTCCCCGTGAAACGCGAGCTGTCCACAGGCAGCGGCCACATCGTCGCCCCTCGTCTTGCGGATGAAGACGGAAAGCCCCCGCCGCGTGAGGTGCTCTTGAAAACGGGTGACGTGACTCGAGTCGGGCGCCCGCAGATCGGACGTGGAGATCGGGTTCATCGGGATGAGGTTGACCTTCACCGGGATCCCGCGCAGAAGCTCGACCATCTCCTTGGCGTCTCTGACCGAATCGTTCACGCCCTGGATCAGCGTGTATTCGATGGTGATGCGTTGACGCTTCGAAAGGGGATAGCGTCGCAACGCGTCGGTCAACTCCGCGAGGCCGTGCTTGCGGTTCACCGGCATGATCGTGCTCCGGTCTTCGTCGCGCACCGCGTGGAGGGAAATCGCGAGTTGGACCTGGCCGTCGAAGTCCTCGCCGAGTCGATCGATTTGCCTGACGAGGCCACTCGTGGACACCGTGACCCGCCGCTTGGAAAGGTCGATGCCGTCGGGGTGTGTCAGTAGCACCAGCGCCCGCGCAACCGCATCGTAGTTGTGGAGCGGCTCCCCCATCCCCATGAACACGACGTTGCGGATGCGTTGGTCCGGCCCGAGCTCGCGGCGGCCGAGGAGCACTTGCGCGACGATTTCGGCATCGGTCATCTGGCGTTTCAGCCCTGCGACGCCGGAAGCACAAAATACGCAGCCCATCGCGCAGCCGACTTGGCTCGAGATGCACTGGGTGACGAGACGTTCGTCGCCGAGCTGTGGGATCAGCACCGTCTCGACCTTCTCGCCGTCTGGCGTGCCGACGAGAAGCTTCTTGGTTCGGTCGGCNNCCCTGACGGTGGATCCAATCGAAGATCTGCTTGCCGCGATACGCGGGCTCTCCCCACGCAGCGACGCGCTCCACCCATTCCTCGGGCAAACGCGCGATGGGGTGCGATGGGGCGGTCAACGTGTCGGCGGGAAGCTTCACGACCCTTAGCGGTGGCAGAGTTTGGGGTACGACGCAATCGCAACATTCCTAGAAACCCAC
>JABAOG010003377.1_pt2 | contig 16099 bp, 15 predicted proteins | sample 7062131 | NCBI WGS metagenome assembly JABAOG01 (sample SAMN14538629, study PRJNA623070) | marine sediment metagenome | biome: marine biome [ENVO:00000428]; feature: marine pelagic biome [ENVO:01000023]; material: deep marine sediment [ENVO:00002113] | place: India: Arabian Sea | collected...
TCCACCGTCCACCGTCCACCGTCCACCGTCTACCGTCTACCGTCCTCTCTGCTGCCGCTCCTGTCAACCGCCACCGGCCGGGCTCCGGGCCGCCTCCTGCTCGGAATGCATCTTGCCCTTTTCGCGGCCGTACGAGATCCGGGGGCGGACCCCGGACCCGGACGCGGCTCGCCGAGTCGCACGGCGCAGGCTCGATCGGCGGGCGCGACCCGTCCGGTCTCTACGGATCGGACCAGGAGGTGACGGATGGAGGTCACGCCCGGCGCCCGTGTCTGGGCGATCGCCGAGGGCTACATCCCCGAGGACAGCACGGGGCCGGAGCCCGCGATGGCCTCCCACGAGACCGCCTGTCTGCTCAACGCCTCGGACGAGGACGCGGAGGTCCGGATCACCCTCTACTTCTCCGACCGCGAGCCCGTGGGGCCGTACCGGCTGACCGTCCCCGCCCGCCGGACCCGGCACGTCCGGTTCAACGAGCTGGAGGACCCGGTGCGCGTGCCGCGCGGCACCGACTACGCCAGCGTGATCGAGTCCAGCGTGCCGATCGTGGTTCAGCACACGCGGCTGGACTCGCGGCAGGCGGAGAACGCCCTCCTCAGCACCGTGGCCTTCCCGGCGGGATGAGCTCCGGCGCCGGACCCCGGCCCCGGGCCCGGCCTGGCGCCCCCGCCCCCCGCCGCGGGGCCGCCCAGCGGACGACGGTCACCTCGACTCGCAAGGGACCAACACCATGAGCAAGACGGTCGCGGACTTCATGATCGAACGCCTCCACCAGTGGGGCGTCCAGCGCATCTACGGCTTCCCTGGGGACGGCATCAACGCCATCATGGGCGCGCTGGAGAGCGCCGAAGGTACGGACCACGCCCTGGAGTTCGTCCAGTCCCGGCACGAGGAGCTGTCCGCGTTCATGGCGACGGCCCACTCCAAGTTCACCGGCGAGGTCGGCGTCTGCCTGGCCACGTCGGGCCCCGGTGCGATCCACCTGCTCAACGGGCTGTACGACGGCAAGATGGACCACCAGTCGGTGGTCGCCATCGTGGGACAGCAGGACAGCCGGGCGCTGGGCGGCGACTACCAGCAGGAGGTCGACCTGATCTCCCTGTTCAAGGACGTCTCCCCGCGTTACGTCCACATGTGCTCGCACCCCGCCCAGATGCGCCACCTGGTGGACCGGGCCCTGCGCATCGCGAAGGCCGAGCGGGCCGTCTGCACGATCATCGTGCCCAACAACGTCGCCGAGATGGACGCCATCGAGACGCCGGCCCACGACCACGGCTCCGTTCATTCCGGCGTGGGTTACAGCCCCCCGCGGATCGTGCCGGAGCGGGAGGACCTCGAACGGGCGGCGGAGCTCCTGAACGGGGCCGAGAAGGTGGCCATGCTGGTGGGCGCCGGCGCCCTCGGCGCCACCGGCCAGGTCATGGAGGCGGCCGATCTCCTGGGGGCCGGCGTGGCCAAGGCGCTGCTGGGCAAGGCCGCCCTGGACGACGCGCTGCCGTACGTCACCGGCTCCATCGGCCTCCTCGGCACCCGGCCCAGCTGGAACCTCATGCAGGACTGCGACGCGTTGCTGGTGGTGGGCTCCAGCTTTCCCTATTCCGAGTTCCTGCCGGAGGAGGGCCAGGCGAAGGGCGTGCAGATCGACATCGAGGGTCGCATGCTGGGGCTCCGCTACCCCATGGACGTGAACCTGCACGGCGACGCGAAGGCGACCCTCCGGGAGCTGATCCCACTTTTCGAGCGGAAGACCGACCGGGGGTGGCGAGAGACCATCGAGGAGGACGTCAGGGAATGGTGGGAGGTCCTGGAGGACCGGGCCATGGCCGACGCGGATCCCATCAACCCGCAGCGGGTCTTCTGGGAGCTGTCGTCGAGGCTCCCCGATGACGTCATCCTGTCGTGCGATTCCGGCTCCTCCGCCAACTGGTGGGCACGGGACCTGAAGGTCCGACCCTCCATGAAGGCTTCGCTGTCCGGGAACCTCGCCACCATGGGGCCGGGGATCCCCTACGCCATTGCCTCGAAGTTCTGCTGGCCCGGTCGCCCGGCCATCGCCACGGTCGGCGACGGCGCGATGCAGATGAACGGGATCAACGGCGTGATCACCATCGCCAAGTACTGGGAGCAATGGGACGACCCCAGGCTCATCATAGCGGTGCTCAACAACCAGGACCTGAACCAGGTGACCTGGGAGCAGCGGGTTCTGGCCGGTGACCCGGAGTACGAGGTCACCCAGGACCTCCCCGATATCCGGTTCGGCGACTACGCGAAGAGGCTCGGCCTCAACGGCATCCGCGTGGAACGCCCGGAGTCCATCGCCGGGGCGTGGGACGAGGCGCTCCGGGCCGACCGGCCCACGGTCATCGACTTCGTCACGGACCCCAGCGTTCCGCCGCTTCCACCTCACATCACCATCGAGCAGGCCCGCCAGTTCTGGAAGTCCATGCTGAAGGGCGACCCGCACATGCGCGGCGTCTTCCGGCAGACCGCCAGGGACATGGTGGCCTCCGTGACCGCGAAGATCCCGGGCCTCGGGAGCGATTAGGGTGGCTCGCTCCGAGGAGCCCGTCCCGATCGAGGCGGCGACGGTCCGGGCCTTCCGGGTCCCGACCGACACGCGGCCGGAATCGGACGGGACCTTCGAGTGGGCCTCCACCACGGTCTGCACGATCCACGTCCAGGCCGGGGGAAAACAGGGGTTCGGCTATGGCTTCATCGACGCGGCGGGCGCCCGACTCATCGAGGACGGCCTGATCCCGGCCGTCCGGGGCCTCGACGCCATGAACATCGCCGAGGCCTGGGAGGCCATGCGCCACGCGACGCGCAACACCGGGCACCCCGGTCTCGTGCGGTCGGCCCTCGGGGTCGTGGACATCGGTCTGTGGGACCTCAAGGGCGAGCTCCTCGACGTCAATGTGAGCACCCTCATGGGCACCCGCCGCGACGCCTGCGACGCCTACGGCAGCGGCGGGTTCACCTCCTACGACGTGGACCGGCTCCGTCGCCAGCTGGCCGGATGGGTCGAGGGGGGAATCCCTCGCGTCAAGATGAAGGTGGGGCGCGAGCCCGGGAAAGACGTCGACCGGGTCCGGGCCGCCCGGGAGGCCATCGGGTCGGATGCCCGGCTGTTCGTGGATGCGAACGGCGCCTACGGCCGCGCCCAGGCCATCGACATGGCCCATCGCTTCGCCGACCTCGGTGTGACGTGGTTCGAGGAGCCCGTCAGCTCCGATGACCTGGCGGGCCTCCGGCGGATCCGCGATCGCGCTCCCCCCGGCATGAGGCTCGCCGCTGGCGAATACGGCTGGGACGTCTTCTATTTCCGCCGTATGTGCGAGCGGGAGGCGGCGGACGTGCTCATGCCGGACGCGGTCCGGTGCGGCGGCTACACGGGGTTTTTGCGGATCGCGGAGCTGTGCGACGCGTTCAGCACGCCGATCTCGGCCCATACGGCCCCGCAGATCGACGTGCACGCGTGCTGCGCCGCCCCCGGGGTCCTGCACCTGGAATATTTCCACGACCACAGCCGCATCGACGACCTCCTGATCGACGGCACGATCACCCCGACGGAGGGCGCGCTCCGGCCGGACCGGAGCCGCCCGGGGATCGGCCTGCGGCTGAAGGAGCGGGACGCCGGGAAGTACCGGGTCTACTAGCGTGGAGAGGGGTCGGAGGGGGATCATGGCGACAATGACGGAGTCCAGGGAACGAGGGAATCCGAGTCGGTCGGGCGGCGGCGCGGCGATCGGAGCGCGGGACCTCGAGACGGCGCTCCGGGAGGCGATCCGGGGCGAGGTCCGGTTCGACCGTGGCAGTCGGGGGATGTACGCCACGGACGCATCCAGCTACCGGCAGGTCCCCATCGGCGTGGTCATCCCCCGGGACCGGAAGGACGTGATCGCGGCCGTCCGCATCGCCCGGGAGCACGGCGCGCCCATCCTCGGCCGGGGCGGCGGCACCAGCCTGGCCGGCCAGTGCTGCAACAACGCCGTGGTGCTCGACTTCTCCAAGTACATGGGCGCGGTCCTCGAGGTGGACCCCGGGGAGCGGTGGGCTCGGGTGGAGCCCGGCTGCGTCCTCGACGATCTCCGGGACGCCGTCGCCCCCCACGGCCTGACCTTCGGGCCGGACCCCGCCACCCACGACCGCTGCACGCTGGGCGGGATGATCGGCAACAACTCGTGCGGGGTGCACTCGGTGATGGCCGAGTTCTACGGGCCGGGTCCCCGCACCGAGGACCAGGTCCTCGAGCTCACGGTCCTGACCTACGACGGCGAGGTCCTGGACGTCGGACCCACCCCCGACGATGAGCTGGACCGCATCATCGGCGAGGGCGGACGCCGGGGCGAGATCTATCGCCGGCTGCGGGAGCTCCGCGACGAGTACGCCGACCTGATCCGGGAACGCTATCCGGACATCCCCCGGCGCGTGTCGGGCTACAACCTCCCCTCGCTCCTCCCGGAGTCCGGGTTCGACGTGGCCCGGGCGCTGGTGGGGACCGAGTCCACCTGCGTCATCGTCCTCGAGGCCAAGCTGCGCCTGATCCCGCGACTCGACGAGCGGGCGCTTCTCGTCGTGGGATACGAGGACGCCTACATCGCCGGCGACCACGTGCCCGAGATCATGGCCCACAAGCCCGTGGGGCTGGAGGGGATCGACCACAAGCTGGTCGACTTCATGCGCCGGAAGGACCTCTACGTGAAGCAGCTCGACTACATGCCCGACGGGCACGGCTGGCTCTTCGTCGAGTTCGGCGCGGAGACCCGCGACGAGGCCGAGCGTCAGGCCCGGGCCGTCATGGACGAGCTGGAGCACGCGGACGAGCCGCCCGTGGACATGGTCCTCTACACCGACGACGAGACGATGGCCTCCATCTGGAAGGTCCGGGAATCCGGCCTCGGCGCCACCGCCTTCGTCCCCGGCATGGCCGCGACCTGGGAAGGCTGGGAGGACTCGGCCGTGGCCCCCGAGCACATCGGGGACTACCTCCGGGACTTCCGCGACCTCATGGGGAAATACGGCTACGAGGCCGCCCTCTACGGCCACTTCGGCCAGGGCTGCGTCCACTGCCGGATCAACTTCGACTACGAGACCCGCGAAGGGCTCGACGCCTACCTCGCCTTCATCGACGAGGCCGCCGACCTGGTGGTCAAGTACGGCGGCGCCCTCTCCGGCGAGCACGGCGACGGGCAGAGCCGGGCCCGGCTGCTGCCCAAGATGTACGGCGAGGAGCTCGTCGAGGCCTTCCGCCGGTTCAAGGGGATCTGGGATCCCGACGGGGCCATGAATCCGGGCAAGGTGGTCGACGCCTACGCGCCGGACGAGAACCTGTTCCTCGGCGTGGACTACGACCCGCCGGACGTGGAGACCCATTTCCGGTTCCCGCAGGACAAGTACTCCTTCGCCAACGCGACGATCCGGTGCGTCGGCGTCGGCAAGTGCCGGCGGAAGGATGGCGGCACCATGTGCCCGTCGTACATGGTGACCCGGGAGGAGATGCACTCCACCCGCGGCCGCGCCCGCCTGCTGTACGAGATGATGCGGGGCCAGACCATCGAGAACGGGTGGAAGAGCGAGGAGGTCAAGGAGGCCCTGGACCTCTGCCTCGCCTGCAAGGGGTGCAAGGGCGACTGTCCGGTCGACGTCGACATGGCGACGTACAAGGCCGAGTTCCTCTCGCACTACTACGAGGGCCGGCTGCGACCCCGCCACGCCTACGCCATGGGCCTCATCTACTGGTGGGCCCGGCTGGCCCGGCACGCGCCCGGGCTGGTGAACGCCATCACCGGCGCGCCGATCCTGGGCACGGTGGTCAAGAAGCTCGGCGGCGTGCACCCGGCCCGCCGGATGCCCCGATACGCGCCCCGGACCTTCCGGGACTGGTTCCGTGACCGGCCTCCCTCGACCGTGGACGGGCCACGGGTGATCGTCTGGCCGGACACCTTCAACAACTTCTTCCACCCCGAGGTGGGGCGGGCCGCCGTGGAGGTGCTGGAGGGCGCCGGGTTCCGGCCCGTCATGCCCGGGCCCATGCTCTGCTGCGGCCGGCCGCTCTACGACTACGGCATGCTGACGCTCGCGAAGCACCTGCTCCGCCGGGTCGTGGACGAGCTGGGCGACGAGATCCGGGACGGGACGCCCGTCGTCGGCCTGGAGCCGAGCTGCGTGGCCACGTTCCGGGACGAGCTGATCAACCTGTTCCCCCACGACAAGGATGCCCAGCGCCTCTCCAGGCAGACGTACCTGCTGACCGAGTAGTTCCTGGCGAAGCACGGGGCCGATGTCGACCTGGGGAGCCTGGAGGGGGAGGAGGCCGTGGTGCACGGCCACTGCCACCACAAGTCGGTGCTGGACTTCGACAGCGAGGGCGAGGTCCTGGACCGGCTCCGGATCGACTTCGAGGTGCTGGACAGCGGCTGCTGCGGCATGGCGGGCTCCTTCGGCTTCGAGGAAGACCACTACGAGGTGGCCCAGGCGTGCGGCGAGCGCGCGCTGCTCCCCGCGGTCCGCGAGGCCGATCCGCGAACGCTGATCATCACCGACGGATTCTCCTGCCGGGAGATGCTCGAGCAGAACGGGCTCCGCCGGCCGCTCCACTCCGCGGAGGTCCTCCACATGGCCATGCAGCGGAGCGGTCGGATCACCGCGCCGCTGGCAACCGATGCGGTGGCGCGCCGGGACGACGGCCGGCTGCCGGCGCCGGTCAAGCTGGCGGCCGGCGTGGGCGCCGTCGTCCTCGCCTATCGCGGGGTCCGGACCCTCCTGGACCGGTCCTAGTCGGCCGCGAGAGGCCATGCCGCGCGGACCGTCGAGGCACCCGTGATGCCGGAGGAGACCGCCCCCCCGGCCATAGCGGACTACGGCGTCATCGGCGATTGTCGCACCGCCGCCCTCGTCTCGCGAGGCGGATCGATCGACTGGCTCTGCCTGCCCCGCTTCGACGGGCAGTCCGTGTTCGGCGCCCTCCTCGACCCGGAGCGGGGGGGCCGGTTCCGGGTCGCGCCCGTCGCTGACTTCACCGCGGAGCGCCGCTACCTCCCGGACACGAACGTGCTGGAGACGACGTTCCGCACCGCCGACGGCGCGGTCCGCCTGACCGACACCATGACGGTCCCGACCCGGACCGCGAGCCTCTTCCCCGACCACGAGATCCTCCGTCGCGTCGAGGGTGTCGAGGGCGCGGTCGAGATCGAGGTCCTGTGCGATCCGCGCTTCGACTACGGCCGCCGGATCGATCCGGGCCGGAACCGACGAGCCCTCGGCATCCACTTCGATGGCGGGGCCACGGGCCTCGCGCTCCGGACGGACGTCCACCTGCGACCGCGGGAGGGTCGGCCCGGATGGACGGGGCGGGCGCGGCTCCGGCCCGGCGAGCACCGCTGGCTCTCCCTGACGAGCGCGTTCGCGGCGCCGGTGGTGCTGCGCGAGCTTGGCGCCGCCGCCGAGACACGCCTCACGGACACGGCCCGGTGGTGGCGCGATTGGGTCGGCGAGTGCGCCTACGACGGCGAGTACCGCGACCTCGTGTTCCGTAGCATGCTCGCGCTCCGGCTGCTCGTCTTCCCCCCCACGGGCGCGATCCTGGCCGCGGTCACGACATCCCTGCCGGAGGACCCGGGCGGCGAGCGGAACTGGGACTACCGGTACTGCTGGCTCCGCGACGCCTCCATGACCATCGATGCCCTGCTCCACCTGGGGTTCGCCACCGAGGCGGAAGCGTTCCTGGGCTGGCTCCTCCACGCCACGCGCCTGACCCGGCCCGAGCTGCAGGTGCTGTACGACGTGCACGGGCGAACCCGGCACGCGACGGAGGTGCTGGACCATCTGGCGGGCTACCGCGGATCGCGACCGGTCCGCGTCGGCAACGAAGCCGTCGACCAGCTTCAGCTGGATCTCTACGGGGAGGTGCTCCGGGCCGCGCGTTCCTTCGTGCAGCGGGGCGGTAAGCTGGACCGGGCCGAAGCCGGGCTACTGGCCGACCTCGGGGAGACGGTCTGCCGCGACTGGGAGCGACCGGACAACGGCATCTGGGAGGTCCGCGGCGAGCGACACCACTACACGCATTCCAAGGCAATGTGCTGGATCGCGCTCCGGTGCCTCCTGGACCTCGCGGCCGACGGCCACGTCACCCCGCGGCGGGACCGGCAGGAGGTCGAGGCCGTCATGGATCGCATCCGGGAACGGACGGACCGGGAGGGCTGGGACGACGGCCTCGGGAGCTATGTCGCCTGGTACGGGAGCCGGGAGGTGGATGCGGCGCTCCTCCTTCTCGGGCTCCAGGGGTACCTCGAGCCCGACAGTGACCGTATGGAGGCGACACAGCGCGCTGTCCGCGACCGCCTGGACGACCATGGCATGCTCCGCCGGTACCGCTACGACGACGGTCTCCCGGGGACGGAGGGCGCGTTCGGGATCTGCGCCTTCTGGGAAGCGCAGCTCCTCGCCCGACAGCGTCGGCTGGACGAGGCCTGCCGGCGGTTCGAGCACGCGGCCGCCTTCGCCAACGACCTGGGGCTCTTCGCGGAGGAGATCGACCCGGAGAGCGGACGGCTCCTCGGGAACTTCCCCCAGGCGTTCACCCACATCGGACTCGTGAGCGCGGCCAGCGAGATCGCCCGGGCCCGGGGGCGTCCCCCGGAGAGCCGGGCCCGCAGGCCGACGAGCACCGAAGCGGAGGGCAGGCCATGAACCTGCTCGACACCCTCGTCTGGGGCGGGATCGCCACCGTGGTGATGACGGCCTTCCTCGAAGGCGCCATGTACCGGGGATGGACCCGCATGAGCCTGCCCTTCATCCTGGGTACGATGGTGACCTCGAACCGCCGGATCGCGCCCTTCCTGGGCGCCGGCCTCCACCTGGTCAACGGCTACCTGTTCGCCTTCGGCTACGCGGTCGCCTTCCAGGCCCTCGGTCGGGCCGGCTGGTGGGTCGGCGCCCTCCTGGGCCTCGCCCACTCCACCGTCATCCTGGCGCTCATGCCCTTCATCGCCGGCATACACCCCCGGATGGCCACCGAGCAGGATGGGCCCACCGCCCGCCGGGCACTTCAGCCCCCCGGGTTCTTCGCCCTCAACTACGGCCGCCGCACTCCCCTGTTCGGGATCCTCTCGCACCTGCTGTTCGGGACCATCCTCGGGACCTTCTACCACGTGGTCTGAGGCCGGCCCCGTCGACGACCCCTCATTCCCCGCGGTCCGCGCCGCCTTCCTCGCGTCCGTCGGGTCCATCCTCCCGCCGTGCCTCGCCGACGTTCGCGCCGACCTCCCACCGGTCGGCCTCCGACAGGCGGACGACCCTGCGTCGGGCCAGCGGCTCCACCGTCAGCCCCTGGACCAGGATGGAGAAGACCACCACGACGTACGTGGCCGCCAGGATCAGGTCGCGCTCCGGCCCCGCCGGGATCGACAGCGCCAGGGCGATGGCGATGCCGCCACGCAGCCCGCCCCAGGTCAGCAACCGGATCGTGTACGGCTTCACCGACCTGCGAATCCGCAGCCGCAGGAACCCGATGGGCAGGGAAACGCTCGCCAACCGCGCCCCCAGCACCACCGGGACCGCCACGGCCCCCGCCACCAGGTACTCCCAGCGCAGCTCCAGCGCCAGCACCTCCAGGCCGATGAGCACGAACAGCATGGCGTTCAGTGCTTCGTCCACCACCATCCAGAACGTGTCCAGGTTCTCGCGCGTGTTCTCCGACATGGCCAGCGCCCGTCCCCGGTTCCCGATCAGGAGCCCCGCCACCACCATGGCCAGCGGTCCGGACGTGTGCAGACGGAGCGCCAGCGCGTAGCCGCCCGTCACCACCGCCAGCNNACGTGTGCAGACGGAGGGCCAGGGCGTAGCCGCCGGTCACCACCGCCAGCGTGATCAGGATCTCCACCGCGTAGTCGTCCACCTCCCTCAACAGCAGGAACGCGACGTACCCCAGAGCCAGCCCGTACGCGATCCCGCCCAGGGCCTCCAGCAGGAACAGCTCGCCGATGTGTCCCGGCGTCGCGTGCCCCGACACGGCCACCCCGAGGATCACCGTGAAGACCACGACGCCGATCCCGTCGTTGAACAGGCTCTCCCCACTGATCAGCGTCTGCAGGTCCCGGGGCGTCCTCGCCCGCTTCAGGATCGCCAGCACCGCCACCGGGTCCGTGGGCGAGATCAGCGCGCCGAACAGCAGGGCGTACACGTACGGCAGCGACAGCCCCATCCCGCCGGCCGCCAACCACACCACGCTGCCCACCAGGAAGGTGGACACCACGACGCCCGCCGTCGCCAGCAGCAGGATGAGCCAGCGGTGCTCCCGCAGCTCGTCGACCTGGATCTCCAGCGCCCCGGCGAACAGGAGCGCGCCGAGCAGGCCGTGCAGGAGCAGCTCATCGAAGTCCAGCCGCGCGAGGATCCCCTCGGCGAACTCGGTCCCCACGCCCCCGAGTCCCAGGTGCCCGGCCAGCAGCAGCGCCAGCGAGATGATGAGTCCGCCCATCGTCACGCCCACTACGGGCGTGATCCCGAGCCATCGCTCGTTGACCCAGCCCAGCAGCGCGGTCAACGTCACCAGGACGGCCACGAGCTCGAACGCCGTCAGTACGGTCATGCCTCCTCCGTCGGAGCCCGCTGGCGCCCCGGCAGGAACGGTTCCTGCTCTCCAGGCCGGCCGATCACGTTCCACTCACCCGGAGTACGCCCATGCGCGTGAACGAGCTGAGCCGCGAGGGCCGGGGGCACACCTCCGCCCTGGTCTTCGACGCCGGCGACGAGGTCGTCCAGGTGCTGAAGACCCATGCCCGCAGGACCGGCCTCCGGGCCGCACACTTCACCGCGCTGGGCGCCTTCGAGCGCGCCACCCTCGCCTACTTCGACTGGAAGAGCAAGGCGTACGAGGAGATCCCGGTGGACGAGCAGGTCGAGGTGGCCTCCCTCGTGGGCGACATCGGCATCCACGAGGGGGAGGTGATCGTCCACGCTCACTGCGTCCTCGGCCGGCGCGACGGCTCGACCCTCGCCGGCCACCTCCTGGAGGGTCACGTCAGACCCACCCTCGAGCTCTTCCTCAACGCCCATGACGGCGAGCTCACGCGCGTGACCGACGAGGCCAGCGGTCTCCCCCTGATCCAGTAGAGGACGAGATGAGCGAAGGTCGCCAGGAAGTCGTAGTCGTCACCGGCGCATCCGCCGGCGTGGGTCGGGCTACCGTCCGCCGGTTCGCCCGGGACGGCGCGAAGATCGCCCTCATCGCCCGGGGCCGCGACCGCCTCGAGGCCGCCGCACGGGAAGTGGAGGACGCCGGGGGCCGGGCCCTGGTCCTGCCCACCGACGTCGCCGACGCGGAGGCCGTGGAGGAGGCGGCTCGACGCACCGAGGACGAGCTCGGCCCCATCGACATCTGGGTCAACAACGCCATGACCTCCGTGTTCGCCGAGGCCACGGAGGTGACGCCCGACGAGTACCGCCGCGTCACGGAGGTCAACTACCTCGGCTTCGTCTACGGCACCCTCTCCGCCCTCCACCGCATGCTTCCGCGGGATCGGGGGAGCATCGTGCAGGTCGGATCGGCGCTGGCGTTCCGGGGGATCCCGCTGCAGGCGGCGTACTGCGGCTCCAAGCACGCGATCCAGGGATTCACCGAGTCCGTCCGGACCGAGCTGATCCACAACGACAGCCGCGTCCGCCTCTCCATCGTCCATATGCCGGCTCTCAACACGCCCCAGTTCGACTGGGTCCGCTCCCGCCTCCCGAACCGGGCCCAGCCGGTGCCGCCGATCTATCAACCCGAGGTCGCCGCGGACGCCATCCACTGGGCGGCCCACAACGACCGGGCCACGCTGTACGTCGGCGTCCCCACCGTCAAGACCGTTCTGGGCGAACGGGTGTCGAGCCGCTTCCTGGACCACTACCTGGCCCGGACGGGCTACGAGGCCCAGCAGACGGACGAGCCCCGCCAGGAGCGGCCGGACAACCTGTGGGACCCCGCTCCCGGCGAGTTCGCCGCCCACGGCCGCTTCGACGACCGCAGCCGGGATGCCAGCGCCCAGCTATGGGCGACCAAGAACCGAGGCTGGCTGGCCCTGGCCGGCGGCCTGGCCCTCGCCATCGGACTCCTCGCCGCCGGCGACTGAGGCATCCCGGCCGGGCCGGGCCGCGGACCCGGCTCGCCCAACGACACCGTCCCTTGAGCAGCGGGACGACGCACCCGCCTCCCGGCGGCCCGCCCGGCCTGGCTCGCGGGGTCCCTCGAGCGCGCTAGCGGGGGCGGAGCAGGATCGAGCCGATCCGATCGCTGACCTCGTCCCGCGTCAGCGCCACCAGGAGCGTCTCGGACGACGCCACGATCGCCATCCCCACCGCGACGCCGAAGAAGAGCGGCGCGTACCCCCCGCTCACGAAGAACCAGATGGCGAACAGATGCCCCAGCACGCCGGCGATCTTCGCGGAGTAGAGGTGCAGGTTGCCCAGCCGGCCGAACTTGACGTACGTCGCGATCACGGCCGTGATCCCGATCACCGCCCAGGCGATCAGCGGGAGGGCGTTGTCCGTGAAGAACTCCGGGGCCAGCAGCACGAACCACCAGAAGACGGACGCCATCAACAGGATATCCGCGGCCGAATCCAGCTGGCCGCCGAACCGGGAGCTGCGCCGCGTCAGCCGGGCCACCGGACCGTCGAGCACATCCGTCAGCCCGGCCAGCGCCAGGCCGATCCCCAGCCAGACCTCGCGTCCCAGCAGGGCGAACGCCCACAGCACCGGCAGCGACAGCAGTCGCAGCAGGGTCAGATAGTCGGCCGGCGTCAGTCTGGCCGCGTTCACGTCCGGGTCATTCACCGCGGGTCCCCGTCGGTCCTCCGAGGGTGGATCATTCGACCCGGCCCAGCCGGGCTTCCCCACTCCCCCGGATCCCCCGGACGAGGGACCGGTGGGTCCCGCCCAGGTACGCCGCCATGGCCAGCGCGCCCAGAAGGCTGGAGCCCACGATCATCCAGGGAGACAGCAGGCTGCCGGCCACCACGGTGAGAGCCAGAACGGCGGCGTAGCTCATCACGGTTGCGCCCAGGAAGAAGAAGAAGGCGAGGTACCAGAACTCGGGATGCAGCTCCGTCTCGTAGACCAGCCAGGCCCCGAAGAGGCCGAAGAGCAGGAAGGCGACCAGGTGTACACCGTTGAAGGCCAGCGCCATGCCCGGGTCGATGGTGACCGAGGCGGGGTCGCGGAGGCCGGCGAAGAGGGCTTCACCGAGCAGCGACGCGGTGTAGAGCGGGGACCGACCGACAATGAGGTTCGCGGCCGCGAAGAACAGCACCACGACAGCGTACCCGATGAACCCGGCGATGAGGGCATCCCTCAACATGCGTCGTCTCTGGTCGGTCATCCGGTCCCCCTCTGATCGAAGTCCCCGGCCACCGCCCGGACGATGTCGACGGTGGTCACAATGCCCAGCAGCGCGCCGCCGTCCACGACGAGGGCCCGATGGATGCCGCCCCGGGTCATGAAGGACGCGAGCTCCCGGAGGCTCGCCGTGGGGCTGATGGTGAATGTCGCGGCCGTCATGATGTCGGCGACACGGGTCTCCGCCAGCAGCGATCCCCGGGGCCCCTCGTCCTGCAACGGCGGCAGACGGTCCCCGGCCGCCACGAAATAGCTCTCCAACAGGTCCTGCGGATCCGGGTCCGCCGACCCGGGCCGGTCCGCGGTCGGCGCGGCCAGGAGCGGGTCCCCCGCGGGGATCTCGTCCTCCGCGCAGAGGAGCCGGATCACGTCCGAGGCGGAGACCACTCCGACGATGCTGCCGTCGGCCTCGACCACCGGCATACCGCTGATCCGCTCCGCCGTCAGCGATCGGACCAGCTCCCCCACGCTCCCCTCCGGGCGGACGGTCCGCACCGGGCTTCTCATGATGTCGGCCACCGTCAACGATTCCACCGGGAACGACTCGAGGGTCGGGCTCTCCACGTCTCCCTCCTTGTCGGGGTCTGCCCGCGTCGGGAGCGGCGCCGGAGGCGGCTGTGGGACGGCGGGAAGGGCGGCGGCCGATTCGTTCCCGGGCCCGCCACCCGCGAGCCGTCGGAGGCGTCACCGGTGGCGCTGTATTCAAAGATGCCACGCCGTCGGCGGACGCGCCATCGGGGTTTCCCTCACACGGTGTGGGAGAAATGCTGAAAGGTCTTGACCCGGTCCCCGGTTCGGAACAATGTTCGGATACAGAACGCGGGGGCACACCCGCACTACGCGCATAGCCCGCCGGAGGGAGAACTCCGACGGGCTTTTTTCGTGAACGCCCCCTTCCTGAATCAGAGGAGGGAGAAGGAATGAGCGGCACGTACAGGCACTTGCAACCCGGGCGCTACAGGTTGAAGGTCGCGACGGGGCGCGGGCCCGCGGGGATCCGCCGGCCCGACGGACGCGATGTGGTGGTCGGCGTCGAAGGCGGGGTCCGCTCCTTCGCCCTGGAGGAAGACGAGCGCGTCTACTACTGGTGGCGCGGTCCGGACCCGGGGTCCTCGGTCAAGCTCTCCGTGGACCGCCGGATGGTCGCCGCCGGCATGCGCCCGGGCTCCGACTGAAGCGGCGCGATCCCCACGANNCCCCGGTCCGCCGGGGACGCCCCGTTTCTTTCCGGCCGATGGGTCCCGGGGTCAGCCCGGCAACCAGAGCAGGTCGGCCGGAATCAGCTGCCACTCCGTGTACAGGATCAGGTCGTTGAGCCCGATCCAGATCTCCTCGAGAGCGTAGATGTCGGTCTGGCTCAGCGCCCGCCCGTCCGGGCGCCGGAAGCGAGGACTGCCGTCCGTCCCGTCGATGAGGATCGCTTCCCGCCGGTCACTGCGGATCACGCCGTCCAGCGAGTTGTCGGAACGGACCACCACATCCATCTCCACCAGTGGCGCCTCCCCAGGGAAGGCCAGCCCCAGGTCGACCCGGTCCCAGGCGGAGGCCTCGAACCGGCTGGTGGCCAGGCCTTCCATCTCGACGGACCGCTGCCCGGTGTGGAACACATAGTCCAGGAGCAGCTCGTCCCGGTCCTGGCTGAAGCTCCAGCTGTAGCGCTGCGTCACGTCGACGTCGAGGCCGCCAATGCCTCCTCCGACCAGCCCGCTCATCCGCAGGGTCACCGATCCCTCGTTGTTGTCGCCCGACCCGGAAAGGTCGATGTAGTAGTCGGCCAGCACGCCGCCGCCGGTGCCACCCTGGACCACGCGCACCCCCACCCGCTCCGAGCGGGACCCGTCCTCGTCGGTGATGTCGATGTAGCCGATCTCGGTCAGGGGCTCCAGCGGATAGCCGGAGTACGAGTCCATGCGGTAGAAGACGAACCGGACCCCGTTGACCGGAGCGTCGGTCCGGACCGGATCGACGACATACCCCTCGACGGGATCCCAGACCAGCGTCCGGCCTGCGATGGCGGACGGGAGCGTGAGGGCGGCGAGCCCTTCGTCCGACCCCGTCGCCTCCCGGCTCCGCAGCGCGCGACCGAGCTCGCGCACCGTCTCCCCGAGCGCCGGCTCCCTCGCCAGCGCGTCGGCCAGGAACGCGGAGCCGTACGCCTCGACCGTGGCCACGGCCAGGGACGTCGCCAGCGCCGCGTCATCGTACGGATCGAGGGGCGCCAGCACCGCGTCCAGACGGTCGAGGGTCCGACCGGGATCGTAGTCCGGGACCGCCTCCGTGCTGTCGCCGCAGGCGGCGAGGGCCAGCGCGAGTCCCAGCATGGGGATCCAGCGGGCCGCACCATCGTGTCGCTTCATTGCTCCTCCCGACATCCGGATGACGCCGCGGCGCCATCGTGATTCCTGTGGGATGTAGGGCGGCCGCGGCCGGAAAGTTCCCGATCCGGCCGCAGCCCGGTTCGGAGCGGCGCCGCGCCTCAGTGGCGGAAGACGCGCCGCCCGGTCAGGACCATGGCGATCCCATGCTCGTCCGCCGCTCCGATCACCTCCTCGTCCCGGACCGATCCCCCGGGCTGGATGATGGCCGTCGCCCCCGCCTCCGCGGCGGCGTCCACGCCGTCCCGGAAGGGGAAGAACGCGTCCGAGGCGACGACGGCGCCGGCCAGGTCGACGTCCTGGTCCCGGGCCTTCATGACGGCGATGCGGGAAGCGTCCACCCGGCTCAT
>JABAOG010037991.1_pt1 | contig 16098 bp, 35 predicted proteins | sample 7062131 | NCBI WGS metagenome assembly JABAOG01 (sample SAMN14538629, study PRJNA623070) | marine sediment metagenome | biome: marine biome [ENVO:00000428]; feature: marine pelagic biome [ENVO:01000023]; material: deep marine sediment [ENVO:00002113] | place: India: Arabian Sea | collected...
GACGTTTAGCTTCCGAAGTATCCACCGCGCGAAGCGGACTCGAAGCTGCCAGGATCGGCCGAAGCCGATCCACCGTCGGATCATTCTTCGAACCTTCCAGCGACGTCGATAAGTAGCGGGTCGGCGAGTTCGACCGGAATGCCGAAGAACGCCGACGGGTAGACGTCGCGCAGCTGTGTCGGTCGCGCCATCGTCCGCCATTCGATCTCGGTAAGCCGAACGAGCTTCGGAAGCGGCCGCGCCGTCTCCTGTACCTTCCGGATCGCTTCGTATATCGTCTCGATCGTTACCGGCTCGTCGCCGGACGTACTCGGAGTCACCATTCGAGTTCTACCTTTACTTCTTCGAGTTCCTTCTCGACGTCCGAAGAAGTAGACGTCCGCCAGTGTTCCCGGTCGCCGTGCGTAAGGAGGAACTGAAGGATTCGAGCTTTCACGGCGTCGTCGACCGGAACGAAGATCGGTTCGCCGTTATCGCCGGTTCCGATACGTCGTCCGGAGAAGGCGAGCGTTACGAGTTCGAGGACCGGCCGTGCTCGTCCTTCGGCTAATGCTTTACGAGTCGCGTTCGCGTATTCGACGTACTTCTCTTCGTCTTCCGATAGTTCGTTACCGGTTTCGTCGGAGATGAGTGCGGCGGCTTCGCCTTTAGCGATCCAGTCGTAATGAGCGACATGCGAGATGCCGGCGGCTTCGGTAGCCCAGCGTACGGGTACTCCGGCGCGGAGGTACCGTTCGATCTGGTCGCGAATACTGTCGTTGAGGATGGTTCGACGTCCCATTACGAAACCAGTTTACGGTCCGTCTTCTTCCGGCGGGTGAATCGTTATCGGAAACGAGTTCGGAAGCCGCTGAAACTGAACGCTCGCTTCGTGCGCGGCTTCTACTTCGGAGAGATGTTCCGATATGAACCGGTACGCCATAGCAGCGACCGGCCGAGCGTCGCGGAAGTTGATCTCGGTAGTCCAGCGGCCGCAGGTGCAGTAGGCCCAACAGTCGGGTGAGGCTTCTCGGTCGAGTCCGATCGGTCGTTCGTCGAGTTCGACGTATTCGTGCATTACGACGGTTCCTTTCGTTCGGTCGGTAATCGACTAGCGAAGGTTGTCAAAAGGCGGACGTTCTCGGCGTACGAGTTTCGCCGAGTAGTCGAAGCCTTCTTTCGGAGGTGGGTCTTTCGGGATAAGTCGTAGGTCGTCGAAGCAGGAGAAGTCGGCGTCGTGGTGCCATCGGTGCCAGCGTTCGACGAGTCGAACCATCTCCGGATGCATATCGACGGCCATCTGCGACTTTCGGAGTGTTCCTTCTTTCGCGTAGAACGCTTCGGTATTGCCGCCGCCGAGCTTCTGGGTCGTTACCTTATATTGGAGGAACGCCTTGAAGCGAACGGTTACCCAGCCTGCTTTGAGCATTCGGATCGAAAGGTCGAGGTCTTCGTTATAGCGGCCGCGCCAGCGGAGTCGGACGTCGTTTCGGATTAGGTTGCAGGAGAAGATACGCCGGTTCAGCGTATAGGGTTTCGCTTTGACCCGAGACGGAGCGAACATCCAGTAGTCGGGTCCGGCCATTCCGACGTTCTCGTATCGAAGGCAGAAGGTTTCCATTGCGTGGAGTATCGACGGATCTCCGACCGGTATTCGCTGGTTACGGTGGAGTCGAGCGAAGAGCGTTATGTTGTCGTCCATAACCCAATGCCATTCGGCTCCGGCGTCGACCGCATGCTGCCAGATAAAGTTTCGGGCCGGTCCCGGTCCTTTCGAACGGTTCGGATCTGGGTCGCCGTCAAACGTGTCGTATTCGTCTTGGAAGGTTCGGTCGAGTACGAGTAGTTTCGACGGTTCGTATTCGGCGGCGTAGGCGTCGAACTGTTGTTCCTCTACGACGATCCGATAGTCGGCTCCGAGAGCTTCGAGTACCTTCGGTGTTGTTGCGATCGTCGCTCGCGACTTCGACGGAATATAAATCGGAAAGCGCGGCTGGTAGACCGGCATTACTCGTCGGCGATATAGGCGGCGTCACGGTCCGATCCGATATGACCGTCGGATGCCGGCCACCACATCGAGCGGACCCGCTTCCGTTCGATGTGTTCGAAGAAACGGTCGGCGTCTTCGTGGCTCGGAAAGTGGATCGTGGTCGAGAAGGCAGCTTGCCGGTCTTCTTGTTCGAAGTCGGGCATTCCGTCCCAGGAGCCTTCCCCGCCGGAATGTCCGGCGAGGTTGCGAACAAGATCGTCGAGGTCGTCTCCGTCGAAGCCGGTACCGGCGAGTCCGAGATCGGAGTCGGCGAGATCGGAGAGCAGTCTGACGAGTTCCGTATCGTCGTAAGTGGCGAGATCGTTCGTCCGGTTATCGACTGCGACGATCCGAGCGGCGGCGGCGTCGTCGACGGAGATATAGGTGACGGCGACTTCGTCCCAGCCGAGATCGAGTACGGCGCGCAGCGTATGGTTTCCGGCGAGTACCGTCTTCTGCCGGTTCCGACGGTTGACGACCAGCGGACGATATTGGCCGTTCGTTTCGAGCGACTCGACGATCGCTCCGACGTCACCACGTCGCGGATTCATCGGATAGAAGTCGAGTGTCGTCGGATCGACGATCTCAGCGGACTCTCGAAGCGGTTTCGGAATCTTCGCTTTCATTCGTCGTCCTTTCGTTCGTCGACGGATAACCGGTTCCGCGGCCTGCCGGTTCCGTCTCGACGGTCCGTCCGGTCGACTGGCCGAAAGGTAGGCCGTCCGCGGAGACGAGATCCGTCTTCAGTTTCGAGCGGCCGGGGGAGGCTCGCTACGTCGTAGAGGATAGCTCGGTTCCGACGTCGGCTTCGTTCGGTTCGAACAGTCCGATCCGGCCGGTTTCCTCACGGGTAACTATTCTGAGAATAGTCCCGTCGTTTCTGGCGTTTCCCTGTGGGAAACCGCTAGACTCACTTTCGTAAGCCGAAAGACGGCGAACGAAAGGAGTCGGATCGAGAGCAAGCCCCCACCGCCACACCATCCGGCGAGGCGGAGGCACGGCAGCCAGCGGACAAGGCCAAGAGGCCGATTCGATCGGTACTCCGCCCCCCCGAGCTAGGTCTCCGAAACCGGAAGAAGAAACCGCCGAGAGAGTAGAGGAAGCTCGACGTCGGCGATTCGCTCGGTAACAGCGCTGAAGACCAGCTAGCCGAGAGCGACGGATCGACCGGAACGCTTCGCTTTCGAGGTATCCCGAGAAGGGATATAGACCGACGGACTCCGAACGGAGTTCGGCGGATACGCCGACGACAGGCCAGTACCGAGTTCGATTCTCGGCGTCGGCGCTACTAACTCGAAACTCGACAATCAGAAAGGACCGAAGATGCGACGGACGAAAGTTCTCGTCGCGGCGATACTCGTCGCCGCCAGCTTCGGAATCGGAAACTCCCCGCAGACGGCCGGTACGACGCCGCCCGTCTCGACGATCGAAAGGACAGCATAATGTGGAACATCTCTCCGAATACTCCGGCCGTTCAGGAACGGCAAGCCGAATGGACTCGTATCGCTACGAGGCTTTGCGGTAGTCGGCGGACCGGAACCGAAGCGCGCGTTCTCGCCGCTCTCGGTCATCCCGGTTACTCGAACGAGTTCGCCTGGCAAGCTCTCGACCGGTGGGCGAATACTCCGACGCTTACGATCCATCAGGTCGTATACGGCATTCGGAACTACGGAAGGAAGAACCGATGAGTCGCACCGTCGCAACCTTCTACGAAACGGTTGGCGGCGGAGTCGTCGTCGAGATCGCCGGACGCCGGTGGACCGGAAGCCGAGCGAACGTCGTCGTCGTTCTCCGCCGGTTCTCGGCGGAGATGAGCCGACTCGGTAAGAATACGGACGCTATCGACACGCTTCTCCGGAAGCTCGAAAGCTAGAAAGGACTCGCACCGTGAAGATCTACATTCCGAAGACGTTCCGTATCGACAGTCGACCGGAAGACGAGAACGGCAACATCGCTTTCGTTCCGGTTCCGCTCTCCGACGCCGAAGTCGGCGAAGCCGTCCTCCGGCAGGTCGCCGCCGTCTGGCCGGGAGCCGACGTCGAACTCTTCGACGTCGACCGTACCTCCGACGACGAGAACTATCTCGTCGAGTTCCGGTTCGTACCGAACGAACCAACGGCGATTCTCTGCGGCTTCTGCGCAGCGGAATCCGGTACCGATTCGCATACCGCCGAATGCGAAAGGAGCCGCGTATGAGCGAGACGACGAACGAAAGGAACCACGATGCCCTCACCGATTAGCCGATGGCAGAACTACTACGCCTTCGACGAACGAGAAGCAGCCGAACTCGCCCGGGCGAATAATCCAGGCTTCGACGTCTGGAACGTGTACGAGATCGTCGACGCTCCGCATATTCGAATCGAGAATCTTCCGACGGTTCTATCCGATCGGATTCTCTGGCGGGTCGAGCTACGAAAGGACACCCGATGAACTACTACGATAATCTGCTTGCGACGCTCTCCGAGATCCGCCGGACTCCGGTTCGTCGGACGATGCACGCACTCGAACTCCGAACACAGCGGCACGAGTACCGGCTACTCCGCCGGTACCTGTCGACCGTCCGCTGCGATACGTGCGGCGACTACTGCGACGGCGACTACGCCGAAGCGGTCGGAACCGACGCCCAGGAACTCGAAGCCGTCGTCGGCTACTGCGTCGACGCGCATCGGGTCGCCGCCGAGATCCGCGACGAACGGATACAGGCCGGATTCGACCGGGGAGCGAAGTGATGACGTTCGGAGCGGTCGCCGTACTCTTCGTCGGAGCGATCGCTTCGTACCTGATCTTCGAGTACGAACTCCGCCGTCGCCGGTACGCCGAGCGAACATTCGCGGATACGCTCGAAGCTCTCCGCCGGATCTACGACCGTGACTAGATGGAATGGACCGTACGGTTTGACTTCGTCATATCTCACGAGGTCCGCCGAAGCGTCGCGGAATCGTCGGCTCAGTCCGAAACTCTGGAAAGCGATTCAGACCGGCCAAGTCCGGCTCTCGATCGTTCTACCGGATGACGATCGTCCGGTCGTAAAGAACCGAGTCGGCGACTGTCAGACGAACCGGCTTGGACGGTTCGTCATACTTCGGCTCGGCCGGAACTATGTCGTCGGCGACCGGCTCGGCGAACTCGCCGTCTCCGAACGGCTCGACCGTGAGTCGGCGTGCCGTCTCGCATCCGAACTGAATCGACTGTAGCTAGCGCGAACCGTCTCACGGGACGGTTCCCGGTACCGACGGTCGGTATCGACAGACGAAAGGAGGCTTCCGAATGGAGCCAAATATCGTACGACGCCACCCTTGGGGCGCCGGAATCGTAAAGGTCGCCGCCGGTGACCGGTATGCGAAGAAGGCGAACGAAGGACTCGATCTCGTCGAAGGCGAGTCGGCAATGCAAGCCGCGCAGCGGGCCGGACTCGACTGGACCGTTACGGCTCGGCCGGTTCAGGTCGCAGGCGGAAAGCGGATCGAACGCTATCGGGCGATCGTCCGCGACGACACCGGCGACGCACTCTCGGTCGTCGGTAACCGGTATCAGACGATCCAGCCGACGGATCTCTACGAGTTCACCGACGCGATCGTCGACACGTCGGCGTCCGGACTCGTCTCCGCCGGAGAACTCGACGGCGGACGACGGATCTTCTCGGTCGTTCGACTCGACGACGAGATACGACCGGCCTACACGAAGAACGGCGACGAGACGCTCGACGTCTTTCTCTTCGTCGCGAACCGGTTCGACGGAAAGTCGTCGCTCCGCGCGACCGTCTTCCCCGTCCGCGAAGTCTGTACGAACACTATGCGGATTACCGTGAAGGGTCTCGTCTCGACGTTCGCGATCCGACACGTCAAAGGAATCAAGGAGCGGATCGTCGAAGCGCAGCACGCTCTCGGACTCGCTACCGACTATCTCGGCGGCTTCCGGAAAGAGATCGACGAGTTTATCTCGCAGGCGTTCACCGACGCCGAGTTCGAGAAGCTCACGCACGATCTGTTTCCGACGCCCGAGAAGGAAGCGTCGAAGACGCTCGAAACGGTCCGCGAGAACCGTCGGAACGGTCTACTCGATACGTGGATCGACTCCGAGAATCTCGGCAATATTCGCGGCACCGCCTGGGGTGCGATCAACGCCGTCGCCGAATGGGAGCAGTGGGTGAATCCGGCTCCAAAGAAGTTCGGTCACGACGGGGCCGCGTATCAGCTCGACCTTGCGACTCGCCGAGTTCAGCCGACGTCGGTTCTAAGCCGAGCGGTCGAACTCGTCCGGGCCGCCCGATAGAAAGGAGAGTTAGCTTCGAGTAAACTCCCGTTGTAGTCAGCGGCGAGCCGGTCAGCGCGGGGAAGTAACGCGACGGCCGGTTCGGCGAAGCCTATAGCGACGAAGGAAAGGAGACTTCCGAATGGCGCGGCTTTCGGTAATGGAGAAGGCGGCGAAGTTCGTCGAAGAGGGACGGGTCGAGATCGTCGCGCAGAGCGACGAAACTCTCGTCGACCGTTCCGTTCCGGACGATCCGGTTCCGGTAACGGTCCGGACTGTCGTCGGCGAAGTCCGCGGTATGACCGGAACGTACTTCGTTCGGATCGACTCGCTCGGTTCGACGTGTACGTGTCCGGCACGCGTCCGCTGCTCGCACGTGTATGCGCTTGCGATCGCAGCCGGGTTTCTCGAACTCGGAAAGGAGGTGAACGAATGAAGCTCGACATTGTCGGTCCCGGCGAGATCGCCGATCTCTTCGGAGTCTCGAAGGTTGCTGTTACGAAGTGGCAGCGGCGCGACGACTTTCCGACGCCGGACGCCGATCTTCGGATCGGTCCGGTCTGGCGTCGGTCGACGATTCTCCGATGGGCGGAGAAGACCGGAAGACGAACGAAAGGAGCGACCGAATGAAGGTCGAAGACTCGTATCCGTATCGACTCGGATATCTACAGTCGGCAGTCGAATGCGCGACTAGCGAACTACTCGGAACGATCGGACGGCTCGTCGCCGATCCGCCACACGGATCGCCGGAGTTCGTTCAGCTAGCCGTACGCGAAGATCTCGAAGCGGTACTCGACCGACTCGAATCCGCTCTCGCCGTTTCGAATCGAGATCATCGTGGATAGTTGGAACGGCGTACCGTACGACGACGACCGGCTCGACGACGAGATGGTCTGCGACTTCTGCGGCGTCGATCTGCCGGACCGGTGGACCGACTCCGATCATAAGCCGGACTGTCTACTTCGGAAGGCCGATCGGTCGTACGTCGAAGACGAACCGTCGATCGTCGAAGCGGACTCGCTCGAAGGTCTAACCGGTCGCGGCGAACTAGTACGGATCGTCGCACGTTGCGGTAGCCGGACGGTCGAAGGACTCTATCCGGCGAAAGAGATCGTTCGCAGCGACGGTATCGAACTCGTCGATCTCGACAAGTTCCTGACGCGACACTGGAGCCGAACGTGAACCGGCCGACTCCGTCGGAGATCCGACTCGCACTCGAACAGACCCACTACCTCTGGGACGACCTCGACGATCTCGCGAAACGGAACGTCACGATCCTGAGGGATGCCGCTCGGCACTCGATCGGTATGGTCGACCCGTTCGACCGGCTCCGCGCGGCGGTCGAAGAACTCGAAGTATCGGCCGTTCGACCGGCAGCAGCGAAAGAGACGTCGAAGACTCTCGATACGATCGCGAAACGACTCTGGAAGATCTCGAAGTCGCTCGAAGATCTTCACCGGCTCCGTATCTACGACGTCGGCGGTATCGTCCGCGCGGTCGCCGATCTCGAAGGTCGAACCGTCGGCGACGTTCTCACGGAGATCGCCGAAGCCGAAGCGTTCCGCTTCAACGACAAGCTGCTCGTCGCGTACGCACAGTCGCGGGGAGTAGACCCATCCGAGTATCTCGTCGCCGAACGGTGGCCTGAACTCGACGAAACGAAAGGAACGACGGATGAGCAAGACGAACGATCCGCTCGCTGATTACGAACCGGTCGCAGCACGGTTGCAACGGTTCTGGTCCGACTGGCCTGCCGGCCGAGTCGAGACGGCGATGCTGCCGGAGATCTCGACGGTCGGCGGCGGCGATTCGAAAGAGACAGTCGTCGCCGGTTGGGTCTTCCGAGCGGAGATCTACCGAACCGCCGACGACAAGGTTCCGTTCGCTTCCGGTTACGCACGGCAGGAACTGCTCGCCGAACCGCCGAAGAACCGAACCGGCAAGCCGAACGTGTTCGCTCCGGAGTGGACGTCGCCGGTCGAGGTCGCCGAAACGTCGGCGATCGGACGGGCGTTAGCGAACGCCGGATATGCGACGAAGCGACCGTCGCGCGAAGAGATGTCGAAAGCGGTTCGACCGGTTCCGGTATCTCCGCAAGACGGCGCCTGGTCGACGGTTCTCGAACTCGTCGGCGGCGACGAGAAAGCCGCGCAGAAGCTGTGGTTCGAAGCGCGTGACGGACTCGGTATCGCCGATAACGTCGAACTCGACTCGGATCAGGCGGAGCAGGTTACGGCACTCGCGAAAGATCTCTACGACGGAGACGACGCCGAATAGATCTACCGACGGTCGGAACGGTGGGCGGGTTGTTCCGTCCGCCGCTCCGGCACGGTAGTCTCGAAGATCCAGACGACGAACGAAAGGAGGACGAGTGAGCATTCGTCTTATGACGGCCGTCTGGCGAACCGAACTTCCGTCGCACCTGAAACTAACGCTGCTCGCGTTAGCGGACTGGGCGAACGACGAAGGGATCTGCTATCCCGGTCAGGCTTCGATCGGACAGCGCTGCTCGACGTCGGAACGTCAAGCTCGGTCGAACGTCTCAAAGCTGATCGAACTCGGCTACGTCGAACTCGAACGAAGACGCTTCCAGTCGTCGAACGTATATCGGATCTCGGTCGAACTACTCGAAGACCGGAAGCAGACTTCCGGTATAAGACCGGAAGCCGAGAACCTACCAGACCGGAAGCGCGCTTCCTCTAAGACCGGAAGCCGACTTCCGGCTAACCGTCAGAAGAACCATCAGAAGAACCGCCACGACGCCGAACGAGATCCGGAAACCTATCTTCCGGCCGAACGTTGGGCGCGACGTTGGTGCGAACTTCGAGATCTTCCGGCGACTCGGCCGGTAGTTCGGAGATTCGTCGGTCAGGTGAACGAGTTTCTCGAAGCCGGAGGCGAACCGTCCGAAGAGCTACTCGAACGTGCGTTGTCGGCCGGTATCGAAACTCCGGCCGGTTGGGGGTTTGTAGCGTCGAAGAATGGGCGCCGCTATCCGGCGTGGGTGGTCGGTTCGATTCTCCGAGCCGTCGAGAATCCGAACGCGACAGTCGATCCGCGGTGGCTAGCCGAGTTCGACTTCGGTCCGGCCGCGCCGATACCGCCGGAGAAGATACCGGTGATTCGCGCGAAGCAGACGGCTCTCCGTCTCGCACGGTCCGGCGAGAAACTCGACGAACGGCGAATCCGGACGCTACTCGACACACATCATGCGGGACGTCCGATATGAGCTACGAGATCGAACTCTGCTATCCGGGCCCGCTCGACGGCGAACGTCGACAAGTACCGAGTCTGATTCCGCTCGCGCTAGCCGTACTCGACGACGATATCGCTCGGCTAGTCGACGCTGATACGCCGTCGGCCGATCCAGTCTGGATACGAGAGATCGTCTTCTTTCCGGATCTCGATTCGGCGTCGGCGCGCATACTGATCGGACTGCCGGTCCTCTATCGGCCACGCGACTAACGAAAGGAAACCGACTATGAGAATCGAAACGGCTCGCGCCGTCGACGTCGACTGGCGCGAACGGGGAGCCTGCTTCGGAACGTTCGACGACCGGTTCTTCGCAGGAGCACGCGCCGAATCACGAACACGCGGAACCGGACTCGCGAACCGGCGACGTCAGAAAGAAGCCGAAGCCGTCTGCGCGACGTGTCCGGTAAAGATCGCCTGCCGGATCTACGCCGTCGAGAACGACGTAACGGCCGGAACGTGGGGAGGACGTACACGATGAGAATCCGAACCGGATATCGGCCGTGGTTCGGTCTACTACTCTCGCCGCGCGCCGTCGCGCAACTTCGACGATGGATCCGAACGGGGGCGGTGTATCCGACGAAACGAAAGGAGAACGAATGAGCATCCCGAGAGCGGACGGGCGTGGCCCCGTTCCGAAGATGCACGAACACGATTGGATCGCGACGGTCGGTTCCGACGACTTCTGTCGGGTCTGCGGAAAGCGACGGACGAGAGCCGAACGGATCGAACACGTTCGACGAGTAACCGAAGACGCGATCGAAGCCGCCGTCGAAGCATCCGACCGAGAATGGTTCGAGATCGCCGTCGCCGCCGGAATCGTTATCTCCGAATCACCGGACCGGTATCCGGAACCGTTCGGAACCGACGAACTCTGGCGTCGGCTCGAAGCTCTCGACGTCGACCCACCACGCGAACGACGTGCGATAGCCGGAGTCGTGCGGACTCTCGTCTCGCGAGGCTACTGGATTCCGACCGGCGGTTACCGACCGTCGGATCGGCCGGAAGCGCACGGCCATCCGAAACGAGTGTACGGACGGGTGTCCGGATGAAACCGACACCGACTCGGGAGGAAACTGATGGGTAATCCGACACGCAGCGAAACCAAAACGGTTATGCGCCAGATCGGCAATCTCATCCGGGCGCTACCGGAGATGACCCAAGTCGCCATCGCCACCGGCACTTTCAGTCTGCGGTCCGCCGTCGAGATCGAGCTAATCCTGAACCATATCAGGGCCATCACCGGCGGTGAGGAATCGACAAAGCTCCGAGACTGGATCATTGAGCAATCTCGGATCACTGATTACTCCGCCGAAGCGATAGCGAGGGCGGTGTTTTACCGAGTGTGCATGGGTGAACCATTGGATGCCCTGTTAGGAGACACCGATGAGTGACCTAATACGCAGAGGGAACGTTTTCAATGTAGGCGACCCATTACCACTGTCACTCGACGGGCAGCAAGACGTATGGGTGATTGAAGCCCAATATTCGGGTGGCAGCCTGATTCGCAAGTACTACTTGAATGAGACGATCTTCTTGGACGACATGGAGTTTCTGAAAGTGAGGGCTAACACAGATTGGGTGAAGGGCTGGGCCGTGCTGATTGTTCCCCATTGGACCGAAGTGGAACCCGCCGAGGGAGACACCGATGCCTGACCTCACTATTGACGCCACGAGATGCCCGCACGGGAAGTGGGACCGTCACAATGCCCTGCTCCTCGAAGACGGGACAGTGATTGACGATCCTGATGGGCCGTGTCTCGGGGGATATGTTGTGGTGAACGGTCGGCGTGTTGGGATAAGCCACATGCTGGCTTCGGCTCTGGACAGCCTGTTAGGAGACACCGATGAGTAGGCCGACACGCAGCGAGTTAGAAGGAGACACCGATGAGTAGAAGCATCGTCTGGTTTTCGTGTGGGGCCGCATCCGCCAGCCTCGCCAAACTCGCATCACTCCAACCCGTCACCCACCCCGACCTGCACGTCGTCTACTGCGACGTATCCACCGACGAACACCCCGACAACATGCGATTCCTCCACCAAGTCGAAGAATGGATCGGCCACCCCATCGAAATCATCTCATCCGAAGAATACCGGTCAGTGGATGACGTGTTCGCCGCCCGACGATATATGGCAGGCATCGCCGGGGCACCCTGCACGTTGGAGTTGAAGAAGATGCCCCGCTTCGACTACCAGCAAGCCGACGACGTTCACCTGTTCGGGTTCACCGCCGACGAACAACACCGCATCGACCGGTTCGTACAGAACAACCCCGAACTCGAGGTGAACTGGCTTCTCCGAGATCGGGGTGTCACGAAAGACGACACCTACGGCCTGTTGCGTCATGCTGGGATTGAACTGCCGGAGATGTACCGGCTGGGGTACAACAACAACAACTGTCTGGGGTGTGTGAAGGCGTCGGGGGCGAACTACTGGAACATGATTCGCCGGGACTTTCCTGATGTGTTCGAGAAGCGGGCCGTCCAGTCGAGGGAGTACGGTGCCCGTCTAGTGCGGGTGAATGGGGAGCGGGTGTTTTTGGATGAGTTGCCGGAGGACTATTTGCCTGCGGAACCGTTGGAGAAGATCGAGTGTGGACCGGATTGTCAGTTGCCGTTTGACTTCTTCGGATTAGGAGACACCGATGAGTAGCCGATATGACTTGTTCGACCAGAAGTGGTGCGTCATTCATAGCTGCCCTGCCGCCGCCGATAAGCACTCTTGTTTCTGGGACCTGTGGGCGGGGCATCGCCCGGGCCGTGCGGAATGCAGGTTCTTTCGGGCCGACATCAAGGTGTCCGAAGGAGATAGCAAATGAAGATTCGTCCGGCGACGAACGTCGAGCTAGTCCGGTTTCACGAGATCCGGCTCGGTGAACTCCGGAAAGAGATCCGAGCTGCGCGGCGCGCTATCGACCGTGCGAAAGACTCGGCTCGATATCACCAGAACGCTATCGACCGTCTAAACCGGTCGGAAGGAGGAAACGAATGAAGGTCCGAGTCGAATCCGAAGAGATCGAAGCGGCAGTAGCAGCGGCGGTCGAAGCGAAGATTCCCGGTTCGAAAGTCGAACGGATTATGTGGACGAGGATTCGCGGCGGCGGCGTATACGCCGACGTGACGGTGAAGCTCGACGACGGCGAATGGACGAAGAAAGAATGACGCCGAGTCGGTGGCGCCGGTTCTTCGACATCTACCGAGGAAAGCATCGGCGACCGACAGACCGGACGGCGTGGCTACGTCCGCGACTGTCGCGCGGATTGGCGGCTTCGCCGTTACTAACGACGGACGAAGCGGTCGAAGCGATCCGAAGCGCTGAGCCGGGGGTCGTTGCTCTCGTTGACGAAGACGGCACCGTTCTCGGTTGGATCGACGACTGCTACGAAGTCTAAGGATTCTCCGTCGCTTGGAACGGCCCCTATTCGGCTAGGGGTAAGAGCCGGTTCGATTCCGGTACGCCGAGACGGAGAAACACGAAGCCGGAGATTCCCATTGCGGGGGTCTCCGGCTTTCGTGTGTCTACAGGTAGGTCGGCGGTTTCTTCGAGCCGAGCAGCCAGCCGAAGATCGGCCACTTCTGTTCGAGTAGCCGTACGACGGCGTAATAGACCGTTACGGCGAGCCAGCCGAAGAATGCGACGGCTCCGGTTTCGACTCCGTCCGGTACGGCGGCGTTCAGGAAGCCTGATATCCAAGCGATGGCGGCGGCTACGGCCGTCGGAACGCTGGTGCGGATAAGGGATACGAGGTAATCGCTCATCTTTCCGATTCCTTTCCGACCGTTACGAAGTCTTCGGTCCGGTCGTTACCTGAGACGGAACGATAACCTTCGGAACCGTATGCGTGTGGGATTCCGAAGCGGCGAGCAGACCGCGGATTCGTACGTCGTCTTCCTTCTGTTTCCGTTCGAGAACCGTTACTCGCCGTTCGAGGTCGTCGAGTATGGCATCGTCCGGCGATTCGTAGATCGGTTTCGGAATGCTGCCTTTGCCGATCCGGTCGGAGATCCACCAGGCGAGAAAGTCGCCGAGGAAGAGCAGCCGGTCTTTGATCCATCGGGCGGCTTCGTCGTTCGAGATCGTTCCGAACTCGATGACGAACTCGGAGTCGGTTGTCTTCGTATACCGGTAGCCGTAGTAGCCGGAAAGGTTCGACGTGAAGTTGTCACCGTGAAAGCCGAACGGCCAGATCTCGCCGTAGGCGGCTTTCCAGTCGGAGGCGGCCGGTTCGTCGGTCGGGTCGTCGTAACCGACGGATGCTTTCTGAACGGTCGGATTCGTCGCACCGTCGAAGTGGCAGAAGACGGCGAGCGTAACGTAATAGTCGCCGGAGAGTGATGCGTCTTCGTGGATGACGGAGACTCCGGCAGCGCGGAGCCGGTCGGTAGCTCGCTGCGTGATTACCGGAATGTCGGCGAGTTCGGAGATCCCGACGCGAGGATTCGAAGAGCCGGTCGCGCCGGACGTCCGACCTTTGTGTCCGGCCTGAATGAATACGTCTGCTCTCACGAGATCGCTCCTCCGAAAGTATGGATAATCCAAGCGACGATGCCACCGCCGCCGATTCCGCCTCCGAGCGCGGCTCCGGCGACCGTCCAGCGGAGACGGTCCCACCGTTTCTCCAGTGCTGTTAGCCGCGTATCGTGTGCTTCGTCCGTCTTGACGACTTTCTCGATCGCTCCGACGACACCAATCGAGAAGATCGAACCGCCGTTCTCGCCTTCGATTACTCGACGGAGTCGCGTAACTTCGTCAGATAGCGGTGCGATCGCTTTCGCTACTTCGGCGGCGGTCACTTCTTGAAGTAGTAGCGCGAGCCGGTCGTGGAAGTCGGACGGCAGCGTTCGACGTTCAGGTCCGGTATAGCTCATACCGGTATCCTAGTGGCGGGTCGACTACTCACGGCGTCACCGTTAGGTCGGCGGTTCCGTCTCCGGCGTTCTCGGCGGAAGCGGCGAGCATCTCCCAGTCGACGAAGTTATCGCCGAACCGTTCGTGTGCCGGCCAACTGACGACAGTGTCGGTGCCGGAGTCGGCGATCGGTGCTTGACGGCAAGAGTCGCGAAGGTCGTTGCCGACGACGGCGGTTTCGGTAAGCGTCGCAGCGGAGACGTTGATCGCATAGCGCATACGGTTCGATCCTGCTCCGTGTCGGATCTCGTTTCCGGAGATGAACATTCTGGCGGCGGTTCCGGCGAGATAGATCCCGTCGTATGTGTCGTCGGTCGCTTGCGACGCTTTGAAGACGAAGTTATCGACTATGCGGCCTTCGGCGACGCCGTTCGCATAGATGCCGTGTAGGTCGGCCGAGTCGATTGTGTTTCCGTCGATCACCGAGTAGTCGGAGGTGGTGTAGATACCGTATCCGGAGCAGTTAAAGATCTGATTGTCGGCGATTCGTGTCTTCTCGACGACGCCGGATACGTCGATGCCGTGCTGGAAGCCGTCGATGAAGTTCCCGGCGATGAGTCCGTAGTTGCCGAGCATCTGAATACCGTCGTTCGGGTCGGTCGCGTTGACGCAGGTGATGCGGTTTCCGATAGCCGTTCCGGAGTCGAGTGATGCGTGGATTCCGTAATACTGAACGGAGTCGATCTGATTACCGGAGATGAGCGTACCGGTCGAGTTCGTAATATAGATGCCGTAGTAGAACGAATAGGCGGCGGGACTCGCCGTCTTATCGCGGCTGATCTGGTTGCCGACTATTACGGAGCGATCGGAGTAGCTCAGATTGATCGCATAGTCCTGGGCGGCGTTACCGGTGATCGTGTTTCCGACGACGGCGATATCGTGGGTGTAGATCGTATAGATCGGAGCGGCGACGCCTTCGATCAGGTTGCCGGAGATAACGACGTTCGTTGGCGTATTCGTCGAGACTCCTTGGAGACCGATTCCGTTCGCGGCGTTCGCTCCAGTGATGACGTTTCCGACGATGAGGGCTGCACCGCTGAGATAGAGGGCGAGTAGATAGGAACCGCCCTGGTTGCCTGATCCGTCGAGTACGTTGCCGGAGATGACGACGTCGTTCTGTGAGCCGGTCGTGTTCGTGATCGCTTCGTAGTCGACGGCGAAGCGGCAATGATGAATAAGTACCGTCGCGACGTCGCCAAGCCGGATTCCGTTGAGAACGTCGCGGATCGTTACGTCTTCGACGGTTAGGTTCGAGATCGTTCCGGTTGTAGCGATTCCGTAGCAGGCGCCGCTTGCGGTTTCTTCTTCGATCGTGAAGTCGCGGAATGTCGTATTTGAAGCGGCTTCGAAGATCGGCGTCGACGAAGGCATATCGTCCGAGTAGAGAACGGTTCCGCCTTGACCGGTTCCGATGATTGAAACTCCGGCCGGTACGGAGATCTTGCGAGCCGGGTTGAAGTGTCCACCGGAGAGTAGAACCCGTCCACCGGTCGCGGCGGCGAGTGTCGCGGCGGCTCCGATCTCTTCGTCGTCTTCGGTTCCGTCGCAGACGTAGTCGGCCATGTTCTTTACGTCGGATCGGGCGTCGGAGGCGGCGACTACGACGGTCGGAACGGATTCTTTCGGATGCGAGTGATCTCCGTCTTCTCCGTCGCCGGTCGCGGTCGGATAGTCGTCGA
>JABAOG010014306.1_pt1 | contig 16093 bp, 14 predicted proteins | sample 7062131 | NCBI WGS metagenome assembly JABAOG01 (sample SAMN14538629, study PRJNA623070) | marine sediment metagenome | biome: marine biome [ENVO:00000428]; feature: marine pelagic biome [ENVO:01000023]; material: deep marine sediment [ENVO:00002113] | place: India: Arabian Sea | collected...
ACTGGGACATCGTCTTCCGCAGCCTACTGACCGGGGAGACCCGCCGGCTGACCAGCACCGCCACCAGCGAGTGGAGCCCGAAGGTCTACGGCGACCACGTGGTCTACGTGCGTGGCGAGTTCACGGCCGCGCAGGTCTTCCTCTACGACCTGCGCACCGACACCGAGACCGCGCTGTCCACGATGGAGTCCGGCTCGCCCAAGATCTACGGGGGCACGGTGGTCTTCGACGAGTTCGACGGCACCACCTGGGACATCCGCTTCCACGACATCGCGGCGGGGACCACTTCGGACCTGCTCAGCGACACCGCCACCACCAACGAGATCCAGCCGACGATCCGAGGGAACATCATCGCTTGGTTGAGCGACGGACCGGTCGCCGGCGAGTGGCGTCTGGTCGCCATCGATCTCTCGACCGGAGCGATGGTCGACACCCCGACGAACCTCACGCCGGTGTCGTCGGCGCCGCCCGGCCAGCTCGGGCCGGTGGCCGACTACGCTCGGCTCGCCTGGACCGACGCGCGAAACGTCACCGCGACCGCTCCGGACACGACCAGCGACTTCGACATGTTCGGCTCGACCTTCGGCGCCACGCCGCAGTATCCCGCCGACACGTCGATGGTCAGCGGCGCGGCGGCGCAGGTCGCCAACGACGCCGACGGCGCGATCTACGTCTACACCGACTACAGCGCCGGCGACGCCAACACCGGCTTCGTGCCCTTCGGCGGGACTCCGTCGCCGCTCAGCACCCACCCGGGGACCCAGGCGGACGCGACCATTGCGGGCGAGCTGATCCTCTGGGAGGACAACCGGCGCGGCAACTTCGACATCTACGGCACGGCCCTGGCGGGGCTGCCGGCCCCCACGGCCGGCAACCTGGTCATCCACGAGGTGCTCTACGATCCGCCCGGGAGCGACGTGAACGGCGATGGCGCCGTGAGCGGCACCACCGACGAGATGGTCGAGCTCATGAACGCCACCGGCGGCCCGCTGGACATCTCCGGGGTCACCATCACGGTCGGTGGCAACCTCCGCCACACCGTGCCCGCGAACACCGTGCTTCCGGCGCTCGGGACCTACGTGGTCTTCGGCGGCGGGACCCCGACCGGCACCTTCGGTGCGGCGCGGGTGACCACCGCGAGCAGCGGTACGCTGACGCTGACCAATGGCGGGGCCACCATCGAGATCGCTCTCGGCGGCACCACCCTGGACACGATGACCTACACCGGCTCGGAGGTCACCGACGAGTCGCTGGTGCGCAGCCCGGCCTTCACCGGCGCCTTCGTGGCGCACTCCTCGGTGACCGGCGCGGTGGGGGTCGTCTCGCCCGGCACCAGCATCACCGGTTTCCCCTTCTGAGCCGGTAGCCACCCTGCGACCGCGCGGCGCTCCTTCCGGGGCGCCGCGCGACGCAATTCGGGCCAATTGCTCCATCGCACGGCGTCCGCTCGCTCACGGGGCCGGCGCCTGCTAAGTGCCGCCCCGAGATGAGGATCGAGGCCGACGCCGTGATCGAATTTCCTCGGGACGTGGTCTTTCGCGCCTACCGGGACGAGCTCCCGGCGATCGTGGAGGGGCTCCCCCGAATCAAGGAGATCGTCGTCGAGGAGCGCACCGACGACGGTCCGATCACGCAGATCACCAACCTCTGGAAGGGCTCGGCGCGAGTGCCGGTCTCGGCCGAGAAGGTCCTACCGCCGATGGTCAGCTGGCACGACCACGCCCGCTGGGACGAGAGCACCCATCAGTGCCAGTGGCGCATCGAGAGCCACGTCTTCCCCGAAGCCGTCCGCTGCGAGGGGACGAACGAGTTCGTCGCGATCGGCGAGCGGACCCGGGTGGAGATCCGCGGCGAGATCCGCATCGACCTCTCGAAGGTGCGGGTGGTGCCCGATCTGGTCGCGTCGCCCATCGCCAGCGCCGTCGAGCGTTTCCTGGTGCGCCAGATCACCCCGAACCTGCTGGCCGTGGGCGAGGCGCTCTCCGAGCACCTGGCCCAGGAGAGCTGAGCTTGAGCCGCGGCGTCAGCGCCGACGAGCCCGCCATTCGCGGCGCCATCGTGGCCGATGTCGTTCAGGCCCTCGAGGAGGTCGACCTCTACGGGCCGGCCTGGCGCGCCCTACGCCGCAAGAGCCTCGACCGGGCCAATGCGTTGAAGGACCCGGGGCAGCAAGAGTGGGTCTCCGCCGCGGCCTACGCCGCGCTCCTGGACGAAGCGGTGATGATCGCCGGCGGCTCCGATCGGCTCCGGGCGATGGGTCGCGCGTGGGTGAAGAAGGAGCTGGCCAACGGCGGCCGCTACGCGACCATCCGCCGCGCCTGGTTGCGCAGCTTCGGCGACGGTCCGGGGGAGGTCTTCCGGCTGGCCCCCCATCTGTGGCGCGCATCGATGCGGAAGAACGGTCAGGTGGTGAAGGGCGACGCCGGTCGCGGCTTCGTGCGCATGGTGCTGGAGGACGCCCCGTTGGTCCGGGGGTCGACCGCCTGGCAACAGATCCTCGAGGGGAGCCTGCAGGGGCTGCTCGAGCTGAGCAGCCCGGACGTGAAGGTGCAGCTCGGCCCGTCGGCCATCCATCCGGAGCTGGTCGAAGGGATCGTCCTCTGGCCGGCCGCGCGCTGAGCCTACGCGGCTTGCACGCCCAGCTGGCGCCGGGTCGGCATCCCCTGGAAGCGAATGCCGGCGTGACCCCCCGCCTGCCAGACGATGACCGCGGGTAGCTCGAAGCGCAGCCCGCGCTCTTCGTCGTCGTAGTAGAGGATCAGCTCTCGCCCCTCCGGCAGCGCGACCTCGAGGGTCAGCGCGGCGCCCTCGGCGCCGATCTCGCGCATCTTGGCCACGACGAAACCGTCGCTGCCACGGGGAGCGATCGTCACCGGGAGCGGTCGTGGAAAACCGAAGCGCGGCGCCTTTCGGCGGCCCTCGTCGACGCGCTCACCACGGAGCAGCTGGGTCAGCCCCTCGAGACGGACCGATTCCGGTGGCTCCAAGGAGACCAGTTGGGCCTTGGCTCGTAGGTGCTGATAGTCGTGGAGGAGGTCGAGGAGATGCATGGCGTTTCCGGGGGGTGAACGTANNCCTTCCTTGGAATCGCGCCAATCGGTGGCAGGCTTTGGTCTCCCATGAATGAGTCGGGAAATCTCTTCGACAAGGTCGCCGAAGCAAATGCGCCGCTCGCCGAGCGGATGCGCCCGCGTCGGATCGCCGAGGTCGAAGGGCAGGACGCGCTGGTGGGTGAGGGGGCGCTCCTGCGCCGATTGATCGCCGCGGACCGGCTGCCCTCGCTGGTGCTCTGGGGGCCGCCGGGGACCGGCAAGACCACCCTCGCGCGGGTGCTCGCGCACGAGACCTCGGCGACCTTCGTGCCCTTCAGCGCCGTGCTCGGCGGCGTGCCGCAGCTGCGGAAGATCCTCGACGCCGCCAAGGAGCGCCGCCGGCGCGGGGGGCGCACGCTCCTCTTCGTCGACGAGATCCACCGCTTCAACAAGGCCCAGCAGGACGCGCTGCTGCCGCACGTCGAGGACGGCACGGTCACCCTGGTCGGCGCCACGACGGAGAACCCCTCCTTCGAGGTCAACGCCGCCCTCCTCAGCCGGGCGCGGGTCTTCCGCCTCGAGTCGCTCTCCGAGGAGGCGCTGAAGCGGCTGATCGAGCGCGCCGTGCAGGATTCGCAGCACGGCCTCGGCGGCGCGGTGGAGCTCACCGAGGACGGCCTCGAGGCCCTCGCCGTCGGCGCCGGGGGCGACGCGCGGCGGGCGCTGACCACCCTCGAGACCCTGGCCGCGGACACCAGCGTCATCGACGCCGAAGCGGTCGCGCAGGCCTACGGCTCGCGGACCCTGCTCCACGACAAGAGCGGCGACGCCCACTACGACGTGGTGAGCGCCCTCATCAAGTCGATGCGCGGCACCGATCCGGACGCGTCGCTCTACTGGATGGTCCGCATGCTCGAGGCCGGCGAGGACCCGCGCTTCATGCTCCGCCGGATGATCATCTTCGCCAGCGAGGACATCGGCAACGCCGACCCGCGGGCGCTGCAGGTGGCCATCGCCGCCGACCAGGCCTTCCACCGGCTCGGCATGCCCGAGGCGCTCCACTCGCTCAGCCAGTGCTGCACCTACCTGGCGTCGGCGCCGAAATCGAACGCGAGCTACGAGGCCTTCAAAGCCGCTCGCGCCGACGTGCAGGACCACGGCGCGTTGCCGGTGCCCAAGAAGCTGCGCAACGCGCCGACCAAGCTGATGAAGGCCGAGGGCCACGGCGACGGCTACCGCTACCCGCACGACGAAGGCGGCTACGCCAAGGGCGAGACCTACCTGCCGGAGAAGCTCCTCGGGCGCCGCTACTACCACCCGCGCGACTCGGGCCTCGAGGCCCGCATCCGCGAGCGGCTGGCCCGGCTACGGGGCGAGGGCGACTGATTCCATCCCTTGGCGGGGCCAAGGTCGGGGTAGGCTCCGGCGATGACCGACGCCGCCGAGCTGCGCGGGTGGGACGCCGTCGAGACGGCCGAGCGGATCGCCGCGGGCGACGTGAGCGCCACCGCGGCGGTCGACGCCGCCATCGAGCGAGCGCGCGCGGTGGAAGGGGAGGGCGCCATCGTCACTCCCACCTACGAGCGGGCACGCAAGCGCGCTCGGAGCGCATCGGGACCGCTCGCGGGGGTGCCCACCTTCATCAAGGACCTGGTGCAGGTCGAGGGCGTCCGAACCACGTGGGGCACGCGCGCGGTGGACCACGTGTCGCGTCGCGACGATCCGTTGGCTCGGCGCATCGATGCGACGGGGTTGGTCAGCTTGGGCAAGAGCGCCACGCCGGAGCTCGGGCTGACCGGCACCACCGAGCCGGCCCTCGGTGGGCCCTGCCGCAACCCCTGGGACCGGTCGCGCTCGAGCGGTGGATCGAGCGGCGGTGCCGCGGCGCTCGTGGCGGACGGCGTGGTGCCCCTCGCCCACGGCAGCGACGGTGGCGGCTCGATCCGGATCCCCGCCTCCTGCTGCGGCGTGGTCGGTCTCAAGGTCAGCCGTGGCCGCCTCGACATGCAGGGGTCGAACCTGCTCCCGGTGAACCTGGCGGTCGATGGCTGTCTGACGCGGACGGTGCGCGACACGGTCGCCTTCTGGCACGCGCTCGAGTCGCGGCGGCCGCCGCGGCGGCTCGCGCCGATCGGCGAGGTCCATGGCGAGCCGGAGAAGCTACGCATCGGCGTCTTCGCGGACGCGCCCACGGGCACGCCGGTCGCCGATCCCAACCGGGAGGCGGTGGCGCGGGCCGCCGAGCACTGCGAGGCGCTCGGCCATCGGGTCGAGCGCATTCCCTGCCCCTTCGCGGGCCAGGTGATCGACGACTTCCTCAGCTACTGGAAGCTGGTGGCCTGGGCGCAGCTCGCCAGCGCCAAGGTGCTCATGAGCTGGTCCTTCGACCGCTCCCGCCTCGAGCCCTGGACCGAGGGGCTGGCGCAGGCCTTCGTCCGAGATCGCCTCGCCGCCTTCCGTGCCACCCACCGGCTGCGTTCCTTCGGCGCGGGCTACGCCGCGGTGATGGAGCGCTACGACGTGCTGGTCAGCCCGGTGACGGCCGCGCCGCCGCCCGAGCATGGCTTCCTCGCCGGGGACCTCCCCTACGAAGAGCACTTCGAGCGCATCCGCGCCTACCTGCCCTTCACCTCCATCCAGAACGTCGCCGGGGCCCCGGCGATCTCGTTGCCTCTGGGTCGCACGGACGACGGCCTGCCCATCGGGGTGCAGCTCGCCGCCGCCCCGGGAGCCGAACGGACCCTCCTAGGTCTCTCGCTTGCGCTCGAGCGTGTAGCCCCCTGGCCGCTTCTGGCGCCCGCCGAGCCTACTCGGCGCGGGGCTCGTCCGGCCGGCTGACCCACCAGGCCCAGGCGATGAAGAGCAGCTGGAAGGGCAGCCGCGCCCAGGCCATCCATTCGGGCATCGGGTCCTCGGGGTAGAGCTGGATGCCCTCGGTGGCCATGTAGATGTTCGCCGGGAAGACGGCGATGTAGAGGGCGATGAGGCCGATGCCGGCCCACCGGCGCGTGCGCTCGAGGAGCAGGCCGAGGCCGCCGAGGATCTCGAAGAAGCCGCTGATCCACACCAGCCACAGCGGCGCGGGGAGCCAGTCGGGGACGATGCGCACGAAGGGCTCCGGCGCCACGAAGTGGCCGATGCCCACGAGGACCATCGTCGCCGCCAAGAGCCAGCGCGCGATGCGCTTGGCCAGCGCTTTCTTCGAGCTATCCATGAACCGGATCTAGTGCGGATCCCTCAGCCGTCGACGCGACTCCGTCGAAAGACCAGCAAGAGCAGCAGCGGCGCGAAGGGGACGGGGCCCGAGCCGCCCGCGGCGCAGGCGTGCTCGGTCGTCCCTGCCGGCTCGCCGTCGAGGAAGAGCGGTGCGCTCCCCGGATCGCTGCAGTCGGTCGCGCCGTCGTAGCGGACCTCGGCGACGTGGCCCGCGGCACGAGCGCGGGTGACGCCGGAGGCGGCCTCGGTGCGGCATTCGCGGTCGATGGTCTCGTCGATGGTCTCGACGAACGCCCGGCCGACGCCGCCGATCCCCACCTCGCCCTCGCCGCTCATCGGGGAGCCCGGCGGCGCGTCCTTGCCGCGGTGGCTCAGCCGATAGCGCATCGCGGTCCGCCGAACGGGCCGGCATTCGTCGTCGATCTTCTCGAGACCCTCGCCGCCGAACACGAGGTCGACGGTGATCAGGCCCTGACAGCCGTCCGCGACCACTCGACCGTCGTAGACGCGCGTTCCCGTGGGGGAGCCGGTCTCGCCGCAGGGGCGGGGGTCGCTCGTCGTCCAGGAGCGAAGGGTCAGCGCCGCCCATTCGCCGCACTCGGTCTCCCGCGACTCGAGGGTCAGGTGGCCGCTGCTGCGCTGCCCATCGGCCTGTCGACCCGGGCAGTCGTCGGCGCGCACGTCGACCACCTGGGTGCCATCACGCTCCGAGCGCTCGATCGCGTAGCAGTCGTTCGGGGGAGTCTCGGTGACGCCGCCGATCACCATCACCATGGTCGTGACCGCCAACGTCGAGGCCGCGCTCAGGCTCAGCACCTCGCGGCCCTCTTCGGTGGTCAGGTCGGCCTCGGCCATTTCGGCGAGCGCCGTGGCGGCGGGGCCTTGGTCGGCGCGCCGCTCTTCCTCGCGGAGGGCGTCACTCGCGCCGATCTCCGTGGGCGCGGGCTGCGGCGCCGGCGACTGCGCGCCACCGCAGCCGAGCAGCAGCAGCAGCGCCACGGCGCGGCTCAAGGCTTCGCGTCCTTCACCCGCCGCTCGACGAGCGCTTCGAGCTCCTCGTGGGTCACGCCGAGCCGAGAGGCGACCGCGTGGGCCAGCGAGCTCGGCGCCACGCCGTCCACGAGCTGGTAGGTGGGCTCGTCGTTGTCGTCGAGCTCCACCTGCCGCATCACCAGCCGGTCCACCGGCGGGTTCGCCTCGAGCTCGCGGGCGGCGTCCAGGAAGTGGGTGGTGAGGAAGGCCCGCGGTCGCAGCCGCGGCAGCAGGCCCAGCACCATGTTGAAGATCGCGATGCCCTCGCCGGGATTGGTGCCCGAGCAGAGCTCGTCGAGGATCACCAGGCTGCCGGGTTGGATCTCCTCGAAGAGACGCCGCACGCGCATCAGCTCGGTGCCGAGGCGCCCCTCCCTCTGGTCGGCGGGCGCGCTCTCCACGAGCGAGACGAACATCGCCGGCGCTCGGGTCAGCTTCGCCTCCCGCGCGGGCACGAAGAGCCCCGCCTGGGCCATCAGCTGCGCGAGGGCCACCGCCTGCAACGTGCGCGTCTTGCCGCCGGAGTTGGGCCCGGTGACCAGCATGATCGCGTCGTGCCCCTCGGTCACCAGGTCCTGCGGCACCGGCACCACGTCCTGGAGCAGCAGCAGCGGGTTGAAGAGGCCGCGCAGCTCCGCCGGACCGCTCGGCTCTTCGAGGCCGGGGGTGTCCACCACCTCGGGCAGGCAGACCTCGAGGCCGACCTTCATCGCCCGGTCCCGGAACGCCAGGGCGGCCAGGTAGAGCTCGAGGTCGCCGAGCAGGCTGATCAGCGGCAGCACCTCGTCCTCGAGGGTCGCGAAGACCTCGTCGACGACCTTGAGCAGCACCTCCTGCTCGCCGTAGCGGTAGCCACGGAAGAAGGCGAAGACCCGCGACCAGAAGCGCCGCCAGGGCGAGCGCACCACCGGATTGGCCGCCGGCTCCTCGGCGCGGACCAGCTGGAAGTCGCGGATGTGCCCGTCCGAGGCCAGCACCAGCCGCACGTCGAGGACGGCCATCTCGCCTTCGAAGGCGAGCACCTGCTCCAGCCGCTCGAAGACGGCGCTCGACTGGACCTTCTTCGCGCGTTCCTGCAGCCGGCTCAGCGCCGATTCGCTGCCTTCGAGCCCATTGGCCGCGACCACGAAGAAGTCGCGCAGGGTGGTGAGCACCTCGACCTTGCGCCGCACGGTGTCCCCCACCGACATCGGCCGCTCGTCGAGGTGGTCGCGCAGATCCCGCAGCAGCCCGTAGGCCTTCGAGACCGCCTCGCGAAGCGCCGGCTTGGCCACCAGCTCGCGGAGCACCTCTTGCCGCAGGGTGACGTCGCGGCCATCGTCCGGCGGCGAGCGCAGGAGGGTCACCAGGTGCCGCTCGCTGGGCCCCATCGAGAGCCCACGAACGGTCGGCCGGAAGACGTGCTTGACCAGCTCGGGGAGGAAGAGGCCGTCGGCGAAGGATCCCGCGGCGAAGGCGCTGGGCGCGATGGGCGCCTCTTCGACCGAGCGGCGCATCAGCCCGCCGGCGTCGCCGGATTCGAAGGCGAAGCGCACCGCCGAGCGGAGCACCTCGATGTCCACGGTGACGCGCGGCACGTGGTGGATGAGGTCGATCCACCGATCCGCCTCGGTCGCCTCCCGCGCCGGACCGACCGGCTTCGGCTGGGCTTCCGCCTCCTCGATCGCCGCGCTCAGGGCCGCGCGGCGGCGGATGCGGCGCTCGAAACGAGAGCGCCGCCGGCTGGTGCGTTCGACCATCGGCCGGGAGCTTACGTCAAATCGGGGGTCACTCGGCGGCGGCGATGTCGCGCGAGGCGCGGGCGGCCTCGGCGAAACGCTGGACGATCGCCCCCGCCGGCTCGATGGAGTCGATGTGCTCCACGCTCTTGCCGGCCTGGAAGTAGTCCCGATAGCTCGCGCCCTTGAGCGACGCTCGCTTGAGCTCGAAGACGCTCTTGAGCTGCACGAGCATGCGCGCGTAGTGCTTGGTCTTCGGGTGCTGCAGGGCCTTGCGCATCAGCCAGCCGGTCTCGGTGCCGACCTTCTTCACGTACTCGGTCTCGATGACCGCGACCGGGATGCCGCTGATGCGGGTGGTGAGGACGATGTCGTCCGCCTTCGCCTCGACGATGGCGCGCTTGTAGTCGTCGTGGGCCTTGCACTCCTCGGTGGCGATGAAGCGGGTGCCGAGCTGAGCGCCCGCGTAGCCGAGGTCGAGGGCCCGCACGAAGTCCTCGGGGCCGCCGATACCGCCGGCGCAGACCAGGGGCACCCCGAGGTCGCCGAGCTCGTCCAGCAGCTGGACCGGCGTCTTCTCGCCGGCGTGGCCACCCGCGCGGGAGTTCACACAGATGAGCCCGTCGACGCCCTCGTCGATGGCCTTCTTCGCGTGGACCCGACCGGTGACGTCGTGGAAGACGGTGCCACCGACGGCGTGGACCTTCTCGACGACCCAGTCCGGGTTGCCGAGCGCGGTGATGAAGAAGCGCACCCCCTCCTCGAGGGCGATGTCGACCCACTTCCGCATGCGGTCCTCGTAGACCTTGGAGGTCTTCTCCACGAGGGCGTTGAAGCCGATGGGCTTGTCGGTGATGCCCTTCATCATCCGCAGCCCCTCCCGCAGGTCGTGGCCGTGGACGTACATCATGCTGATCGGCTGAACGATGCCGATGCCACCGGCGGCGGAGACGGCAGCGATGAGCTCGGGGTTGCTGCACGGGTACATCGCTCCACAGATGAGCGGGACGTCGATGCCGAGCGCTTCCGTCAGGGGCGTGTCGATGCGATCCGGGGAGGTCATGGCGAAAGCCTGTATGGCGATGGCCCTTCGAGCAACGCGGCGCGTCATGGTAGGGACAGGCGGTGAGCCTCCTCTTTCCTCGGCTGGCCTTCGCCGACGACGCGATCGCCTATCGATTCGGCCCGGGGCCCGAGCCCGTGGCCCTGACCCACCGCGAGCTCGCGCATCGCGCGGGCGGCCATGCGGCCGATTGCCGCGCCCGCGGCCTCGAGCCCGGCGCCCGGGTGGCCGTCTGGGCGACCCCCGATCCGGCCACCGTGGTGGCGCTGGTGGGTCACGCCCTCGCCGGCCTGGTGAGCGTGCCGCTCAACCCGAAGCTCGGCTCCAAGGAGCTCGCCCACATCCTGGACGATGCCCAGCCGGAGGTGGTCTTCGCCGCCGACCCTTCCGCCTTCGCCGAACGGACGACGGCCGAGCCGATCGGCGATGGGCAAGCCGCCCCGCCGGAGCGGTCGGTGGACGACGAGCCGCTGCTGGTGCTCTACACCAGCGGGACCACCGGCGCCCCGAAGGGCGCGGTCATCACGGCGCGGAACGTCGCCGCCAACCTCGACGGGCTGGCCGACCGCTGGGGCTGGACCGACCGCGACGTGGTGGTGCATGCGCTCCCGCTCTTCCACGTCCACGGCCTGGTGCTGGGCCTCTTCGGCAGTCTCCGGGTCGGCGGCGCGCTCCACCACCTGGGCCGCTTCGACCCGGCGGCGGCCACCAACGCGCTCGCCGGCGAGGGGACGATGCTCTTCGCGGTGCCCACGATGTTGCACCGCCTCGCCGACGCCGCGGAGAACGACGTGAACATGCTGCCCGGGCTGCGCTCGGCGCGCCTGTTGGTCAGCGGCTCGGCGGGCTTGCCCCTTCGGGAGCACAAGCGGCTCGAGAAGCTCTCCGGCCGTGGTGTCCACGAGCGCTATGGGCTCACCGAGACGCTCATCAATTGTGGCGTCTCCGCCTTCGGCGAGCCGCAGCCGGGCTACGTCGGGCCGCCGCTGCCCGGGGTGGAGCTGAAGCTGGTCGACGACGAACGGAACACCCTCGACGTCCACGATGACGAGACCCTCGGCGAGGTGGCGGTCCGCGGTCCGAGTGTCTTCGCCGGCTACCTGAACCGGCCCGAGGCGACCGCCGCCGTTCGCGACGACGAGGGCTGGTTCTACACCGGCGACCTCGCCGCGCGCCGGGAGGACGGCGCCATCCGGATCGTCGGTCGCCGGAGCGTCGACCTCATCAAGACCGGTGGCTACAAGGTCGGCGCGGGCGAGGTCGAGGCCTGCCTGCTCGAGGACCCGGGGGTGGCCGAGGTCGCCGTCGTCGGCGAGCCGGACGACGATCTCGGCCAGCGAATCGTGGCCTACGTGGTGCCGCGGGAAGAGGCCCCCGACGTCGACGCGCTCATCCAGCGGGTGGCCGACGAGCTGACGCCGCACAAGCGCCCCCGGGAGGTCTTCTTCGTGGAGTCGCTTCCCCGGAACGCCATGGGCAAGGTACAGAAGAAGAGACTGCTGAGGAGCGAGGGATGAGCGAGGGCGCGAGCTATCGACACGATCCAATGGAGGACAGCTGGCGGGTGGTCGCACCCGGTCGGGCCGCCGTGCCCGTCGACACCAACGCCAGCGGTCCACTCTTGCCTGCGCCGGATGGGCCATGCCCTTTCTGCCCGGGCAACGAGGCCGAGACCGAGGAGATCACCCTCCAGCTCCCGACCCCGGCCGATTGGCAGGTGCGGGCCATCGCCAACCGCTACCCGGCGGTGAGCACGGAGGTGGTGCCGCCGACGGTGACCGGCGGTCACGCCCGACCGGCCACCGGCATCCACGAGGTCCTGGTCGAGGGCCGGGCCCACGAGGGGGACCTGCCGGACTTCGACGCGGACCTCCGCACGCTGGTGCTCCGGGGCTACCGGGACCGGTTGCAGACGATGGAGGCGATGGACGGCATCCGTCACGTCTCCATCTTCCGGAACCGCGGCCGGCGCGCCGGCAGCTCCCAACCCCACCCGCACGGGCAGCTGCTCGGCACCACCGTGGGCGGCCGCATCCAGGAGCGCCGCTGGGCCCTCGCTCGGGCTCACGCCCGGCGCGAGGGGCGCTCGCTCCTCGACACGATCCTCGCCCGCGAGCTCGACGCCGAGGAGCGCATCGTCGCGGCTGACGAGCACTTCGTGGTGCTCTGTCCCTTCGCGCCGCTGATGAGCTTCCAGACCTGGATCGTGCCCCGGCTCCTCCGCGGGAGCTTCTCCAGCCTCTCCGACGAGGAGCTCGCGCGGCTCGGCGACGTGCTCGCGCAGACCCTCTCGAAGGTCTGCGAGGCGAGCGGCCGGAAGGCCTACAACCTGCTCTGGCGCCTGCCGCCGGTTCGGGCGAAGAACGACGCGGCGGCGTTCTGGTACTTGGACCTGCTGCCCCGTGGCGGTGGACCGGCGGGCGTGGAGCTGAGCACCGGCATGAGCCTCTGCTCGGTGAGCCCGGAGGCCGCCGCGGCGGCCATGCGCTGAGCCGGGCTACTCCTCGGCGCAGCGCTCCGGGAGGGGCGCCAGATCGCGGAAGAAGGTGCGCAGCCGTCCCGCCACCGAATGCTCGACGCCGTCGCGCAGGTAGGTCGCCTCGAAGGTCAGCGCGAGCGGGCCGCCGAGCTCGCGCTCCGTCGCTTCGTCGAGCGTGACCTCACCGCGCAGCGCGTAGCCGGTGCCCACCGGGCCGATGGCGAGCTCCGAGCCCGGCCCGAGGGTGGCGCCCCCGCCCTCGAAGCGGACCTCGAGGGTGAGCCCCACCACGTCGCGCGGGCCACCCACGGGCGCGCGCACCTCGACGCGCACCCGGTGGGCACAACCCTCGGCGACGGCCGCGACCCCTCGCTCGAGGGCGCGGGGGGCGCTGGTGGGGAGCCGCAGCGGGGGGTCGCTCTCGCCGAGGGCGAGCTCCGGCTCGGGGCGCTCCGGCGGCGCCTCGGCGTCGACGAGTCCCTCGAGCCGGGCCACCAGCGCGCGGCAGCTCGCGACCGAGCGGAGGCCGAGCGGGTCCTCGCAGCGCTCGCTCTCGCCGGTGGCGACGGCGAGGCAGGTGGGCCGCGCGGCGCTGCTCGCGCCATCGCAGAGCGAGGCGTCGTCGGTGGCCCAGGCGAGGCAGGTCGGATCGCGGCCCGCCTCTCGCGCCGTCGCCTCGGGGCAGGCCTCGGGCTTCTCGTGGAGGGCGGCGACGCGGATGCGGCACCGGCGCCGCACGGCGGTGCTCACCAGGTCGTCGCAGCGGGTCGGGTCGCCCTCGGCGGCGGCCTCGAGGGAGCGACAGATCTCGCCCAGGGCGTCGTCGTAGCCGAGGTCGAAGAAGAGCTCGGACACCTCGACCGGGACGCTCCCCCGCATGGCCTCGACGCAGCGCTGCACGGACTCGAAGTCGGCCACGCTCGCCCGGAGCGAACGGACCTCGGTGGGCCAAGGGCTCGGTGGGGTCGCCGCCCGCTCCACCGGATCGGCGACGGCCTCCGCAGCGGGGGGCGGCGTGGGCGGCTGGGGGCGCTCCTCTTCACAGGCGCCGGTCAGCGCGAGCAGGGCCGCGAGGGCCCATCGTCGCCCTTCGTTCGGTCGGCTCGGCGAAGGCACCCGATGTGCTCTACACTCTCGGCCGTGGGTCGTCACCTGCACACCTTGGTCCTCACCCTCGCGATGTTGACCGCCGGACCGGCCTTGGCCCAGGTCGAGGGCGGGGAGGGCATCGATCCCCCGCCGGGCGCCGCCGGGACCGATCCCCCGCCTACGACCGGCGAGCCCGGCGAGCCCGGCGACGCGGAGACGACCGAGCCTGCCGAGGGCGACGGCGGCGAGGCTGGTGAGACGACCGAGCCTGCCGAGGGCGAAGGCGGCGAAGCGGCCGAGACGGCCGAGAGCGCGGAGACCGGAGAGCCGGGGGAGCTACCGCCGCCCTCGGGGCCCGACGGCGAGCCGGCGGCGGCGCCGCCGCTGCAGATCATCGTGATCGACGCCGCGCCCCACGGGGTCGCGCCGGTGGTCGGCCGGCACGTGACCGAGCGGATGCGGACGACCGCCGCCGAGATGGGCTACTCGGTGGTCGATCCGGCGGCGACCGTGCAGGCGGCGCAGCGGCTCCAGATGCCCTATCCGCCGTCTCCGGCGGACCTGTGGCGGGTGACCTACGCCTCCCGGTCGCAACGCGGCGCCTTCGCCAAGGTCTGGGCCCACGAGGGTCGCTACGTATTCGAGATCACCATCGCGAGCCTGGACGGTGCCGGGCCCTTCTTCGCCCGCGGCACCTCGGGGGCCGAAGACCTGCATGACGTGGTCGCCCGGCTGACCCGCGAGGCGCTCCCGTCGCCGGAGAGCTACGACGCGGACGCAGCGGCTCGCTACGCGCAGCCGCAGCAGCAGGCGCAGCCAGAGGACCAGACGCCCGCGGGCCGCTGGACCCCGCCGCAGCCCGTCGACCGGGTCCGCGTCTCCCAGCGGCGCGTGTCGCGGCGACCGACCCGCCGCTTCGACATCGCGCTCCAGACCGAGGCCGCCTTCGGCACCAGCTCGGACTTCTTCTACAACCACTTGGTCGGGCTGCGGCTCGGCTTCCGGATCACCAAGACCCTCCACGTCGGCCTCTACGGCGCCTACGCGAACCTGCGCGGCCGGGACTCGCGGCAGAACAACCTGCTGCCCATGCTGCAGCTGACGCAGCGGATCCGCCTGGGCTCCCGCAGCAGCCTGACGGTCCCCATCCGGGCCTCCGTCGGCTACCTGCCCTTCAACGGGCCCGTCGTGCGTCTCTCCGCGGGCCTCAACCTACCGGTCAGCGAGCGGGTCGAGATCGGTGCGGACATCCTCTCCCCGACCTTCTGGTTCCTCGGTAGCCAGGTCGAGATCTCCCTGAACGTCGGCCTGGAAGTCATCTTCCGCCTCTAGTCCTCGATCGAGCTTCCCCCGCCGCTCGGTGTCCAAGAACGGCAGCCGCCGGGCTTCGGTCGCCCGCTCAGAACTCGATCTCGACCTCGCCGCTCGGCCCCCGGTAGCGGACCGCCCGTACCGTCGAGTGTGGCGGCGGCGCGAAGCCCGAGAGCTCGACGGTGTCGCCCTTCGACAGGCCCGTGTCCGCGATGCGGAGGGTGAAGTTGCCGCGGGTGTCGTGCTTCACCACGACCATGGAGTCGCTCGCGAAGAGCACCACGGCCGGCTCGTACGCGGCCGCCGCCGGGGTCAGGGGTTCGACCTCGGCGAGCGCCGCCGGCATCTCGAGCGGGTAGGCCTCCTCGTAGAGCTTCGCGAGCCAACCTGGATGACCGTGCCGGTCCGCGTGGTCGGCGAGCGCCGGGTCGAGCCTGTCGCGGAGCGCCGGATCCTGGTGGACCGCCAGCCGAAGACACACGGCCGCAGCGCGCTGGAGGCGCCAGTCGTCGCCAGCCTGCTGGGCGAGCGTCCGGCCGAGCGCCTCCAGGTGCTCGCCCCCGAGCTCCAGCAGGGCCAGGACGATCGTCGCCCGGAGCGACGAGTCGTCCGTGGTCTGCAAGCGCTCCCGGAGCCGCTCGCGCCACGGCTNNACCGACGGCGTCGCGTGCGCCGGACCTTCGTCCCAGAGCCAGCGGAGCCGCTCTTCACGCTCTCCGATCGCCCGGTCCAGCGGCCCATCGGGAGCGCGCTCCGAAAACCGCCGGAGGGCCGTCGCCGCGTGCCATACGAGGCGCTCCGGCTCCTCGAAGAGCTCGGCGCAGGTGGCGAGGTCCAAGAAGAGCCCGACGAGCGGCGCGGCAGTGGCCTCATCGATCTCGAGCACGTAGGTCGCGGCGTCGAGGAGGTCCGAGAAGGCGTCCTCGAGCCCCATCGGATCCCGGTCGTCGCCGACCAGGTAGCTGAGCGCCTCACGGACCAGCCGGACGTCCTCCGGGTCCCCGGGCAGCTGGTCCCAATCCATCGATGCGACCGCCGCCCGCGCCTCACTCGCCGTCAGAGTCATGGCACCTCGTATCTCAGAGCTTACCGAGCAGTGCGTCCACGCGGAGCTTGGGCATCATCATCACCGCTTCGGCGAAGATCTTCCGGC